>Ga0136614_10000565_pt1 | contig 18898 bp, 17 predicted proteins | sample AntDrymUQ2792106_2_FD_106643 | JGI IMG/M metagenome (GOLD analysis project Ga0136614, IMG submission 106643) | Polar desert sand microbial communities from Dry Valleys, Antarctica - metaG UQ279 (21.06) | ecosystem: Environmental > Terrestrial > Soil > Desert | place: Antarctica: Dry Valley... | reverse complement strand
TGGGTAGCAACTCTTTGCTATGCTCCCACTGACTGTCAGTCAGATCACTAGGGTAGGTTTTGTTAGGCCTAACTCAAACATACCTAACTGATCCGGCTGGCAGTCAATTTTCAAACAGCTTCTCACTACGACGCACCAAAGAAAGATGTTGCTAACGCGCTTGGCATCAGCGAGCGCGGAAGCGGCAGCGGAAATCTGTAAGACATCGCGCTTAACACTTTCGGCCCGCTCTGACCGACGACTGATCATCGCCGGGACAATCGCGCATCCCTGTCGCGGCGGGCGGGTCGGATACTTACAGGGGAGGCCAACAGGGAGGCCACATGTCCAAGCGCACACCAATAGGAAGTATCCACATCCCGCCGCCCAAGCCGCCCACGGAACCAGAACCGATTAAATCCCCTCCGTCTAACTTCATAAAGGAAGCGCTGCGCCGTCTCTCGCGTGATCTGCCTGCTGATCGCGAGCGCCTGCACGCCGAGCAGTTAAGTCGCTGCGACAATCTTGGCGTCTTCATTGGGCGGACAACTCCAACTGATAATGAAGTGGCGGCCATGCTTGATGGTAGTAACTTGGTCGAGCGCATCATGGGCATTTTCAGCGAGCAATTGCATTGCTCGCAGACGGCCAACAATACAAAGCGATGGCTGCCCGAACAGTTCGACGTTGCAAAGTATGTGGAGGGATTGAGTCCAGAATTTCGTGAGGTTCTAATCGGCAGGATGTGCGCTGCAATTGAATTAACTCTCGCTGAGGTTTGGCGCGATTCAGTCAAGCAGCCTTTCACGACAGCAGGTGTAAAAAAGGCGGAAAAAGTCTATAGCGAAAGGGGGAGGCGTCAGTATGTAGAAAGGAAAAGCGGTATTGGAATGCAAGAAGGTGGCAAGAAGAAGTTGGTCAAGTTCCGCTATCGGAACTTTGTCAACAAGGTGTGCTTACTTGGCAATGATGAGTGGCCTCGCCAAGAAAACGTTGCAGTAGCTATGGGTTATCGTGGCCCGCGTCAATTGAATCAGGCGATGTTTCAACATATCGAGACTCTTAAAAGAGAAGGACATAGCACGCATCATTACAAGCCTGTCGTGGCAGCGATATTGAGCAAAAAGAAATGATCAGGTTTTAATATTTGTCAGGTTTTGGTCTGTAAGCTAGGGCCGTGCTGAACGTAATTAACCCGTTCAGCACGGCCCTAAACATTCGAGGAGGCGAAAATGAGCGAAGCGATTGTAGAACTGATCGCGGATAAAGATTTCCCGCTCCTACGCACAACAAAGTGGCTCCTGCGTAAACGCGGGGTGCTCCCATATCTCAAAATCGGGCGCAGAATTTTTTACCGGCGTGAGTTCATTGAGGAATTTCTGCTTAGTTGCGAGCGTCGCGAAGGCGTTCCTTCAGTCAAAGTGGTTTAGCCCTTAAACAGATAAAGGCTCGAATTTTTTCGAGCCTTCGCAGTTTCCGGCTTTTGCGAGCCGAGAAGTTTTGTGTGATGAGTAAATTAATACAACAGTTTTTACCGATAGTCAATTCGTCAGTGCCCGCACCCCCCGCAACGACGTGTGCGGGCGCTGAAAACTCAAGTGCGTTCACGCCGGATTCTAGCAGGCCACTGCAAACGTGCCAGCGTACGGAAACCTGCGCGCACTGTCGCCAGTTTCGCCCGGTGCGTGGCTGGGTTTTCGCGCCTGTCTGCGAACCTTGTCATGCGGACGAGCAAGACCGCATCGAGCGCAACCGTGCGCGACGGAGGCGGCAAAAATGAGCGCGCCGCAGATACTTCAATCCGCACTCGATTATGCGGAGCGTGGCTTTCACGTCTTTCCGCTCCACACGCCCGACCCGCAAGGTCGCTGTTCCTGCCACAAGGATTGCGGCAACGTCGGCAAACATCCGCGCACAATGAATGGGCTGAAAGATGCGACGACGGACGAAGCGACAATCCGCCAGTGGTTCCGCCAATGGCCGGACGCAAATATCGGCATCGCTACCGGCGCGGCCTCCGGCTTCTTCGTCTTGGACGTTGACCCTAGATCGGGCGGCTCTGAGAGTCTGAAAACTTTACTCGCGCAACATGGTAAGTTCGCGCAGAGCGTCTGGGCGAAGACGGGCGGCGGCGGATGGCACTTGCTGTTCAAACACCCCGGCGGCAAGATCAAATCATCGGCGCACGCGCTCAGTTCCGGCCTCGATGTAAAAGGCGATGGTGGTTACATCGTCGCCGCGCCTTCACTTCATGCGAGCGGGCAAACTTACGCATGGGGCAGTGAGTATGATGCCATTCCCGATGCCCCAGACTGGCTGCAATTGCTTGTCACTTCACCTGCTGACACACACACTCCTCGTGACACGAGCCACACTTCTGAGGGCGAAATTGGCGAAGGCCGGCGCAACCAAACTCTAACGAGTCTCGCTGGTTCGATGCGCCGGCGCGGGATGACGGAAGCGGCGATCTACGCTGCTCTAGTGGTAGAGAACGAAGCGCGCTGCTCGCCGCCTCTCGCTGATGCCGATGTGCGGAAGATTGCTAACAGCGTTTCGCGCTATGCGCCGGAAGACCCGGCCTATGTTTTTTCCGACCGCACCAGGAAGGACGCCGAGACAAAGCCGGAACGTAAATCACAAGCGACAATCTTAGTAGAACTGGCGAGCGAAGCCGAGTTTTTTCACACAGCGGATAACGAGGCATATGCGAGTGTCGAGATCGGCGGACACCTTGAGACGTGGCCTCTGAAATCGCGCGGCTTTCGTGACTGGTTGATGTGCCGCTTTTATGAGATGGAAAGCAAGTCGCCCAACACGCAAGGCTTTCAAGATGCTCTAGGCGTCCTGTATGGGCGCGCTCGTTTCGACGGCGAGACGCGCGAGGTTCATACGCGCATTGCAGCGCACGCTCGCCCACTGCATGAACGTTGACGAGGCGCGCGCTTTCATCGAAGCTGCGCTGCTCGACCCCGACGATCTGATCTTCGCCTTCGCCGTGCTGACCGGGCTGCGGCCCGGCGAGTATTTAGGCTTGCCCCGGCAGCATCTTGAACTCATCACTCGTGGCGACGCCGAGCGCGGACTGGTCCGGGTGCGGCAGGTGGCGTTTAAGTTACGCGGCGGCTGGGTCTTCCCCGCGCCGAAGACGAAGAAAGGGCAGCGCGATGTGCCGTTCCCGGCGTGGCTCTACCACGAGTTGCTGCGCCTCGAAAAGCTCGTTGACTCCCGGCGGCGGATGGCGGGGGCGGAGTGGGCCGACTTCAACCTCGTCTTCCCGACCAATCATGGCGCGCCGCAGTCGGCGGAGTGGCTGGAGCAGAGTCGGCTCCGCAGTTTGCTCAAACGTGCGGGCCTCGCGCCGCACTTCACGCTCTACTCCCTGCGCTACACCTATGCCACCTTGCAGTTCATGGCCGGTGAGCGCGACAAAGTGATTAGCGATTTGACGGGCCACACGAAAGTTGACTTCACGAAGGACGTTTACACGAAAGTCCTTCCGGTAATGCGCGAGACGGCCTCTGACAGCCTCGACCGGCTACTTTCCGGGGAGTCTCGCACAACGCTCGCACAATCGGTGAGCGAGCAAGTCATGTAACCATTGACAAGACACGTCTTCCCCATCCAGCCCGAGTTAACAAACATTTAAGCTGGGATTCACGCCGCTTTAACGTCCGCTCAGTATCGTGCCTCTTTAATTTGCTCGACCTCGCGCATTCATGGACTGACTAAGGTTAATGATGCTCGTAGCGCAATCTTTCGTTGAGCGTCGCGCTACACAGTTCGTCGGCGCGACGCGCAGCCCCAACTTACGCAACTCGACAGGAGAAGATATGCAATTCAGTAATTCGCAGCGTGCGATACACAAACGACGTGCGAGCGTTGGTCTCTGGCTCTGGGCGATGGCCCTCAGTTGCAGCCTGCTCTTAATGCCGTCGCAGGCTTGGGCGCAAGGCGCTAACGGCAGCTTGAACGGCGTCGTCGCCGACGCAACCGGCGCTGTCGCCCCCGGCGTGAGCGTCACCGTAAATAATCCCGCGACGGGACTGACGCGCACAGTCACTACTGACGGAGAGGGACGCTGGACAGTTCCCGTCCTTCCCGTCGGTATGTATCAGGTGACTTTTGAGCGCGCCGGTTTCAAGACACTTGTTAAAGACAACGTGGAGGTTGAAGCCGCCGTCCCGCGCACGGTTGAGGCCGTGCTGGAGCCGGGCGAAGTCGCCGAGACGGTGACGATCACCGAAGGCACGGAACTGGTGACGCCTGAAACTTCCACCGTCTCGCGCCAAGTGACGGCGGAACAACTCGTGCAGATTCCGACCTCGACTCGCAGCTTCACACACTTGCTCTCGACCGAGGCGGGTGTTAGCGCAGACTTGCCGCCCGTGGCTGTCAACAGTAACGGCAACATCTCGCCGTCAGTGAACGGCACGCGCACGACCTCGACGAGCCTCTTCTTCAATGGCATTGACGCGACCAACATCACGTCGAATGAAGGGTCTCTGACAGACAACATCGCTCCCGCGCCAGAGACGCTTTCCGAAGTCAAGCTGCAAACGAGCCTGTACGATGCCTCAACGGGTCGTTCGGGCGGCGGCAACTTTCAACTCATCACCCGTTCCGGCACAAACAATTTCAACGGCTCGGTTTACTATTTCGTGCAGAACGAGAAATTCAACGCCAACGACTTCTTCTTCAACCGCGACGGCATCGAGCGTCCGCGCGCGCGCCGCAATGAAGGCGGCTTCACCATCGGCGGGCCGGTCGTCAAAGATCGGTTCTTCTTCTTCGGCGGCTACCAGCGCACACAGGCGAACACCGCGTTTGTTCCGACCGCATCAAGCCGCACAGTGCTTCCGGCAGCTTTGGGTCTGATCCAAGGACCGCGCACGGCAGCTAACGTGGTTGCCGCGTTCCGCCAGTTGAACCCTAATTTTCAACTCACCGAAGCGCAAATCTCGCCGCTCACGCTCGCGCTCCTTAACACCATGAATCCGGCGACCGGCGATTTCATCATCCCCAGCCCGCGTGCCAATGCCATTCGCCTCTCGCGCCCGGACCGCACCGTAGGCGACGCCACACGGCGCGACATCACGCGCGGCGACTTCCTCGGCGGCAACCCGCTCGTCGAGCAACGCAACGTCTTTCCCGCCGAGTTTGAGCAGGATCAATTCACACTCAAGCTCGACGGGCAACTGACGACCAACAATCGCTTGAGCGGCACGTTCTTCTTCGCCGACTTCCCCGGCTTAGACCCGTTCCCCGATCCTTCCAGCTTGGCTTCGCCGTTCGTCTTACGCCGCGCCGACCGCAACCGCACGCTGGCGATTGCGGACACGCATATTTTCAGCCCGCGACTCATCAACGAAGTACGCTTCGGCTACTTCTCCTTGAACAACTCGCGCCGGCTCGACGACCCGTTCCTTGAGATCACCAGCGAGCAGTTCGGCATTGACAACCCCGCGCTCTTCTTCGACGACAGTCCGGGGACGCGCCGCTTAGGTCACTTCATCGGGCGCAACGAAATCGCTAACTTCTCGTTCGGCGGTCCGAACGATTCGTTCAACCAGCGCGCCCAGCGCACCTTCAGCTTCTCCGACAACGTCACGTTCGTGACGGGCAGGCAGACGCTGCGCTTCGGCGGTGACTTCAAGCGGCAAGCCTATGACACCAATTTGCCGGAAGAGCAGGCGACCGAGTTTGAGAAGTTTGAGAACTTCACGCAGTTCCTCGCCGGACGCGCAACCGAAGCCGACACGCAGTTCGGCGTCACGCAGAAGGAGTTTCGCTTCAACGATGTCGGCGCATACATCGCCAGCGACTTCAAGCTCACCTCGCGCCTGACGATGAATCTGGGCTTGCGCTACGAATTTTTCGGCTTGCCGGAAGAGAAAAACGGGCGCATCGGCAACTTCGATCCGGCGCTCGTCACCGATACGGAGAACCCGTCGAACGCCTTTATCATTCCCAATAATGTGCGCCCGACGGGACTCGCGGCGGTGGACGAAGCGATTGCGGCAACGACCGTCGTGGACAACAAGCACACCTTGAACGGTCAGGACTTCAATAACTTCGCGCCACGCTTCGGCTTCGCTTACAGCCCGGCGCGCTTTAAGGATAAGCTCGTGCTGCGCGGCGGCTACGGCATCTTTTTCGACCGACCTTCGACCGCGTTCATTAACACGATTTTCAGCAACTACCCGTTCCTGCGCGAAGTCGAAGTCACTGCTCCGGCGCGCGCGATTAACCTTCTTGGCCCGCGCGATCCGGTGACCGGCGTCGGCGGCGCGTTCTCGCAGCAGAACCCGAACCTCGGACTCAACCGGTATCTGCCGAACCGCCTCGTGTTTACGCCTACGGGCGGCGGCGCGGCGGGCGGCTCGTATGTCATCCGCGACGCGACAACCGTTGTGCGCGACGCCAACGGCGCAGCTAATCCCCGCGACTTGGCGACCGGCGCGCCAGTCACGGGCAACGTCGCTGAGACGTTCGAGTTTCGCGCCATTGACCGCGACCTGCGGACGCCTTACATCCAGCAGTACAACCTCGGCGTGCAGTATGAGCTGACGCGCGACACCTTGCTTGAAGTGCGCTACGTCGGCACCAAGGGAACGAAACTCTTGCAAGCCATCGCCCTCAATCAAGGCTACAATTTGAACGACCCCAATACGCCCGACTATATCTTCCGGCGTTTCAACGAATCGTATAACGCCGCCTTTCAGGGCGCACTTTCACGCGGCGAGAACGTCGCCCAACTCTTCCCGAACGGGCCGTTGCGTAACGCTTCGACGGAGCGCGAGCGCGGTCGCGGCATCGCCTTCGGTTTCGCCAACGTCGTCACTGGCAATCCGGTGGATTTCAACTTGAGTACGCCGTCAACGCGCAATGCGACGACCGGCGCGGTCAGCGGCGGAACGCTCCTCGGCTTCGAGGCGCGCGGACCGCTCCTCGGTCTCAACATTCCTGAAGCGCTGCTGCTGCAATCCACAGGGTTCTCAAGCTACAACTCTCTGCAAGTCAACTTTCAGCGCCGCCTTTCACGCGGATTTCAGTTCAACACGTCCTACACGTTCTCGAAGTCCATCGACACGAGTTCCACCGATCCCGGCTCGACGGTGGGCGGCGGACGCCCCGACGTGCCGAACGCCGGATTCACCGTGCAGAACGATTCGCGCAACACATCCGCCAACAAGGGGCTGTCCGACTTCGACCGCACGCACCGCTTCAGCGCGAGTTTCGTCTATAACATCCCGACCTTCGGGCGCACCTCGCGCTTCCTGACCGGCTTCCAACTCGCCGGCTTCCTGCAAGCGCAATCCGGCACGCCCTTCAGCATCTTCTCGCCGGAGCCGGAGATCACCAGCGTTTCACAATTCGTTGTTGATCCGAACAACCCGATTCCCGGCATCCGCGCCGGCTCCGGCGGCTTCTACCGCGCCGGTTTCGGACGCCCGAATCTCTGCGGCACGCTCGATCAACTGCGGCAGCGAGGCTCAGACCCGACCGAGCAGTATTTCAACACTGACGCTTTGTGTTCTCCGCTCGGCGAGTTCGGCAATCTCGGCAGAAACATTCTGCGCGGACCGACTCAGAAACGCTTCGACCTGAGTTTGTCGAAGACTACGCGCATCACCGAAAACACGAGCATCGAGCTTCGCGCCGATGCCTTTAACCTCTTCAACAACGTCAACTTCGCTAACCCGAACAGCGATCTCTCAGAAACAAACGACATCGGCACGATCACCAACACCATCGGCGGCCCGCGCGTCATTCAGTTCGGAGCGAAGTTCAAGTTTTAAGAACCGTAGCGAGTGACAAGTGACAAGTGAGAAGCTCAAGATAGAAGCTCCCGATCTTGTCACTCGTCACCCGTCGCAGCTTTCTTGCGCTCGTCACTTATCACCGCTTTTATGAATTCAGAGATGATTCCTCTCGCACCTGACGCACAGGAAAATCTCGCGCCGCAAGCCGCGAACATTTACGACGACGGGCGATTGCGCGTCGAACACGACAACTATTACGTCGCGTGCGCCGGCCAGCCGCTGCCGCTGCCGCGCAAGGAGTTTCTGATCATCTCGCGGCTTGCGCGCAATCCTGAGCGCATCGTGCCGTCCGAAGAAATCTGGCAGCACGCTTGGCCGGACAGCGTCGGGTTCAATCCCGAAAGCCTCCACGTCCACATCTATCGCCTGCGCCGCCGGCTCGAACCTTTCGGCCTCCACATCGAAACGATGGTCAACGTCGGCTACCGCCTCATCACGAATGCGGATTGCGGATTGCGGATTGCGGATTAGAAAACCAGTTTGCCCTTCAATCCGCGACTTCAAAAGCGGCGGTCAACGTCAATGGAGTGGGTCTGAGAGCCATCTGGTAGAAGGCTCTCAAATCTTATCGCGCAACAGGTTTAGTGTATTAAGGGAGAGAGTTAAAGAGAATTTCAACTGCGTCGCGCTGTTCCGGGGTGAGTGCTTCGTAAATCACACTGAAACCGACGTTCGGATCGTAAGCCACGACACAGCCTTGCAGCGCGAGCCACTCGCCGCGCGGGGTCAGGATCGAGAAAGACAGATGCTCGCCGGTCTCTGCCTTCCCAATCGTGTCGATGAAACAGCCGCCGAGACTAATGTCGGAAACACGTGCCATGTACTTTCCGGCCATCCCTCCCCAACGCACTTCCATCGACACGCTCTTACGCGGATATTTCCGTCGCTCGTCTGTCATCGTTGAAGTTTAAGGTTCAAAGCTCGAATTTCAAACTTTGAACTTTGAACTTTGAACCAGCTTTTATTTCATCGTCTCGAGCAACATCGCTTCGACGCTGGCGGCGATCTCGCGGGCGCGCTCAAGTAGCTCGGCGCAGCGGGCGCGTTGTTCTGTGACGAACTCTTCATCCGCGATCTCCGCCGTGTTGACCAGTACGTTATAACGCGCGGCGACAACAGCCGAAAGCGCGAACTGCGCGCCCGCCGCCGAGTCTGACAGCCAGCCGGGATCGCCCAACTCCGCGAGCGCTTCGATCAGTTCGCCGATCTGCACGGCCACTTTCGCCACTTCGAGCGGCACCATCGTCGCGCCTTTGAGCGCGGCTTCCACAGCGTTCGCACGCAACCGCCGCTCTTCCTCATCCGCAGACGGCAGCCGCCGTGCGGCCAAGACGCGCGCGAAAGCCGCCGCATCAGCCTCTGCCGCCCCCGCCAGACGCGCCCGCAAAGATTCGAGTTCTGCGAACGCATCCTGCGCTTCGCGCGCCAATTCTTGCCGCCCCTTGCGCCCGATCAAGCGCGCCACCGCCGCGCCGAGCGCCGCGCCGAGCGCCGCCGCGTGTGCCGCCGCGACACCGCCGCCGGAGATGTCGCCAGAGAAGGCGGCGGGGTTCGCAGAAGGCGAGGGGACAGGTGACGCTGGCGCTTGCCGCGCCGCGCCGCGCTCGCGCTTGAACGCTATCGCGATCCGATTTTCCAACACCGACTCCGGCCCGTAATTCTCGATTTGCAAGCAATACTCCGCCGCCGCGTCCAACGCGGCTTGGGGGACCAATCCGACGATCTCGCTGCCCACCACCGCGACACCCCAACGCGCGGCTTCCTGCTTCACCGCCGCGAAAGCGTGATGCAGCGAAGTCCGCTCGAAGCGCACGAGATTCATCGAGACTTGCGTCAGCCCGCGTCCCGGCAACTCGAAGCCGAGCGCCTTCAGATAACGCAGCCCACCGTCGCGCCCGCGCACCGCCCGCGCGATCCGCCGTGCGATTTCGACTTCCGCCGTCTGCAAGTTGACGTTGTAGGCGACGAGCAAAGGCCGCGCGCCGACCGCGCACGCGCCCGCCGACTCATGCAGCCGCGCTTCGCCCTCATCCGGCGCATGCTCAGGCCGCACGCCGATCTCTTCACGCAACAACTCGAAGCCGCCGCGCGGGCGCACATTCTCTAAATTGGCGCGCTCGCTTCTGCGCGCCGCGCTCTCGTAAAAATAGACCGGCACTCCCAACTCTTGCCAAATCCGCTCGCCCGCCTCATGCGCGAGCGCGACGCACACCGCCATCTCCACGCCCCGCACCGGCACGAACGGCAACACATCCAACGCACCGATGCGCGGGTGCTGTCCCACATGCCGCCGCAGATCGATCAATTCAACGGCCACCCGCGCCGCCCGCACCGCCGCCTCGACCACCGATTCCGGCTCCGCCACAAAAGTGATCACCGAGCGGTTATGATCTGCATCGACGTGCGTGTCCAACACCCATGCGCGCCCGACCGACTCGATCACGTCGCACAAACGCGCGACTGTCTCCGTCTTGCGCCCCTCGCTGAAGTTTGGTACACACTCGACGAGTCGATCCATAAGCACAGAAGTCAGGAGTCAGAAGTCAGAAGCCAGAATGAACACAGATAGATTATCATCGAATTCGCTCTTTGGCTTTTTCTTCTGACTTCCGGCTTCTGGCTTCTGACTTCTACTTCATGCCTACTAACCGTTTCATCAACGAGCGCAAGGGCGCGTGGCAGCGTCTGGAAGATTTGCTGACGCTGCTCGACCGCATGGCCTTGCGCCGCCTGCACCGCGAGGAGGTGCGCGAACTGGGCCGCATTTACCGGCGCACGGCTTCCGACTTGGCAATCGCGCGGGCCGAATCGCGCGATCCGCGACTGGTCAACTATCTCAACAGCCTCGTCATCCGCGCACACGGGCGCATCTACCGCGCCGAGGCTTTAGAGGGCAGCCACCGCCTGCGCCGCTTCTTCACGCAAGACTTCCCGCGCACTTTCCGCCGCACTGGGAAATTCACGGCGATGGCCTTTACGGTGTTTCTGATCTTCGGCCTGATCGGATTCTTCGGCACGCGGCACGATGCGGAGTTTTCCGATCTCGCGGGCGTCGGCTATCGAATGCGCGAAGTGATCGACGCCAAAGAGCGTTGGTGGCTGCAACTCAACGAAGCGAATCAGATCGGATCGACCGGCATTCTGACCAATAACATTGGAGTCACTTTCTACGCCTTCGCCTTCGGCGCGCTGTTAGGACTCGGCACGCTCTACATCATGGCCTTCAACGGCGCGTCAATCGGCGCAGTGCTGGCGCTCGTCTATCGCGCCGGCTACGGCCACGAACTCGTCGCCTTCATGTCCAGCCACGGCGTCATCGAACTCACTTGCATCTTCATCGCCGGCGGCACTGGACTTTTAATCGGCACAGCCATCCTCATGCCCGGCGACCTCTCCCGCTTCGACGCCCTGCGCCTGCGCGGGCGCGACGCGATCATTCTCATCATGGGCTGCGTTCCCCTGCTCATCCTCGCCGGCCTCATCGAAGGTTTCATCTCCCCCGCGCCCATCGCGCCCGCCGCCAAGTACAGCGTCGCCGCCGTCACCGGTATCGCACTTTACACATACCTACTTCTCGCCGGGCGAACAAGCACATAAAACTTCTTACCTCTCCAACTCCAAAATATTCCTAAAGGTTTTTGCTTTCGCTGGCGACTGACATACTTAACTTCGACGATCTCGTTCCGATCAACGACCAGATCGTCGCGGCCAGTGGCAACGAGGCGCGCTTCCGTTTCACGCCCGTCATGAGCAAGTGGTCATCATCCGCGTGACTTACTCGGACGGCTCCGTCTGGCAACGCCCTTAACGCCGCTTGCTTCATCGCGCACCCGTCAGGCTCCGGAGTTTGCGCCGCGCTCGGGAACAAATTGGCATGTGTCGTTGTCTGATAAGGCATGAAGCCAATTTCCGAGTGGGGGACCAGTGCGATGACGCCAAAAAGTAGAGGCGAGAAAGCATGGGTTGTGTTCGGCCTGCTGGTGTTTGTGGCACACCGGATATTGGAAGTGAATGACTCTACCGGCGGCGCAGCAGGTAAGTTAATGCTGTTGTTGGAAGTGATCATGTTGGCGATGACGTTTCCGCTGGGCAGCGTGGCGATGCTTTTTCTTGGCTTGTTGACGGTGAGTTGCGAGAGTTGCCGCGATTTGGAGTGGACGCTCGATTGGAACACGCTGATGTTCGTTGGCTACTTGCAGTGGTTCTGGGTCATCCCGGAACTGCGTCGCCGCAATAAGTTGACCCTCCTCGATCTCTCGCCGCGCCGCGCTGCCGAGGCGAGCAGCCACGGAGAATTGAGCGCCGCCGCCGCGGGGCTGTTTCCAGTGTTATTGCCGCAGACTGCGACGGCATTGCCACAAGAGTTTGACGAAGAGGGCCGCACGCCGCTCGAAAGAGTATTGGAGCTTTGAATGTTCGGCGGCAGTTCGCTTGGCTGGCCTGCCTTGACCGTCCGCCGTTGCCGGTGTTAGCTTGTCCGTCCGCGTTGGCGGACAATTGTTCTTTGTTAGTTTAAGACTTGGATCGCTATTCGCTCCGCGCAAAAAGTGCGGAGCGACCGTCGCAGGTGCGCCCCTCTCGTGTTTGAGAGAGGGCGACAAGGGAAGCCGGGTGCAAAGCCCGCACGGTTCCCGCCACTGTGTACCGGCGATTGTGTCGCCTCCATTTTCGATGGTCACTCGTCAACAAAACGGGGAAGGCCGCGAGGCGATGCGCTTGAGCCGGGAGTCAGGAAACCTTGCCTGCTGCTAAAACAGGAGGCGGGAGGCAGGAGCAGGAGGCAGTAAGGAATTATTTCACTGCCTCCTGCTCCTACCTCCTGCCTCCTCTCTGAGACGGTGGCGACCGCTGACGCTCCGGGACAGAGCGAGTGGCCCGAAACTGTGGCGAGCGAGGATGAAGGTTTCAGGCCGGATGGCACAGCGCGACGACGCGCGGCTGACGGTGCAACTGAAACGGCCTCGCTCTGAATGCAGCCCGAACGCCCTCGATCTTCCGCGCGGAAGATCGAGGGCGTTGTTTTTTGCGGAGCGTTTTTCCCGCACCGCTCGCATTGGTCCCCTCGTCCTTCTCCTGTGAACGACAGTGGTCTCCGGCCCGGATGGCGTAGGCGCTGAAGGAGAATCGTAAATGTGTTTTCATCAATTGCTGCTGACTGCCGTGCTGATCGTGGCCGGCGGCGCGACCGCTTTCGCGCAAGACGGCGCGACGCTTGCGGGCCGCATCCTCGACACTCAAGGCGCGGGCATCGCCGGAGCCACGGTGACGTTGCAAGCGCGCGCGCCGCGCGTGATTAAACTAACTACGCTGACAGACGAGGGCGGCGCGTACCGCTTTGAGCAACTCGCGCCCGGCGAGTATCTCTTGACTGCCGAGGCTGTGAACTTCGCGCCCGCTCCCGCGAGGGAAATAATTGTCGGACGAGCGGCTGCCGCGCTCGACGTGACGCTCGAAGTGGCGGGCGTGCGCGCTGAAATTGTCGTCACCGCCGCCGATGCGCCGCAGCCGATTGATGAAGTCTCGAAGGCCATCAACGTCGTGGACGCGCGCGAGATCGAGGAGCGCAACGAGTACGCCGTGACGGATGCGCTCCGCACTGTGCCGGGTCTGCGCGTGCAGCAACTCGGCGGTCCCGGTTCGCTCGTCTCGATCAAGACGCGGGGACTCAGAAACGAAGATACGGCAGTTTTGATCGATGGTCTGCGCTTCCGCGATGCCGCCGCGATCACGGGCGACGCGACCGGCTATTTGGAAGATTTGCTGTTGACGAACACGAGCCGCCTGGAAGTTTTGCGCGGATCGGGATCGTCGCTGTATGGGACCAATGCCATCGGGGGCGTCGTCAACATTGTGACGGATGAAGGCGGCGGCCCCTTGCGCGGCAATGTGTTGGCCGAAGGTGGGGGCTTGGGACTTTTTCGCGGGCGCGCGCAAATCGCGGGCGGCGCGGGCGCGGCCAATCGCCTCGCTTACAGCGCGGGCGTCTCGCACTTCAACGTCGCGCGCGGCGTGGACGGCGACGATGCCGCGCGCACCACGAGCGGGCAAGGCCGCGTCCTCTTCCGCTTGACGCCGACCGCGACACTTTCAGCACGCCTCTCCGCCGCTGATTCATTTTTGCAACTCAACTCGAATCCCTCTTCGCTCTTAGCCATTCCTTTCGGTGCGCCCCCGCCGGCAGAGAGTGTCGAAGCGCGCCCGCTCCCGCTCGCGGAGTTGCGCCGCTATGAGGCGGGTATTCCCTTCGATCAATTGAACGTGGGCGACGCGAATTTCATCCCGTCGGCCAATGATCCAGATGCATCGCGCGCGGCACGCTTCTTCACCGGCGCGCTCCAATTCGCGCAGCAACCGGCGGAGGCGTTCGGCTACACGATTTCCTATCAGGCGCTCAAGACGACGCGCACGCTCCGCAACGGGACGGGCGGCGTCCCGTTCCAGCCGTTCGGCGGGACTTCCCATTCCGAATTTGACGGGCGCATTCACACGCTCAACGGGCGGACTGACTTTCGCTTGGGCCGCGCGCAGCTCGTCACTGCCGGCTATGAATTTGAAAGTGAAACTTACCGGAACCGCTCGTTTCTGTTCACCGACGCGCAGGCGCTCAACCGCTCAGACGATTCGCGCGTCAGCGCGACGCAACGCAGCCACGCCTTCTTTATTCAAGATCAAGTGCGCCTGCTCGATGATCGTTTGCAGCTTTCAGCGGCCTTCCGCGCGCAAACGTTCACGCTCGCACAGCCGGAGTTTACGCCGGCTGCCAATGCGCCCTATCAAGGACGCTTCGACGCGCCGCCCGTCGCCTACACCGGCGACGGCTCCGTCGCGTACTTCTTCCGCTCGACGGGGACCAAGCTACGCGGACACGTCGGCAACGGCTACCGCGCGCCATCGCTCTTTGAACGCTTCGGCAATTTCTTCGACAGTTTTAGCGGCAACACTTTCGTTCCGCTCGGCGACCCGACGCTCCGTCCCGAACGCTCCATCGCCTTCGACGCCGGCATTGATCAAACCGCCTTCGACAATCGGCTGCGCGCGTCGGCGACTTACTTCTACACGCGCCTACAAGAAGTGATCGGCTTCGGCGGCGTCCGCACGTTCAACCGTTTCTCCGGCTACCTCAACACCGGCGGCGGGTTGGCGCGCGGCGTCGAACTGAGCTTGGCCGCCGCGCCACACGCGAGACTCGATCTCTCGGCCAGCTACACCTACACCAACAGTGATCTCCGCCGCCCGCCGATCTTCGGCAACGATCTGCTCCGCTCATACGTGATCTCCGATCACCAGTTCTCGCTCGTGGCGACCGGGCGGCTAACGCGCCGCCTGCTCTTGAACTTCGATTTGACGGCGACGAGTGATTACCTCGCGCCGATCTTCCCCGCGCCCGCTTACCGTTTCAGGGGACCAATCAAGACCGATGCGGGCGCAAGCTACACACTGCCGCTCGCGGAACAACGTTCGGTGCGCCTCTTCGGCTACGTTGAGAATCTCTTCGACCGCGAGTATTACGAGAGCGGTTTTCGCACGCCGGGCGTGACGGGCCGCGCGGGCGCGCAGTTTAACTTCTAAGACAGGGTTTGAAGTTTGAGGTTTGAAGTTACTTGTCTTTCAACCTCAAACCTCAAACCTTAAACCTCAAACTTTTATGTTCGATACACTCGTCGAGGGCGAAGATTATTATTGGGAAGGCGCGGCGATGGTTTTTACGGCGTGCTTTCATCTGCGGCGCGGACGTTGTTGCGAGAGCGGTTGCCGCCACTGCCCTTATGACTTTCAGCAGCAGGAGCGCGTGGAGCATGTCACTGCGGATGAGAAGGAAAATTTTTAACAACAGGCGTCTCATGTGTTTGTTGCTGATGGCGCTCGCCGCGATCTTGGCTACCGCGTGCAGCGGCGGGGGGACGTTCTATATCAAGAGCGGCGGGGCTCCGACTCGCACAACACAGTCGCCGCCGCAGCGGATCATCTCGCTCAGTCCGAGCGCAACGGAAGTGTTGTACGGCGTCGGCGCGTTTGATCGCGTCGTGGCAGTGTCGGACTACGATGAGTTTCCGCCCGAAGTGGAGAAGTTGCCGAAGATCGGTGGGTGGAGCAACACGAATCTTGAACAAGTCGCATCGTTGAAGCCCGATCTGGTCGTCGTGGCCGAAGCGCAAGCCTCGTTCGTCAAAGACAAACTCGACGCCTTGAAGATTCCGACGCTCGTCGTGCCGAGCCGCTCGGTAGCAGACGCGCTCGCAAGCATTGAATTGATCGGGCGCGCGGTCGGGAAAGAAGCGGAGGCAGAGCGACTCCTCGCCGAGACGCGCGCGAAACTCGACGCCGTGCGCGAGCGCACGCGCGACCTTCCCCGCGTGCGCGTGCTATGCATTGTGGATCGCGTCCCCGGCACGCTGCGCGGCTTGTACACGGCGACTGACGGCAGTTTTCTCGCGCAGTTGATCGAGATCGCAGGCGGCAAATCCGTCGCGCCAAAGACCGAGAGCGGCTTCGGGCAGATCAGCAAAGAGGCGGTCGTATCTCTCAATCCAGACGTGATCATCGACATGGTGCAGAGCCTCGAAGACAGCCGACTCGCCGAAGACCCGAAACTGGTGTGGCGAGAATTAGAACAAGTGAAAGCCGTGCGAAACTATCGCGTCTATCCGCTGCGCGACACGTCGGTGCTGCATCCTTCGCAGTTCGTCGGCGATACGGCCAGACAGTTCGCAGAGTTGATTCACCCGAAGGCGTGGAGAAGAAATGATGAATGATGAATGTAATGGAGCTTCGTCGTGATCTTCATCATTTCTTCTTGCGGTGAATTAAGTATGGGCGAATCCGTCCAAGCTGGGCAGAAAGGTGAAACGTCATTGCTCGAAGCGCGCGATCTGCATTTCGCTTACGGTGTGGGATTGCCGAAGGTAGTGCGGGGCGTGTCGCTCGGCGTGCGGCGTGGCACGCTCGCGGCTTTGATCGGCGCGAACGGATCGGGCAAGTCGTCGCTGATTCGTCTGCTCGGCGGCTTGCTGACGCCCGCACGCGGCGAAGTTATTTTCGATGGCGCGCCGCTTCGTTCCATCGAACCGCGTGTGCGTGCGCGGCGCATCGCTTATGTGCCGCAGACGACGGCGACTGTGTTTCCGTTGACCGCGCTCGAAGTTGTATTGACAGGCCGCAGCCCCTACACGGCCCGCTTCCGTTTCGAGGACGAACATGATCGCGCCATTGCGCGCGATGCTCTGATCTCGGTTGACGCGCTGCATCTCGCGCATCGCAGTGTCACCGAATTGTCGGGTGGCGAGCGGCAACTCGTCGCTCTCGCGCGCGCGCTGGCCCAAGAGCCGGAATGCTTATTGCTCGACGAGCCTTCATCCGCGCTCGATCTCAAACATCGCGCCGGATTGATCCGACACCTGCGCCGCTTGCGCGACGAGCGGCAGATCACTGCACTCATCGTGACACATGATCTGCAACTGCTCGATCCGGCCTTCGATCAAATCTTCGCGCTGCGCTGCGGCACGATGGCGGCGGCAGGCAGTCCCGGCGAAGTGTTGCACGATGACATACTCGCGGAAGTTTACGACGACGCACATGTGCGCGCGCGGCAAGCGTTCGGCAGGACGTTCGTGTGGTCGGAATGAAGAGAATTTGCGATTTTTGATTTTTGATTTGCGATTTAATCTTTAGCCTGCTAGGGCGCAAGTCGGGAATTTGCGTTGCAAGGCTGCTTGACGATCCGGGCTGTGCTGATTTGTGAGATAACAGTGAGTTTCAATCAAAAATCAAAAATCAAAAATCAAAAATCGACAGGCGCGGGCCGGCGTCTTCCTGCTGCCCTGATGATCTTGACGGTGGCGCTCATCATCTCCGCGTGCGTTGCCTTGTGGGTTGGGTATGCGCCGATCTCTCTTGCGTCTCTGCGGACGGACGAGACGACGCGGGTCCTCTTCTTTCAATTGCGGTTGCCGCGCGTGTTGATGGCGGGAGTGGTCGGGGCTTCGCTGGCGGCGGTCGGCGCGGCGTTGCAGGCTTTGTTTCGGAACCCGCTGGCCGAGCCGTTGACGCTGGGCGTGTCGGGCGGCGGGGCATTGGGCGCGAGCATTGCGATTGCGTTCGGCGCGGGCGCGCGCGTGGCGGGCGTGCCATTGGTTTTTCTCGCCTCATTCGCGGGCGCGGGCGCGGCGATGCTGATCGTCTATCGACTGGCGCGCACTTCGGCGGGCGGGGTCGTGCTGCCGGGAGCGCTACTGTTGGCGGGCGTGGTCTTGAATTTCATCGCAGCGTCGGGCGTCGTCATCATTCAATACTTCGCCGATTATTCGCGCGCGTTGCAAATCTTGCGCTGGACTATCGGCAGCCTCGACGTGGTCGGCTTCGATCTGTTGTGGCGAATGCTGATCTTTCTAATACCGGGCTGGATCGTGCTGCTGTTGATGGCGCGCGATCTGCATCTGCTCGCGATTGACGAAGAGACGGCGGCGAGCCTCGGCGTCAACGTGCGCCGCAGCGAGCGGCTCGTCTATGCCGCGAGTTCTCTGATCGTCGGCGTGACTGTGGCCGTCGGCGGCACGATTGGTTTCGTCGGCCTGATCGTCCCGCACGCGGTTCGCCTGCTCTTCGGCGAGGACGTGCGCGTCGTCTTGCCGTGTTCATTTCTCTTGGGCGCGTCGTTTCTGATGCTGGCCGACGCGCTGGCTCGCACGATCTTAGGCGTCGGCGAATTGCCCGTCGGCGCGATCACTGCGCTTGCAGGGGGACCAGTCTTTTTGTGGCTGTTGAGAAGGCAGCAACGCTATTCGGCGATGTAAAGGAAATGAAACATAGATGGACAGGGTAGGACAAATGATGAGTGCGGAATGATGAATGAAAGACAAGCTGTTTTTTATCCATTATTCACCCAATGTACGACTTCTCCTTTGCTACAGAGGGGCGATGAGTCGCACATTGCGTATCATTCATCATTTATCATTCCGCAATTTTTCTTTATTCCTCTGAAATTACGCAGCGAGAGCTAAATGTTCCAACTGCGCCAGATGTTCCGGGATGGGCAGACGAAATAACCTGCGCTTAAAAGCATAGATCGTCTGTCCATTCGCCATTGCTTGACGTTGCAC
>Ga0136614_10000563_pt1 | contig 18916 bp, 18 predicted proteins | sample AntDrymUQ2792106_2_FD_106643 | JGI IMG/M metagenome (GOLD analysis project Ga0136614, IMG submission 106643) | Polar desert sand microbial communities from Dry Valleys, Antarctica - metaG UQ279 (21.06) | ecosystem: Environmental > Terrestrial > Soil > Desert | place: Antarctica: Dry Valley... | reverse complement strand
CCCAAACATCTGCACAATTTTTGATCTCGACGAAGTGAATGGTGTCCACTTCATCGCGATGCAGCACATTGAGGGACGCAATGTTCGTCAGCTTGTTGGCGGGCGTCCTCTGGAGTTGAAGAGTGCGCTGCTGATCGCGATTCAAGTCGCCGATGCCCTGGCGGCGGCCCATGCTCGAGGCATAATTCACCGCGACATCAAGTCTGGCAATGTCATGGTTGCGCCGTCGGGTCAGGTAAAGATCCTCGACTTCGGGTTGGCGAAACTGCTCGACGACGAACAAGCCGGCGCGACCGGAATTCATCATACGGAATTAACCGAAGTCGGGGTTCCCTACGGGACAGCCACCTACGCAGCGCCGGAACAGGCCCGCGGTGACCGCGTCGACAAGCGGGCCGATATTTTTTCCACCGGAGTGTTGATTTATGAAATGTTGACAGGCACCTGGCCGTTTCGCGGCAAGACGACGATTGATGTGCGTCATGCAGTTTTGCACGACCCGGCGCCGCCCGTTTCTGAGATCAGGAAGGAACCGATTCCCCAGCGGTTGCAGCAGGTTCTTGAGCGCAGCATGGCAAAGGAGCCAAGAGATCGCTACCAGAAGATGGAAGAAATGCGTGACGATCTGCGCGCCGTCCTTCAGGAAGTCGCGGCAGCAGTACCGGGTCAACCCTATCTCAGCGTCACGCCTGAGCCGGCGCGCCACCTTGGCGGCAAGAGTCCTGTGTCGAAGGCAGTGCGCTGGTTGAAATCAATCGGGCGATCCGAAGCACCGACTACGTCCCCTACTTTTGCCACCCCTACCAGGCAGGGAGTTCACGAAACGCCATTCATCACAATGGCGGATCAGGAGAAGCAAAGCCTGGCGATTTTGCCGTTTCGCAATTTGGGTAATGACCAGGCGTCGAGTTTTTATGAGTTCTCTCTTGCCGATGCGGTGATTACGGAACTTGCGCGAGTGCGTTCACTCGTCGTTCGCCCCTCGTCGGTGATCTCGAAGTACCAGGGGCAACAGATCGATCCGCGCGAGGTCGGTAATGAATTGAATGTTAACGCCGTTCTTACCGCCGGATTCATTCATGCGGGGGAGAGATTTCGTGTTACCGCACAATTGCTGGACGTCGCTTCCGGCGACATTCTCTGGAGCGATCGCATCGACACTTCCGCCTCGGACATCATCCTCGTTCAGGACACCATTGCGCAGCGCATCGTTGAGGGACTTCGCCTCGAGCTGACTCATGCTGAACAGGAAAACATTGCGAAGCCCAAAACTGAGAATGCGACAGCTTACGAGCAGTATTTGCGCGGCAGAGATTTGTTTGCGCGATTTATCTTTCGCACCATCGCGGCTGAGGATTGCCGCGCTGCAATTGAGCATTTTCAGCGCGCTGTAGAACTCGATCCGAACTTTGCCCTGGCCTACGACGGGCTCGGCGCTGCTTATGTCAACCGCGTCTTCAAGGGACTGGGTGGCGCGGAAGATTTCGAACGCGCCGAGGTTGCATTCAACAAAGCATTGGCAATCGACCCGCAACTGATCGAGGCGCGCATGCTAATGGTTTTTGTTTATCTCTGGCGCGGAGAGAAACAGAAAGCTCGCGACGAAGTAAGGCGGGCCCGCAGGGAAGCTCCGGATGAAGCCGTGGTGCATTTTGTGAAGGCGACGTTGCATCGTTTGGACGGAGAATATGGGCGGGCCCTCCGCAGTTATGATCGACTGGTGCGCCTCGACCCGGCAGCTCATGTTGTGGCGAGCTACAATCGGGCCACAGTCCACATGTACATGGGCCACTTTGAGGAAACGATGCGGCAGCTGGATAACGCCGGCGAGCCTGAGAATCCTTTAGTCAAAACGTTCCGCGCACTCGCTCTCTACTACACTGGTAAAACCGACGAGGCGGCTGAGCTGATGCACCAGGTCGTGGCGAAGCACCCAAACATGCACGGTGTTCGTCCATTTCTGGCGATGTTCCTGAGCGCCCAGGGCAAACATGACGAAGCTCTCTCGCAACTAACGAACGGCGTAATTCGCAACGCTGAGGTTGATCCGGATATTGCTTATTCTGTCGCTTCGGTTTACGCCCTCGAAGAGCAGCGTGAGAACGCATTTTCATGGCTGGCGCGCGCTATCGCACTGGGAAATGAAAACCGGCCCTGCTATGAAAATGATCCCAACTGGACCGCACTCCGCGAGGATCCACGGTTTGTAGAGTTGATGACTAAGGTCAAAGCCTTACACGGATCGTAGGCCTATTCTCTGGCCTGTGAATTTTTATAAATCCGCAGACTAACAGCGTGTGTTACAACCAAACCTAATCGTTAGCTTCTTAGAAAAACCCAAAGCCAATGACTCAGAATCGGATCTCAACTTCAGTCAGTCTACTCTTGCTTGCGACAATGTTTTGCCCGTCAGGCTTGGCGGTTGGGCCGCAGGAGCCTGCCTCCCAACGCGAGCGGAAAGTTGTCACAACACCGTCGCCGACGCCAACTCCGCCGATTGTCACAAGCCCCAGTCCCACCCCGACGCCGGTTCCTACGCCATCGCCAACGCCGTCGCCACGCCTGGCGAACACGACGCGAACTTTGCAGGATTTGCAGGCGAGTATTTACGGAGTTTTGCGACGAACAGAACTGGCGCCGGCAATGGTGGGGATCAAAGTGGTATCGCTCGACAGCGGACGCGTTTTGTTTGAGGAAAACGCGCAGAAACTTTTGCGGCCTGCGTCGAACATGAAACTCTACACCGTGGCTGCGGGATTGGATCGACTCTCACCGGATTACCGTTTTCAAACTTCTGTTTATGCGTCAGCACGTCCCAACGCCGCCGGCGTGCTCCCTGGCAACTTGACGATCTATGGACGTGGCGATCCTTCGATCGCCGCGCGATTCAATGGTGGCGATTACTTTAAAGGGATTAACGACCTTGCGGCGCAGATCGTCGCCGCGGGAGTGAAGCGTGTCGAAGGAGACATCATCGGTGACGAGACATATTTCAGCGGCCCGCAATATGGATCTGGTTGGAACTGGGAGGATCTGCAGTGGTGGTATGGAGCAGAGGTAAGTGCGCTCACTGTTAACGACAACGCGCTGGATCTGCTGGTCAAGCCCGGCGCCGACGTTGGCGCTCCGGCTGTAATTACGACAGGTCCACCTGATCCGTTATTGACGATTGTGAATAAGGCGGTAACTGGTCCGCGGGGCAGTCGCCGCGACCTGAACGTCCACCGCCGCCTGAATTCGGACGTCCTTGAGGTAGTGGGTTCCCTACCACTCGATGACCGCGGCTTCACGGCGGGAATCGGCATGTCACACCCTGCGCTCCTGTTTATCTACCTGCTGCGCGCGTCGCTGGCACAGCGTGGAGTTACGGTCTCGGGAAAATCGCGAACGATTCCACCGTTGAGTTTCTCCAGCACGCCTCCCTTAACGCAGGGGGCGGGCGCGATCGAACTTGCCACGCTGCAATCACCGCCATTCAGTGTGGTGGCGGCGCAGACACTCAAGCCCAGCCAGAATCTCTACACTGAGCTCATTCTGAGAACGCTTGGAAGAGTGAAAGGGCCTGAGTCGACCTCAACCAATACGATTCGCACCAGCGAAGAAGCCGGGCTCGCCGTAGTCAGGGAATTTCTAAAGGAAGCCGGAGTGAATCTCAGTCCCCTCGCTCTGACTGACGGCTCGGGCCTCTCGCGCAACGACATGATTACTGCTGAATCGTCAATTCAATTGCTCATGTACATGAGCCGTCATCGCTACGCAAATGTTTTTCGCGAGGCACTGCCGATTGCCGGAGTCGATGGGACGTTGCGGAACCGAATGAAGGGCACGGTCGCGGAGAATAACGTGCGTGCCAAAACCGGCTCGCTCAGTTCCGCGGCAACTCTGTCCGGCTATGTGACAACGGCTGCGGGGGAGAACCTGGTCTTTTCAATCATGGTCAACAACTATCCGGAAGACACGGAAGTGCGGACTCTGTGCATCGATCCCATTGCGGTGTTGCTCGCGTCGTTTGCTGGAAAATCGTAGTTACCAACTCGCTAAAGGAGACACTATGTCCGTCGATATGCTTATCACCATGTGGAGGGAATTTCGCAATGGGCTGGTTGCTGAAGTGGTTCAGGTTCCTGAGGATCAGTTTTCGTTTCGCGCCACTCCCGAGGTTCGCAGCGTGGCTGAATTGCTCCAGCACATTGTAGAAGTTCAGAAGACTCTCGTTGGCGAGGCGGGTCGCGCAGATGCGAACCTCCGGCGCCAGTCGTTCGCGGATCACATCCAGGAATATGCGTCCGAAGTTAAGTCGGTCACTGACAAGAATGGTTGGCTCGAGTTGCTGCGCAGCAGCATGGAAATCTGCGAGGCTAACCTGCGCTCAAATGGCGATATGATCAATGATTCGATGGGCGGGCTTGACGGAAAGCCGACACCGAAACTCAAAGTCGTCAATTTTGCGATGTCTCATGAAATGTATCATCGCGGACAACTCACTGTTTACGAACGTCTCATGAACCTTGAACCAGCGCTTACCAAACAATTTGCGAAAATTATGGCGCAGGCTAATAACTCCTGAAGTCTTTACTCATGCCTCCCAGCTTTATTAAGTTTCACGGCTTCGGCAACGACTACATTGTCATTGAGACGGGCCAGCTTGCGGCTGTAACCAGTCTTGGTGATTTTGCTCGTCGCATCTGCGATCGGCATTATGGCGCCGGGGCCGATGGCATTGCGGTACTCGGCCCGTCTAATGACGCTGCTGCGGATTTCCATGTGCGTATCTTCAACCCTGACGGCAGTGAAGCGGGACTCTCGGGGAATGGAACTCGTTGCGCGGCGGCCTATCTTCATTACCGGGAGCTCTGGCACGCAGAAGAGCTGCGATTGAATACACGTTCAGGAATCAAACGGTACTTCTTGCGGGAGAAGGATGCGGGAAAGTTCATGTTCGATTCAGAGTTAGGTCAGCCAAGGTTCGATAGCGCTTCGATTCCTATGCTCACCGGGGACCCCCTCGACCGTGTGGTTGATTATCCCCTCGCTGTCGGCAACCAAAACCTAACGGTTACCGCTCTCCAAATGGGCAACCCAAACTGCTGTATCTTCGTAAACAATTTTGCGGAGCTTGACTGGCGTGCGCTGGGTCCCCAGATTGAAAACCACCAGCAGTTTCCCGATAGAACCAATGTCATTTTCGCCCGAGTGCTAAACCGAAAAACAATCGAGTTGCGTATCTGGGAACGTGGTGTAGGGGAGACTACGGCGTCGGGAACCTGTTCCTGCGCAGCTGCCGTGGCGTCAATGGTTAATGGAAAAACGGAAAGGCTCGTCAATGTGTTTACCCCCGGCGGGCAGGTAAAGATTCACTGGCGCGAAGACGGCGAGGTTGTGATTACCGGAAGTGCAGAAGTAGTTTATTCTGGCGATTGGCTTGGTGGTGTTGAGTAGCAACTGAAGAGTTATAGGCCCCGGAATGTTCCCCTCCTTCCCTTTCAATCTTAGAGCAGCTTCTCATTTCCTGCTTCCTGTTTTGGCGGGATTGGCTTCCCTGTCCATAGGTGCGTGCGGCGACCGGGTAGTGCAAAAGACTGAAGCCGAACCGATCAGCAAAGCCCAGAAGCCGCCTGTGACTGTTCCGATGTGGCTGGGTAATCCCAGTCGCAATTTCTACGGCACCGGGCCCTGGCCGGATCGTCCCCTGAAAGTGATCTGGGAATTTGAGACTGGCTTGACTGCGGGTCGACTGCACAAGGATGGATGGGGCGGTACGAGTTGGCCAGGACAGCCCTCCGTTTCCGGCAATCGGGTCTACTTCGGATCCGCAGATGGCTATCTTTACTGTCTCGACAAGAACGGCGGGAGTCTGCTTTGGAAGTTCCAGACGGAAGACAGTCTGAAAACAACTCCGACGATCGCGGGAGATCGAATCATCGTCAGCGGACTGGATCACTATGTCTATTGTTTGAATACAAATGACGGCTCGCTGATCTGGAAATACAAAACCGGGTTTGAAGTTGATTGTTCCGCAGCGGTCATCGATGGACGGGTCTACTTTGGCGGCGAAGACGGGTTCTTTTATTGCCTGAATCTTGACGATGGTGGGCTTGTTTATAAGACTGAGAGACTTGGGTCAATGGAAGGAAGTTTTTCGCTTGTGGAAGAGCGGATTTACATCGGAACTGAACAGGGCGAACTTTACTGCCTGCAAATGAGAGACGGCGCCACAGTTTGGAAAGCACGCATGGGAGCGGACTCGGATTCAACACCCGCGGTGGTTAAAGGGTTGGTTTACACTGCGGCCGAGGATGGTTTCGTTTATTGTTTTAACCAGGCAGCCGGCGAACTTGTTTGGAAGTTCAAGGCCGAAGGCGGGTTGAGCCGTCACTACAAAGAACGCAGCGGATTCTGGGCGAGTCCAATTGTTAAAGACGGCCGGGTTTACATCGGCTCCAACAACGGCCAGATGTATTGTCTGACCGCTGACAAGGGCGAAGTAGTTTGGCAGCATCTGGTGCGCGGGCCAATTTGGGGAACTTCACCCGTGGTCGATGACCGGGTGATTTTTGGGGACAAGGCGGGTTGGATGTACATGCTTTCGGCTCACGACGGGCGGCGTCTTTGGGAGTTGAAGATTGGCGACAACATCAATGCGACGCCGGCAATATTGGATGGTCGCATTTACATTGGGGCCTTCAATGGAAAGCTGTACTGTTTGGGATAGGGACCTTGATTTACCTAATCGACAATACAATCGACGGCCAGGATGCGAGTCCGCGCGAGATCCGGGTCGCACTTGAGCGAGTCAGGCCAGGCATCGAGATTCTGACCGAACCATTTTCGGCGGTCTCGCTCGACCGGGTTCACAGCCTTCATCCGTCGCACATCATTCTTAGCGGCCAGAGTCATCCCTGGGAGCGGTATTCAGCCGAATCGCTGGCGGGAGTCTTCGAAGTAATTCACAACGCTAACCAACCGATCCTGGGAGTCTGCGGTGGTCATCAGCAGATGGCCCTGGCGTTTGGCTCGCCCGTCGGGCTGATGGAGCGGCTGGAGCCGGGGGAAGGCTACGATGGAGCCAGGCGCGAACGCGGCTTTTATGAAGTGGAGACGAACGCTCAGGGAATCTTCAGAGACCTGCCTAGGAAGATTACGGTTTGGCATTCCCATTTCGACGAAGTCAAAACTCTTCCCCCGGGGTTCAATGCTACAGCTTCCAGCAAGACGTGTCCGATTCAGGCAATGCAACACAAAGAACGCCCGCTTTTTGGTGTCCAATTTCACCCGGAACTGTTTGAGGAGGACTTCCCCGATGGTCGGAACGTCCTTGAAAACTTTCTCAAGTTCTGAAATCCAGACCCGGTTACACTCTTCGAAGGCCCGGATCTGGGTCTGTCAGCTAATTTTCTTCCCAGGACCTATCTTTAATTATTTCTAACGTTATCCCAAAAGGCTTGTTAAACCGCCATTAATGGGCTATGCCTCGGCTGGACGCTCAATATGTGGTGTGCTAGCCTCCCTAATGGAACAAGCGAGGGTCATGCTCGCTTGTTTTCTTTTGGACTCACTGGATTCCTTTTTAGCGCCTGCATCAAGGATGCAAGCCCCCAACTCCGGCTGACGTTTTAGTTAACTCCTTGAGCCGGAGGTCGAGTCTTAGGAAAGAACGGACTCGCGCACCGCGCTAGAGGGTTAACACTAATTTCGGTAGGAGACCCGATTTGATGAAATCGTTTTTTAGCGGTAGCGCTATTATTGCAGTAGCGCTCCTTATCAGCTTTTTGCTCTTTTCTGCTAAACCGTCTGTTGCCGAGACTCTTCTCACTCAGTTCCAGCAAAAACCAGCTACCGTCACGAGCGCCGAGGCGACCACCCTTGAGGGCGTGGTTCGCGAGCCGGCTGCAAGTCCTACAACATCTGTTGCATCGAAGGCTGTTACGCCACCCCCGGTTTCTGAGGGTGTTCACTACGTTGCTACGGCTTACAGCCTCCGCGGCCGAACCGCAAGCGGCAAGTATGTGAGCAGGGGAATCATTGCGGCTGATCCGCGTGTCTTGCCGCTCGGTTCGCGAGTGCGCCTGGAAGCGGGATCCTGGAGCGGTGACTACCTGGTGGCGGATACAGGCGGCGCTATCCGGGGTCGAAAGATCGACATCTGGACGCCAAGCAGCCGGGAAGCAATGAGATTTGGACGGCGCAAAGTTAAATTGACTGTCTTAAGCTATCCGGCAAAGCGTTCGCTTGCAAAGAAGCGCGCCCAGATTTAAAACCACAAACAAAATGAACTCGGCCTGGGGCCCCAATAACGCGAGGGGCAAAGCCCGAACCAAAGGCGTTCTGATATTGAGTCTTACTTCCAGGCTTGACCAAACTGCACCAGTACCCGAAATGCGCTCGAAACTAGTGCATTAGATTGGTTATGCTAAGATTGCTCACCCTTTGAATAACTGAACTGACGATAGGAAACCGCGATGTCGGTATCTCAGCAGCCAGCGACTGCGGACAGCAGCCAACAACAGATACCTGTTTCCGAATCATTGGTGGAGGTCACACGAGGCGCCATCACCGAGTCGCGTCATCGCGGTCACGTCATAGCTGTTGAACCTGACGGCCGCATCGTTGCTTTTCTCGGAGCGCCTGAGACCGTCACTTTCCTTCGTTCTTCCGCCAAACCTCATCAGGCTATCCCTCTGATCGCATCGGGGGCAGCAGATCATTTTGGCTTCACCGAACAGGAAATCGCCCTCGCCTGCGCTTCGCATAGTGGCGAACCAATTCACACGGAATTAGTGGGCTCGATGCTGCGGAAGATCGGACTCGGGCCCGGAGATTTGAAATGTGGAGTGCACGAGCCGTTCAGTCCAGATGTTGCTCGTGATCTGCGCGTAAGAGGTGAAGAGCCAAATGTCCTGCAGAACAACTGCTCGGGAAAACATGCAGGAATGCTCGCCCTGGCAAAATTTCTTGGCGCGGCCACAGAAGACTACGACCGGCCTGAGAACGACGTCCAAATCGCGATTGGAGAAACAATCGCGAAGTTTTCAGATATCAGGCTTGAGGACATTTCCGTAGGCGTCGATGGTTGTGGCGTACCCGTTTTTGGCATCACTGTAAAAGGCATGGCGTTAATGTATGCCCGCCTGGTTGCCCCGCCGGAAGAGATTGACGAGCCGACTCGGAAGGCCTGCAAACGCATAGTGGCAGCAATGACTGGATTTCCGGATTTGATAGGCGGAACCAGAGACCGGCTGGATACCGAGATGATGCGCGCCACCGGAGGCAGTTTGGTTTCAAAAGTCGGCGCGGAAGGCGTTTACACGGCCGGCGTCCTCCCGTGTGAAACATGGCCCAAAGGACTGGGATTGGCCCTGAAAATTGAGGATGGCGACGATCATCGTGCGCGTCCGACGGTGGTTATCGAGTCGCTGCATCAGCTCGGTGTGCTGAGTGACTACGCTCGCGATGCTGTGTCACGTTACGCGTTCTTCCCAATTCGCAATCGTCGCGCGGAAGTCGTCGGCGAGGTGCGCGCAGTCTTCGCTCTCAAAGTCATAGGAAATACGTGATGGAATTGAATCATGCAGCCGGCCAATGACAATGGCAAACAGCCGGCGCCAGATTCGCCACCGCTGCGGCGCGACTCGCAGGGACGCATTGATGTGGATTCCGTTCCGGATGTGATTCAGTGGTTTCTGGATTACGATCAACGGGTGGGGATAGTCAAACATCCGAGAGTTGAAGAAGTCTTCCAGTGGAAACAGGCAGACAGTCAGGCGGACGGTGATGAAGTCTTCAAATTTGCTTGCGCTGAAGACAGGCTGGCAATCGGAATTATCCAGGCCCTTGCCGAGAACACCAACGAGCGCTCACTTCACGCCTGGATTTCCAGGCTTTTGGCTGCGCTGGACGCTGCTTCCCAGGCGAACGAATCAGCTGCGGAAGCTTATCGACTCGATCTCCAGGGCGCGCAATCTGTAATCACGGAAGCTGAGAAGATTCCTTCACAACGAGGCCGCCAGGATTTCTTGATTAATTGTTGGGTCGAAACTCTTTGCACAGCTGAGGCACGAGTGCTCGGCTGGCTGTATAAGGAATTCTATGGCCGTCCGTATCAGCCTTGAGAATGTTTCGCGAATGCAGAATGACTCAGCGGATCGTTTGTGACGAAATCTGATAATCGATGAACGATCAACTCCGCGCGCTCTTTCCGATAACCCAGTCGTCGACCTACCTAAACCACGCCGCGGTATCGCCACCACCCACGCCGACCATCGCGGCAGTCGAGTCCCAGCTTCGAGACGTCAGTTCCAACGGATCGCTCAACTATCGAGATTGGGTCGCGACAAAGGAACACGCGCGCAAACTTGCCGCCACTATGATCGGAGCGCGACCGGAACAGGTCGCCTTTATGCGCAATACTTCCGATGGACTCTCGTCCGTAGCAAATGGCTTGCGCTGGCAATCTGGCGATAATCTTGTCATCTTCCGCAAAGAATTCCCTTCCAACATTTATCCATGGCTGCGAATCCGAGAGACGCTTGGTGTGGAAGTAAGAATTTGTGAAGAGCGAAATGGCCGGATCGATCTCGATGAACTAATCGGGTTGATGGACGCGAGAACGCAGATCGTGGCGATCAGCCAGGTTCAGTATGCGTCCGGCTTTCGCGCCGACCTCGAGCGGATTGGCCGGGCTGCTCGCCGCCACGATGCGTTGCTGGTCGTGGACGTTATTCAGGCCATGGGTGTGTTACCCATATATGCTGAAAGTGAATTGATTGATGTTGCTGCCGCGGCTGGCCATAAATGGCTCTTGACTCCGGAAGGGGTGGGCCTGCTGTACTTATCAGACCGGGCACGCGAGCGACTTGAACCCACACTGGTAGGGTGGGTAAGCGTGCCGAATCCGGAGGACTACAACAATTTCGAACAGGGATGGAACCGCGGAGCCCTGGCTTGGGAGAGTGGGACTGGTCCGTCGGCCTTGCTTTACGGATTGGAAGCGAGCCTCCGACTGTTGATGGAAACAGGAGTGGATCGCACTGCGGCTTATTTGGAGCAACTGACCGATCATCTCTGTGAACGACTCCAAAAATCCGATTACCACGTCAGCTCACGCGCTCACGACGAAAAGTCGCAAATCGTTTGCATTACCCACAAAGGTAACCTTTCGCCCCTGGCCTTATACAGTCATCTCAAAGGCGAAATATAGTAACCGCCCCGCGCGGCGATCGCTTGCGCATCTCGCCGCATTTCTACAATACCCTCGAAGAGATTGACATCCTCATCGACTCGCTTCCCTAAGTTTCCTTGCTTACTGGCGAGCGATTATCGTTCGTTGAATCGATAGCGATGTACGGAAGATGTACGGGTGGTGCCCCTTCTTAAACCAACAACTCCTAATTTTTGGAGAAAATCCTGATTCAATTTGCGGCGGTAGACCAGGCAAAATGTTGGCACGCTCATTGCCAAACAGGAAGCAGAACAAGAAGGGTTATAAAGGGTAAATCGGGTCTGCTCGGCGATTGTGGTGAGTGGAAGCTTTGGGGGAGGCATCCTCTCACGAATTTTAAAAGGCAGGCGGTGACTCTTTCGGGGGAACGGAGTTAACGCAGGCAGTACAGTCGGCGGGCAATAGTTGCAGGGCTGCTGATCGACGTCCTGACGAGGCTTGGGGGAGCCTCCCAGGTAGACCAGCAGCCCGCATTCGTTTAGGTGGTCTTAGAGGCTAAAGAGCGCAACAGGTAACATCTTGTTGCGCTCTTTTTCTATCCTTCTCGGATTCAGCTCTCAACTTCCAGGGCCGAGCAGCTTCGCGGGATCGTGCTGCGGTGTAATATCGTCAAGGTTAAGCCGAAGCATACCGCCGGCGTCTGAGTAGGCTTCAGCGGCGCGCTGTTGTGCACGTCGCCGGCCGAATAGCAAAGCTCCCATCAACCCGCCAATGGCCAGACACGCCAGGAAGGAAAGACCAGACGCTGTGACGACCGAGACTAAGACTCCGGCGGTAGTTTCGTAGTAATCCCTTTGCGCTTGCTCCAGCAGATAGGGATTATTGCCCAGCCATTGAACCAGTTGACCATACTCAACCTTATCAATCAGATCGTTCGCAGCTTGTTCTGTCGGCGCGTCAAAAACAAATACAGAATAATTCCCAACCTTCCGATATGCCGATGGTATCGGCTGATTCTGACTTCGTAGTTCCTGAATCTTCGCGGTAATCGCGCGGTCGTTGTCGCCGGCTAGTTGCGGTGTATTGAACTCAACCAAAAGAAACTGCGAATTGCCGTAAGTTGCGCGAACAGCGTCAGCGTCGCCTTCCGAACTCACGCTGTCGAGCACGGGTTGGTTGGAAACGATACCTTTTAAAGATCGGAAGCCCGCCAGGTAGACCGCACTTGCCTGGGCCTCTTCCCAGTGCGGCAGGTGTTTGACCAGGACGGGAATGTCGCCCTCGCCTTGTTCCAAACTTTCAGCCAGGAGCTTAGCAAGAATCTTTAGGCTTTCAGGATCTTTGCCGGGTTCGTCACTAGTAATCGAAACGAAAGTCCTGCCCTTGAAGAAAGCGACGCGTTCCGGTAACGCAAAGCCGGCTGTCCCAATGTTGCGGCTGAGCGGGACATCGGTATCTCGGGTCTCTCCTGCACTTCGCGCCAGGATCGTGAGCAAGGAATAGGCGTCTGAATCGCGCTCAACGCGGACCAACTCAATCTGAAACTTTTCGCCTTCCGGAGAAACATATTCAGCTTCCGCACCGGCAAATCCCGGGAAGCCTGCCGGGTCGCTGGCGAATTTTCGATCTGAGGCGTCAGGTCTTATTAGCGACTGGTGGAATTGGATAGGACGGGTCAGTCGAAAGTCGCCGAGCTTGCGCGGCAACAGTTTGGCGACTTCTTCAGGAGAAGGTTTGGCCGCCACCCCCACGAAGGCGAACAGCAGGAACAATAGGAAGGACAATGAACGTGAAACTCGCAAACTTACCCCCGCAAAGGTTCAAACTACGCAGGCCCTCTTAGACCCCGGTCCCAGGTTGGATGTTCCCTGATTAGGTTCAGTTGTGCCTCTCGGACCCGTGAGGCGTTTAGTTTAATGCCAGCGGCGTAGTTCGCGCAAAAGCAGGTCGGCGTAATGGCGGGGTTTGTTGATGTTATGCAGGACGGTGGTTCCGCCCATCTCACTGGCGTTGTCCACAATCAAGTCACCAAATCCCAATATGCGCTGGGGAATACTGGCCGAGACAGTTACATCCTGAATCTTGCTCAAAGGAATATTTCGGGTCGTGCGCGAAATCAGGCCCGTGTCGATTTCGATTTTGGCATCAGTGACCGTATAGCGAATCATGTTTCGCCTGAGGTGAAAGTAAGCCGGAATCAACAGCAGGAGCAGCGCCAGCGCAATTGAGATATAAGCCGGAACGGGAATCAGAGCGAGCAGAAACACGAGAGCGATTCCGCCTATCACCGCTAACAGATAACCTAATTTCACAAAGATTAACGTCGGTCGCACTGTAAAGATCGTTCGCTCAAGTTCATCCGGATCCAACTGTTGTAAGGGCATGCCCGTTGGAACGCGGGCAATGCGCGTTATCTCCGGATCACTTGCCGGCGAACCGCACCCAGAGCAAAAGCGAACCCCGGGAGCGATATAAGATCCACAGTTCGAACAATGCATCCGCAACCTCTAAGGTTAGCAATAAAGTGAAACGGTCGCGCTCATCATAACCCAAAGAAACACACCCGCTGAAAGACAAAACGAGGCAGAGCCTCTGAAAGGTTCCGCCTCGTTTAGGATCCTGGTTTAAATGTTACTGGCTGACCAACTGTAACCTGCCATCCGGCAAACGCACGGCAAAGACGCTTTGTTCGTAGATCGTTAACGGCGCAGATTCCTTTCGCGTGGCAGCGGCCAGTTGTTGCAGGTTCAGATTATTTGCGCGATGGGCCGTGAGTGGATCGCGGATTAGATTGTAACGCTTGCTGATGCGGCGCACGTACTCCTGCGTTTCGCGATAAGGGGGTACCCGATTACCGTATTTCATGACCGCGCCTTCGCCGGCGTTGTAGCCAGCCAGCGCTAATTGCACATCACCGAAGTAATCCAGCAGGAAGCGCATGTAACGCGCTCCGCCTTCGATATTCTGTTGTGGATCCCAGATTTTCGAAACTCCAAACCGTCGCGCCGTCGGTGGCATTAACTGCATTAGGCCACTGGCGCCTTTCGGCGAAAGCGCATTGCGTTTGAACGTCGATTCCTGGTGCATTATTGAATAGAGCAACAACGGGTCAACCGAATGACGTTTACCGGAATCAACAATGAATCCGTCAACCGCGGAGTTCCCAGTTGTGAAGCCTGCCAGAGCGTTGCCGGTATTCAGTTCTGACATTCGTTCGCGGATGTTGCTTTCAATCAAGCTGGCTTGATTCAGTTCTCGCGTGGCATTCAATCTCGCCCGGCGCGAAGTGCGTTTCGAATTCACTTGAACCCGAGGCGTCTCAATCCTCACGCCATTGGCAAAATCAAAATTGTCGATGGTGTAGCTGGTACCGCTCTGAGCCAGAGCGGTAGTCGCTGATGCGATCAAGAGAACAACAATGAAGGAAAACTGTTTCATGCAATTCGGATCCTGCTGGAAGATTCGGTCAGCAATCCAACGTAACAGTGCTTGAGTAACCGTGGGGCGTGAGGCGCTTGGCGGCAATTATGTAGGTCTCGTAAAAGCGACCGAGGAGATAGTACCATACGAGTTAAACGATTGCCAACACTAGCACTTTACGGTGATTATATACTTGACACAAGTGTCGCCGTGTGGTACTATCTTTCTATGGACAAACGGTTTAACAATCTTGGTCAGATTCAGGTTCTTCAGTCTCAGGTTGTTGACCCGCTTCCCGCCTCAGTTTGTCGGCAATTTCTGGCGCAAAAACATAATCAATCGCTTCGTCAGTTGTCATTTCAATCGGTTCTTTCTTTGGTTTGTCGTCGTTTTGCATAGGGAGTCTCCAAGCATGGCAAAGTCACTTGTTATCAAAGCCCCAAAGGTTAAAGCCCCCAAGTCCGAAATGGACTTGATGACGCTATTTGAGAAGTTCGGCAATGATGAAAAATGCCGCATCTATCTTGAGAAGCTACGGTGGCCCGATGGCGTTCACTGTGTCCGATGCGACTCTGACAAAATCTCACGCATCTACAAGCGCAATCAGTTTCACTGTGATTCATGCAAGTACCAATTCTCCGCTACTGCCGGAACTATATTTCACGATTCCCACTTGCCCTTGATGAAATGGTTTGCCGCGATCTACTTGCTCAGCGAGTCCAAAAAAGGAATGAGCGCAAACCAACTCAAGCGCACGTTGAAAGTCGCTTACAAGACCGCTTGGTATCTCTGTCATCGCATCCGCGAAGCGGTCAAGGATGCTGATAACTCGCTCCTGACTGGCGTTTGTGAAATGGACGAGACTTGGATCGGTGGCAAGGCGCGAAACATGCACAAGAAAGACTGGCAGCGTAAGAAGGCCGAACGCGGTGGCATGGTCAACAAGACTGCCGTAGCGGGCGCAATTGAGCGCGGCGGCAAAGTGCGGTTGCAAGTAGTTCCCGAACTCACCATTGAAACCATGAAAGAGTTTATCAAGCGAAAGATTGCCGATGAAGCCCATGCCGTGTGCACTGATGAGCATCATCTTTACCCGCTTGTTGTTCCAGACCAAAACACGCATCACTACTCAGTTAACCATTCGGCAAGGCAATATGTTTTTGGCGATATTCACACTAACACCCTTGAGAATGTTTGGAGTCTTTTCAAGCGTTCAATCATTGGTTCTTATCACAAAATCAGCGTCAAGCATTTGGATCGTTACCTTGATGAGTTTGAATTCAGATTCAACAATCGGAATAACCCCTTCCTGTTCCGCGATACGTTGCTGAGACTTTTACAGACGTCCAATCTCGAATACAAAAACCTAACAGCGGAGGTGGCTTAACGTGAAAACGAAAAAGCTGGGCCTAATCGACAAACCAGACCCGAAAAAACATCGAGTCATGCAATCCGACACGCCGGGCCAAACCAAAGTTTTCGTGACAGAGGGCGAGCCTGACGTACGCGCCTTGTGCGGCAAGTGTGACGCGATACTCGCAGACCTATACACGCAATACAGATTCGAGGGCCTTGTCATTCTTTGTGACGCCTGTGGTAGCTACAACCTCCTGGAATAACCTCAACGGCGACCCAAGGCGAATAGAGCAACGCGGTAAATCACTAATCAATCCGTAATTACCCTCAGGTACTTTGATCGTGTCCGAAGCGTCCGACTCAAATACTTCAATTACCTCTGTATCAAGATTCAACAATCTCAGGCGATGCATTCGCTGTGTCCTCCTTCATGTTAGTATCTGAAACGAAGGAAAACACTCTAACTTGGCCTTTAGGCGACGAGATTCTTAGCGGGACTCGTCGCCTTTTCGTTTATTCTGGAAGCCCCCCAGCTAATGTGGCTAATTGGATAGCGACTATTTTGACCCCTAAAGGGTTGGTCGGGTGTTGGGCGTAAGGCTCAACATAGCTAATATCCACCCCCGCGAATTTAAGCTCAGCGATAATAGCGTTCACTTCACCCGTAAAACGGGTGCGGTATAGCCGCACAGTTTCATTACTATATTCAACCCCTCGCTCTCCCGATTTACGAAATTCTTCTGATGTACCCATCACTATTTTAGGCTCTCCGCGCTCCCGATTTGCCATGAATTTCTCAATCTCATTTGATAAGGCCAGGGTGCGCTGCCTTAAAGACGGCGTGGCTTTCTGAGCATCTTCCGTCTTGGAAGAGGCAACTTGACGGGCTTGTTCATTTTTGTATGCCTTGTCTACGATAAACGCCAAGCCACCCCCAACAACCGCAAACACTAAGGCAACCACAATCACGAACACGGCGGCAGAATCTGTGCCTAGCGCAGAATGTATTGTTCTTACTGTATCAAACATCAAGCGGCGACCACCTTCGCAGACAGAATCGAAAAGCCAGCCAAAAGGCCTTCTACGTATGATCTGCCTTGATGTACCTTGCGTCAAGTAGCTAATCTCCCACTTTACCCATGATTTCACAGCTTTTTCGCTTGATTGCTGAGGCAGGCGACTTCTGCAAAAGCGCTTGCAGCAACTCGGACGGTCGCATCTGCGGAGTTGCCGAGGCGTCTGTAATGAACAGTAGTATTATCACCGCCGCTTACGAAACCTCATGTTTTCTAACCGCGCGCTCCTTGCGCGCCTCACAAAAAGAGGAACCTAAGATGAAAAAGCTTTTGGCAGTAGCGCTGTCTCTCCTCACGTTCTCTTGTCTGGCGGTGAAGGGTCAAAAATTCACCGCCTCAAGCACCAGTCGTCAGGCTGGTGCAAACACTAGCAGCAAACGTGGCCCGATCTTCAGGGCCACTAAAGAACAGATCAAGCAGGCCCAGGCGATTCTGAAGGCGCGCGGCTTCTATGCGGGTGAAGCGACGGCAAAACTTGATGTTGCGACTCGCGACGGGCTGAGGGAATACCAAAAAGCCGAGGGGCTGAAGGTGACCGGTACGATGAACAAACTAACCCTTGAGAAAATGGGCATCGTACTCACAGACAAACAAAAGGCGATGTGAGGCCTTGTCCACTCTATTCGCGGGGCACCGCGAGTAGAAAAGCAAAGGCGCGAGGTGTTCCCGTCTCCGCACGCTCGCGCCTTTCGCTCTTTAAAAGTAGAGATGGGCAGCCACGTTACTGAACCTTAATAGTTTGCGCACCAGAATTTCCCGTCTCCGAACTTGTTCCAGAGACTAATTTGTCGACGGGTTGGCTTGACGGAACTATTGCCCCGACTTCGATGCGCCTGGTTCCGTAACGGACGTGATTATCAGCGAGGAGATGGTTGCCCTACATGCTGGTGGGTGTCGGCTGAGTTCAACCTATTGCGAAGTCTGCCTGTCCGTCAGGGAAGGCTGTTCCCAGCTGTAATCAAAGGCTTAGACGAAACTAGGGTTTTAATTGAAAACGCCTGAAGGTTTGAAGGTATTGCCGGTTAAGGAGTCCTTGCGAGGAACAAGGACGTATTTGTTTTTCCCTGCGGTATTTGGATGAGCCGCTTGCTATCCGATTAGAACATATCGGCTACTCAAAAATCATCCAAGTAATTTTTCAATCACTTGATAGCTGGCCTCGAGAGCTTCACCAAGTTTTTCCGGTTGATTGCCTCCGCCCTCGGCCATGTCAGGTTTACCGCCGCCCTTGCCGCCGACAATTGGCGCCAGCTCCTTAATCACCTGACCTGCGGGAACTCGCCTGGAGACATCGGGAGAAGTTCGCACAATCAAAGAAGCCTTACCCTCACCACTGCGACCGAGCACAACGACTCCGGATTTGATTCTCGCCAGCAAAGTATCAGAAAGCTCTCGCATTTCGTTGGCAGTAAGTCCGCTTGCTTCACGCGCGACAACACGCACCCCGGCTATCTCACGTTCGTCGTTGCCGTTGGACGTGGCGCCGGCAGCGCCAGTGGCGATCTTCATTCGTAACTCATCGGCTTCGCGTCTCGCCTTCTTCAGCTCGTCCTGCAACTTAATGACTACGGCTGGCAGATCTGTTCGCGAGGTTCGCAAATCGGCAGCAACTTTTTCGACGATAGCTTCTGTTTCGCGAAAGCGATCGAAGGCCTCAAGCCCGGTGATCGCCCGAATACGTCTGACGCCGGAAGCGATTGATTCATCACCGGTGATCTTGAACAAACCGATATCGCCAGTTGCGCGCACATGAGTCCCGCCGCAAAGCTCCTTAGAGAAGATGTCCTCGGCGCCGTTGATCGAAAGTACACGCACCTTCTCACCATACTTCTCGCCGAAGAGCGCCATGGCGCCCGAACGCATTGCCTCTTCAATTGCCATCTCGTTCGTTTGCACCGGCTCATTG
>Ga0136614_10000562_pt1 | contig 18918 bp, 24 predicted proteins | sample AntDrymUQ2792106_2_FD_106643 | JGI IMG/M metagenome (GOLD analysis project Ga0136614, IMG submission 106643) | Polar desert sand microbial communities from Dry Valleys, Antarctica - metaG UQ279 (21.06) | ecosystem: Environmental > Terrestrial > Soil > Desert | place: Antarctica: Dry Valley... | reverse complement strand
GGCGAGAGCGAGGGCGCGTTCAGCCTCGGCCTGCGCCGCCGCCAACTGCCGGTTGTGCTGTTCCAGCTCGGTTGACTGCTGACGAAGGAGCTCGGCTTCAAATGCCATCTCGCGAAAGTTCCGCTTCACGAATGAGCGACCAATCAACAAGATCGCCGTCAACAAGACAAAGAAGGCGCCAACGCCAAGCAGTTGGAGCGTGGTCGCTTGAATCCCCTGGCTCCGGACGCGGCGTTCCAATAGTTCCGAAATGTCGTAATAGAGAAGCAGCGCGCCACCAGTCTCGAGCGGTTGCACGACCTGATAGGCGATGGTCCCAGAGGACCGTTCGACGACACCGTCGATAAGGATCGGAGCAGCGACCGGAGCAGCGACGGCCGCCATCGACTTGGACCCCAAACCAAACAGGAGGAGTTCGTTCTCGAGAACGTCGCCTTCCAGGTTCGGCGAGGTCGCGACCTCAATCAACCCAGCTTCAGTGACTATTGCGACAGCTTCGACGTTGAGGCTGTTGCGAATGAGCCGGACGGCAATGGAAGGATCAGTGTTGTCTTGGCCCAAAGCATCCATCTGCTCCTGAGCTGCCGTCGACTCAAGGACGAACAGCTCTCCCTCGCCGACCGGCCGGCTGGCCGCTCGCTGATGCTGAATCGCCGATGCCAAAGAAGCGACCGCGACCACACCGGCGACGCACGCGCCGATCCACCAGGCGGCCGCCGGCTTCCGGATAGGCGCGCTCCACTGTTCCACCCCCAGAACATTGACGTTTTTGCCGAAAGCCTTAGCCCTCTTGCCACCCGGTTGAAATGTCATACTCCGCCTGGATGGCGATGGATAACACGGTCGGAACCCAATTCGGCACCGGGATGCCTGCGCGACTCATCCGGGGTCTTCTGGGCGTTGTGATCGCGCTAGCCCTGTTCAACGCCTACGGGGACACCTCCTTCTTCTTCTACTTCACAATCCTCTCCAACTTCATGGCGACGGTGCTGATGATCGGGCAAGCCGTCTCACCAGATTGGATGCGCCGCAACGGATCGTGGCGAGGTGCAGTCACGTTGTACATGACGGTGACCGGCTTGGTCTTCGCAGTCCTGCTTGCTCCGATCGAGGCTGATGTCGGCATCCTCCTACCGTGGGTTAACTTCGTCCTCCACTCGGTGGCTCCTGCCGCGGTGCTCATCGACTGGCTCCTGTTCCCACCGGCTCGACCGCTTCCTGGCAACGTCCTTTGGGCATGGCTCATCTTCCCTGCCATCTATTTGACGGTCACCTTGGTTCGCGGCCCCAGCGCCGACTTCTATCCCTACCCCTTCCTCGATCCCCGGCTCGGCGGCGGGTACGGCAGAGTGGCGATCTATACGCTGCTCGTGCTCCTGGTCTTTCTCGGAATCGGCAACTTCGTCCGTTGGTGGGCAGACCGACGAGGCAACTCTCTCTCCGCGATCGGCTGAGGCGTACGATCCTTCCATGGCGATCATTTCGCGCGGGTTCAAGGGACGGCGGCAGGAAGACGCGCCGCGGGACCGTGTCCCTCCGGGCCAATACGTCACCAACGATTTCCCGGTGTTGTCGGCTGGGCCCACCCCGCTCATCTCGCTCGACAAGTGGAGCCTGAGCCTTACCTCGGAGACGGGCCAAACGACTTCGTGGACCTGGGACGAGTTCTCGGCCCTCCCGACCGAAGCAATCACTGTCGACATCCACTGCGTCACCAAGTGGACGAAGCTCGACACGAGCTGGGAAGGGGTCTCGGTCGACACTCTCTTGGACGGAGTCCAAACCTCGTCCGGGTTCCTGCTCGTCGAGTCCTACGACGGGTACACCACAAATTTGCCTTTGGCCGATGCGACCAACGGCAAAGCCTGGGTCACTCATATCTACGACGGTGAGCCGCTTCGGCCCGAACACGGTGGCCCGGCGCGCCTCCTCGTGCCCCGCCTTTATCTGTGGAAGAGCGCCAAGTGGGTGCGCGGGCTGCGACTTTCCAGCGCTGATCAAAGGGGCTTCTGGGAAGGCTACGGGTATCACAACTACGGAGACCCATGGAAAGAACAGCGGTACGCGGGCGACTGAACTGGCTCGTGGCCGAGGTGGTCGACCTCATCGACGAAACCGGAACCGTAAAGAGCATCGTTCTCGATTGCCCCGACTGGCCCCTCCATCTCCCGGGACAACATGTCGACATCCGCCTCACCGCCGAAGACGGCTACCAAGCACAGCGGAGCTATTCGATTGCGAATCCGCCCGCCGGTGAGAAGGTCGTGGTCACGGTCGAATTGGTCGACGATGGCGAAGTGTCGCCCTACTTGATCGGAGAGCTCGCGGTCGGTGACCAGATAGAGCTGCGGGGCCCAATCGGCGGGTACTTCGTCTGGACACCCGAGCACGGCGGTCCGGTGCAGCTCGTTGCCGGAGGAAGCGGGCTGGTCCCACTGATGGCGATGATCCGAGCTTTGGCCGAGTCGGATCGGCAGGTCCCGGTTCGGCTGCTCACCTCGGCAAGATCGAGGGAGACATTGATCTACGGCGACGAACTTCGGCGCCTCCAGAGTTCGCTCGACAACCTCGAGGTTGCCTACACGTTGACGCGCGCTCAGCCGGCCGATTGGCAGGGTTATTCGCGCCGGGTCGACCAACAGATGCTGGCCGAGACTTCCTGGCCAGCGACGGAGCGGCCGCTCGGATTCGTCTGCGGACCAACCGGCTTTGTGGAGACTGTCGCCGCCAACCTCGTGGCGTTAGGCCACGACGCGGCTCGTATCAAGACCGAACGATTTGGTCCCTCAGGAGGGTGACGCAATGACCGACATGCACCTCGACGGCAATGCTTTGGGAGCGCTGTTCATCGACCTGTTTGGTCAGGAGATGACCGATCAGAATGGATGCTGCGACGCCTGCGGAGCGGTCAATCCGTTCGGACGGGCGGTCGTTTATCGCGACGCTCCCGGTGACGTAATGCGTTGCCCCGACTGCGGTGCGGTCTTGATCGTGGCTGTCAGGACGGAGACTCGTTTACGGGTAAGCATCCAGTCATTGCGATGGATCGAAGTGCTCGAATGACGGATTTCTCCGACCTCAGGGCGATCTATATCAATTGCACGTTGAAGAAATCGCCTGAGCTATCGCATACCGAGGGGTTGATGAAGCGGTCGATGGGGATCATGCGCAAACAAGGCGTCGACGTTGACTATCTCCGCGGCGTGGACTTCGACCTCGTGCCCGGGGTATATCCCGATATGACCGAGCACGGCTGGGAAAGCGACGATTGGCCGTCCATCTTTCCGCGAGTGATGGCGGCACAGATCCTGGTCGTCGGCACTCCGATCTGGCTGGGCGAGAAGTCGTCGATGTGCACGAGGCTGATCGAGCGGCTCTACGCCAACAGCTCCCTGCTCAACGAAGAGGGCCAGTACGCCTACTACGGCCGGGTCGGGGGTTGTCTGGTAACGGGCAATGAGGACGGGATCAAACACTGCTCGATGAACGTCCTCTACTCGCTGCAGCATCTTGGTTTTGTCATCCCACCGCAGGCTGACGCCGGCTGGATCGGCGAGGCGGGCCCAGGTCCTTCCTATCTCGACCCCGGCTCAGGCGGCTTCGAGAACGACTTCACCAACCGCAACACCACATTTATGACTTGGAACCTGCTCCACGCGGCGCGGATGTTGGTCGACGCGGGTGGATTCCCCGCCCATGGCAACCAGCGGTCAGAGTGGGACGCCGGACAACGATTCGATTACGCGTAATGCTTTCGGAACGCCCCCTGAATAGACAGGCTGCTATGGACAAAGAACTCAGGATCGTGCGGTTGGCAGCGCTCGCTTATACGGCCAACTTCGTGGCCGGCATCGCAACGGCCATTCGCGGCGGATACCGGGCGGAACCCATCGGCATACGAACAAGGATTCCGATCGCAGCCGATGCGATTGTCGGCAATGGAAGCGCCCTCTCGGCTCCGCCGGCGATGATCTACTTTTTGTGGAAGCTTCTCAGGAGCTCCTCGGATAACCGCAGAGCCAAAGGACAACTGGTCCTCCTCGCCTCCACGTTTCTCGCCGGAGCAGTAGCCGAACCGCTGTCGCATCGGATTCTGAGTCGAGGTTTGCCAAAGCATGTCAAAGCCATTGGTGTTCTCAACATCGCTTTGCCTGCAGCCATGCTGATTGGCACTGTCAAGTCACTGGTCGAGCCGGAGGCCGCACAGACGTTGTGAGCTGGGTTGTCACGATCGTGATCGCCATCCAACTGGGTTTTGTCGTGTTCCTGATTTCGGACTTCGGAGCAGCGGAGGCAGCCACTCTTCTATTCGTGGTGACCACCGCTCTGGTCGGTTTATTGACGGCAAATAGAGTTCGAAACAACCCGATCGGCTGGCTGCTGCTCTCCGCGGCCCTCTCCTTTGCAACGGGTGCTTTGAGTTTCACCGTGATCGAGTCTCAGGCCATCGATCCACAGAACCCTCTCTACTTAGTGGCCGTTCTCGTTAGCAACTTGGGTTTCGGGATCGGCTTCGGACTTGTCACGATTTATGTTCTCTTCTTATTTCCAACCGGTCGCCTCCCATCTAGCCGCTGGCGCATCGTGGGTTGGATTGGAGGGTTCGGTCTTGTCCTGCTGTGGCAAGCATCGCGTTCGATCCTGGGACCTTCGATGGACTCCCGGTGGAGAATCCCATCGGTTTACGGGACTCCGAAGCGTTGGCGCTGATCCTCGATGGGGGCGCACTCCTTCTGGTGGTCCCCGCAATTTTCGCGTCGGCGGCCTCGATGGTGGTCCGCTTTCAGCGGGCGAATCCTGTCGAGCGACAACAGCTCAAGTGGGTCGAGTTGAGCGTGGTCGTCTGGGTGGCTGCCCTTGTCGTGACTGGTTTGGCGGAACTGTCCGAAGATACCGAAAACGCGATAACAACAATTGCCGCGTCCCTGGTGCCCTTGGCGATCGGCATTGCTATTCAAAGGTATCGCTTGTACGACCTCGATCGAATCATCTCTCGCACGGTTACGTACGGACTGGTCACAGCCGCGCTCGCCGTCGTCTACGTAGCCGTTGTGTTCGTTCTTACGAACCTCATTCGTCTCGAAGGCGATCTCCCCGTCGCGGCGGCAACCTTGGGAGTCGCGGCGCTTTTCAGACCCCTCCGCCGCCACCTCCAGGCATTGATTGATCGCCGCTTCAATCGGTCGGGACAGACCGCGGTCCGCACGGTCGAATCCTTCACCGCCCGGCTGCCATCAAAGGTGAATCTCATCGAGCTGACGGGAGATGTGCGAACTGTCGTCGGCCAGACGATGCAGCCGGCCACACTTTCGATGTGGCTGCGAGGAGAGCCGATGTCGCGGCAGCCATGAGCTGGATCGCGGTGATCGTGATCGTCGTCGAGCTCGGCTTCACGATCGTCCTCAATGCCGGCGACTTCGGACTGCCCGAGCTGGCGACGGTCCTCTTTGTGTTGATCACGGCGTTGGTGGGACTCCTGACTGCGCGAAGAGTTCACGACAACCCGATCGGTCGGTTGCTTCTTGCCGCTGCGCTGGCATATGCATCCGGAGGACTTGGGGTCACTTTGATCGAGGTCATCGATCCACAGAATCCACTGTTCGCGGTCACGGCAATTGTCGGCAACCTGGCATTCGGGCTTGGCACCGGAATCCTGGCGACCTTCGTCCTTCTCCTTTTTCCAACCGGTCGCCTTCCCTCGCCCCGGTGGGCGATCGTCGGTTGGATGGCCGGAGTGGGACTGACGCTCCTCTTGCTCGGCATCGCCCTCGCGCCCGAGACCTTCGCGGGGCTTCCGATCGAGAACCCGATCGGCTTGCAAGACTCAGAGACGTTGCTGCTGGTTCTGGAAGGCGGCGGGATCTATCTCTTGTTTGCCGCGATCCTCGCTTCGGTGGCTTCGATGGTGGTCCGCTTTCGGCGGGGCACGCCGATCGAAAGACAGCAGCTCAAGTGGGTGGTGCTGAGTGTCTTGGTCATGGCTGCCGCCAGCGGATCGGTCCTCGTCTGGGAATTCGCCAACGGAGTAGCCGAGGTGAGTGACGATTTGGAGAACGTAGTCGTGACCACAACCCTGGCATTGATCCCCGTGGCAATCGGCGTCGCCATTCAGCGCTATCGCCTTTATGACATCGATCGGATCGTCTCGCGCACTGTCACCTACGGCCTCGTCTCCGCCTCGCTCTTGGCGGTTTATGCCGTCCTGGTATTCGTCCTCACCGATCTCTTCCGGCTGGAGGGCGACCCCGCCGTGGCGGCGGCGACCCTGGGAGTGGCCGCGCTATTCACGCCGCTTCGCCGTCGACTCCAAACTCTCATCGACCGCCGCTTCAACCGTTCGGGACAGACCGCGGTGCGCACGGTCGAATCCTTCACTGCCCGGCTCCCAGCAAAGGTGGATCTCATCGAGCTGACGGGAGATGTGCGAGCTGTTGTCGGCCAGACAATGCAGCCGGCCATGCTCTCGCTATGGCTTCGAGGCGAGGCCGACTAGGACTCGCGCAGCCAGACCGAGAGCGAGACGGGCTGCATAGTGTGAGCAACCAGGCGTGACAGCTCCGACCGCAACGGGACGAGCTCGACGGCCTCGGTGAGGTGTTGCGAAAAGGCTTCGATGGTGCGAGCGACGTCGTAACGCGAGCGATTGAAGCGACGATCGATAACTCCCTGGATCCGCCGGCGGAGAGGATTGAAGAGTGCCGCGACCAGGAGCGTCGATCCCGCCACCGCCACCTGCCCTTCTAACGGCAGAAAGGCTCGCAGCAGGAAGACGACGCCCGCATAAGCCCCCGCCAGCAACGCCACGACTAGTCCATAGGTGACAGTGCGAGAAACGAGCTGGTCGATATCGAAGAGCCGGTAGCGGACGATCGCCACTCCCATGGCCGCCAGGATCGTCAGCGGAGCTGCGAGCCAAACAATCGCCCCCAACTCGTGCTCCATCTCCACCGGAAAGAGAACGTTGGCAAGGATCAGAACCAGGATGGCCACCACGGTCGAGTAGAAGAACCATTTGATCTGGGCCCGTTCTTCGCCCCGGGACCGCCGGAAGCGGACGGCAATTGTGATCAGCCCGCCAAAGACCCCGAACAGGAGGAGGCCTACCTGGGCAAGTTCGAGTGGTTGGCGGACGGCGTCGATCAACTGCGTGCCAAAAGGGTTTAGTTGAGCCGGAAAGTCTTCAAGCGGCCCGGGCGCCAACGCCAGCAAGAGCACAAAGAGGACGGCGCCAACCACCGCCAGCCTGATCAGAATTCGTCCCCAAGTGCCGAGCGGCGTCCCGGTTGGATAGAGGAGAAAGATCAGAGCAAAGCTGAGCAAGAAGCCGGGCTGTCTGATGAGGTTGGCTGCCCAGGCGGTCACGCTCGAGCCGGTCCAATCAAAGACTGAGGCGGCCACTGACAGTTCGCCGAGCAGGGCTTGGACGAACCACATGGCCCCGCCGACCAGCAAGATCATCCCGATTGAGTGACGAGGACGCCGAAGCAGGATGACAGCGCCGAGGGAAATCATCACGGCGCCGGCGACAACCGCCTCCCGGAGGTACTGGTAGTGGGGCGTCAGGCTCGAATTTGCCTCCACCGCCGCCGCCAGGGTCACCGTCCCCAAGAGAAGCAGCGCGGCGCCCGACAGGGTGGCCAGGACCGCGCGCCTGCTGTTCATCTGCCTTATCTAAACCTCAAACCGTGCCGGATACGTTACGAACCTCCCGGGTAACGCTGACGTAACGACAAGCGACGAGACTGAAGATCGATGTCGCCTCGCGCCGCAATCGGTTGGGCCATGTGGTTCGCGGGCTTGGCCGCGATCGCGGTCAGCGCCTATTTGTCGACCAAGAATCCGCCGATCTCTACCACCCAAACGCCGGAATCGGCTGTTGAGGGCGCCCTCTGGCTTTCGGCCTGGATTGGGTTCGGGCTGGTCGGGGCGTTGTTAGTGACCAGCCGGCCCCGCAATCGAATCGGCTGGATCCTTTGTGGCATCACCTTCACCCTCGGCCTCACCCTTTTCGCCGCGGCGTATGCGCGCTACGCGCTGGTCACCCGAGCTGGGGCGCTTCCGTTCGGTGCGGTCGCCGCCTGGCTGGCAACGTGGACCTTCGTCCCGCTTGTTCTCTTGGTGATCTCGCTTGTCGCCCTTTTTCCGAGCGGCTCGACACATTCCGGATCGACCAGGTGGATTCTGCGTATCGGGGCGCTGGTCGCCCTGGTGACTGCGCTTGCATTTGCCTTCCGGCCCGGACCCGTCCAAGGCGACACCCCGCCGAACAATCCCTTGGGCATCTCCGGCTCGAAGCCGTTCTTGGATGCCGCGATACAAGGGCTTGGCACGGCGTTGGGCGCCGTCGCGCTCGCCGCCTTGATCGACGGCATCGTTCGTTTTCGTCGTTCGAGCGGGATCGAACGGCAACAGTTCCGTTGGTTTATCTTGGCGGTGGCAGCTTTTCCAGTCCTCTTCTTCGGCTCGCTCGTCTTCGAAGAGCTCGTTGGCTACGAGACCTTCGACCCGGTTGTGATCGCGTTCATGCTGTGGGGCAACGGCACCGCGATCGCCATCGGATTGGCCGTCACTCGCCACGGCCTATACGACATCGATCGGGTCATCTCGCGGACGGTGTCGTACGGATTGCTGACCGCTTCCCTGGCCGTGGTCTATGTAGCTCTTGTCTTCGTGCTGCGAGAGCTGCTGCCGTTTGAGGGTCAGGTGCCGGTTGCCGCTTCGACTCTTGTCATCGCTGCTTTGTTCGGGCCCCTGCGACGTCGTTTGCAAGAGTGGGTTGATCGACGGTTCAACCGGTCCCGCTTCGACGCCGCCCGCACCATCGAGTCGTTTTCGTCGCGGCTCACTACCCATCTCGATCTCGACGACCTCAGCCGCGACCTCCGCTCGACGGCGGTTAAGGTGATGCAACCCGCATCCGCCGCCCTCTGGCTTCGATAGCTGCTCCCGGCGCCGAGAATGGATGCCATGTTCTCCGGTCGGCGGACCAACCTGGCGTTGTTGACCGTGCTGGGCGGCGCATTCATCTCCGGGCTCGTCGTCCAGGCTCTGGGGACGGCGGCAACTCGCTGGCTGCTGGTGGTTCACGGAGCGATCGGGATCTCGGTGATGGTCCTGTCCCCGTGGAAGACGCGAGTCGCTGATCGAGGCCTTGGACGCCGGAATCGCGGGCGCTACTTCTCTTTGCTGCTGGCTCTCATGGCGGTGACGGTGATCGTCACCGGTCTCCTTCACACGACCGGTACGGTTTCATCCATCGGGGGGTTCACGGTGCTTTGGGTCCACGTCGCCACCGCGCTCGCCCTGATCCCGCTTCTGGTCTGGCACTTTCTGGCGCGCAAGACCTACCCGCGGCGAGTCGACCTCGCCCGACGCAACCTGTTGAGCCTCGGTGGGGTTTCGCTGGCCGGGCTCGCGATGTGGTTCGGAGCCGATCGGCTGATCCGGATCACCGACCTCGCCGGCAAAGATCGTCGCTTCACCGGCTCGCACGAAACCTCGTCCTTCGAGCCGGCGGGGGTGCCGGTCACCTCCTGGCTCGACGATCGCGTTCCGACTACTGGCGACGCCGCTTGGAGAGTCGATATTGACGATGCCGCCGGCGCTAGGTCGTTGACATTGAGTGAGCTGCAATCGTTGCCATTCCAGGACATCACTGCCGACCTCGACTGCACCAGCGGCTGGTGGAGCCGCCAGGTTTGGGAAGGGGTGCGACTGACGGAGCTGATCGATCGCGGTGAGGCCCGCTCGATCGTGGCTTGGTCAGCGACCGGCTACGCACGACGCTACTCGGTGAGCCAGCTCGACCAGCTCTGGCTGGTGACCACCGTCGGAGGCGAGCCACTATCTCCGGGTCACGGCTTTCCCGCTCGGATCGTGAGCCCCAACCAGCGCGGCTTCTGGTGGGTCAAGTGGGTGGTGAGGATCGAAACGTCGCGCGTCCCCTGGTGGGTCCAGCTCCCCTACCCTCCGACTTAGTGCCTAGTGGATATGGACGGAGTGTGCTCCTGCGCATTGGCGGTGCGGTCGTCTCGATCGCGCTTTGGCTCGGTCTGATTGTCTTCGCGCTCGACAACCTCGACACTGGTCTTCCTCGCTCGGAGGGCCTGGGCGGCGGCTGGGCCGTTTTGGATTGCGGCCGTGGCAGTGGTGGTAGTGCTTGCGCTTTTCTTGCGTCGATCGCCGGGATCGCCCGGCTGGGGAACCTTCTTGCTGGGATTGCTCATCCCCGAGGTCGCATTCTTCATCAACCGCCTATTCACCACGGACATCTCGGTCATCTTCTTGATCGCAGTCGCGGTGCTGGTGTTGATCCCGATGCCGAGCCGGCGCCCGGCCGCGGTAGCCCGCTAGCGATCGGAACGGACCGGGATGGAGTTGATCCAACCAGCGACCGCCTCGAATCCCGCCCGCAGCAGGAATTGGTGTCCGCCACTCGGAGCAAACCGCACCTCGGCGTTGGGGAGGTGCCGTTCCCACCGATCGAGGGCGTGCTGACCGGCGTAGCGGTCGTTGGCGGCAGTCAACAGCAAGGTTGGCACTGAGCTCGGCAGATCACGCAGGGCACCCAACTGTTCGAGCACCGACACGTCGGCCAGGAGTGACCACATCGTGTCGGCGCGGGCGCCAAGTGATTGCCTGCCGAAGTCATGGACGACGTCGGCCGGAAATCGCCGGCTAGCGATAGCAATCTTCGACAGGATCGGCCACACGATCCGCGCCAGGAGCGGCGCCACCGTGCCTCGATCCTCCGGAGGTCGTTCTGCGACTTGTCGGGCAATGTCCGGCATCAGTCCTGGATTGGGGTAAGGCGCACTGATCACAGCCAATCCGGCAGTTCGATCCGGATGAAGGGCAACCCACAACGCAGCCAGCACTGCTCCCGCCGAGTGCCCGATCATCACCACCGGACCATCGGGCGCTAACTGCTCGAGAAGGTTCTCGAGCTCGGCAAGATGGAACTGGCGGTTGTAGCGGATCGATGCCGGTTTATCGGACTGGCCGAAGCCGGCCAGGTCGGGGGCCAGCAGGGTCCGCGGTGGCTCGAGCAGTGGGGCGAGCACGCTCCAGTAACGGCCGGAGCCGCCGAGGCCGTGAATCGCGCAAACGGCAAGCCCAACGCCGGAGCGCCAGACACTGAGCCGGCCCCACGGCCGGACGAGCCAGACTTGTTCGCTGGTTTGGACCACGAGCAGACGAGGCGGCTTCGGCGAGCCCTAGCTCACTGCGGTTTTGAGAAGTTGACCATCCACTGGACGCCGTACTTGTCGGTGACGGTCCCGAAGTAGTCGCCCCAGAACATGTCCTCCATCGCCATCGTCACCTCGCCCCCATCCGAGAGGGCCGCGAAGAGCCGATCTGCTTCCTCGCGGCTATCAGGTTCGAGGTTTATCGAGATGTTGTTTCCAAACGTGAGCTCGTGACTCATCGATTCGAGCGCATCCGTGCCCATCAGCTGGTGGCCGCCCAGGGTCGGTAAGGCGACGTGCATCACCAGTCCCTTCTCGTTCTCGGGCAATGGCGGCGAGTTGGGGTCGGGAGGGACGTCGCGCATGTAGTTGATGGGACCGGAGAACTCGGTTCGGAAGACGGATTTGTAGAAGTTGAACGCTTCCTCCGTCTTCCCCATGAAATTGAGATAGGTGCTGACTCCTGCCATGTTGAACCTCCTGCCCGGCGAGGATAGCGCCAGGGTCTGAATTGAATTTGGGCCGCTAACGACGCTGCAGCTTGCTGAGTCGATCTCCCCACCACAGGCCGATCACCGCCGACAGAGCTCCGGCACTTTCGATCCCTTGCCGCCGGTGTCGAATGGTCACTCGAGTTCCTCCAGCATCCGGAACAAAGTCGACGATCACCTTGTCGCCCGGCGCGGAGTGGGGCCCGTCCCAATCCAGCTCAATATGAGTGGGGGGAACTGACGCAGTCACCGTTGCCAGAGTCACAGCACCATCCGTCGAAACCTCGAGCAAACGCTCGCCCTCGAAGCGAACAACTGTGCCGCTTTCGGGTCCCCGGACCCACCAGCGGTCGATATCGGTGGTGAAGGCAGAGAACGCCGCATCAATTTCGAGTGGCACGATGGCTGTGATCGTCACTTCACCGCTTGCCACGTCCCCGCCTTTCTACCTGCCGGGCAAAAGCGCCGAGCTGATCGGTCCAAAACTTGCTTGCTCCCTGAGCCCAATCGCTGAGCTCGTGGAAGGGCCCTGGCTCGATCGAATAGACATGGACGCGGGTGTCGTCGGGATCGAGGGCGACACTGACGAGACCCGCGTCGCGCAGAATTCGGAGATGACCGGACAGAGCAGCGGGCGTGACCTCGAGCTGAGTAGCGAGCTGACCGGCGCTCAACGGACCTCCGCCAAGGGCCTCGACTGTCCCGCGCCTGGTTTCATCCGCCAGGGCCGACAACGTTGTTTCGACGGTCACACTGCCCCGGCGAAGTACCAGCGGTGGCCTTCAGGGTCGATCGCTCGATACGTTTTGTAGCCGTAGTCCTGAGAGACCGGCTCGTCGAGAACCACCGCACCTGCGGCGCGCGCCTTCTGGAAGTGGGCGTCGATGTCGTCGACTTCGACCCAGAGCTGGCTGTGCACCCCGCCCAGCTCGTGGGGCGTCGCCAAACCTCCATCCCGCCAAACCGATGCCAGCGAAACCATCGCGCCATTGAGGCTCAGCTCGGCATGGGCGATCGTCCCGTTTTCGCCGTCCATCCGCATCGTCTCTTCGAAGCCAAAAGCACTGATCAAGAAGTCGATCGCTTTGGCAGCTTCCTCGTATGCCAGCATGGGCATGAGTTGTGACATGCGACGACGTTAGTCAAGGGTGAACTTGATAGTCAAGCTCAACGTGTAATTATGTCTCGAGCTCTGTCGGACTTAAGCCGTCCATTGATGATCGGGTCGTAGTGCCACCGGCAGCCCGGCGAAGCCGGCGATGCTGACGCCGAGCCCAGCGATGGTCGTGAAGAAGATCTGACCTTCCACGGCCAGGGAGGGTAGGTCTTTGGTCAACCCCGCGGCTGGTTCATAATGGGGCGATGGCTTCCTACACCTTGAACAAAGAAGCGGTCGCCCATGCTCGCCAGCTGATCGACGGGCGTCAGTACGTGTTGAAGAGCGAGTGGGGAGAGGTGCAGCCGAGCGCCGACGACGAGAACGCGTTCCTCGAGAAACATAAGTGGGACGAGTTCGCGGCCTGGCACTTGGGATTGACCAAGTGGGCGACCGACGAAACCAAGGCTCGCTATGGGTTCGTCTTTGGCGACTTCCGGCGGGTGCATCGTTCCGGGCTCATCGCCTGCATCTACCGCGCCGCCGAGTGGCATCACAAGACGATCGAGCTCGCCGCCCATGATCTTCTCCAGCACCTCGACGATGTCGCCGGGATCAAGGACTCAGAAGACTGAGCGGCCCGTTCTGTGGGCTCGTAGGGACACAGAGTGTCCCTACGAGCCCTGGGTTCGCGAATTAGCCGTTGACGAACTGGTCGTACTCGGCAGGTACGTGGCCGCCAGATCGAGGCTTTCACGGGTGAGGACTGGCGTCGCGACGGCGCCCTGTTCGCGGAAAAGCTGGTCGAAGGATTCGGGGTGCGTAGCGCCGATCCAATCGATGAAGGCTTCGAAGTTCGGACCAAAGTCGTCGAAGTTGAACCTGTGGTAGAGCTGGTCGATACGGCCTTCTTCAACAAAGATGTCGAATTCACCTTCGACCGGAGGCGCGCCAACGATTCGTTGCAATTCGGAGGTCATCTGATAGGTGCACCTCACCAATGCACCGAACTCCTCGCAGGCATAAGGCTCGTATTGGAACCCATAGATTTGAAGCATTTCGTATCCGAGCTCCAACTCGTCGTATCCGATGATCGGTGTATCGGAAATAGCTGCATCAGGGTTGATCAGCTCCTGGGCACGCGAGGCGTCAAACGCATTTCGAGCTTCCATGTACTCGTTGGCGATTTCCAAAGGCGTCGCCGGACCAAACAGGCTGGGGTTCGCCCGCGCGACAAGAAACCCGGCGACCAGGATGATCACGACCGCAGTCGCTAACGACGGCAGCCAGCGATTCGGGTTCTTGACCTTCGGGGAAGGCGCTTGGGTGGTAGTGGTCATTTTGTCTCTCCTCGAATTGAATACCTGGGGTGGAATGCTCGGTGCGGCTTTGAGACTTTCTCGCAGCGCGTTTGGATCCGGCTCAGGGTTCGCTCGGCGAAGCGCCTCGTAGGCAGCGTCAACCGACGACGAGTTAGTTGCCATCGGGCGCCCCCTTTTACGGCAGGTCAACGTGGCCCATCGGCCGCATCGTTCTTTGGTACGAAGTGGCGAATCTCTCCCTGGCGCGGTGGAGCCGCTGATCCGCCGCCGCCACCGAGAATCCCCAGAGATTGAGCGATCTCTGGGCCGGTTAGCTCCTCCCAAGCCGCGAGCATGAGTACCTCTCGATCGCTCTGCCGCAAGCCTTTGAGCACAGCCAATACCGAATTGTCCTCGGCGTGACGCACCACTAGCTCATCGGGTCCGTCCATTGGGAGGGTGGCCAGCCCTCCGAAAGTTCGGACTGCCTTCTGCCAGCGATGCCACCGGTTGGAGAGCACACCGCGAGCGATCCCGAACAGCCACGGTCGTGCCGTTGACCACTCGATGTCACCCGCTCGTCGAGAGGCGATCGCGAACACCTCTGCGGCGGCATCCTCGGCGTCGGAGCGTCCGATGCGTCGGGCGCAGTAGGCCAGCACCTCGACATAATGACTTGCGAACAAGTCGCCTAGCTTTTCGTTCGCCGTTGGCTCGGACATTCTCCCGGGAGTTGTCCGGCGAAGCTCCGAGCCTGACAGGTCTATGGGTTTGTCGATACCTCGATTACAGCCTCAACCACCAGGTCAGGTCGGTCCCAGAGGACATAGTCCAGACCAGTTTTTTCGGCTTCGAGCGGCCGACTGTTGGTCGAGAGGCCGCTGTAGAACTCGAGACCCTCCCGCCAGTAGCGATTCAGGGTTGTCGCCGCCTCCGCGCCAGCTCCTTCGATGAACTTGCGGCTCAGGAAGACCGCGGTTGGATCGTGGCCGATGACCAAAAGCGGTGTGTCGCCAAGATCACCTGCGACGGTCTCCTCCAAATCGGCCCACGGCGGGTGGCCGTCGAGATCGGGGAGCAACTCGTCGTAGAAGTCTCCGAAGCCGATTGGGATCGGATCGACCAGCACTACACCGGCGATGTCCGAGCGTCCTTCGGCGAAAAGTCGAGCGGAATGGACTCCATCGACGGCCGCGACCAGCACGTACGGACCCGAAATCCCTGCTTCGGTCAAACCTTCATCCAGCGCCGCTGCCCGTTCCGCCGGCGTTGCGTCGCCGTCGACAAAGCCATTGGCGCACACCAGGAAGCCCTGCGCCGAGAGCTGCGCCTGGATGACCGACCATGATCCGTAGTCGATCCAGCTGTTCGGTTCGAGGATCACCCTTGGCCCAGCCGGGTCACCGGTGCAGAGCAGCCGGTGGGGGAATCGGTCCCAATCGTCAACGACGATGTCGCCGGCTTCCAGCAAGGCGGCCGGGTCGACACGAACCAGAGATCCGGGGTGATACAGCGAGACCCACAGCGAGCTATCGGCGACGAACACTCCGCCGGCTTTGCCCGGCACCGAGAACCGGGTTACTTCGCCCGTTTCGGGGTCCACTCGGATCAGAAGGTGATCGGTGTGGGAGGTGACCCAGAGAGAGCCCTCGAACTCGACGATCGCCAACAGCCCGAAGGTGGTCCCGCCGAACGATTCGAGCTCTCCGGTGGCGGGGTCGAACACACTCAGATTGGTGCCCCACGGGAAGTCGCCGTCGAGGAGCCAAAGGCGGCCGCCGGCCTCGATGACACTCCGTACGCCATTACCGGACATCGTGTCCAAGCCCTCAAAGGTGGGGATGACGATCTCGCCGCGGGTGCCGTCGGTGGCAACGCTCGAGATCAGACCGGTCGAGGGGTCGTTCACCCAGAGATAGCCAAGTCCGGCTCCTTTGAGCTCGCCCACGCTCGTTTCCAGGATTTCGCCGTTCGCCGAGATGCGTTGAAGCTGCCCCTGGTCGTTGCTGACCCAGAGGTTGTCGGCAAACCACACCGCACCATGCGCGGGCGCCCCACCGAGGGGAAGCCGCAGGTCGACGTTGCCCAGCGACGAATCGAACCGAAGCACCTCGCCACCGTTGTCGTAACCGAGCAACCAGACGTAACCGCCACCGACCACCACCCCTTCGACGTGAGAGTCGATCGCATAGGTCATCTCCAGGTCACCCGAAACGGCAGAGATCCGTTGGAGTAGGTTGGCGAGAGCTGTCACGACCCAAATCGTGTCGCCATCGACGGCCGCAGTTTGAACCCCACCCGAAGCAAGCTTGACCACATCCTCGATGCCGGGAACCTCACCGAGCCCGTCGAGACGGGGTGCGTAAATGGATGGTTGTTGGAGGCGAAGAATGGCGACAAGCGCCACGATCGCGGACACGGCGCCAAAGGCGATCGCAGCATTGAGCCACGGGCGGCGAATTCCCGGCTTCGCGGTTGGACGATGGATTCGTTCGTCCACCTTGGCGCGCAGTCGGATGAAGTCAGGGTTGGCGTCGCGGGCGGGGTCGGCGCGTTCGAGAAGGTCGATCATGCTGGCGCTTCCTTTGTCTCCGGTGACCCGGTGTTGAGTGAATCGATTCGAGCCTTCAGGCGAGAGCGAGCCCGATGGAGTCTTTGGTCGACGGCGTTCTCCTTGATGCCGAGCACGTGCGCGATCTCGATGCGGGTCAGTCCGTCCCACGATGAGAGTTGCAGCAACTCGCGATCGGTCGGCCGCAGTTCGGCCAATGCCCGGTGAAGGATCTCAAACTCGAGCGGTGGTTCAGCGAGCGGTTCATAGGCGACTCCCGCCAATCGCGCCACAAGCCCGCGGCGGCGGCGCCGGCTGCGGTAGTGATTGCCAATCACCCGATAGGCGATGGCGAAAAGCCAAGCTCGGTTGTTGTCCGCTCGCGCCTCTTTGAGGCGTCGCCAAGCCACCGTGAAGACTTCGGCGGCGGCGTCCTCGGCGTCGAGGGTTCCGAGGCGACGCAGGCAATAGCGATAGACGGCGTCGTGATGCAGTTGAAACAGCGAGTCGAATTCAGCTCCGAGTTCAACGACGTTGCTTTTCGACAAATCTGCCTTTCCGCAATGTTATGTGTCCGGGTCGGCGGCGCCGCTTACACCCGCGGATTGAGATAGCCGGCCAAATGGGGCGCGACCTCGGCGATGAGTTCGTCGATGGGGGTTGAGGCCACAGGTTCGAGCATGAGGACGTAACGGAGGATCGCCAGGCCGAGGAGATGGCTGGCCACGAGCTCGAGCCGGAGTGTCGCCCGGGGACCGACCAGGAGCTGGTCGGCCCGGCTCAGCACGGCCTCCACAATGAATTCGCGCATCGCGACGGGCTGACCGGTCGCGAAGGCCATGCGCAACTGTCCGATCAGGGCCTCGCGCGACTCCGGTACTTCCCAGGTCGAGAAGAAAACGTGGGCCAGTTTCTCGGCCATCTCAGCGGGGGTCCCGCGGAAAACCTCCGCGATCGCCTGATCGGGGCGCATCGGCAGGCGGACGGCGGCGGCAAATAGGTCCTGCTTCTTCCCGTAGTAGTAGGTGACCAGTGCCGGGTCGACGCCGGCGATCTTGGCAATGCGCCGAAAGGTGGCCCGGTCATAACCGACCTCGGAGAACGTCGTCCGTGCCGCTTCCAGGATGTCGTTTCTCGTTTCCGATTCGCCCGACCGGGGGCCGCGCCGTTTGCTCATCGGGACGAGGTCGCGATGAAGACCTCATCAAGGCTGGCTGCAACCGCAGCGGCATGTCCGGCGATTCCTTCGGCGCTGAGGATGCGAGTGACCTGTTGCTCGTCAGCCGACACCACCCGCAGCTTGCTCCCTGACAGAACTGTCAAGAGGGCGGCCTCGGTGAGCGCGGCGAAGGCTTCGTCTCGCCGGTCGGTGGTGACCTCCACCGCGGTCTCGCCGGAAATGAGCTCGGACAGCGAGCCCGACTTGACAACCCGCCCGGCAGCCATGAGCACCAGCCGGTCGCAGTATTCGGCCTCGTCCAGATGGTGGGTGGTCACCAAGGCGCCGGCACCATTCGAGACCTCGGCACGGATTGTGTCCCAGAGCTCGGCGCGGGTCCAGGGACCGACACCCGAGGTCGGTTCGTCGAGGATCAGGATCTGGGGGCGATGAGCCAGCGCGGCAGTGAAAGCCGCCCGGCGCTGGAGCCCATGCGGCAGCTCGTCGACGCGGCGGTCGTCGACCACACCCTCGATTCGCGGGCTGCCGAAGATCTCGCGCCGGAAGTCGAGGTTCTCTTCGACGGTCAGGTCGGAGTAGAGCCCGAGGCCCTGGGGGACATAGCCAACCCGACGAAGAACGTTGCGGTTGGGCGATTCCCCCAGCAAAGAGACGCGGCCGGAATCGAAGTCAAGCAATCCCAACAGGCAGCGAATGAGAGTGGTCTTGCCGGCGCCGTTGGCGCCCAACAATCCAACAACTTCCCCCTCACTGATTTCGAGCGAAGCCTCGTCCACAGCCACCTGCTCGCTATACCGTTTCACCAACTCTGAGACCTCGACCAATTTGGTCATGACTTCATGCCTTCACGGTTGGCGGCCAATGAGAGGGCAGTCAGCACGTCGTTGAGATCGGGCTCGAGCCGGCTTTCGTGCGGAGGCGAGTGTCCATCGGGGCTCCAAACCCGCCATACCCCTCCTCGTCGCCATCGGTGTGGCTCGGACGGCTGTGTGTCGGTCGACCACAGAGCCCCCGGCAGCAGCCGCCCAATCTCGGTCAGCGTTCCATAGGCGAGCGGCGATCCGGCTTCGAGGGCGAGGATGGTTCCGGCCCGTGCCGCCTCGTCAAGGT
>Ga0136614_10000561_pt1 | contig 18921 bp, 18 predicted proteins | sample AntDrymUQ2792106_2_FD_106643 | JGI IMG/M metagenome (GOLD analysis project Ga0136614, IMG submission 106643) | Polar desert sand microbial communities from Dry Valleys, Antarctica - metaG UQ279 (21.06) | ecosystem: Environmental > Terrestrial > Soil > Desert | place: Antarctica: Dry Valley... | reverse complement strand
CTGCTGCCGCTCGCCGCCGAGCGGGGGGTCTGGCCCGTCGCAGGCCTCGGCGCCGCCGCGATTTCCGCATTGCTCCTGCCGATCGAGGCAGTGAACGCGCTTCCATCGGTCCTCGGAATCTGGCTCTGCTGCATGGCCGTGACCATCAGAGCGGACGTGCTCCGCCGCTAGAATCGGCGCCCAGCCTGTGCTCCGAACGATCGAGCAAAAGATCGAGTCACTCTTCGAGGGCGCGTTTGGCCGCGCCTTCCGTCGCAACGTGCAGCCGGTCGAGCTTGCGCGCAAGCTCGCGAAGGAGATGGACGACTACAAGATGGTCTCCGTCTCGCAGGTCTACGCGCCGAACGAGTACGTCGTCTACCTCTCGACGCGGGACCGCGACCAGTTCGAGAGCTACGAGCCGGCGCTCGTCAAGGAGCTCGAGGAGTACCTCGCGGAGCACGGCCGACGCGAGGGCTATCAACTCCTGTCGAGTCCGAACGTCTCGTTCCGGACCGACGAGGACCTCGAGGTCGGTCTCTTCGGGATCTCCAACCGGATGATCCAGCGAGAGACGCCCGACTCCGCTCCGGAGCCGGCCGCCGAGCCGGGCGCAACCCGGATCTACCGCGCCGCCCCGTCCGAGACCGAGTCTGTCTCGGCGGAGGAGCTCGGGATGGTTTCAGAGCCGGAGCGCGAGCCGCCGACGGTGACCGTCGACGGGTCGCAGCATCGCCTCGCGAAGCCGGTGATGGTCATCGGCCGGTCGAAGGATGCCGACATCCGCGTCGCCGACGCGAACATCTCGCGGCGCCACGCAGAGATCAGACAGGAGGGCTCCACCTTCTGGATCGTCGATCTCGACTCGACGAACGGCGTGTTGGTCAACGGCCGCGCCCTGAAACGGGCGAAGCTCGACGACGAGGACAGGATCACGCTCGGTTCGACGGAGCTCGTTTTCCGGCGCGCGCGGTGATCGTCGGCGCCGTCGAAGTCGAAGCGGTTCTCCTCGGCCTGAAGGTCGCCTTCCTCGTCCTTCTCTACCTGTTCATCTGGCGGATCGTTCGCACCGTGGCGCGCGACGTGCGGCTTCCGCAGGAGAGCTTCATGCTCGCCCCGCAACAGGCCGCGGCGGTCGGGCTCGGCCCTCGCGCCCGCACGGGGAGCCTCGTCGTGCTGTCCAGCCAGGCACTCAAGGTCGACAGCGAGCGGACGCTCGACTCGACGCCGGTCACGCTCGGCCGCTCCTCGGACAGCGACATGAACCTCGGCGAAGACGAGTTTGCGTCGGCGCACCACGCCCGCGTGGAGCCGCGCCGCGACGGCGTCTGGGTCGAGGACGTCGGCTCGACGAACGGCACCTTCGTGAACGGGATCAAGCTCGAGCGCCCGAGGAAGCTGACGTCAGGCGACGTCATCAGGGTGGGCGAGACGGATCTGAGGTTCGAGCAGTGAAGATCGGTTTCGCCACCCATCCAGGTCGCAAGCGACGCCACAACGAGGACGCATACGTTGTGGAACCTCCGCTCTTCGCGGTTGCGGACGGGATGGGCGGCGCGAAGGCCGGCGAGGTCGCTTCCGGGCTCGCAGCGGCGGCTCTGAAGGAAGGGGCAAGCGACGCATCGAGCGGCGAGGATCGCGTTTCCTCACTGATCCAGGAGGCCAACCGGCGGGTCTTTCGCCGGGCGACCGAGGATCGCGACGCCTCCGGGATGGGAACGACGATGACGGTCGCCCTCGTCGACGGAGATCGCGTCGTCTTCGGCCACGTCGGGGACTCCCGCGCCTACCTGATCCGGAACGGCGCGATCGAGCAGCTGACGGACGACCACTCGCTGGTGGCCGAGCTCGTGCGGAGCGGGAGGCTAACGCCCGAGGAGGCCGAGTCGCACCCTCAGCGCTCCGTGATCACCCGCGCCGTCGGGACGGAGCCGGACGTTGACGTCGACACGTTCGTGATCGAGCCGACCGAGGGCGATCTCTTCCTCATCTGCTCGGACGGTTTGACCGACATGGTCGACGACCGGACGATCATCCAGGCGATCGAGAAGCACCGCGGAGACCTCGACAATGCGGCGAAGGCGCTCGTCGGCGCCGCAAACCGGGGCGGCGGCGAGGACAACATCACCGTCGTCTTCTTCGAGGTCGACGGCGGCACGGGCGACACGGCGGTCACCCAGCAGGCACCGGTGGTCGAGTCAGCAACGAGCGACGACGAGGACACGCTCTCCGGCCTCGAGGGAGTTCCGCCGGTCGAGACGATGGTCGTCACGCCCGGAGCTGCGCCCGCGCTTTCCGAACCGCCGAAGCGGCGGCGTCGGGCCCTACAGATCAGCCTTGCGTTGGCGGCGCTCCTGATCGTCGCGGCCGCCGTGCTCTGGCTGCTGGAGCACGTATGAGCGCGAGGACGCGCGAGCTGCTGAGCCTGGTCGTCGTCGGAACGATTGTCGGCAGCGCCTTCACGAGTGTCTACATCGCGCGCCAGGAGGTCGTCAGCACCGAATCGCTCTCCTACGCGCTCTTCTTCCTCGGCCTCTACGTCGCGGCCCACGTGGTCACGAGGATGACGGTGCCCCACGCCGATCCGTATCTCCTGCCGATGGCCGGCTTCCTCACGGGGATCGGCCTGACGGAGATCTACCGGCTGAACGAGGACGAGGCCTTCCGCCAGGGGCTCTGGATCGTGATCGGGCTCATCGCCTTCGCGGGGACGCTGCTCGCGCTCCGCCGTGACTACCGGCGCCTCGAGAGCTACAAGTACCTCTTCGGACTCGGCGCGCTCCTGCTGCTCGTCCTCCCGGCGATGCCGCTGGTCGGCAAGACCGTCAACGGCGCCAGGCTCTGGGTCGAGCTTGGCCCGGTCCGGTTCCAGCCTGGTGAGTTCGCGAAGATCTTCCTGATCATCTTCCTCGCCGGCTACCTCCGGGAGAAGCGCGAGGTGCTGGCCCAGGCGAGGCTCAAGGATCTCGGCCCGCTGCTCCTCATCTGGGGTGGTGCGATGGCGGTCCTCGTCATGACGAACGACCTCGGCGGCGGGCTTCTCTACTTCGGGATCTTCCTCGCCATGCTGTACGTCGCGACGGCGCAGGTCTGGTTCGTCGCTGCCGGAGCCGCGATGTTCGTCGGCGGCGCGGCGCTCGTCTACACGCAGATCGGCCGGGTGGCCGAGCGGGTGCGCATGTGGCTCGATCCCTGGAGCGACCCGGACGGCGGCGGCTACCAGACGATCCAGTCGATCTACTCGATCGCGAACGGCCATTTCGGCGGTACGGGCTTCGGGCAGGGCACCTTCACCGACGCCGACGGGAACCAGCTGATCCCGTTCGTCAGCACCGACTTCATCTTTTCGGCGCTCGCGCAGGAGCTCGGCCTCGTCGGGATTGCGGCGTTCCTGCTCGTCTACATGCTCTTTGCCGCGCGGGGCTTCCGCATCGCATTGGTCGCGCAGGACGGGTTCTCGAAGCTCCTGGCGGTGGGGCTGACCTTCTGCTTCACGCTCCAGACGTTCATCATCGTCGGAGGAATCGTCCGGATCATCCCTCTGACCGGGATCACGCTGCCCTTCGTCAGCTACGGCGGGTCGAGCGTCGTGGCGAACTTCGTCCTGCTGGCGAGCTTGCTGCTCGTGTCCAACCGGGCGAACGCCAGGAGCGGCGCGTGAACCAGCAGATCTCGCGCCTCGCCGTCGCCGGACTGATCCTCGTCACCTCGCTGATCGTCGGGACCACGTACTGGCAGGCCTGGGCCGCACCGAGCCTCGAGGACCGCCAGGACAACGCGATCAAGGTGGTTGCACAGTTCACGATCAAGCGGGGGGTGATCTACGCCGGGGACGGTGTGACGAGGCTGGCGGTGAACCGGCGGCAGCGCGTCTCCGGCCAGACGTTCTTCTTCCGTCGCTACCCGCTGCGCGGCCTCACCTCCCATGCGGTCGGCTACTCGACGCGCGCCCGGGCCCGTACGGGCCTGGAACGCTCTCGCAACGACTACCTCACCGGCGCGAACGCCAACCTCAGCACCGTTCTCGACACGACGCTCGACGAGCTGCGGGGGAAGACGATCGAGGGTAACGACGTCATCACCACGATCCGGTGGCGGGCACAGAAAGTCGCGCTCGAGGCCTTCGGCGGCCAGTGCGGAGCGGCGGCGGCGATCGAGCCGTCGACCGGGAAGGTGCTCGTCCTCACCTCGAGCCCGTCCTTCGACCCGAACCTCGTCGAGCGCAACTTCGGCTCGATCCAGCGCGGGCGCGGGCCCTGTCCGGTCGCGCCGCTGCTGAACCGCGCCACGAGCGGGCTCTTCATTCCCGGATCGACCTTCAAGGTCGTGACCGCCGCAGCCGCGCTGGACTCCGGCCGGTACACACCCGAATCGACCTTCGTGGATCCCGGCTACTGCATCGAGTACGGGCAGCGGGTCAACAACTACGACACCACGAGCCCCTTCGGCCGCATCAACTTCTCCCAGGCGATGCAGAACTCTGTCAACTCGTCGTTCTGCGAGATGGGGAAGGAGCTCGGGCCTGGCGTGATCCTCGACTACGCCCGCCGCTTCGGGTTCTACGAGGATCCGCCGATCGACCTGCCGGGCGACGAGCGAGCGCCCAGCGGTCTCTACGACAAGGGGCGGCTCCTGCCGGAAGCCCTGCAGGGTCGCGCCGATCCGGGCCGCCTCGCCTTCGGCCAGGAGCGGATGCTCGTGACGCCGCTGCAGATGGCGATGGTCGCCGGTGCGGTCGCGAACCGCGGCGTCGTCATGGAGCCCCACCTCACCGATCGCGTCAAGGCCCCGGATGGATCGATCGTCACGCGAATCGCGCCGGACGAGATGCGCCGCGCGATCAAGGAGGAAACCGCCGGCCAGCTCGCGTCGATGATGGAGTCGGTCGTCTCGGGCGGGACCGGGACGGCGGCACAGATCCCGGGCGTCCGGGTCGCCGGCAAGACGGGCACGGCCGAGACCGGCCGCGCGGGCCGGAACACCGCGTGGTTCATCGCCTTCGCGCCGGTCGACCGTCCTCGCATCGCGATTGCAGTCGTCCTGCAGAACCAGAGCGGGACCGGCGGCAGCGTCGCTGCTCCGGTCGCCAAGCAGATCATGCAGGCGCTCCTGCGCGTCCCGTCGAATAGGGAGCGCTAGCTGTAGGCGATGGCCGTTTCCGACACCCTGATCAACACGCTCTTCGACGGCCGCTACCGCATCCTCCGGCGGCTCGGCTCCGGCGGGATGGCCAACGTCTACCTCGCAGAGGACGAGGAGCTCGGGCGACGCGTCGCGATCAAGATCCTGAACGACCGGCATGCGAGCGACGACTCGTTCGTGGAGCGCTTCCGGCGCGAGGCGAAGAACGCCGCCGGCCTGTCGCATCCGAACATCGTGTCGATCTACGACCGAGGCGAGGCCGAGGGCACCTACTACATCGCGATGGAGTACCTCGAGGGCCGCAGCCTCAAGGATCGGATCGTTGCCGAGGGGCCGCTGCCGATCACTGCCGCACTCGACGCCGTCCGCCAGATCCTGCGCGCGCTCGGCTTCGCTCACCGGGCGGGCATCGTCCACCGCGATATCAAGCCGCACAACGTCCTGCTCGCCCAGGAGGGCGGCGAACGGCGGTTCAAGGTCACGGACTTCGGCATCTCGCGGACCTCGGCAAGCCAGATGACGGAGGCGGGCTCGATCGTCGGGACCGCGCAGTACCTCTCACCTGAACAGGCGCGGGGCGCGCCCGTCGACCAGCGCTCGGACATCTATTCGGTCGGGATCGTCCTCTACGAGCTCCTGACCGGGCAACTGCCGTTCACCGGGGAGACGCCGCTCGAGATCGCGATGAAGCACCTGTCGGAGGTGCCGAAGTCCCCGTCGGCGATCCGGCCGGAGGTTCCGCCGGATCTCGACATGGTGGTGCTTCGCGCACTGGCAAAGGATCCCGGCGAGCGGTTCGAGAGCGCAGAGGAGATGGACGCCGAGCTGGCGCGGGTCGCGGCCGGCAACGCCGTGACCGCGGAGACGGCTGACGCGGCGACCGCGGTTCTCGCGGGCGCCGGCATCGCCGAGGCTGCGCCGACGATGATCTCGCGTCGCCCCGTGGTCGCGCCGCGGCCGCCCCGCCAGCACACCGAGCAGCAGTACTACGACTACGAGGCGCCACGACGGAGGCGGGCGTTCTGGCCCTGGCTCCTCACCGGCCTCTTGCTGGTAGCCGCCCTAGTCGCCGGCGTCTACGTCTGGCAGCAGATCCAGGACGAGATCAGCGAGGCGAAGCCGGTGGCGGTACCGCTCGTGGAGGGCATCCGCGCGCCGCAGGCGCGGCGACGCATCATCGACGCGGGACTCCGGCCGCGCGCGGTGAGCGAGTCGAGCGACAGCGTGCCGCGCGGGATCGTGATCCGGCAAGAGCCCGATGCCGGCGAGCGCATCCAACGAGGAAACGTCGTCAGGTACTTCGTCTCGAGCGGGAAACCAAGGGTTCAGGTTCCGGAGGTGGTGGGCGCCCGTGAGTCGGACGCCGTGGCGACCTTACGTTCGGCCGGTCTCGTGCCCAAGGTCGTGGACATCTTCTCGGACGAGCCAGCGGGCACCGTGATCGCGCAGGATCCGAAGGGCGGGACGAGCATCGTCGAAGGCAGCGACGTCCGGCTCAACGTCTCCAAGGGACTACAGCAGAGGGGGCTGCCGAATGTCGTCGGGCAGTCGTTCGACACCGCGTCGAACACGCTCAGGGAGGCCGGCTTCGCGCCGGTTCGCAAGGACGTGGAAGCCTCCGAGCCCAAGGGAACCGTGATCGGAATGAACCCTGCAGCGGGAACCCTCGCGCCGCCGGGGACGAGGGTGACGCTGAACGTCTCGCTCGGGGCGACGACGACGGCGGTTCCGGACGTAGTCGGAGAGGACGAGGCCAGTGCTCGCGCCAGCCTGCAGAACGAGGGCTGGAGCGTCCTCATCCGCGACACGCCCACCGGGAACTCCGAGGAGGAAGGAGTCGTCATCACGCAGACACCTCCGCCCGGGGAGCAGGCGGAGCCCGGCTCGCAGGTCGTGATCTACGTCGGCCGGTACGACGAAACATTGGAGCCCCAGCCTCCTCCCACGGCACCGCCCCCACCGCCGCCTTGACCACTCGGATTCGTGTCGCAGTCATCGCGGGCGGACGCTCGAGCGAGCACGAGATCTCAGTGGCCTCCGCCCGGTCGGTGATGGAGGCGCTCGACCCCGATCGTTATGACGTCCGTTCGATCGAGATCGCAAAGGACGGGCGCTGGGCACTCGAGAGCGGTGAGGCGAAGCAGCTGGGCCGGCGGCCGGTCGCAGAGACTCTGCCGGTGCCGACCGGGTCCCCGCCCGAGACCCTCGGTCAGGTCGATGTCGTGCTCCCGATCCTCCACGGGCCCTTCGGAGAGGACGGGACCGTCCAGGGCCTGCTCGAGCTCGCCGGCGTCCCCTACGTCGGTGCCGGCGTGACCGCGTCCGCCCTCTGCATGGACAAGGATCTCTTCAAGGCGGTCTGCCGCGACAAGGGCATCCCGGTGTGCCGAAGCGTCACGCTGCGAGATGGCGACCGGCCGGAGAACCCGTTTGGCTACCCCGTCTTCGTCAAGCCGGCGCGGCTCGGCTCGTCCGTGGGAATCACGAAGGTTCGAGAGGAGGGCAAGCTCGCCGAGGCAGTCGAGGTGGCGCGCCGCCACGACGACAAGGTCCTGATCGAGGAGTTCGTCTCCGGCGTCGAGGTCGAGGTGGGCGTGCTCGGAAACCGGGAGCCGATCGCCTCGCTGCCCGGCGAAATCATCGCGCACGGGTTCTCCGGCGTGGACTGGTACGACTACTCGGCGAAGTACGACGAGGGCGGCATGGACTTGATCGTCCCGCCCCGCATCCCGGCCGAGGCGATCGCGCGGGTACAGCAGCTCTCGGTCGAGGCGTTCGTCGCGGCCGACTGCGAGGGGATGGCTCGGGCGGACTGCTTCGTCCGGGACGACGGCGAGGTGCTCGTGAACGAGCTGAACACGATCCCGGGGTTCACGGCGACGAGCGTCTACGCGAGGCTCTTCGAGGACTCGGGGATTCCGTATCGCGAGCTCCTCGACCGCCTGATCGAGCTTGCGCTCGAGCGGCACGAGCGTCGGCAGAGCCTGCAGTTCTAGAGTTCCGACGACCGTGGCACGAGCCCATGCCATCCGGCTCTTTTCGCTGGTGTTCCTCGCGCTGCCCGCCACGGCGTGCGGTTCGGGGCTCCCGCTCTCGTCGGGTGCACTCGACACCTCGTGCGCGGGAGAGCAGACCCGTCCGATCTCCGAGACAATCCTGAGGAGCACGCTCGCCCGGCACCACATCACGGTTCGTGCAGACCCCGAGGCGGTGATCTGCGGCACCGGTGACCCGGCGGAAGACATGCCCGTGGAACTGACGAACCTGGACGACGAGGGTCTCGCAGAGGCGCAAGGCAACGTTTTTTGCGGGCTGCGTCGGGGCCCGATCTGGGGCTCCACGCTCGAGAAGGATCTCGACGCGCCGGCCTCGTCGCCGATCTTCTCGGGGGAGAAGGCCGAGTTTTCCGTGGCGAACGTCGAGTGCTCCGTCTATCCGCGTGGGCCGGAGAGCGGCAAGCAGGTTCGCAATCTCGAGCGGGCCATGGAGGAGCTCGCTCGGCTTGCCCGCTAGCGGGCGCGGACCTCGTTCACGTGCGCCGAGCCGTCCAGGGCAGTGATCCAGACGAGGAAATAGCGGGCCTCGGCGGCTCGAAGGTTGTAGCGGAACCGGTTCTCGATCGTCCTCGACTGCGAGACGGGCTCGAACGGGCCGGTCGGTGTCTCGCCTGCGCGAATCTCGGCCGTGAAGCCCGGTGTGTCCGTGGTGATGGTCATCGTTTTGGGCTGGACAGTCCGCCCAGCGTCAAGGATCACTCCCACACCCGGCTTGTCGAAGCTGCCGTAGCTCTCCGTCGTCCAGTACGACGTTTCGTCTCCATCGGCGGCTCGCCCGACGGCTTCTTCGTGCTCGACCTTGTTGTCCCCGTCAGGATCGTACGAAGCGATTCCGGTGAGCCGGATGGGGCGGGTCGGTGCCGCTTGGGGATCCTTCGAGTCGCCGTCCCGTAGGGCCAGGGCGCCGAAGGCCGCCAGTCCCGCGGCGCCCAGCACGGCAACAACGGCCGCCGCCGGCCACAGGACGCCGAAGCGACGGCGCTGCTTCCGAGGCCGCTGGCGCTGCGGGCCTGCAATCGGGCGCCGGGCGATCATCGTCGCCTCCTCCGAAACGGGGTCGAGCTCGGCGAGGCAGGTCTCGAGCTCTTCGGAGAGTTCGTCCATCGACTGGAACCGCTCGGCGGGGAACTTCGCCATCGAACGTTCGACGGCCATGGCCACGCGCGCCGGGACCTCCGGTCGGCGATTCAGCACGCTCGGCACCGGCTCGTTGACGTGGCGAAGCGCCACCGTCACGAAGTTGTCCCCTTCGAAGGGCACTCCGCCGGTCAGGAGCTCGTAGAGGACGACGCCCAGCGAGTACACGTCCGTCTGGGCGTCGACCTGCTCGCCGCGGGCCTGCTCTGGGGCGATGTACTCGCTCGTCCCCATGATCGTCCCGGTGATCGTCACACCCTGGACGTCGATCGACCGCGCGATGCCGAAATCGGTCATCTTCGCCTGGCCGTCGGGGTTGAGCAGGACGTTCTGGGGCTTCACGTCGCGATGGATGAGGCCCCGGCCGTGCGCGAAGGACAACGCGCGGGCCATCTGGAGTGCCATGACGAGTGCGTCGCGCACGGGCATCGGCCCGGTCCGCTCCAGCAACTGCTTCAGGTTCTCGCCCTCGACGTACTCGAAGACGATGTACTGGCGCCCGTCGTCCTCTCCACGGTCGATCACCGTGACGATATTCGGGTGGCTGAGCTGTGCGACCGCCCGAGCCTCCCGTCGGAAGCGCTCGACGTACTCCTCGTCCTCCGTGAAGTGCGGGTGGAGGATCTTGAGCGCGACCATGCGGTCGAGCAGCCGGTCCCGCGCCTTGTAGACGCTCGACATTCCACCCTTCCCGATCAGCTCGACGAGGTCGAAGCGACCGGCGATCACCTCGCCCTGCATGGGACGAACGTTACTGCCGTGCGGTCGGTGCTAGGCGGCTAGCACGGTCTCGAGCGCCTGCTCCCAGACTGCAAGCGCCTCGTCGAGCTCGGCGTCGGAGAGCGTGAGCGGCGAGAGCACCCGGATGCAGTTCGAGTAGATGCCCGACTTGAGGAGCAGGAGGCCGTTTCGCGCTGCCTCCTCGACGATCTCGGTCGCCATGTCGGCGCCGGGTTCCTTCGTGCCGGGGTCGCGCACGAGCTCGATTGCGAGCATCGCGCCGAGGCCTCGCACGTCGCCGATCTGCGGGAAACGCCGCTGCCACTTTTCCATCCGAGCGCGCATCGTCTCGCCGAGGACGGACGCCCTGGCGCAGAGATCCTCCTCGCCGATCACGTCGAGGACCGCAAGCGCAGCGGCCTGTGCGACCGGGTTGCCGACGTAGGTGCCGCCGATCGCCGAGTCGCCCGGCGCGTCCATGATCGCGGCCTTGCCGATCACGCCCGAGAGCGGGAGCCCCATCGCGATCGACTTGGCGACCGTGATCAGATCCGGCTCGATGTCGTAGTGCTCGATCGCAAAGAGCTTGCCAGTGCGCCCGAAGCCCGTCTGCACCTCGTCGACGACCATGACGATCCCGTGCTCGTCGCAGATCCGGCGCACGCCCTGCATGAATTCCTTCGGAGCGACCACGAAGCCACCCTCGCCCTGGACGGGCTCGATCACGATCGCCGCAACCGTCTCCGCAGCGACCTGCGTGATCAGGGCGCGTTCCAGCGCCTCGAGCGCGGTCTTCGCGCCCGGCCCGCGGTAGTCGTTCGGGAAGGGGACGCGGTAGACCTCGGGCGCGAACGGGCCGAGGCCTGCCTTGTACGGATGCGTCTTGGACGTCAGCGTCAGGCTGAGGAGTGTGCGGCCGTGGAAGCCGCCCTCGAAGCCGATGACCGCGGGCCGTCCGGTATGGACGCGCGCGAATTTGACCGCGTTCTCGACCGCTTCGGTGCCGGCATTGAAAAAGGCGGCCTTGGCGTTCTCGATCGGGGCGAGGTCGCAGAGGCGCTCGGCCAGCGTGATGTAGACCTCGTACGGCACGATCGTGAAATCCGTGTGGCTGAACTTCTCGAGCTGCTCTTGCGCCGCCTCGACGACCCGGGGATGTGAGTGGCCGACGTTGAGGCAGCCGACGCCGCCGGTGAAATCGAGGAACGTGTTGCCGTCGACGTCGGTCAGCGTCGAGCCCTGTGCGCGCTCGATCACGATGGGGAGATACACGGAGAGGGGGTCGGCCACGACGCGCTCCTTGCGGTCGAGGATCTCGCGGGAGCGGGGGCCGGGAACCTCGGTTCGCAGTTCGATCGTCTTCGTCGTCGCCATAGAGGCGAAGATATCGCAGCTTGTGGCTAGATGCATACTGAATAACGGGTATTCATGAGCGGCTCCGAGCAGCCGCTGCGTCGCGGCGATCTCGACGCCGATCCGGCCGTGCAGTTCAACCGGTGGTACGAGGACGCGGCGGCTGTCAGCGAGATGCCCCAGGCCGTGGCGCTGGCGACGGCAGCCGCAGACGGGCGGCCGTCCGTGCGCATGGTCCTGTGCAAGGGCCTCGACGAGCGCGGGATCAGGTTCCACACCGGCCACGCAAGCAGGAAAGGACGAGAGCTGGCCGAGAACGCCCGTGGCGCGCTCCTCTTCTACTGGCATCTCCCCGGACGCCAGGTGCGCATCGAGGGCTCGGTCGACCGGGCCTCGGACGACGAGTCCGAGCGGTACTTCCGCACGAGGCCGCGCTCGGGTCAGATCGGCGCCTGGGCCTCCTCCCAGAGCGAGGTGATCGGCTCGCGCGACGAGCTCGAGGATCGTGTCCGCCGGTACGAGCGGGAGTTCGAAGGGCAGGACGTGCCGCTGCCGCCGCACTGGGGCGGATACCTCCTCCTCCCGGAGGAGTGGGAGTTCTGGCAGCACCGCGACAGCCGCCTCCACGATCGCTTCCGGTACCGCCGCCAAGATGGTGGTGGATGGACGATCGAACGCCTGGCCCCCTGAAGCCTCTGATCCTCGCGCACCTCGACCTCGACGCGTTCTTCGCGGCGGTCGAGGAGCTCGAGAGCCCCGAGCTGCGGTCGAAGCCGCTGATCGTGGGAGGCGACCCCCGCGGCCGCGGCGTCGTTGCGACCGCGAACTACGTCGCCCGACAGTTCGGTATCCACTCGGCGATGAGCTGCGCCGAGGCTCTGCGCCGCTGCCCGCACGCCGTCTTCGCACGGCCGCGGCACAAGACGTACTCCGCGTACTCGAAGGAAGTCTGGAACGCCGTCCGCCAGGTCGTGCCGACCGTCGAGCGCACCGGCCTCGACGAGGGCTACTTGCACCTCGGCGAGGTCGCCCGCGACTTCAACCAGGCTCGAATGGTCGCCGAGGCCGTCCAGACCGCCGTCCGCGGAGCGACGAGCCTGACCTGCTCGCTCGGCGTGGCAACCACCAAGGTCGTGGCGAAGATCGCGAGCGACCGCCGGAAGCCCGGCGGGCTCGTGGTCGTCCTCCCCGGCCGCGAGGCGGAGTTCCTCGCGCCGTTCGCGATCCGGCTTCTTCCCGGAATCGGGCCTAGGGCCGAGGAGCGCCTTCGTGCGGCCGGGATCGAGACGATCGGGGACCTCGCCGACCTCTCGGACGAGCGCCTCCGCCATCAGCTCCCCGGCAAGGTCGGCGCGATCCTCCGAGACCGCGCCCGAGGAATCGACCCGCGCGGGCTCGACACGCAGACGCAGCGGGTCTCGATCAGCCAGGAAGAGACCTTCGAGCGGGACGTCTCCGACCTGGAGACGCTTCGCGCGGAGCTCCGCCGGATGTCCGCCGCCCTCGCCGAGCACCTTGGTCGCTCGGGTGAGACGGCCCGAACGGTGACGACGAAGGTGCGCTATCCCGACTTCTCCATCCGCAGCCGCTCGACGAGCCTCGCCGTCGGCACCGACGATCCGGAGCGGATCGCCGAGCTCGCCTGCGCGCTCCTCGATCGGGCTCTCGCCGACCGGCCCGGCGCGCTCCGGCTCGTCGGAGTCGGCCTCTCAGGCCTGGAAGAGCACCGCCAGCTGAGCCTGGTCTAGTCGGGCTTGGCGGTCATCGCCCACACGGCCAACACGTAAGCGATCAGGAGCAGGACGGCGAGGACTGTCCCGATCCGGGCGAGAACGCTCGAGCCCGCGTCGGGCCGGCGCAGACGCCGCATACCGATCCCCGTGAGGATGATGGAGATCAGCAGCAGGAGCCCGCCGCCCTCGGCGGTGAGGTATCCGATACCGAGCCACGCCGGCTCGTTCCCTTCCTCGAAGTTCTCCTTCGACTCGATCCACTGGCCGCCGATTCGCATCAGCAACCAACCCGGGAAGGCGACGACCAGCAGCGACCAGAAGCCGAGGCGCGAGTACAAGGCCGAGTCCCGTCGCCATCCCAACAGGAGGGCGATCACGGCAGCGGTGAGGCCGCCGACGAGGATCATCGCGCCAAAGACGTGCATGAGCAGAGGGAAGTTCCACTCGTCGGGCCTGAGGGCTGCGAGCACGCTCATGCTCCGGGCTTGTAGATCATGTCGACGAGGAGCAGGAGGACGGCGAGGGACGAGACGATGTTGAGCCACATCGCGCGGCGATCCTGCAACAACGCGCGGAGCTCTTCGCTCTGATCGTCTCCACGACCCTCGCCCGCCAGCCGGCCGGCGAGTCTGGCCGCGTTCGCATAGGCGACCCCTCCCCGCTGCCCGGTGACGGCCGAGAGCGCCCAGAGCACGAAGGCCGCGAGGATCCAGCCGTCCCAGAGCTTGTAGGCCTCGGCGTCGATCGCGAGCCAGACGCCGAAAACGAGCGTTCCGACCGTGCCGGCGATGACCAGGACGTTGGCGGGCTTCGCGACGCGGAAGTAGCGCAGGGACTCGCTCGGGCGGTCGACGCTGCGAGCCGCAATGGCGATCACCCAGTAGACGACCAGGGCCGCGACGAGCGCGAACGCGGCGGCGACGTGAAGGAAAAGGAGCCAGTCGTAGAGCGACACGCTCCGCGGACTCTACGCTAGGTTCCGGCGATGGCAGCGGAGCCGACGACCCGTCCCGCGGCCGCCGCGGGAACCGTCTCCCTCGGAGACCTGACCGTCAATCGCATGGGGTTCGGCGCGATGCGGCTCACCGGTCAGGGCGTCTGGGGCGAGTCGGCCGACCGCGAAGCAGGAAAGCGCCTTCTTCGCCGCGCTGTCGAGCTCGGCGTCAACCTGATCGACACCGCGAACTCGTATGGACCGGAGGTCAGCGAGCAGCTGATCGCGGACGCGCTCCACCCCTATCCCGACGGCCTCGTCGTTGCAACGAAGGGCGGCCTGACGAGGCCCGGCCCGGGCGACTGGCAGCGGGACGGCAGGCCGGAATCCCTTCGCGAGGCCCTGGAGGGCAGCCTCCGTCGCCTCCGGCTCGACCGGATCGACGTGTACCAGCTGCACGCCGTCGATCCTCGAGTCCCGATCGAGGACTCGGTCGGCGCGCTCGCCGAGCTCAGGCAGGAGGGGAAGATCCGCCACGTGGGGCTCTCGAACGTCGACGCACGCCAGCTTGCAGCCGCGCGAGACATCGTCCCGGTCGTGTCGGTGCAGAACCGGTACAGCCTCGCCGACCGGCACTCCGAGGGCGTGCTCGAGGTCTGCGAGCGGGACAAACTGGCCTTTCTACCCTGGTTCCCGCTTGCGGTGGGCCGCCTGGCAGAGGCCGGCGGGCGCCTGGCGCAGGTGGCTCGAGGCCACGGAGCCACGGCAGCGCAGGTCGCGCTCGCGTGGCTGCTCCGCCGCTCCCCGGCGATGACGCCGATCCCGGGAACCTCGTCGGCCGCACATCTCGAGGAGAACGTGGCCGCAACGACGCTCGAGCTCACGGCCGCCGAGTTCTCCGAGCTCAGCCGGACCGCCGAGGCGTCGCTGTAGTGCTCCTCCCAGCAATACACGCCTACTTCTGGCCCGCGATCATGCGACGCCAGAACCCACCCTCCTCCTCACCAAGGCTGCCCAGCCTTGGCTCGTCCGAGTGCGTCCTCTGGCTTGATGCTGGCGACCCAGAAGCTGGGCAGCATCACTGGGAGGAGCACTGATGGTCCTCTCCGACCGGACGATCCGCAGCCGGCTCGACGAGGGCCGGATCGAGATCGACCCGTACGACCCTTCGCTGCTCCAGCCTTCGAGCGTCGACGTTCGGGTCGACCGCTACTTTCGCGTCTTCCACAACGCGCGCTATCCCTATATCGACGTCAAGGAGCCCCAGGAGGATCTGACCGAGCTCGTCGAGATCGACGAGGTGCGCCCGTTCATCCTCCACCCGGGCGAGTTCGTCCTCGCGTCGACGCTGGAGCGGATCCGCCTGCCGGATGACCTCGTGGCCCGGCTCGAGGGGAAGTCGAGCCTTGGCCGTCTTGGGCTCCTCATCCACTCGACGGCCGGTTTCATCGATCCGGGTTGGGACGGGCACGTCACGCTCGAGCTCTCGAACGTGGCGAACCTTCCGATTACGATCTACTACGCGATGAAGATCGGGCAGCTCTCGTTCGTCCAGCTGACCGAGCCGGCGGAGACGCCGTACGGGGCCGGCAAGCTCGGGTCGAAGTATCAGGGCCAGCAGGGGCCGACTCCGAGCCGCTACTACGAGAACTTCCGCGAGCGTGTGACGTGAGGGTTCTCGTCACGGGCGCGACGGGCTTCGTCGGCCCGACGATTGCGAACGCGATCGTCGACGCGGGCCACGAGGTCAGGGTGCTCGAGCGCAAGCCGGGCTCGTGGAAGGAGGCGGGCATCCGTTGCCAGGAGGCGGTGCAAGGGGACATGACCGACGCCGACAGCCTGCGTCGCGCCGTCGAGGGACGGGAGGTCGTCGTCCACCTCGTCGCGATCCGGCAGGGACGTCCCGAGCAGTTCCAGCGGCTGATGATCGAGGGCACACGCGACCTGCTGGCGGCCTGCGAGGGCGGCGTCAAGCGGTTCGTGCTGATGAGCGCCCTCGGGACCGGCGAGCACACGAAGGATCTCGTCCCCTACTTCGGGGCGAAGTGGCAGGAGGAGCAGGACGTCAAAGCCTCCGGCCTCGAGCACGTGATCTTTCGGCCGAGCTTCATCTTCGGCCGCGAAGGCGGCATCCTCCCGACGTTCGTGCGGATGGGGAAGCTCGCGCCGGTGACGGGGATCGTCGGGAGCGGCAAGCAGCGGATCCAACCGATCTGGGTCGACGACATCGGCGCCTATTTCGCCGCCTCCGTGGACAAGGCCGAGGCGGCGGGCGAGACCTTCGAGCTCGGCGGGCCCCACATCGTCGACTGGGACGGGCTCTGGGAGCGGATCCGGAGCGCGCTCGGCATCCGCCACCGGCCGACGATGCACCTTCCGACCTCGTTGATGCGGATCCCCGCGGCCCTGACCGAGCGCCTGCCCGGAAACATCCCGCTCACGCGCGATCTGCTGACGATGCTGGAGGTGGGAGACAATGTCGTCTCCAACGACCGCGCCGTGCGAACCTTCGGGCTCCCGCTCGTCCCACTCGACGAGCAGCTTCGCCGCGTCACTGCTTGATCGAGTGAGGCGTTCTTACGCCGCCGCCCGGCCCGTATTCGACCTCCTTGCGGCTCGGCTAGACGGCAACGCCGGCTGAGACCAGCTCCCTGGCTGCCGCGGAGATGTGCTCGGCGTCGATGCCGGCTGCAGCCAGCAGCTCCGCCGGCTTGCCCGAGTGCGGCAGCTCGCGCACTGCGAGCACGCGAACCGGCTGTCGATCCTCCTCTTCGGCGAGCACGGAGAGCACCGCCTCGCCGATTCCTCCCTCGGCCCAGTGATCCTCGACGGTGACGATCGGCGTCCGAATGGACTGCAGCGTCTCCGCGTCGATGGGCTTCACCGAGTAGAGGTCGATCACGCGGGCCGACACGCCTTCCCCGGCGAGGGTGTCGGCGGCCGCGAGGGCCTCGTGAAGGGTGATCCCGGCGGCGACGATCGTGACGGCGTCGTCGTCCGACGAGCGCAGGGTCTTGCTCCCTCCGATCGGGAACTCCTCGTCCGCCTCGTAGACGACCGCCGTGTCAGCCCTGGTCGTCCGGAGGAACGAGATCCCGTCGATGTCGGCCATGGCCCGGACGAGCTTGGCCGCCTGGTTGCCGTCGCACGGGTAGAGGACGGTCGAGCCGTTGATCGCCCGGAACTCGGCGAGATCCTCCAGCGCCATCTGCGAGGGGCCGTCCTCGCCGATCGAGACCCCGGCGTGCGAGCCGCACAGCTTGAGCGTCGCGCGGCTGATCGCCGCCATGCGGACGAAGTCGTAGCCGCGGCTCATGAACGCGGCAAAGGTGGACGCGAACGGCTTCCAGCCGAGCACCTGCATCCCCACGGCCGCGGCGATCAGCTGCTGCTCGGCGATGTACATCTCGAAGAACCGGTCGGGGTGCGCGTCACGGAAGATCTCGGCGTAGGTCGAGTTCGACACCTCCCCGTCGAGGACGACGACCTTGGGGTCGACGCCGCCGAGCGCGGCGAGTGCGTCACCGTAGGCCTTCCGGGTCGCAACCTTGGACCCGAGCTCGTACCGCGGCCACTCCGGCGTGCCCGGGGAGTCGAACTGATGCGGCTCGCCGGCCTCCGGCTTCGGGACGTCGATCTCGACGTTCCGGATTCCGCCGAGCGCCGCGACGGCCTCCTCGGCCACCGCCTTGCCGTGCCAGCCGCCCTGGTCCTCGATCGCGGAGTAGCCCTTCCCCTTGACCGTCTTTGCGACGATCGCGGTCGGTTTCCCGGTCGTCGATTCGGCTTCGCGGTACGCGGCGTCGATCTCGTCGACGTCGTGGCCGTCGACCTCGATCGCGTGCCAGCCGAAGGCGCGCAGGCGATCCGAGTAGGACGAGAGATCCCAGCCGTGCATCGTCTCGCCCCGCTGGCCGAGTCTGTTCACGTCGATGATCGCCGTCAGATTGTCGAGCTCGTAGAACGCGGCATGCTCGGCGGCCTCCCACATCGAGCCTTCCGCCATCTCGCTGTCCCCGCAGATGACCCAGACACGGAAGGGCAGCCGGTCGAGCCGCTTCCCGGCGATGGCCATGCCGACCCCGATCGGGAGGCCCTGCCCGAGCGAGCCGGTTGCGACGTCGACCCAGGGGAGCACGGGCGTCGGGTGCCCCTCGAGCCGGCTCCCGAACTGACGGTAGGTGCCGAACTCCTCCTCGGACAGGGCTCCCGCCGCGCGAAAGAGGCCGTAGACGAGGGGCGAGGCATGGCCTTTCGAGAAGATCAGCCGGTCGTTCGCCGGGCTCCTGGGATCGTCGAAGTCGTAGCGGAAGTGGCCGGCGAGGAGCACGGCCGCGAGGTCGGCAGCCGACATCGACGACGTGGGATGACCGGAGCCCGCCTTGGCGCTTGCGCGCACCGCGTCGACGCGAAGCTGCTGTCCGAGTTCCCGCCAGAGGTCCGTGCCGGCCACCGGGCAATTGTAGGCACCGCGCCACGGACCACAGCTCCCCTAACCGCCGCGGGCGAGTGTCGTCTAAAGAGCGACGGGCGAAGACCATCTCGCTCCAGGGGGGAACTACTCATAAGGGGGATCAGCATGAAGAGACTGAGCTTGCTCTCAGTCACCGCCGTCGCGATTGCCATGGCAGCGCCTGCGGTCGCTCAGGGTCCGCAGGTTGCGCTCACGGTCGGCAAGCCGGGCGCGGGGCCACAGGGCACCACCACGACCGTGCTCTACGGTGAGCTCGTGCGCGTGTCGGGGAACATCTCGTCCGGCCAGGCGAATCAGCCGGTCCAGCTCACGGTCTCGCCGTACCGTGGCACGGCGAGGACGGTGTCGTTGCGTACGGATACGAACGGAGAGTTCAGCTACGCGCACCGGCCG
>Ga0136614_10000560_pt1 | contig 18925 bp, 12 predicted proteins | sample AntDrymUQ2792106_2_FD_106643 | JGI IMG/M metagenome (GOLD analysis project Ga0136614, IMG submission 106643) | Polar desert sand microbial communities from Dry Valleys, Antarctica - metaG UQ279 (21.06) | ecosystem: Environmental > Terrestrial > Soil > Desert | place: Antarctica: Dry Valley... | reverse complement strand
GGGCCGTAAGTGGTACTGACACAGACACTGCCGGCTGTCCCTCGCTATTGTCTTTTACGTCCAAGACAGGAGCGGCGGTTTTGTGCTGCGCGCGGAATTCTTCCCACTCCTTTATTTCCGCCGGCGTCAATTGATGTCCGGCTGGCGCGGCCAGAAATGCCGGCGACAAGAGCGGCATCGGCGAAAAGATCACCGTGTATTCTTCCGTCCCCGGATTCCGATCAAGTTCCAGCACATACTCCTCACCGTTTTTGTCTTTGCCGTAAGGGAAGATGAAATCAGCGCCCGCCGCAGATTGATTGGTCTTGAGAACGCCGACAGGCTGCGCCGTCAGAAAAGTCATCGGCGCGTTTCCCTCGCCCGGCCCGATGATGTAGAAGTAGCCGCGCTCGCGCGGCGTGAAATGAAACTTGAACAGTTGGCCCGAAGCGAGCCGCAGTTCTCCTTCCTGCACGACGCGCTGGCCGGGATCGGTTCCCGCGCCGGAGAACGCTTCCAGCCAATAGCTGATCGCCTCAATGCTAGCCACCGCATTGCTGTTCTTGTTCGGCTCAACGTTCGTCGCAATTGCCGGCTTGACGACTCTCGCCTGCCAACGCTGCCACAAGAACCAACCGCTCACCGCGACGCCAGCAACAAGCAATAATAACACCGCGACGCCGGCCAGCAACGGGACTTTCGACGCGCTGGCCCTTCGCACGTCTTGTGCCGGAGCGACCGGCACGGAGGCCGCGCCCGCCACCACCGGCGGCTGACGCGGGTGCGCGACGAAACTATTATTACCGCCGGCAGCGACGGCAGTCACGACCGAATCCGGCGAAGGAATCGTCCGGTGAATCTCTCTTGCCGCGCTCGTCTTCACCGCGCTCCCGTTGGCGGGCGCGTTGACCGGCGGAGCCGTCCCCACTCCGCTCGGCACGCCCGCGCTTAAGTCCGCCATGCTCGACGACGAAGGCGCGGCAGCATATGCCGCTCTCGGCATTGGCGGCAATCCGTAAGCGGCACGAATCTCGTCGGCCAACTCTCCGGCGGTGCTTTGCCGGTCGCTGCGATCCTTCGCGATGGCGCGCGCGATGGCACGCGCGTAACTCTCCGGCACGCCCGGCGCGACTTCGTTGAGCGGCGGCAACACCTGATTGACGTGCGCTTGTCGCAACTCCGGCAGAGATTTCCCCGTGAGCGGCTTGCTGCCCGTCATCAACTCGTAGAACATCACGCCGAGACTGTAGATGTCTGCGCGCCCGTCGATCTCCGGGTTTTGGTCGCGCGGCATGTCGCCCCACTGCTCCGGCGACATGTAATAAGGTGTGCCGAGAATCTGCCCGGCGACGGTCAGCCCTGCGGCATCGCTCACCTGCGTCTCGGCCACATCGCGCAATTTGGCGATGCCGAGGTCGAGCAACTTCACGACCAACTGGCCGTCCGCTGTGCGGTTCAGCATCACGTTCTCCGGTTTCAGATCGCGATGAACCACGCCCTGCGCGTGCGCCGCCTCAAGGACGCTCGCCACCGGCTCTAAAACTTCCAGCGCCTCCTCCGGTGTGAAGCGCCCGCGCTCCTTCAACTCTTTATCGAGCGTCCGGCCTTCAACGAACTCCATCACCATGTAGATCAAGCCGGCGGGCGTGGTGCGGAGATCATAGACGGTGACGGCGTTCGGGTGGCGAAAGCGACGCGCGGCGCGGCCCTCGCGCTGAAAGCGGCGCAGCCATTCCGTGTTGTGCCGCATCTCCGAACGCAGGGTTTTGATCACGACGCGGTCGCCGAGCAGGATGTGCCGCGCACGATAGAGAGCGCCCATCCCGCCACGCGCGATGAAGGCTTCGATCTCGTACTGCCCGTCGAGGACTTCCCCGACCATATCAGCCGGAGACTCTTCCAACACTTCGCCGTCGCGATGGCAAAAGCCAATCGTATCTTCGTAAGAACTACCGCATTGTGGACAGTATTTCATCTGCGAATAATGGCCCGGCAGAATAAAGCTGGCGCGCCGGCGATTCTTTTTCCGCGCCGGCAATGAGCAGGAGCGGCGCGCTCGACTGAACTAATGCGAGCCAACGCCGTTTGAAAGTTTAACACGCCGCTTTACCGCGTGTGAACCGCTCCGCCGTAATAATCTCTTGGAAGGCAAAACCCAATTTATAGTTCGCCGGTCGTGAGGCGCGCGGCCAAAGGTGGCAAACGAACGCAAACCCGCGCGCCGGCATCCAAAGTCAGGCACGATTGATGTTTGCGGACATCCGTCACGCCCGAAGTTAGCCCCCAACGCTTCGGAGGGATTATGTTTTTCGCCGTCATGGAACGCCTCAGTAAGCGCTCGAAAGCGTTCCTCATCACACTCGGGTTTCTGCTCGTCGTCCTGCAAAGTCTTTTGAACTATCTGGCCGGCCCGGATTTCTCCGTCTTCCTGTTTTACTTGCTGCCGATCTCGCTGGCCGCATGGCTGATCGGGCGAAATATAGCGGCCTTACTCTCGCTCGCCAGCACGCTCGGTTACTTCCTCGTCGAGCATTTCTCGCAGCGCTACTATGAGCAACCACGAACGCTTTACTTCAACGTCGCCGCGAAATTTTGCGTCTTTCTGTTCGTCAGCTATTTCGTCTCAGAACTGCGCCGCTCGCTCTACCACGAGCGCGAACTGGCACGGACAGACGAGCTGACCGGCGCGCTCAATCGCCGCTCGTTCATGGAAGCGGCCACGCTGGAGATCAACCGCGCCCGCCGCCACCGCCATCCGTTCACCGTCGCTTACATGGACATCGACGACTTCAAGGAAATCAACGACCGCTTCGGCCACAGCACAGGGGACCAATTGCTCCGCACTGTGGCTGAGACGATTCGCACAACGATCCGCGAGATTGATCTTATCGCCCGGCTCGGCGGCGACGAGTTCGTGATTCTATTGCCGGAAACCGATCAAGCAGCAGCACAGGCGGTCGTCCATCGCGTGCACCAAAACATCTTGGCAGTGTCGCGCCAACACCGCTGGCCGGTCAGCTATAGCATCGGCGTCGTGACGTGGACGACGCCGCCACGCACCGTCGATTACATGATCAAGCAGGCCGACAACACGATGTATTCAGTCAAGAACGGCGGCAAGAACCGCATCGTTCATCTCAATGTCTCCGGTGAGCCGCTCACCGTAGCGTAAACAAAATTATCAGCGAGCGCGTCCACGCCTAACAACGCCTTAGCAGTTCGCCGCAACCCCGTCGCCACAACTTTTAACCGACAATTAACCTGCGCTTAACGATGAGTTAGCGCGGCGCAGGTAGGGTACCGGCGTTGTCTCGCTCGGGCGAGAATTCATTGGAAACGGGCCGCGTGAAGGACACCGGAAGACCACGCGGCCTAATTTTTCCAGAGGGGCGACAATCAGAAATGACAGCGAAGAGGTATGGAATGATGTCGAAGATTACGAGAAGAGATTTATTGCTTCACTATTTCCAACTGGCGTTGGCGATGCTATTGCTCACAGCCGGCATCCTACTATCAATCTACACTTTAGCTCGTTAGCCACTTGATGGTCTAGCCTCACAAATTTCCCACCTCAAGTTTTACTCAAGTATTCCTCAAGTCTCCTGAATATAGTTCAGCGTGGCAAATTCCTTTTGAAGAACGACCCCGCTTCAAACCCGCCCGACAGGTTTGCCAGAGCTCTTTTAGGATAGCCGAATCCCCGACACTCGACGACGCCTGACCATGCGCCGCCGCCTCGCCGCCCGGCCCCGCGTCATGCTTGAGGTGTGTGAGACGCAAAGCAACCAAATCTGAAGGAGATGTAATGACCATGATGTACGTCATTCCGAGACGTTATGTGTTGAGTGCGGCGCTCGTGTCGCTCGCGCTGTTAGCAGTTCTCTTTGGGACCAGTCGTCGCTCGGCGGCGGCGTTGGAGATGACTTCGGTCATCGTCGAATTAAATCAAGCGCCGGCAGCCTTTCACGTCGCCGAGGCGAAGCAGCAGGGACACAGTGTCTCTGACGACGAGTTGCAAGCCCATCGTGGGGCTTTACGCACCGCGCAGGATCAGTTTCTCGCTGACCTCGGCGCGCGCGGCATGGCGTTCGAGGTGCGCTCTGTCAGCGTCAGCGACGTGCGAATCGAGTTTCGTTACACACTGGTCTTCAATGGTATTGCGCTGAAGGTTCCGGCGTCCGCCATCGATTCCATCGAAGCCATGCCGCAGGTTAAAGAAGTCCACCCGGACGACACACTATTCACGACCCTCAATGGCAGCGTCCCGTACATTCGCGCCCCGGAAGTCTATGGCGGCGTTGCGGAGTTGACGCAGTTCGATGATCTGCGCGAAGGCTTCGAGGGACAGGGCATCAACATCTCCATCATCGACACTGGCATCGACTTCCCGCATGAGATGTTCGGCGGTGATGCCACGCCGCCGCGTTTGGGTGTCGCGCCCGCGCAAGCTGCGGTCAACACCAACCGGAAAGTGATCTACTCGCTGCCGTTGACGGACATCGTCCACGACGGTTTCGGACACGGCACGCACGTCGCTTCAACTGCCGGCGGCTACTTGGGTTTCGCGCCCGGCGGCGACAGCCTGCCGCTGACTGAAGACGACGTGCGACTCCACGGCGTCGCGCCCCAAGCCAAGCTGATGTCTTACAAGGTGTGCAGCGACATCCAATCCACTGTCAGCCAAGTGCAGCCCATCGGCGGCTGCGACTCGTCCAACATCATTATGGCGTTGGAAGACTCGGTCTCGCCGCGCACGATCAACGGCTTCTCGAAGCCCGTGGCCCATGTCATCAATATGAGCCTCGGCGGCAGCGGCGGGCCAGACAGCCCGACGGCGGTCGCTTCGGATAACGCCGTCCGCGCGGGCGCAATCGTCGTCGCCTCGGCGGGCAACTCCGGGCCGGGCGAAGCGACGGTCGGCGCTCCCGCCGCCGGTCGGCGCGTGATCGCCGTCGCCGCCAACACCAAGCCCGGCACGACCAGCGCGAACTGGTCCGCCGACGTACTCGCGGCTTCCGTCGTCAACCGCAACTTGATCGGCGCAGTCACACCGGCGAATAACTTGGCGACCGCCAACGGCTTCAATCGCATAAAACTTTTCCCGATGGCTGGAGCGACTGCTCCGCCTGCCGGCGCGCTGGCGCAGTATTACGTCCTCGTCACTGCGCCGCAGACGGTCGCGGGCTTTCCCCCGAGCGTGCGCGGGCGCATCGCGCTCATCAAGAACACGTCGGGGCTGCCCGGCGGCACCTTCGCGCAGAACGCCAACAACGCGGCGCTCGCCGGCGCAGTCGGCGTGATTCTGATCTCGACGACCGAGAACCCGACCGCCGTCACCGCGCCGATCCCGGCGGCCAACATCCTGCCCGCCGAAGGCGAGATTCTCGTTGACGCCATCTCCTCGACCGACAACAACAACACAGACCCGCCCGCCGGCACGATCTCCGAACTGCCGATTCGCTTGAACCCGTTCTTCAACAACACGTTCGTCGGCGAGATGGCGGGCTTCAGTTCACGCGGGCCGGTGCTCGGGTTCGGGCAGGTCAAGCCCGACGTGACTGCGCCCGGCGTTGACGTGCTGGCCGCCGTCCCGCCCGCGAGCCTCCTCGGCGCGCTGTCGGCGGGCAGCTACGGCGCGATCAGCGGCACGAGCATGTCTTCGCCACACGTGGCGGGCGTAGCCGCGCTGCTCAAACAGGCACATCCGACTTGGAATGCGGACATGATTCGCGCGGCCCTCATCAACACGGCGACTAACTTGCGGAACCAATCCCAAACGCCGAAGGCGGGCGGGCTTGGCGGCGAGTCGGTCAATGATCAAGGCGGCGGACTCGTGGATGTGGTCGAGGCGATCAACGCGAAGGCGCTGATGGGCGTCGCCGGCGACGGCATTAACGAGCCGACGATTCTCGGCAGCCACTCTTACGGCGAAGTGCCGGTCGTTAACAGTCGCGTGACGCACACCTCACCCGTCACTGTCACCATCCGCGACGTGTCTGGGCAGGGCGGCGCTTACAATTTGTCGCTTGAGAATAATCGTGATCTGCAACTAGCAGGCGTGAGCGCGGGCCTGAGCGCGACGAGCGTCAGCGTGCCGGCGAACGGTTCAGCCACTTTCGTCGTCAACGCGACCGTTGACGGCGATCTGATCCGCTCGACGCTGGCGACAAAGACCGTCGGCAATCAAACCATCGTCGAGCCGATTCAGATGCAGTGGTACATCACCGCGACGCGCGCCGACGGCGGCGAGAGTTTGCGGATGCCCTTCTACCTGCGGCCCGGCAACACGCTGCCGGCGACGCCCATCGTCACGCCGCAGACGCTCACCGGCATCGTCCCCGTCGGTGACGCCGGCAACTCGCTCGTCGAAGGCGTGACTTACGACGACGTGGCGTTCAACGTCGCGCCTGGCACGTTCCGCATCTCGGCGCGGCTTGACTACACGGGGCAGGAAGCGCAGGACATGGACTTTCAACTGCTCGATCCGGCGGGCCAAGTGATCGCCTCGTCAGGCGTCCTCGGTGGGCCGGAGCAACTGAGCGCCAACGTCACACAGCCCGGCACATATACTTACCGCGTCGTCGGCTTCGTCAACGGCCCCGCTCCTTACACCATCACGGGGACGCTGCTTTCCGGGCCGCCTCCGCCGACGGTTCAAGCAATCACCGGCGAGTTTGTGGACGCCGGAGGGCGGCAGGTTGATTTCGACGGCAACTTCGCCGTCAGTTGGCAGCCGAACGGGACGGAGCAACGCTTCGAGATCGAACGCTCGACTGACAACGGCGCAACGTGGCAAGTCGTCGGCAATGTCGCCGCCGGCACAACGAGCCTCGCGCTGACGAACCAGCCGAACGGCACATCGCAGTTCCGCGTGCGCGGGCTGACACCGGGCGAGATCGGCTTCTACGTCACCGCGCCCTCGAACGTGCAGAGCATCCTCGTTGACCGCCGTGCGCTGGTTGACATCACCAATCAGGTCGGCACGGCGATCTCGAACGTCTCGCTCACGGGCGGCGTCTTTCAACTTGACTTCAGGCTGACCAACAACTCGACCTCGACTTACGTCCCGCTCGTGGACATGAACATCGTCCGCATCAACTCGGCTTCGGGTACGGTCTCGGTCATCAACGCCGACAACGGCGGCGCGGGGACCAGTGCGGCTAATCCGGCGCGCTTCGGTTACTCGAATCAGTTGGGCGCGGAGCAGGAGTTCTCGCCCGGCGAGACGACCGGCGCGCGCACGCTCCGCTTCCGCGACGATGCGAACGAGTTATTTACTTTCGACATGGTGGTGACAGCCTACCAGCGCACGGCGGGTGCCTCAGGAAGTGGAGGTGATGGTGGGACCAGCGCGAGCGGCTCCAACTCGTCCGCCAGTTCCGGCGCTTCGTTGACCTCGCTCACTTCGGTGCTGCGTGTGACGGTCAATCCCTTAACGGGCGGCGTGCAGGTGCAATTGGTCAGACTGCTGTGAAGTTGTCGAGCCGGCGGCGGGACCTGACTTGAAGAAAAGAGAGAGCCACCAAGAGGCACACAAGACGCGACAGAAAAGCCAGAAAATCATCACTGATAGAGCTATTCTGTTTGCGCTGCTTGTGCCTTTTCGTGGCGCTCTCTTCCATACCTGCACCCGTTCTCACAGAAAAACGATTGACGATGGCAAAGCCCAACGGCTCGGCCATCGTCAATCGTCTATCATCCGCCGTCTGGCTCAGAGGTAAATCTTCCGCGCGTACTCCTGCACCATCCGGTCGCTGTTGAAGGCGGGGACCAGCGTCTCGATGGAGCGTTTCATCATTGCCACCCAACGGCGCGGAACGCCCTGCGCGTCGCGGTCGTAATAAGCCGGCACGACTTCCGTCTCTAGCACGCGGTAGAGCGATTCGGCATCGCTCGTGTCTTCGTCGTGCGCCGCGCCGTCGGTCGCCGTCACGGTCGCATCGCCGATGGCCCAGCCGTTGGTCCCATCGTAGCCTTCCGGCCACCAGCCGTCTAAGACCGAGAGATTGAGTCCGCCGTTCATCGCCACCTTTTCGCCACTCGTTCCCGACGCTTCGAGCGGACGGCGCGGCACGTTCATCCACACGTCCACCGACTGGACCAGTTGGCGCGCGATCTCCTGATCATAATCCTGTATGAAGACAGCGCGCCGTATCACTTGGGGATCGAGTTTCCACTGCGCGAGTTGTTGGAGAATTTGCTTGGCCCCCTGATCCTGCGGATGCGCTTTGCCCGCGAAGACGAACTGGACCGGACACTCGGCATCGTTGATCAAACGCATGAGCCGTTCGGGATCGTACAGGATCAAACTCCAACGCTTGTACGCCGCAACGCGCCGGGCGAAGCCGATAGTCAGCGCGTCGGGGTCGAACATCGTGCGCGCGGCTTCGGCATATTCCGCGCTCTCGCCGTGCATCATGCGCGCGTGATAGAGACGATGCCGAATGAAAGCCACGAGCCGCTGTTTCAATAAACAATGCGCCCGCCATAATTCTTCGTCACCGATCCGCTCGACGCCTTGCGTCCAACGTTGCTGCTCGCACTCCTGCAAGTCCCAGTCCGGCCCGATATGCTTGGCGTAGAGATCACGGATCAAGGGCGCGACCCACGTCGGCGCATGGACGCCGTTGGTGATGTGCGTGATCGGGATTTCATTGACTGTGCGGCCCGGCCACAGAGCTTTCCACAAGTCGCGCGAAACCGCGCCGTGAATCCGGCTGACGCCGTTCGTCGTGCGGCACATCTTGAGCGCAAGCGGCGTCAGCCCAAATAACTCGTCCGTGTTGCCAGTGACGACGCGGCCCAGATCGAGAAACTCGTCGTGCGTGAGTTTCAGCGACTCGACGTACTTTCTGCCGAAACAATACTCGACCAACTCCGGCAGAAACTCGTCGTGGCCGGCGGCGACCGGCGTGTGCGTCGTGAACACGCAACGCTCGCGCACACTTTGGGCCGCCTCCGCGAACGTCCGCCCCTTCTCTGTCAACTCGCGCGATAACTCCAACGTGAGAAACGCCGAATGGCCTTCGTTTAAGTGAAAGACGTGCGGCTCGACATTCAATTTCCTCAGCAGCCGGATACCGCCGACGCCCAAGACCATCTCCTGCACGCACCGCGTCTCGCGGTCGCCACCGTAGAGATGGCCTGTGATCAAACGGTCGGTCTCGTGGTTCTCATCGAGATTCGTGTCGAGCAAATACAGTTTGATGCGCCCGACCTTGACCAACCACGCCCCTGCGATCACCTTGCGCCCGCGAATCAACAACTCCACTTGCAGCGGCGCGCCCGCCTCGTCAAGCACGGAACGGATCGGCAACTTGTCCGTGTCGATCTCGCCGTAATGCTCTTCCTGCCAACCGTCGCGGCGCAGGTGTTGGCGAAAGTAACCGTGACGATAAAGCAATCCGACAGCGACGAGCGGCAAGCCGAGATCGCTCGCCGATTTCAAATGATCGCCCGCCAGCATTCCGAGTCCGCCGGAGTAGAGCGGCAACGATTGATGAACGCCGAACTCCGCGCAGAAATAAGCGACCGGGTTGGCCTGCGTGATCGCCGTTGCATCCGTCCTTGCCCACGTCTGCGCCGCTGCGTCCATGTAACGATCAAAGCTCGCCGCCAGCTTTTCCACGCGCTTGATAAAGACCGGATCGGTCGCCATCTTCATCATCCGAAATTCTGCCGTCTCGCGCAGCAACCGTCGCGGATTATGCTCCACTTCCTCCCACACTTCCGAGTCCAAGTCGCGAAAGACCGCCCCTCCATCTTCCGCCCAACTCCACCAATAATTCCAAGATAACTGCTCCAAAGCCCGCAGCGTTTCCGGCAAGACCCCGACCATCTGTGTTTCCGCTTGTTCGATCTCTTTCGTCATTTGCATGATTGTAGTTTTCAGTTTTTAGTTTTCAGTAAAACGCTCTTCAGCAATTAGCTTTCAGTTTTCGATGTTGGCTTCCTCTGAAAACTGAAAACTAAAAACTGTTAGCCCGCAGAAATACTCTCTCGTCGCTTGGATGAAAGAAAACCAAACGCACCTTTTTCAACTTGCCCGGCGGCGGAGAATGATCGTGAGTCGCTTTTTCATCTGTCAGAAAATCGCGGATCGCCGCCGACGCGACCGCCGCCGCTTCTGCCGGAGGATAGCCATAAGCTCCGGTTGAGATGGCCGGAAAAGCTATCGACTCAAGATCGTGTTCGACAGCCAACGCCAGCGAGTTGTGATAGCACGCCGCTAACAACTCGGCCTCGCGCCCGCCGTGCCGTCCATAAATGGGGCCGACCGTGTGAATGACGTAACGCGCCGAGAGATTTCCGCCCGACGTGATCACGGCCTCACCCGTCGGCAAGCCCTGTGGGTAGCGCGTGCGCCGAAGCTCTCGACACTCTGCGAGAATCTGCGGCCCACCAACTCGATGGATCGCACCGTCCACGCCGCCGCCGCCGAGCAACGTCGAATTAGCGGCATTCACAATCGCGTCCACCTCTTGCGTGGTGATGTCGCCGACTAAAATCTTCACTCTTCCATCCAGCACAGTGGTCATAGTTACGCAATGGGCAAAAACGCGAGCGTGCGCGAGCGTGTCAAATCAAATAGACCAACACACTCGCTCACGCTCTCGGTTTCTGCCTTCAAATTAGTTTTAGGAAGATAGCGCTTCGTCCGCCTCTTCCGCGCGCGGCTCCACGTCGATCACGTCGAACATATCGTAGCGGCGCAAGGCTTCGGCTACGGCTTTCGCTTTATGCTCGGTCAGCGGGCGCTGTGGGTCAGTGCTGGCGATCTCGAACACGCCGTCGTCAAGCATCACGACGCCCAAATCGCCGAGGACGACGCCGGGTACGATCTCCATTTCGCCGAGGTTGTGAATGCGGAAGCGGCCCGTTTCCTCGACCCAATCCTCGATGAACGGATCGCGCAAGGCATGTTCGGCTTCCAACTCTGTCAGGTACGACCCTTCCACAATCAGGCAGTATTCACGTCCGCTCTGTGTCTTCATGATCCGCAGCAGAAAGCGCGCCCGAGTAGATTGCTGAAGCGTCACCAACAGCTTCGCGTGCGCGCGCGAGGCGGTTTCACTTTATCACCGCCGGGCGACACTCGGCAAAAGATTTTTTCGACCATGACCAAGCGCGCTCGCGCAAAGCAAACGCCGCCGGAACTCTGAAGTCCCGGCGGCGCGTGTTGTGTGGATCAAGCCAGTTCGTCTTTGAGTGATACGCTTTACGAGATGGGCGCGTAACGCTCGTTGAGCGTGCGGCGCAGTTGTTCAAAGTACGGATTGAAGCTGACAAAGCTGGTCCCCTGAAAAAACGCGCGCCCGCCTGTCTCTTGCGAAAGTCGGTTAAGAGCGCCCTGACCGGCGGTCGTCGCTAAACGGCTGAAGCTGGTCAGCCCGACCGACGGCGCGTAGAAAGAATAGACGGCGACCTCGCGCTTTTTCGCTTCACGGATGGCGCGCAAAAGATCGATGGTATTGACCGCCGAAGCATAGTCCGCGCCGCGTGAGGTGTCGAGGCCGTCGGAAATCAACAGCAGCGTGTTCGGCTGCTCGCTCTGCGCGTCAAATTTTCGCAGCGCCTCGATGACTTCGACATATGGATTGTATGGCGAAACGGCGATCGTCGCCGCTGGTATCCGCAAAGCCTTCGCCGCTTCTTCCAAATCGTTCGTGAACGGCTGACGTACTTGCAGCGACCCGGAAGTGATATAGCCGATCATCACGCGCGAGCCGGCGGGCAACGAACGGATAAACTCGCGCGTCAGTTTCAATTCATTACCGACGCGCGCCACGAGATCGTCCTGCACCAACACAGCCAAGTTCAAAGGCGTTCGTACTCGCCCGCGCTGCGCCATTGCCTCTTTATTTTCCGGCTGCCCGGCGGCACGCACCGGCACGCTCAACAACGTGGCAAAAATTACAAACAACGCCACCAAAAAACTGCCTAGCCTTTTCATCAAAACTTAAAACCTCTTTTCTGATCAACCAAATTCGGGACGAGTTTGTGAGGGCTAACCCTCCAGAACACTTCCGCTCGAATGATAACGCGCGAGAAGAAAATCGAATCCGCACGTTGCCCTGCCGCCCGTCCCACCCTGAAGTGCTTGGCGAATTTAAGATGCGAAAAAAGGTGTGACAGTGGCCTGTGGGCAGGAGGCAGGCGGCAGGGGCAGGAAGCAGGAAGCAGTTGGATAAAGCGCCGTTCGATCTGAATCACGGTTCTTTAGTATTCAACTCATCGAACACGTACACCTGCCTCCTGCTCCTGCCCCTGCCCCTGCTTTCACTCGTCGAGTGAAGCTGGCAGACGCCGCTCTCGTCGCAGGGCGGGGGGATGCCGAAGAATTGGTAGCGGCGTTTGGCGATGTGGCGGTAGAGGATGGGGCCGAGGCTCGTGAACGGCCAGACGGACAGCGAGGCGGCCAGCCAACTCCAACGGGGCAAAACATGCAACACTTCGAGCCACGCCCGAAAGCCTTTCGCCCACGCGCCATCTTGTTGGCGGCGGACGTGCATTTTGGCGGTCAACTCTTCGAGCGTGTGCGGCGCGGCCCGTCGTTGCGCTTCCGGGTCGTGATAATCATGCCACTCGATGCGCCGGTTGAGATCACGCGACTCGACGCGCGCCCGCACCCACTGGCACAACGGACATTGCCCGTCGGTGTAAACCTCGATGGTTGCTGTTTGGTCCATCAAACTTTTGTCGCTCGTCTAAAAGCCTGCTTTAAGACCGCCTGCGTTGCGCGTTCTCGCTTTGCGTCTTTGCGTGAGCTTTGAGGTGACGAGAAGAAAGTCTCACGCAAAGACGCAAAGGGCGCAAAGGAGATGTCTTAACGAACTTTGAATCTCACCAACTCACGGACTCATGTGTTACCTGCCGGTCGGGACTTGCAATTGCAGGTTCGGCGTGCCGCCGTACATGATCGTCAGCGGGCCTTGGTGCGACTTGACGCCTTCGGAACGGGCGCGCTCGATCTCAAGCATCATTTCGAGCCGCTTGATGTCTAACAACGCCGGGTTGGCGTAAGTCTGCGCCTCGATCTGTTTGGTCTGCGCGGCGATCTTAGCGGCTTCGAGCTTGGCTTCTTCGGCCTGCTTTTGCTTCTCGTTGGCGACCACTTCCGAGGCGGCGGCTTCGATGCGGTCGTCCTGAAAATCCGGGTTGCCGATCTGCACGCTCTCCGTCACCAGTTGCAACTGATTGGCGATCTGCGGCCTCAGCGACTCGACGATCCGCTTCTGAATCTGCTCTTGGTTGGCGTAAATCTCATAGGCGTTAAACTCGGCGAAGGCGTTCCGGGCTTCGGTCTGAACCAGTCCCTTGAGAATCTCGCCGCGCCGCTTGTGCCGCTCTTCCGGCGACGGTCCGTACTTGCGGAAATACTCTTCGACCTTCAACGGATCGGTGTAGGCCGTCACGTCGATGTTGACGTTCAAGGCCGCGTTGTCCTTGCTCGTCACGCGCACCGGCGCGCTCTCGGTGAACGATCTGACCGTCACTTCATAACTCTCACGCCCCGGCGCGATGGTCGTGAACCAGCCGTCTTCCGGCCTATAGATGCGCTCGATGCGCCCGAAGTAAGTGACGACCTTGACCGTCCCCTCCTGCGCGTAATCGATGTTGGCGAAGGCCACCAACGACCCGACAATTCCCAAAACCACCACCAGCGCAATCCCCATGATCAGGTACTTGCTGCTCGTCATAGAAGCTCCTTTATTGAGGTTGACCAACTCAGGCCACTTTGTTTCTTCGTTTTTCATACAGCTTAATACGAGCTAAACCCGACAAATGTTATGAACGCCGCGTTAAGAAACGCGGACGCCATCTGCCCCACCTCCGTCAAGGGCAATGGCATTAAGTTACCACCGAATTTACGTTGATAACTACGGGAGATTGAGTATTATCCGTGCGAACGTGCAGGGTGAATAATAGTTAGGCGATTTACTTTAGGGTGAGGAATGACGGCCGTTATCGGGTTCAGTTTTAATAATCAGCCAATTCTTATTGGCGATTTACTTCTCTCCGGCCCTGAAATCATAGACCGAGACGTAAACATCCCTTCAATAGGTGATCCCTCTTTAGTTTTTCCAAAAGGTTCAGGATATTCCATAACTGGGGTGGATCAGAAGCTCTATTTAATTGACGACAACTTAGCTGTTGGCTGGGCGGGCAGAAGGATTACCGCTAAATCCGTTTTAAGCGAGCTGCAAAAGAAAAATAGAGAAACTGCTTTTGAACTAGGAAGCTTAGTTGAATATTTCAAGAGGATTGATAGTCCTGCCTTGAGGCAGGAGCTTTGTTTGGCAGGCTTCATAAAGGATCGGAATGGCGTAGCAGCGGTTAGTTACAACAGCAAAGTGGTCAGTTCCAGTAAGTTCGGGCGCATAATGCTTCTTGGAACTGGGAGTGAGGATTTATTACGGCAGCTTGAGCAGATTTTAGAACAGGAAGTCAAAGTAAATAGAACTCTAAATTTCCTAGAGGTTGCCATCTGTCTAGCTCTACAGCTTTCTGGCGTAATGCTGCAACATGAATTGATCTCAAGCGAAAGCATTTTGAACTATTATGGTGGCGGTTATGAAATCATTAGTCTTGTAGGAGGTAGGTTTGTAAAGATTGAAGATATTACAAGCCTCTACTGGGCAATAGAAATCAAGGGCACCGAGATTACCATGAGCTTACCCCAACTCGCATTTAAGTTTTCTTATACTAATGGCTCATTGATTATTCGCCGCGCTCAATTAGAACCGTCCATCGAAAACAACGTAGTGTCCTTCGACGATTCAGCCCATCTCATTAGCTCAGATTTAGATAATCCCAAAATAAAGAATTTAGCTGGGTTTAGTCCTCCCGATTTCAATTCAAGGTATTTGTGCAATTACTTTTTAGTGAAACACGCAAAACGGGGAATAGAAACTTTAACCCGAATTGACTACACTCAAAATGCAGCAGGGCCAATAAGGTTTGTTGACAGTCACTCTAAGCTTGAGTTGTACATAAGTAAGCTCTTTGTAGATGAGATAATTGAGTCAATAAAAAAGCGCTTTTCAAAGAGCGCCATTACCTAACATGTCGCTCAAACCGGCTCCTCGATGGCGTGCCTCTCATCGTTGTCTCTGCAAATCATATTGTGTACTGCGCGCTCGCGGCGGCTTAGCTCCAGCGTTGAGCGCGTGGGCTGCGTCCATGTTTCCCACGATCTTGAAGTAAATTGATAGTTATCACATGGAGGTATAGATGCACAACGAGTTTACGGCCATTACTGAGCAGGATGAGGATTGGTACATTGCTTATTGTCCTGAGATACCGGGAGCCAACGGGCAAGGTCGCACCGTCGAAGAATGTCACGCTAATCTCGCCGCAGCTATCGCGTTGATTCTTGAAGATAAGAGAGAAGATGCGTTGCGCGGTGTGCCGCCGGAGGCCATTCATAAAATGGTCGTGGTCAGTTGCTGAAATACTCACAGATTATCAAGTTTCTGGTTGCCCACGCTAAATTAGTCGCTTCGTAAATGAAAGTGTACCCATGAAAAATAAATCTTCTTCATCAGATGACACTCTCCGACCTGAGTATGATTTTAGCGGCGGTGTGCGCGGCAAGCACGCCGGCAAAGTAACCGTCACAAGGGTGATCAAAGCTAACGGGTCGAAAGCAGTGTCAGCGAAAGCCACAAAGAAGGGCGGCGATCTGGACGAAGCGGTGAGCCTACTGCTGCGCGTGCGCCCTCACCTGTCAGACACACCGCGGGCCGGAAAGCTGAAAGAACAGATCGAGAGTTTTTTAGACCGGGTAATTTGATGAGCTGAAGTGGCTTGCTCGCGGCAAACGCCGCGTCAACAACACACCTGAAGCCAACGAAGCAAGAGCCAGCTTCCTCTCACGCCCGCTCTTCGCGTTCCAAAAACAGCAGCACAGTCGAACCGACGAGCGCGCTTTCGCTATTGACTTGCCGCTTCAGTTGGCATACAAGCGTCTTACTTTTCCACACGGGCTTTAACAAACGAGCCGACGGGATGAATCACCACGCCGATAATTTTGCGAAGCGCGCTCTTCACTGCCGGGCCGTAAATAACGGCGACTGAAGAACGTCCTTCCAATCGCTTTCCCTTTCCTTGAATCACCCCTCGGAGGTGGGTGTCCATGAAAACTAAACACACTCTCTTAGCCGCGCTCTGCCTGTTGCTGGCAGGCTTCTCGCAAGCCCTCGCGCAAACCACGCCCCCGTCGCCGCCGCGCGTTCTCGTTCTGATCCGCGAGGACATCAAGCCGGGCAAGATGCCCGCGCACGCACAGGAGGCGAGCGCCTATGTGCAGGTGCTTTCCAAAGCCAACGCCCGCTTGGCGGAAAACATGCGTGACGGACGCATCGCCATGACGCCGATTGCGGGCAACGAGAACGAAGTCGCGTACCTGTGGCCCTATGATTCGTTTGAAGACATGGAGAAGAAGCGCAACGCGATGGACAAGCTGGCAACCGGCGCGATGCGTGCGGAGTTTGACGCGCTGCCCGATGCCGAACTCCACGCCTCGCAGCGCGACATCATTGCGCGCTACCTCCCGGAATACAGCTACAACATCGGCGCTATCGACATTGCCCAAGCGCGCTACATGGTGATGACCACGCTTCGCATCAAGCCCGGTCACGAAGACGAATACTGGGCGATGGTCAAAGAGAAAATGTTCCCCGCGCGCGACAAGGCGCAAATCAAAGCGAGCTATGCCGTCTTCTCAGCCATCGCGGGAATGCCCGCCAGCACGTTCCTCATCTTCCGCCCGGCGAGATCGTTGGCCGACTTTGACGCCGCCGCGCCGGTGGCAACGCGCAACGCGATGAGCAAAGACGTGCGGGAGGACGTGGACAAAGTGACGGATCGCTCCGTCGTCTTCAGCGAGACGATCTTCTACCGGTTTGATCCGCAACTGAGCCACGTCGCGCCCGACTTCGTGGCGCGCGACACGGCCTCGCCCGCCTTCTGGAATCCAAAGCCGCCGCCGACCACGACGACCGCGCGCAGAAGACCCGCCGGGCGGCAGTAAAGCAGACGGCAGGAGGCAGGGGCAGGAAGCAGTTGGATAAAGCGCCGTTCGCTCTGAATCACGGTTCTTTAGCATTCAACTCATCGAACACCTGCCTCCTGTTTCCTGCCTCCTGCCTCCTGCTTGCTTTTCCCTCTCTCGCCGGATAAATTCTCTGCACACCCAGAGCGCGATCTCGTTTCTCTTGTCGCGGCAGATCAAGCCGTATGGATCGTCTCTCCGGCGTCTGCAAAATCCCTTCTGAAAGGATGTTTCTTATCCGTTATGAAAGTTTATCCGACTAATGCTCTTCGCAATCTGGCCGTCATCGGACACGGCGATTCGGGCAAAACTCAACTGATCAGTTCCCTGCTTCATGCCTCCGGCACGAGTCATCGTTGGGGCAAGGTTGACGAAGGCACGACCGTTACCGATTACGACGAAGATTCCATCGCCCGCAAGATCACCTTGAACAGCGCGCTCGCGCATCTCGAATATCGCGACACAAAAATCAATTTGCTCGACACGCCCGGCTATGCCGCTTTCGTCGCACACGCGCGCCCCGCTTTGCGCGTCGCCGATTGTGCGCTCGTCGTTGTGGATGGCACGAGCGGCGTCGAAGTCCAGACTGAGAAGACTTGGGCTTTCGCTAACGAGTTTATCCTGCCGCGCATCATGGTCATTAACAAGCTCGACAAAGAGCGCGCGGATTTCGGCGCGGCTTTGGAGTCGGCGCGCAAGACTTTCAGCCGCGCCATCGTGCCGTTCACGCTGCCCATCGGCAAAGAGAAAGATTTCAAGGGCGTCGTGGACATTGTCCACATGAAGGCTTACGAGTTTGATGAGAATGGCAAGGCGCGCGAGATCGACATCCCGGCAGCCGGGCGCGATGTGATCGACAAAGAGCGCGAGCGGCTCGTCGAAGTGATCGCCGAATCCGACGACGCGCTGATGGAAAAATACTTTGAGCAAGGCACGCTCTCCGAAGAAGACATTGTCGCCAACATCGAAAAAGCCATCGCCGCGAGCCGTCTCTGCCCGGTCTTCGCCGTCTCAAGCCTAAATCTCGCCGGCTTGCAAAACCTGCTCGATGGGATCGTCGATTATGTTCCCGCGCCCGATCATCACGAGGCTGAACACGGACGCATCGATGTCGAAGCCGACAGCGAAAAACTGACGCGCCGCTACACGCCGGAAGAGCCATTCTCGGCTTACGTCTTTCGCACCGTCGCCGATCCTTTCGCCGGGCGCATCACCGTGTTGAAAGTCGTCAGCGGCCACATCAAGCACGACGCGACCGTGCAGAACACCACGCGCGGCCTCAGCGAACGACTCGGCGCACTCCACTCGATGCAGGGCAAGCAGCTCGACAAAATTGATGAAGCCAATGCCGGCGACATCATTGCGTGTGTGAAACTCAAAGAGACGCAGACCGGCGACACGTTGTCAGACAAAGCCGCGCCGATTTATTACGACGCCGTGCAATACCCGGAAGCCGCCATCGCCTTCGCCATCGAACCCAAATCCCGGCAGGACGAAGAAAAGATCAGCGTCGCGCTGCACAAAATTTTAGAAGAAGACCAATCGCTTCATTTCACGCGCGACGCGCAGACCAAAGAATTTATCCTCTCCGGCTCCGGTCAACTCCACGTCGAAACGGTGGTCGAGAAACTGAAGAATCGTTATCACGTCGAGGTCGCGTTGCATCCGCCGAAAGTGCCGTACAAGGAAACGATCACGGCGCGCGCTGAAGTGCAGGGCCGCCACAAGAAGCAGACCGGCGGGCGCGGGCAGTTCGCCGACGTCCAGATCCGGCTCCGGCCCCGGCCTCGCGGTGAGGGATTCAATTTCGTCGACGCGATCAAGGGCGGCGTCATCCCCAACCAATTCATCCCGGCCGTCGAGAAGGGGGTCCGCGAGCAGTTGGAGAAG
>Ga0136614_10000559_pt1 | contig 18941 bp, 17 predicted proteins | sample AntDrymUQ2792106_2_FD_106643 | JGI IMG/M metagenome (GOLD analysis project Ga0136614, IMG submission 106643) | Polar desert sand microbial communities from Dry Valleys, Antarctica - metaG UQ279 (21.06) | ecosystem: Environmental > Terrestrial > Soil > Desert | place: Antarctica: Dry Valley... | reverse complement strand
TCGGTCAACGAACTCGACCTGGAGATCGGCGACGGCGAGTTCCTTGTCCTCGTCGGGCCGTCCGGGTGTGGCAAGTCGACCGCCCTGCGGATGCTTGCCGGCCTCGAGGAGGTCAACGAGGGATCCATCCGCATCGGCGAGAAGGACGTGACACATCTGCCGCCGAAGCAGCGTGACATCGCGATGGTGTTCCAGAACTACGCCCTGTACCCCCACATGAGCGTGGCCGACAACATGGGTTTCGCACTCAAGATCGCCGGCCAGTCCAAGACCGAGATCCGGGAGCGGGTCACCGACGCCGCCAAGCTGCTCGACCTCGTGGACTATCTCGACCGCAAGCCCAAGGCGCTGTCCGGTGGGCAGCGCCAGCGGGTCGCGATGGGTCGCGCGATCGTGCGCAACCCGCAGGCGTTCCTGATGGACGAGCCGCTGTCCAACCTCGACGCGAAGCTGCGGGTGCAGACCCGCACGCAGATCGCTGCGCTGCAGCGCAGGCTCGGCACCACAACCGTCTACGTCACCCATGACCAGGTCGAGGCGATGACGATGGGCGACCGGGTCGCCGTACTCAAGGACGGTCTGCTGCTGCAGGTCGACACCCCGCGCAACCTGTACGACCGGCCGGCGAACGTGTTCGTCGCCGGCTTCATCGGCTCACCGGCGATGAACCTGGTGGAGGTTGACCTCACCGACAAGGGCGCCCGGGTCGGCGAGGCCGTTGTCCCGCTCTCGCGTGAGGTGCTCGCCAGACTGTCCGCCGACGGCGCCAAGACCGCCACGCTCGGCTTCCGTCCCGAGTCGACCGAGGTGGTCGGCGAAGGCGAGGGGGCCTTCGCGATGGAGGTCGCGGTCGTGGAGGAGCTCGGCTCGGACGCCTACGCCTACGGCAACCTGCAGCTCAGCGACTCCGACGGCCCGACCGACCAGCTCACCATCGTGCGGGTCGACGCCCGCAAACCGCCGATGAAGGGCGAGACGATCCACCTGCGCATCCGCTCCGGTGAGGAGCACCTGTTCTCCAACGCCGACGGCGCGCGGATCGCCAGCGACGACCAGCCGGCCATGACCAAGGCCGGCGCCACCGGGGCGTCCGGCTGACGGCTTCTCGCACCGGCGCGGCCGAGCCGCTGCAGCTCGTCGCGGTCCTCGACGTCGACGTGGCTCGGACGCGGGTCTACGAGCACGGGTGGCAGTCGTGGAGTCCGACGACGAGCTACCGGGTGGACGAGCGCCCGTTCCGGCCCAGCTCGGACAGTCGAAGGGTGATGAACTACCGGCCGGACCGGGTCGCGCCGGCTGACGCCTTTTGGGGCGAGGGTCTGCTGGCGGTCGACCCGGGCAGCGCGGCGGACATCCACGTCTTCGCTGCCTACGGTCCGGACGACATCCCGTCCATCCGGGCCGACTTCCGGCGCGACCCCTCCCGCCACCAGGTCATGGTGCACGCCGAGGCGCCGGTCGAGCACCTCGTCGTCGCCGGAGACTCCGGGATGCACGGTGCACTGGCCCGATGGGCGGAGCACTTCGCGGGGCGGGCGCAGGTGGGGACGCTGCGCTCGGCGCCGACCCTCTGGTGCTCCTGGTACCACTACTCGACCTCGGTCAGTCAAGCCGACATCGACGAGAACCTGCAGGCGATCGACGACCTCGGGCTGGACATCGACGTGGTTCAGATCGACGACGGCTACCAGGACGGCATCGGCGACTGGCTGGCGCTGTCCGACCGCTTCACGTCGTTGCCCGACATCGTCGGCCGGATCAAGGACCGGGGTCACCGGGCCGGTATCTGGGTGGCTCCGTTCCTCGTCGGGCATGATTCGGTGCTGTTCCGCGAACACCCGGACTGGGTGGTCCGCGGTGCTGATGCCGGGACCGGCTGGGACCAGCGGCTGGCCGCTCTGGACGCGACCGCGGACGGTGCGGAAACCTACCTCCGGGAAGTGTTCGGCTTCTTCCGGCACATCGGCATCGACTTCCTGAAGCTGGACTTCCTCTACGCGGGGGCGCTGGCCGGATCGCGAGCGGATCCGGGCGCGTCCGGGATCGAGGCCTACCACCGGGGTATGCGGATCATCCGGGAGGCGGCCGGCACCGACACGTACGTGCTCGGCTGCGGAGCGCCGATGCTGCCCAGTGTCGGGCTCGTCGACGCGATGCGGGTCGGCCCGGACATCGCGCCGTACGTCGATTCGCCCGACGGCGACCAGTCGCAGCCCTCGCAGGCCGCGGCGGCCCGGTGCGGACGGGAGCGCGCCTGGCAGCACGGCCGGTTCTGGGTCAACGACCCGGACTGCCTGCTGGCCGGGAGCGGCATGTCTGAGCGTGAGCAGTGGGCCGCTCACGTCGAGTGCTACGGCGGCCTGCGCGGCAGCAGCGACCGGCTTCGGAACCTCGACGACTGGGGACTGGCGGCGACCCGGCGGCTGGTCCGGCCGGTCACGCTCGCGCCGTTCGTCGCGACCGGGAGGTAGTTGCGAGGTGCGCTTTCTCTTCAGTCCTCCGGCTGAGGCCACCGCCGGCCTGCTGACGCTGCCCTGGCGACAGTCGCTGGCGGACTGGGTCGACGACCGGTTGGTCGAGGTGCCCCAACGCGGGCTGTCCCGGCACGTCGTGCGGTTCGTCGCCGAGGCCGGGGAGGTCTTCGCGATCAAGGAGATCGACGTCCGGCTCGCCCGCAAGGAGTACCAGCTGCTGCGCCAGCTGGCGAAACTCGGCATCCCGGCCGTGGAGGTGCTCGGTGTCGTGGTCGACCGCGGCACCGAACTCGACGCGATCCTGGTCACCCACTTCCTGGACTTCTCCACGTCCTACCGGGCGCTGTTCGCCAATCCCCGCGGCCAGCAACTGACCGACCGGCTGCTCGACGCCCAGGTGGAACTGCTCGTGCGGCTGCACCTGGCCGGCTTCATGTGGGGCGACTGCTCGCTGTCGAACACGCTGTTCCGTCTCGATGCCGGGGCGCTGTCGGCGTACCTCGTCGATGCTGAAACCGCCGAGCTGCACCCGACGCTGTCCAATGGACAACGCGACTACGACGTGGCGATGGCGCGCGAACGGGTAGGCGGTGAGCTGCTCGATCTGCAGGCCGGCGGTCTCATCAGCGACGAACTGGACGCCATCGAGTTCGTCGACGAGCTGGCCCGCAGGTACGAAGCGCTGTGGGCGGAGCTCACCAGCGAGGAGGTGCTGCGCCCGGAGGAGCAGCGCTACCGGATCGGCGAGCGGGTTCGCCGGCTGAACGAGCTGGGCTTCGACGTCGACGAGATCGACCTGGTCGAGGCCGGTGAGGGCAGCCGGCTGCGGCTGACCACCAGGGTGGCCGAGCCGGGCCATCACCGCCGGCTGCTGTTCGCTCGTACCGGCCTCGACGTCCAGGAGAAACAGGCTCGTCGGCTGCTCGCCGACATCGCCAGCTTCCGGGGCTACCTGGAACAGACCACCCGCCGCCCGGTGCCCGAGGCGGTCGCCGCCAACCGCTGGCTGGAGGAGATCTACCAGCCGGTCATCGCCGCCATCCCGGCTGGTCTGCGCGGCCGGCTGGACGACGCCGAGGTGTTCCACGAGATCCTCGAACATCGCTGGTTCCTGTCCGAGGCCGCCGGCAAGGACATCGGTACGACGTCCGCGGCCAACGACTACCTCGCCAGCGTGCTGCCGGCTGTCCCCGGCGACCTCGTCGCCGGCGCCGTACTGCCGCCGTCGTAGGCGGTGAGCGGTCGGCGGTTGCTACGGCAGCGGCTGCCAGTCCGGGTCATGGCTTGCCCGTCCGGTGACCAGGCCGGGAAGTCGTTGCGGTCGTTGTTGGTCAGTGGCCGCTTGTCGCTGCCGTCGGCGTTCATGATGAACACCTCGGAGTCAGTGGTGAGCCCGTCGGGTGCGTCCAGGCGATCCTCCCGTTGGCTCCTGGAAACGCGGCCTGTGCAGAGGTGGCGGGTAGCGCCAGCGCGCCGCCAACGCGGACAGCGCTGCTGTCCACTTCCGGCGATCCGCACGAAGCCTCGCACGCCGCCGCTGACGACGGATACACGCCTGAGGCCGCCACGAGGTTGCGGTCGCAGCGAATACCGTGGGCTGAGAAGGTTGGTGCATGCCCAACCGTCTCGCCGCGTCGGCATCGCCGTACCTGCTCCAGCATGCCGACAACCCGGTCGACTGGTGGGAGTGGACACCGCAGGCCTTTGCCGAGGCGCGAGAGCGCGACGTCCCGGTCCTGCTGTCGGTTGGCTATTCGGCCTGCCACTGGTGTCACGTGATGGCGCACGAGAGCTTTGAGGACGAGGCCACGGCGGCAGCCATGAACGAGTCCTTCGTCTGCATCAAGGTCGACCGCGAGGAGCGCCCCGATGTCGATGCCGTCTACATGGAGGCGACGCAGGCGATGACCGGCCACGGCGGCTGGCCGATGACCGTCTTCCTCACCCCCGACGCCGCGCCCATCTACTGCGGCACGTACTTCCCGCCGGAGCCGCGGCACGGGATGCCGTCCTTTGGCATGGTCCTGGACTCGGTGCACAGGGCCTGGCGGGAGCGCCGTACCGACGTCGTCGAGGCCGGCCAGCGGGCGGTCGAACACCTCAGCACACCGAGGTCGTACGGCGAGGCGGCGCCGCTGTCGGCCGAGCTGCTGGACGCCGGTGCCGCGGCGCTGCGCCAGTCCTACGACCGGGAAGCCGGCGGCTTCGACCGGGCGCCGAAGTTCCCACCCTCGATGGTGCTCGAGTTCCTGCTGCGCCACCACTCCCGGACCGGGGATGCCGACGCGCTCGCGATGGTCGAGCACACCTGTGAGCGGATGGGACGGGGCGGGATGTACGACCAGCTCGGCGGCGGCTTCGCGAGGTACTCGGTGGACGGCCAGTGGGTGGTCCCGCACTTCGAGAAGATGCTGTACGACAATGCGCTCCTGCTGCGCGTGTACCTGCATCTATGGCGGGAAACCGGCTCGGCGTTTGCCCGCCGGATCGTCGTTGAGACCGCCGATTTCCTGATCCGCGACCTGCACACCCCGGAAGGCGGTTTCGCCGCCGCCTTGGATGCGGACACCGACGGTGTAGAGGGGCTCACGTACGCCTGGACGCCCGACCAGCTCATCGAGGTGCTCGGTACTTCGGACGGCGCGTGGGCGGCGAAGCTGTTGGCCGTGACGCCGGAGGGAACGTTCGAGCACGGCACGTCGGTGCTGCAGCTGCCGGCCGACCCGCCCGACCCGGAGAGATGGGCGGATCTACGTGGCCGGCTGCTCTCGGCGCGGGCGAGTCGCCCCCAGCCGGCGCGGGACGACAAGGTCGTCGCGGCCTGGAACGGGCTGGCGATCGCCGCCCTGGCTGAGGCCGGCACCCTGCTCGAAGAGCCGTCCTATCTGGAGGCAGCCGTCGGCGCGGCCGAACTGCTGCTGGGGCTGCACATCGTCGACGGCCGGCTACGGCGCACATCCCGTGCCGGTGTGGTCGGGGAGCACGCCGGCGTACTGGAGGACTACGGCGACGTGGCCGAGGGACTGCTGGCGCTGCATCAGGTGACGGGAGAGGGTCGCTGGCTGAGGGCGGCCGCGGGGCTGGTGGGTACCGTGCTCGCGCGATTCGAGCGGGACGAGGGCGGTTTCTTCGACACCGCGGACGACGCTGAGCCGCTGCTCAGGCGACCGTACGACCCCGCCGACGGCCCGGCGCCGTCGGGACTGGCAGCGATGAGCGGCGCTCTTGTCGGCTTTGCCGCGTTGACCGGCTCGACCGCGAACCGAGGCGTCGCCGAGCAGGCGCTGTCCACGATCGCTGCGCTCATCGCCCGTGCGCCGCGGGCGGCCGGGTGGGCGGCAGCCGTGGGCGAGGCGATGCTGGCCGGCCCGCTGGAGGTTGCCGTGGCGGGCCGGCCGGGGGATCGGCGGGACGCGATGGCCTCGGTCGCGCGCCGTACGACGTCTCCCGGCGCGGTCGTCGTCGTCGGCCCGGGAGATGCCGACGGCGTGCCGCTGCTGGCCGACCGGGCCGAGGTCGACGGCCGTCCGGCGGCGTACATCTGCCGCAACTTCGTCTGTCAGCGTCCGGTCACCGAGCCCGCGGAGTTGCGAGAGCCGCTGCGGGTCCGGCTCTGACGCCGGGCCGGTCGAGCTGGTCACGCTGCGGGTGACCGGATGGAGCGATCGCCAGCTCGCTTCGCTCACGGCGTAGGCCGTGATCGGCATGTACGTTTGTAACTGTGTAATCATCGCTAGGACAGCATTGTAAGGAGGCTGATATGGCACCCCATCGAGGCCGCGGCGGACGCGGCGGATGGCAGCACACCGAGGTTCCCTCGGCAGATGACGCGGCGGCCTGGTTCGCCGGGCGGCTGCCCGACGACTGGTTCACCGCTCCGGCGGAGGTCACCGTGGACCGCGACGAGATCCTGGTCGTAGGCACGCTCGCGCCGGTCGAGGTCGACGGTGACGAGGCGGCGGTCGGCGCCGCGGAGTCCGGCCGGATCGACCGATTCCGGGCCGATACCCGCGAGGAGCGGATGGCGATCGCCCGGCAAGCGCAGCACCGCTACGGCCGCGCCGTGTCCTGGGGAGCGGTCTGCGGTGGTAGTCGCGGAATGTTCACCACCCAGTCGGTACCGGTCATGACGCGGCTGCGGCAGACCGAGCGGCAGGTTCTCGACACCCTGGTCGACGCCGGTGTGGCACGCAGCCGGTCCGAGGCGCTGGCCTGGTCGGTTCGGCTCGTGGGCGAGCACGCCGAATCATGGCTGCGCGAACTGAAGGAAGCGATGACCGAGGTCGACCGGGTGCGCACGGCCGGTCCCGACCTGACCTGACGTTGCCCCGCGGGCGCATCGACACGCCGCCGAGTCCGCGGCGTGTCGATGCGCCGAGGGGGCAACGTCAGGCCGAACGGCGGCGGGTTATCGTCGGCGGGCCAATCACGGCCGGCCGAAGGGATCCTGCATGCGCGCCGCGGTCTTTGAAGGCCCGGGCAACGTCCGGGTCCAGCAGGTCCCGGATGCCGCGCTCGAACTGGAGACCGACGCGGTCGTGCGGGTGACCGCCGCGAGCATCGGCGGCTCGGATCTCTGGGCCTATCGCGGGTACGGGCAGCGCCAGCCGGGCGCGCGGATCGGCCACGAGTTCGTCGGCCTGGTCGAGGACGTCGGCCCGGAGGTCAGGACGGTCCGCCGTGGAGATCTGGTGCTGGCGCCGTTCAGCTGGTCCTGCGGAGTGTGCGAATTCTGCCTGCGCGGCCTGACGAGTTCCTGCGTCGACGGCGGCTTCTTCTCCGAGCCGGGGCATGACGGGGGACAGGGCGAGGCGGTCCGGGTGCCGCACGCTGATGGCACGCTGGTCGTGGTACCCCGCAGCCTGCGCGGCTCGGAGACCCGGGTGCTGCCGTTGTGCGACGTGCTGTCCACGGGCCACCACGCCGCGGTGTCTGCCCGGGTGAACCACCGGTCCACAGTGGCCATCGTGGGCGACGGTGCGGTCGGATTGTGCGCCGTACTCGCCGCCCGGCGATGTGGCGCCCAGCGTATCGTCGTCGTCGGTCATCACGCCGACCGGCTGGCGTTGGCGCAGAACTTCGGGGCCACCGACATCGTCGAGGGCAGCGGCCAGAGCGCCGTGGAAGAGGTGATGACGCTTACGGGTGGTGTCGACGCGGTACTGGAGTGCGTCGGCGCCCAGGGCGCGTGGGACACCGCCATCGCGATCGCACAGGACGGCGCCACGATCGGGTACGTCGGCGTACCGCACCTGGTCGAGGGCGTGGACGTGTCCCAGCTGTTCGGACGGAACCTCGCCATCCGTGGCGGCATGTGCCCGGCCCGGGCCTACATCCCGGAACTGCTCGCCGATGTCCTGGACGGCACCCTCGATGCAAGTCCGGTCTTCGACCTGACCGTCGGCCTGGAGGAAATAGTCGACGGCTACGCGATGATGGACGACCGGCTGGCGGTCAAGGCCCACGTCACGCTCTGACCGGAGCGCCGCTCAGTCGGCATATATGACGAAGTAGACGGCGATGTAGTGGCAGATCGCCGCCACGACCGTGCAGGCGTGGAAGACCTCGTGGTAGCCGAACACCGCGGGCACCGGGTTCGGCCAGCGGGCGGCGTACGCGATGCCGCCGAGGGTGTACAACAGGCCGCCGACGCAGAGCAGGACCAGGGATGCCACGCCGGTGTTGGTCAGGATCTGCGGCAGCACGAACACCGCGACCCACCCCAAGGCGATGTAGATCGGGACTCCGAGCCAGCGCGACGCCCCGGGCCAGAGCATCTTCAGCAGGACCCCGCCCACCGCGCCGGCCCAGGCAGTCGTCAGGATCACCATGTCCGAGCCGGGATTGAGCGCGAGTACGGCGAAGGGCGTGTAGCTGCCAGCGATGAAGATGAAGATCATGGAGTGGTCCAGCCGCTTCATGATCAGCCAGCCCCGAGTGCTCCAGGCCCGGCGGTGGTAGAGCGCGCTCGTGCCGAACAGCAGCGACACGGTGAGGCAGTAGACGGCTACGGCGAACCCGTGCCCCGCGCCCTGGACTGCGGCGAGCGGGATGAGCACTGCGCCGGTCGCGAGCGAGCCGAAGAACGTGCCGAGGTGCAGCCAGCCGCGCAACCGAGGTACGTCTGTTCTGGTCTCGGGACCGACCGGTGACGTACCGGCCTCGATCTCGAGCCGGGCCGAACCGGCGGGTGCCTCGGACACCGGCCCAGGCTACGCACACCGGAGGTCGTCACAACACCTTCGCGAACAACGCTCAGTTGACACCTGCTGGCAGGTACTCCGGCGTACCCTGACCGTCCGTGGGGCTGCGAAACCTGGTGTACGGCGCCTACGAATGGCGGCTACGACGCGACCTGGACGTTGCGTCCATTCCTCGACACGTCGGCCTGATGGCCGATGGCAACCGGCGCTGGGCGAGATCCATCGGCCTGGGCGATGTGAACGACGGTCACCGCCGTGGTGCGGACAAGATCGGTCAGTTCCTCGGCTGGTGTGACGAGGTCGGGGTCGAGGTCGTGACGCTATGGTTGTTGTCGACCGACAACCTTGGCCGTGACCAGGGCGAGTTGCGGCCGCTGCTGCGCATCATCGAGGAGCTCGTCGATGACCTCGCCCAGCCGCACCGGAACTGGCAGCTGCGGATGGTGGGCGCGTTGGACCTGCTCCCGCAGGAGACCGCTGCCGTGCTGAAGTCCGCCGCCGAGCGCACGGTGGGCCGGCCGGGCGCGAACGTCAACATCGCGGTGGGGTATGGCGGCCGCCGCGAGATCGCCGATGCCGTCCGTGCCCTGCTGTCCGACCAGGCCTCGCGCGGCACCACGATCGAGGAACTGGCCGAACTCCTCGACGTCGACCACATCGCCGAACACCTCTACACCAAGGGCCAGCCCGACCCCGACCTCGTCATCCGCACCAGCGGCGAACAGCGGCTGTCTGGGTTCCTGCTCTGGCAGAGCGCGCACTCGGAGTTCTACTTCTGCGACGCCTATTGGCCGGAGTTCCGGCGGGTCGACTTCCTCCGGGCGCTGCGCGCTTATGCCGCCCGCCACCGACGCTACGGCGGCTGACCGCCGTCAGCCGCACTCGGCCGCGGGCCGTTGCGGTTCGATGCCGCCCGCCACCGACGCTACGGCGGCTGACCGCCGTCAGCCGCACTCGGCCGCGGGCCGTTGCGGTTCGATGTCGCCCGCCACCGACGCTACGGCGGCTGACTCGCTACTGCACGCAGAACTCGTTGCCCTCCACGTCGCGCATCACCACCCAGTAGTCACCGTGCTCGTCGATGGTCTCGGCACGCTCTCCGCCGGCGTCGACGAGCTTCTGAACGTGCGTCTGCACCGTCGCGTGACGCTGCTCCGGTGGTACTCCCTTGGCGATGTTCACGTCGAGGTGCACCCGATTCTTGACGGCCTTGGCCTCGGGCACCTTCTGGAACAGCACCCGCGGGCCGACGCCGTCCGGGTCGATCAGGGCGGACATCTTGTCCCACTCGAACTCGGGAATGCCGACCGCCGTGGCGAAGGCCTCCCAGCTGTCGTGCCCCTTGGGAGGCGGCTGCTCGATGTAGCCCAGCGCGACCGCCCAGAACTTCGCCATCCGGTCGACGTTCGCGCAGTCGAATGTCACTTGAAATGAGGTAGCCACAGGTCAACTCCTTTACTCGTCAAGTACGCCGAACGCTAGACCGTCGTCCCGACCGAAATCGAACCGCTGACACACTCACCGGCATGGATGTCGCCACCGAGTACGTACAGCTGGGCCTGCGCTTCGATCGGATCGAAGAAGGTTTCGTCGACGCCTACACCGGCGACCCCGCGCTGCGCGGCAGGGTGCAGGACGAGCCGGCACCCGAGCCCGCCGCGCTGGCCTACCGGGCGAGGGAACTGCTCGCCGAGCTGCCCTCCTCGGGCCTGCCCGAGGCGCGAACGTCGTACCTGCGCGCGCAGTTGACCGCCCTGGAGTGCAGCGCCCGCAAGCTCGCCGGGCACGACGTCGGGTTCGTCGATGAGGTGGCCGCGTACTTCCAGGTCGACATCGAGCAGGGTTCGGAGCAGGACTACCTCGCCGCACACGACGAGATCGCTGCGCTGCTGCCCGGTCCTGGCTCGCTCGTGCAGCGGTACGCGGCCCACCGCAAGGGCGAAGAGTGCCCGCCCGGCCGGCTGGAGGCTGTCGTACTCGCGCTGTCCAGTGCGCTGCGTGACAAGGTTCGGGCCGACTACGGGTTGCCCGAAGGCGAGACGGTGCAGTACGACGTCGTCACCGACAAGCCGTGGTCCGGCTTCAACTACTACCTCGGCGGCTACCGGTCGCAGGTCGCCATCAATGCCGACCTCCCGCACCGGCTCATGCAGCTGCCCCACCTCGTCGCGCACGAGTCCTACCCGGGCCACCACACCGAGCACTGCCGCAAGGAGCGCGACCTGGTCGAACGCGACCGGCACCTCGAGCACACCATCTTCCTGGTCAACACCCCGGAGTGCTTGATGGCCGAGGGCTTGGCCGACCTCGGCGTACCGGCAAGTGTGGGGGATGGTTGGGGACGGTGGGCGCAGGAGATCCTGGCCGACCTCGGCTTGCGGGTCGACGGAGAGCTGGCCGAGCGGATGGCCGACGCGACGGCCGGTCTCGACCGGGTCCGGCAGGACGCCGCTCTGATGCTGCACGACCGCGGCGCCAGCGCGGACGAGGTGGCGGTGTTCTTGCAGCACTGGCTCCTGGTTCCCGAGGAGCGGGCCCGGCAGATGTTGCGCTTCCTGTCCCATCCGCTCTGGCGGGCCTACACGTCGACGTACGTGGAGGGCTACCGCCTGCTGTCGACCTGGCTCGCCGCCCGGCCAGCCTCACAATCGGTGGCCGACCGATTTGTCCGGCTGCTCGACGAGCCGCTCATCCCGGCGGCCATCCGGGCCGAACTGGCCGCGTGAGCAGTCCTGCCCTACCCGACGGACGGTGGCCCTCGGCGTGGCCGGCGTTGTGGCGCCCGGTCCGCGATCGCGCCGTCTTCGTCGGCGCGACGGTCCTGCTCGCGCTGGCCGGCATCGCTTTCCTCGGCGATCTCCGCCTGGGCTGGTGGGTTGCGTTCCTTCCGCTCGTCCTGCTGGTCGGCCCGGTCAGCCGTCCCGCGCGGGTACGCCGACGCTTCGAGCGCGCGGCCGCTCAGGGCCGGCTGGACGTGCAGCGCCGCGGACACGGGTGGCGGCTGCTTCCGCCCGGACGCTCGGGGAACGTCGTGGTGCTCGTGTCGTACGACGGGGAGCTGACCTACGTCGATCTGCGAGACCGGGGCAACAAACAGGGGGATTGGGCCGCTCCTTCGGGCCTGAGCGGGTAGCGGTCAAGCGTCGTAGGCCCACCGAAGTTCGCCGTCGACGATCTCGCCGGTCGGCGCCAGTCCGAGCCGGCGGGCCACGGCGTTCGAGGCGTGATGCTCCGGATGTACGTCGGCCATGACGCGGCCCACGCCGTCGGCGCGAAGCCAGGCCACCATCGCCGTCGCCGCCTCGGTGGCGTAACCGCGCCCCTGGTGCCGGGTGCCGATCACCCAGGCGACGGCGGCGACGGCCGGCTCACTGTCAACCGTGGCCTGGACGTAGCCGGTCGCCGCCTGCGTCTCGGCCTCGCGGACGATCCAATTAAGCCACCGTTCCGAGCAGTCCGCGGAGTGGCCGACGACCTGCCGGGTGTACTGGTCGACGAGTTCGGCGTACGTCGGTGGCTGCCCGCCGATGAAGCGGTAGAGCCGGTCGTCGGAGAGCACGTCGAGCATCTCGCCCGCATGTTCTGTCCGCAGCGGTTCCAGGCACAGCCGCGCCGTCTGGATCAGCTTTAGGGAGGTCATCGAGGCAATCCTGCAGTCTTCCCGTTCCCCGCAACAACAGCGATTAACCTGGACAACGATTCAGGTCGTCCAGAGGGGGCAGGAATGACCACCGGAATTTCCGACAACACGATCATGATGTTTGTCATCCACGATGCACTGCGCCGCGACGCCGAGCAGCTTGCCCGTGGGGTCGAGCACCGTGACATGCACGACCCAAGCCGGCAGACGGCGTTCCTGAGCGGCTGGGAGGTCTTCAAGCGGCAGCTGCAGCACCACCACGACGGCGAGGACCGCCTCCTGTGGCCGCTGGTGCGGACGTACCTCCCGGCACGTGACGAAGAGAACGCCCTGCTGAGCGAGATGGAGCAAGAGCATGAGCGGATCGAGCCGCTCATCACCTCCGTGGACACCGCGCTGCGCAACTCCGACGCTGCCTGGCTGGGTGAAGCCACCGTCACGTTCCGGCAGGAGCTGCTCGCCCACCTGGACCACGAGGAGCGCGACGCCGTACCCCTGATGGATGCGGTCCTTACGGCGCAGGACTGGCGCGCCTATAGCCGGGCGCAGCGCAAAGCCACCGGATTCAAGGGCGCCAAGGAGTTCTTTCCCTACATCCTCGACCAGGCCGACCCGGACCGCGCCGCCCAGGTGGGCAGGCTGCTGCCGCCGCCATTGCGGCTACTGGTGAGCCGCGCCTGGCAGCCGCGGTACGCGCAGACCGCTCACTGGAACTAGCGCGCGCTGGACTCTGCGGACCGGCGTGTCTGCCGGGACTGGTCGCCGACCGGTGCGTAGCGTGACCGGTGGCGGACCGAGACCGGGCCGCCCCGGGAGGCCCTGGCGGATGCTGCGGTTCAGCAGCGAGGGGCCCGGCACCTGCCCCCCGCGTGGCTCGCGCTAGGGCGGTCCGGACCCTTCGACGGAGCAGGCGGGTGTCACGCCTGCGGGAGAGCCCGTGGCTGCTGCCCAACGCTCGCCGGCCCGCGTCGCCGAACCGACGCCACGTCGAACGCACGTCCTCGACACCAGCGTGCTGCTGTCCGATCCGGGCGCGCTGCTGCGTTTCCAGGAGCACGATCTCGTCCTGCCGCTTGTCGTCATCGGCGAGCTGGAGGACAAGCGGAACCATCCCGAACTCGGCTGGTTCGCCCGGCAGTCCCTGCGGCTGCTGGACGACCTGCGGATCAAGCATGGTCGGCTCGATGCGCCCATCCCCGTCGGCATGCTCGGTGGCACGCTGCACGTCGAGTTGAACCACAGTGATCCAGCGGTCCTGCCGGCTGGCTTCCGCAACGACTCGAACGACACCCGCATCCTCGCCGTGGCGCTCAGTCTGGCCGCCGAGGGACGCGACGTCGTACTGGTGACCAAGGACATGCCGCTGCGGGTCAAGGCCGCGGCGGTCGGCGTCGCCGCCGACGAGTATCGCGCGCAGAACGCCGTGGATGCGGGCTGGACCGGAATGGCCGAACTCGAACTGTCCACTGTGGACATGCAGCAGTTGTACGACGACCGGCTCGTCTACCTGCCCGAGGCCGCCGAACTGCCCTGCCACACCGGCCTCGTCCTGTTGTCCGGCCACGGCTCGGCGCTCGGCCGGGTGACCGCGGACAAGCAGGTCCGGCTCGTCCGGGGCGACCGCGAGGTCTTCGGGCTGCACGGCCGCTCGGCCGAGCAGCGGATCGGGCTCGACCTGCTCATGGACCCGGACGTCGGCATCGTCTCCCTCGGCGGCCGCGCGGGAACGGGCAAGTCCGCCCTGGCCCTCTGCGCCGGGCTGGACAGCGTCCTGGAGCGTCGCGCCCACCGCAAGGTCGTGGTCTTCCGACCCCTGTACGCCGTCGGCGGCCAGGAACTGGGCTATTTACCGGGCAGCGAAGGCGAGAAGATGTCGCCGTGGGCGCAGGCGGTATTCGACACCCTCGGCGCTCTGGTCTCCGCTGCGGTCGTGGACGAGGTGCTCGACCGCGGAATGCTCGAAGTGCTTCCGCTCACGCACATTCGCGGTCGGTCGCTGCACGACGCATTCGTCATCGTCGATGAGGCACAGTCGTTGGAGCGCGGCGTACTGCTCACGGTGCTGTCCCGTCTCGGAACGGGTTCACGAGTAGTCCTCACCCACGACGTGGCGCAGCGGGACAATCTGCGGGTCGGTCGGCACGACGGGATCAGCGCGGTGATCGAGGCGCTCAAGGGCCATCCGCTGTTCGCCCACGTGACGCTGACCCGCTCCGAGCGCAGCCCGATCGCCGCGCTGGTCACCGAGATGCTGGAGGACCTCCCGCTCTGATCAGCCGGCACCGCCGGCTAGCTCAACCGGGTCGCGTCATGGACAGCACGTCGAGCGCCTCGTCCAGCTGAGCCTCGGTGAGCTTGCCGTCCTCGACATAGCCGCGCTCCAGGACCACCTGCCTGATGGTCTTGCGCTCCTTCAACGACTGCTTGACGACGATCGCCGCCTCGTCGTACCCGATGAAGCGGTTGAGCGGGGTGACGATCGACGGGGAGGATTCGGCGAGTTCGCGGCAGTGCTCGACGTCGGCCTCGATGCCGTCGATGCAGCGGTCGGCGAACAGCCGGCTGACGTTGGTGAGCAGATCGATCGACTCAAGCAGATTGCGGGCGATGACGGGCAGCATCACGTTGAGCTCGAGGTTGCCGCCGGTCCCGGCGAACGCCACTGCGGCGTCGTTTCCGATCACCTGGGCGACGACCTGGCAGACCGCTTCGGGGATGACCGGGTTCACCTTGCCGGGCATGATCGAGGAGCCTGGCTGTAGGTCGGGCAGCCGTATCTCGCCGAGCCCGGCGCGCGGTCCCGAGCCCATCCAGCGCAGATCGTTGGCGATCTTGTACAGGGACACCGCGATCGTCCGGAGCACGCCGCTTGCTTCGACGAGCGCATCGCGGGAACCCTGTGCCTCGAAGTGGTCGCGGGCCTCGGTCAGTGGAAGTCCCGTGTCTGCGGCCAGCTTCGCGATGACCTCCCCGCCGAAACCGGCCGGCGCGTTGATCCCGGTCCCGACAGCCGTTCCGCCGAGGGGCAGTTCGCCGATGCGCGGCAGCGCGGTGCGCAGCCGCTCGACGCCGTACCGGATGCTTGCCGCGTACCCGCCGAACTCCTGGCCCAATGTCACGGGAGTGGCGTCCATCAGGTGGGTGCGCCCGGCCTTGACCACACCGGCGAACTCCTGGGACTTTGTGCGCAGGGCGGTCTCGAGGTGCTCCAGAGCAGGGACCAGGTTGCGCACGATCGCACGGATCGCCGCTATGTGCATGGCGGACGGGAACTGATCGTTGGATGACAGCGGGTCGTTGACGTCGTCGTTGGGGTGCACCGGCCGGCCCAGCCGAATCGCCGCCAGGGTGGCGATCACCTCGTTGGCGTTCATGTTCGAGCTGGTGCCCGAGCCGGTCTGGAACACGTCGATCGGAAAGTGCTCGTCCCATTCGCCGCGGGCCACTTCGGCGGCAGCATCGTGAATCGCGCTGGCCTTGTCCTCGTCGATCCGACCGGCCTGGCCGCGCAGCGCGGCGCTAGCTCCCTTGATCGAGGCGAGCGCGCCGATCAGCTCCCGGTCGATCCGCCGGCCGGAGATCGGGAAGTTCTCCACCGCCCGCTGGGTCTGGGCCCGCCATTTCGCCTCAGCCGGCACGAGGACGTCGCCCATCGAGTCGCTTTCGGTCCGAAATTGCGGCTCGGCCACGGTTCCTCTCCCTGCATTCCGCTCGGCCTGATGCGGCAACGGCCTATGATCTGCCCGCCGCACTGTGCGCCGGCGTACCTACTACCAAGGGGTTTGCGTTGTCTCAACCACCTTACGGGGCACCCGGTGGGCAGAGTCCGTACGGACAGTCGCCATCGGAGGGATCGGACCGATCGGGTCAGGGTGCGCAGCCGGGGCAGCCGGGCCAGGGCCAGCCGGGTCAGGGCCAGCCGGGTCAGGGCCAGCCGCCGAGCTACGAAGGCACCTACGGGCAGTCCCCCTACAGTCAGCCCGACTATGGGCAGCCGGCCCAGCAGCAGTCGGCTTACGGGCAGCAGCCCTACGGCCAGCCGTCGTACGGGCAGTCGTACGGGCAGCCGTACGGGCAGCCATCGTACGGGCAGCAGCCTTACGACCAGCCCGGGTACGGTGCTCCACCGCCACCGAAGAACAACAACAGCACGGTGATCGGGTTGATCATCGGCGTCGTCGTCCTCGCGGCGCTCGCCGTGGGAGCCATCCTGCTCTTCACCGGGGATGAGCCCGACCTCGTGTCCGGCGGTCCCACGCGGACCACGAGCGCCGGCCAGGCCTCGGAGCCGGAGCAGACCACGGTGCCGGAGCAGACTACGGTGCCGGAGCAGACTACGGAGTCGGAGCCGACCGCAACCGAGTCGGAGTCCGGCAGCCCCACCGCCACGCCGAACGCCGACCTCCCACCGGGTGTCGCGCCGGAAAACCTCGGTGACGACCCGGCATTGGACAAGCTCGCCCAGGAGTGCTTCGAAGGCGTGATGGACTCCTGCGACTCATTGTTCTTCGAGTCGGAGATCGATTCGGCCTACGAGACGTACGCCGAAACGTGCGGCGGACGGATCGAGGTCGGCGAATACGTCTTCTGCTCGTTCTATGAAGACGCCGTGACGGAGTAACTCCGCCGGCAGCGCGTCAGCGGTCGTCGCCGCCTGGGTAGTCCCGCCCGACCTCGCCGACGTAGAGCTGCCGGGGCCGCCCGATCTTCGTGGCCGGGTCGCTGATCATCTCCCGCCACTGGGCGATCCAGCCGGGCAGTCGCCCCAGCGCGAACAGCACGGTGAACATCCGGGTCGGGAAGCCCATGGCCTTGTAGATCAGCCCGGTGTAGAAGTCGACGTTCGGGTAGAGCTTGCGCTCGACGAAGTAGTCATCGGACAGCGCCAGCTCCTCCAGCTGCAGCGCGATGTCTAACAGCTCGTCGGTCGCGTCGAGCTTCGCGAGAACCTCGTCGGCCATCTGCTTCACGACCGCCGCCCGCGGGTCGTAGCTCTTGTAGACCCGGTGCCCGAAGCCCATCAGCCGAACGCCGGGCTCCTTGTTCTTGACCCGTTCGACGAACTTGTCGACGTCGCCCCCGTCGGTCGCGATTCGCTGAAGGGTCTCCAGCACGGCCTGGTTCGCTCCGCCGTGCAGCGGGCCGAACAAGGCGTTGATCCCAGCCGAAACCGAGGCGAACAGGTTGGCCTGGCTGGAGCCGACCAGCCGCACGGTCGACGTCGAGCAGTTCTGCTCGTGGTCGGCGTGCAGGATGAACAGGACGTCCAGTGCCCGCACCAGCGCGGGGTCGACCTCGTATGGTTCGGCCGGAAACCCGAAGGTCATCCGCAGAAAGTTCGTGACGGTGTCGAGGGAGTTGTCGGGGTACAGGAACGGCTGCCCGACGGACTTCTTGTAGGAATATGCAGCGATCGTCGGCAGCTTGGCCAGCAGCCGGACGGTGGAGATCTCGACCTGCTCGTCGTCGAACGGGTCCAGCGAGTCCTGGTAGAACGTCGACAGCGCGCTGACCGCGCTCGACAGCACCGGCATCGGGTGGGCGTCGCGGGGGAAACCTTCGAAGAACCGTTTGAGTTCCTCGTGCAGCAACGTGTGCCGCCGGATCCGCTCGTCGAACGCCGCCAGCTCGTCGCTGGTCGGCAGTTCGCCGTAGATGAGCAGGTAGCTGACCTCGAGGAACGAGCTGTGCTCGGCCAGTTGGTCGATGGGATAGCCGCGATAGCGCAGGATTCCGGCGTCGCCGTCGATGTAGGTGATCGACGACTTGCATGCGGCGGTGTTCATGAAGCCGTTGTCCAACGTGACCAATCCGGCCTTGGACAGCAGTTTGGACGCGTCGATCGCAGACGTGCCTTCGGTCGCGGCGACGTACGGCAGGTCGAGCTCCCCGCCCGGGTGGCGGAGGGTGATCTCGGACGTATCGGTCATCGCGGGGGGCCTTCTCTCTCGGTCTTGCTCGGATTCCCGGACGCTAGCGGGTGCCACGTCCGGTGGCGATCGACGGGTGCGGCGGTACGGTGCCCTGGTGGAGATGTTGCCGGCGCCGGCCGACCGGTTCGGACCAGACGACGAGCCGACCGACGAGGAACGCGCCGCCGGCGTCGACATCCTGCAGCGGGCAGTAGGCGAGGGCCGGCTGACCCTCGGCGAGTTCACCGATCGGGTCGATGTCGTGCTGGCCGCGTCGACGAACGCCGACCTGCGGGCGGCGTTGGCCGATCTCCCGTCCAACCTGCCTGTCGTCGGGTCGTCGTCGGCTCCGGCGTCATTCAGCATCTTCGGCGACATCAGGGTCAGTGGGAGGTGGCGGCTGCGAGAACGCAACCAGGGCATCACCGTGTTCGGTGACGTCCGCTTCGACCTCCGGGACAGCGTCTGTTCGGAAGCCGAAGTCAGCATTGAAGGCCGCACCGTCTTCGGGGACGTGGTGGTCATCGTCCCGGAGGGCGTGGAAGCCGAACTGGCCGGTTTCACGATCTTCGGAGATCGCCGCCTAGACCTCGCCCCGGTTCCGCGCCAGCCGCACACCCCGGTGGTGCGGGTGCACGGGCTGACGATCTTTGGTGACATCCGGGTGCAGAGCCTGCCTCCGGGGGAGCACGCATCGCGCTGGCGCCGGACC
>Ga0136614_10000558_pt1 | contig 18954 bp, 19 predicted proteins | sample AntDrymUQ2792106_2_FD_106643 | JGI IMG/M metagenome (GOLD analysis project Ga0136614, IMG submission 106643) | Polar desert sand microbial communities from Dry Valleys, Antarctica - metaG UQ279 (21.06) | ecosystem: Environmental > Terrestrial > Soil > Desert | place: Antarctica: Dry Valley... | reverse complement strand
GTGACAGGTACGCTTTCTGGTCCACTCCGGGCGAGTGGCGGAATTGGCAGACGCGCAGGCTTCAGGTGCCTGTGTCCGCAAGGACATGGGGGTTCAAGTCCCCCCTCGCCCACTCACTCACTCACTCCCTCCGCTTCGACGTCGTCTCCTCTGGGTAATACTGCCCGCGCATGGCAGGAGCCGACACTGACGCGCGCCTCGCCGGGCGCTACGAGCTCGGAGAGGTCATCGGCCGCGGCGGTATGGGCGAGGTGCGCGCCGGTACCGATCACCGCCTCGGCCGGCCGGTGGCAGTGAAGCTTCTCCGCGCCGACCTGGCCGACGATCCCGAGGTTCGCGTCCGCTTCGAGGCCGAGGCGCGGGCAGCGGCGCAGCTGTCCCACCCCAACGTGGTCGCGGTATTCGACACCGGAGAGGAGGACGGCCGCCCGTTCATCGTCATGGAGCGCCTCCCCGGCGACACCCTCGCCGACGAGATCGCCCGTGCACCCCTGGCGCCGGACTCGGCGCGCCGCGCGGGCGCGCAGATGCTCGCCGCGCTCCAGGTCGCCCACGACGCCGGGATCTGCCATCGCGACGTGAAGCCCGGCAACGTGCTGCGCGCCCATGACGACGTGTGGAAGGTGGCCGACTTCGGGATCGCCAAGAGCACCGAGGCGGCGGTCGACCTGACCGCGACCGGCGGCTTGATCGGGACGCCCGCCTACCTCGCGCCCGAGCGGATCGAAGGCCGCGCCGCGACCCCGGCGAGCGACCTCTACTCCGCCGGCGTGGTGCTCTACGAGGCGCTGTCGGGACACAAGCCGTTCGAGGCCGACACGCCGGTGGCGGTGGCCCAGATGGTCCTCGACCGCGCCCCGGAGCCGCTGCGCTCGCTGTCTCCGGACCTGGATCCCGCGCTCGTCGGCACGATCGAGCGGGCTATGGACAAGGACCCGGCGCGCCGGTTCTCGAACGCGGCTGATATGGCGCGCGGGTTGACGGGCGACACCGAGCCGGTGACGCAGCCACGGGCACCGGCTCCGACGCGTGGAACCCAGGTATTGCCGTCCCCGCCCCGGCCGCGGAAGCGAATTCCGGTCGGCTGGTGGGTGGCGGCGGCCGCCGCTGCGGTGATCGGGGTAGCGGTCGGCGTCGCCGTGCTGCGGGATTCGGACAGTCCGTCAGTGGTGCCGGCGGAGACGACCCCGACTACGGCGGCGGTCGCGGGCGGCGGCGCGTCGGGCCCGCCCCTCCCGGCATCGCTCGACGACGCGCTCGAGCAACTCGAGGAGTCGGTGCGGCCGTGAACCCCCGACTCGGACGCGCCATCGTCGGTGCCGCCGCAGTCGTGCTGATCGCGGCGTGCGGCAGCGAGTCGCCGGGGCTCAGCGACGAGGCGTCGCAGAGCCTCCAGTATCAGGTCGGGGCGGTCCGCCAGTCGACGCAATCGTTCGACCCCGCTGGGGTCGAACAGCGCCTGGCCGAGCTGCGAGCGTCGGTCGCACAGTTGAACGAGGCCGGTGAAGTCGACGACGCCCGCGCCGCCGAGATCCTGGCGGCGGCGGCCGACGTCGCGGCCCAGATCGACGTCGTCCCGACGACCACGACGACCGCGCCCCCGCCACCCCCGACCTTCGACGACGACGAGGACAGCGACGAGGGCAAGGGCAAGGGCAAGGGCAAGGGCAAGGGCGGCGACGACTGAGGTCCCCTGCCGGAGACCGCCCTGCCAGAAACTCAGGCGGCGCGCTCGTCGACGATGCAGGGGTCGTGGCACGATTGGCTGATCGACGCCTGCGTGATCGCCCGGTGCGGGGCGGCCGTGCGGATGGTGATCGCGGCGACCAGGCCCCCGGCGACGGCCAGTCCCGCCGACACGAGCAGGGCGCGACCGACCGCGTCGGTGAACTCGGTGTCGGATGCCGCGGTCGACAGCCCCACCAATGAAGGGAGCACCGCCACTGACAGCAACGACGCGACGCGTGCCACCGCGTTGTTGACGCCCGATCCGACGCCCACGTGGTTCTCTTCCACCGCGGCCAGCACCGCGGCGGTGAGCGGGGCCACGGTCAGCGAGAGGCCGAGACCCAGCACCACCACCCCGGGCAGCACGCTGGTGAGATAGGAGTCGCCGGTACCGATGCCGCTGAGGAGGGCGAGGCCGGCCGCCACCACGAGCGGACCGATCGTCATGGGAAGCCGCGGTCCGATGCGTTGGGAGAGTCGCCCGGCGCGCGCCGACAGCGCCAGCATGATCACCGTGATGGGCAGCAGGCCCGAGCCCGCCTCGATGGCCGAGTACCCGAGCACGGTCTGGAGCTCGACCACGACGAGGAACAACGCGGTCCCGAGCCCGGCGTAGACCGCCAGCGTCGTCAGGTTGGCCCCGCTGAACTGACGCGACCGGAAGATGCCGAGCGGGACGAGCGGGTGCTCCTGGCGAAGTTCTATGAACGGAAACGCCACCAGCGCGACCGCGCCCACCGCGCCGGCGCCGATCACCCCCGGTGACCAGCCGTGGCTCGGCCCCTCGATGAGTGCGTACACGACGCCGGCGAACCCCACGGTTACGGCGATCGCGCCGGTGAAATCGGGCATGCGGCCGGCCTCGGGATCGCGGCTCTCGGGGACGTGTCGCAGGGCGACCCACGTCGCCAACGCGGCCAGCGGCAGGTTGATGAGGAACACGAGTCGCCACGAAACCGAGTCGACCAGCCAGCCCCCGAGGAACGGTCCGATGGCGGTCGACACGCCGGTCAGACCCGACCACGCGCCGATCGCGGCACCCCGGTCCTCCTTCCGGAAACTGGCCGAGATCAGCGCCAGGCTCCCGGGCACGAGCAACGCCCCGCCGACGCCCTGGAGCGCGCGAGCCGCGATGAGCGTCCCGATGTTCGGCGCAAGTCCGCAGAGCAACGACGCCGCCGTGAACGCGACGAGTCCGAGGACGAACATCCGCTTGCGTCCGTACTCGTCGCCCAGCGCTCCACCCAACAGGAGCAGGGCGCTGAGCGTGAGCAGGTAGCCGTCGAGCGTCCACTGAAGCCCGGACAAGCCGCCGCCGAGGTCGCGCTCGATCGCCGGCAGCGCGACGTTCACGACCGTGCCGTCCAGGAACGCGATGCCGGAGCCCAGGATTGCGGCGAAGATCACCCACCGGCCGGCGGCGCTCCCGAACTGAATCGTCCCCGCCGAGTCGGCGCCGGCCGGCGCCGCGCTCACTCGGTGTTGCTCACGCGGCGTCGGGGTCGAGGTCGAGCGAGCAGGAGTTGATGCAATAGCGCTGGCCGGTCGGGCCGGGCCCGTCGGGGAAGACGTGGCCAAGATGCCCGCCGCAGCGCCGGCACACAACCTCGGTGCGCACCATTCCGTGGCTGCTCTCCTCGCGCAGCTCGACCGCGTCGGCGACCGCGGGCTCGGTGAAGCTCGGCCAGCCGGTGCCCGACTCGAACTTGGTCTGCGAGCTGAACAGCGGCGCGCCGCAGCCCGCGCATTTGTACATGCCGTCGTCGTGGCAGTCCCAGAACTTGCCGGTGAACGCGGGCTCGGTCCCCGCCTTCCGCAGCACCTGGTACTGCTCGGGCGTGAGGTTCTCGCGCCACTCGTCCTCGGTCTTGGTCACCTGGTCATCGGCCATCTCCACCTCTCCTGGTCGCGCTCGCTTCGCTCGCCGCTCCCGCACGCAGCCGACTGTCCGGGGGCCGGGGAACCCGGCCCCCGGCCGGTTGGATGGCAGCTTCTTGTCATTCGATCAGCAACACGGCCTTGCCCGCCACCGAGCGGTTCATCAGCGTGCCCACGCTCGGCCCAACCGGGCGGTCGCCGCGGTCATTCCGGCCGGTAGGCCCAGACCTCGATCTCGACGCTCGCACCCGCCGGCAATGCCGCGACCTGCACGGTAGAGCGGGCGGGACGGTATTCGCCGACCGCTTCGCCGTACGCCTCGTTGACCGCACCGAAGTCGGAGAGATCGGTGAGGAAGATTGTCGTCTTGGCGACGTCGGCGATCGACGCCCCGCAGTCGGCCAGCACCGCGACGATGTTCGCCATCGCCTGACGGGCCTCGCCGGTGGCGCCGCCGGCGGCGAGCTTCCCCGCGGCGGGGTCGAAGCCGACCTGGCCCGCGAGCACGAGCCAGTCACCGGCCCGGACCGCCGGTGAGTACGGACCGGCAACGGGTGGCGCGTTGGGGGTGGGGACAGGTTCGACGGGCACGGCCGGATGCTACGCAGCGGCGACGGGGGGCGCCGCCTCGGCGGCCGCCTCTCCAAACATTCCGACAAACCGGACCACGTAGTTTGGCACCGGTCCGAACGACAACGCAGGGTGACCGAGATGGCCAAGGTGATCAATTGCGAGTGTGGGGTCGTCGTGCGGCTGGCGAAGCCGGCTTGATGTCGGCGCCGGACAGCTTCCTCGGTCGGCTCGACGCCGGCGACGCCGAGGCGCTGTCCGCGACCGGAAACACCCGGGACTACGAACCCGGCGACGTGCTGTTCCGCGAGGGTGATCCCGGCGACTCGGTGGTGATCGTCCTCGCCGGGCACGTCAAGATCGTCTCCACCGCCGCCGACGGGCGCGAGATCGTGCTCGGTGTCCGCGGGCCCGGCGAGCTGCTGGGAGAGCTGTCGGCCATCGACGGCGCGCCTCGCTCGGGCAGCGGCTGGGCGCTCGGCGCCGTCCGGGCTTTGATCGTCCCGCGTCCGGCGTTTCAGGCGTTCCTCGACCGCACGCCCCGGTCGGCCGCGCCCCTCCTCGAAGTACTCGCCCGGCGCGTGCGAGAGGCCTCGATCCGCCAGCTCGAGTTCGGGAACCCCGACACCCTGGGTCGGGTCGCGATGCGTCTCGTCGAGCTCGCCGACCGCCACGGCCGAGCGGATGAGGTTGGCACCGAGATCACCCTGCCCCTCACGCAGCAGGAGCTGGCGGAGTGGACGTCGCTGTCGCGCGAGGCGGTGGTCAAGGCGCTCCAGGCGATGCGCCGGCTGGGTTGGATCGAGACCGGCCGCCGTCGCATCACCGTTCTCGACTGCGAGGCGCTCCGGGAGCGAGCCCAGCTCTCCGTTTGATCAGTGCGATTCGCGGCGAATGCGTCCCCGGACGCAGACGGCACGCCGCCACTCCCTCACCATCCGGACAGCGGGCCCGCGGGGCTCACGTCGAAAAGGGAGGGAGCGAGATGACCACCACCATCGAACCGACCGAGGATGCAACGACAGTCGACGAGGCCAAGGTCGAGGAGTTCGTCGGCAAGGTCCTCACCGACACCAGCGGTCTGACGACCACCGTGCTCTCGAGCATCGGTGACCGCCTCGGCCTCTGGAAGGACCTCGCCGCGAGCGGTCCGACGACGAGTGCCGAACTCGCCGCACGGACGGGCACGAACGAGCGCTACGTGCGCGAGTGGCTCGGCGGCATGGCCGCGGGCGGGTATGTCGAGTACGACCGCGGTGCTGACCGGTTCACCCTGCCGCCCGAGCATGTGCCGGTGCTGGCCCAAGAGGGCGGGCCGGTGTTCTTCGGGGGCATGCACCAGATGATCCGGGGCATGGTCACCGTGTACGACCAGCTGCTCGAGGTGTTCCGGGCGGGCGGGGGCGTTCCCCAGAGCGCATACCACGACGACATGTGGGACGGCATGGAGCGCTTCACCGCCGGTTGGTTCAACAACCACCTCGTGCAGGACTGGATCCCGGCGCTGCCCGACGTGGAGACGGCGCTCGAGCGCGGCGGCGACGTCGCCGACATCGGATGCGGCCGCGGCCGTGGGCTGATCAAGCTGGCCGAGGCCTACCCGAAGTCGCGCTACGTCGGCTACGACGTCTTCGAGCCGACCATCGAGGCGGCCCGGGCGGCGGCCGAGGTTGCCGGGGTGAGCGACCGGGTGCGGTTCGAGCACCTCGACGCTTCGGAAGGCATCCCCGGCACGTACGACGTCGTGTTCACGTTCGACGTGGTGCACGACGCCGTCGACCCCCGGGGGCTACTGCGGTCGATCCGGGACGCGTTGAACCCCGGCGGCAGCTACGTCTGCCTCGACATCAACTGCTCGGACAACCTCGAGGAGAACTTCGGGCCCCTGGGGGCGGCCTTCCACGGGTGCAGCGTCCTGTACTGCATGACCACGTCGCTGGCCAACGGTGGCGAGGGGCTCGGGACCGTTGGTCTCCACCCGCCCAAGCTCGAAGAGCTGGCGACCGAGGCCGGGTTCTCGTCGGTGCAGATCGCGCCGCTGGAGAACCCGTTCAACAACCTCTACGAGCTGAAGCCGTAGGCGAACTTCGCGGACCAGGCTGCCGGTGACCGGGCGGTGCCGTCACCGCCCGGTCACCAGGGGCTGCGAGGGAAGGAGAACGGATGAGCCTCACGGCCGAGATCGTCAGTCGTCGTCCCTTGGAATCAGCCGGGAACTCGGGGAATGTCATCGAGCCCGTGACGTTGCGCGACGGCCGGGAGCTGGTCCTCAAGCGCGTGTCCCCCGAATGGGACTGGATGTCGCGAGTGACCCACGACCGTGGGCGGCTCGGGTTCATGTGGGACAACGGGCTCTTCGAGCGGGTGCCGGCGGTGATCGATCACGCGACGGTCTCGGTGGAGACGGAGGGCAACGCATGGAGTGTCTTCATGCGTGACGTCTCCGGTTCACTGGTTGCACCCGACACACCTTGCTCTCTCCCGGCACCATGCAGCGGGAGCGTCAGCTGGGCAACCATCACGGCGAGATCATCTCGCGGGGCTGGGAGGCCTTTCCCGATCTCGTTTCAAGAGACGTGGCCGACGCCGTCTTAGCGATCGCGGAGCGCCCCGGCGTGTTGGCCGAGCAGCTCGAACAATGTGAGCAGACGCTCATCCACGGCGACCTCAGGTTGGGCAACCTCGGCTTCTCGGAGGACCGGGTCGTGCTCATCGATTGGGGCGAGCGAGTCGGAAGCGCGCCTCCCGCGGTCGAGCTCGCATGGTTCATCGGGTTCGCGGCTGAGTATCGGAGGGACCTCGTCATTCGCCGGCGGGCTGGTTCCAGAGCCAGACGACATGGTGCTCCCGCTCGTGGCCGAGCCGGCCGAGCGTCGCGGTCGACAGGCCGAAGCGGCGGCCGGACTCGGGCGGGAGACCCAACCACGTCGCGGTGAGAACCCGGAGGAAGTGGCCATGCGAGAAGACGACAACATCGCCGCCGGCGCGTTCGAACTCCGCCAGCACCCGCCGGGCGCGCTCGCCGACCTGGGCCGGCGTCTCGCCGCCGGGCGCGCCGTCGTCCCACAGCGACCAGTCGGGACGGGTCCTGCGGATGTCGACGGTCTTCTCAGCCTCGTACTCGCCGTAGTCCCACTCCTGCAGGTCGTCGGCGATCTCCGCCGAATCGCCGTACCCGGCCAGCCGGCAAGTGTCGAGCGCACGACGCTTGGGACTGGAGAGCACCCGGGCGAACTTTTGTCCACCGAGTAGCCCGCCGAGCGCCTCGGCCTGGCGTTCGCCGGGCTCGGTGAGGGGAACGTCGGTGAGGCTGGTGTGTCGGCCGGTCTTCGACCACTCGGTCTCGCCGTGTCGCACGAGCCACAGTTCGAACTCGTCCGCCACCTACGGCTCGGGGTCGTGCCAGAACTCGCCCTCGGGCAGCAGCTTGTCGGCCTCCGACGGCCCCCAGGTCTTGGGCTCGTAGTGGTGCGCGGGCCCGTGGTCCTCGAGGATCGGGTCAACCACCCGCCACGCCTGCTCGACGCCGTCCTCGCGGGCGAACAGCAGCGCCTGGCCCTCCATCGCGTCGCCGATGAGCCGCTCGTAGGCCGGAGCCTCGTCGCCGCCCTGGTTGCACAGGTACAGCTCGACCGGCTCGCCGACGAACGTCTCGCCCGGGACCTTGGAGCGAGCGCCCAACGCGATCACGACCCGGTCGGGCCCGAGGCGGAAGCGCATGTAGTTGGCGTCCTCGGGGTGGGGCTCGTCGTCGGCGAACACGTGCTGGGGCGGCCGGCGGTACTCGACCATCACCTCGGTGGCGGTGATGGGGAGGTTCTTGCCCGCCCGGATGAAGAACGGCACTCCTTCCCAGCGCCACGAGTCGATGTGCACCCGCACCGCCGCGTAGGTCTCGACGTCCGACTTGGGGTCGACGCCGTCCTCGTCGCGGTAGCCGCCGAACTGTCCCCGGATGACGTCGTCGGGTGTGAGCGTCCGCATGGCGCGGAACACCTTCTCCTTCTCGTCGCGTAGCGCCTCGGGGTCGGAGCCGACCGGCGGCTCCATCGCCAGCATGGCCGTCGTCTGGAGCAGGTGGTTCTGGATCACGTCGCGGAGCGCGCCGACCTCCTCGTAGAACTTGCCCCGGCCGGCGACGCCGAAGTTCTCGGCCATCGTGATCTGCACGTTCTCGATGTAGTTGCGGTTCCAGACCGGCTCGAGGAACGAGTTGGCGAACCGGAAGTACAGGAGGTTCTGGACCGGCTCCTTTCCGAGGTAGTGGTCGATGCGGAAGATCGACGGCTCGGGGAACACCGTGTGGAGGACGCGGTTGAGTTCCTGGGCCGACGCGAGATCGCGGCCGAACGGCTTCTCGACGATCACCCGGGCGTCGTTCGCCGCGCCCGACTTCCCCAGGCCCTCGACCACGGTAGGGAACAAGCTCGGCGGGATCGCGAGGTAGTGGGCGGGGCGCTCGGCCTTGCCCAGCGCGTCGCGGATGGCGGCGTAGGTCTTGTCGTCCTTGTAGTCGCCGTCGACGTACTGCATCGACTCGGTCAGCGCGGTGAACGCGGCCCGGTCGTCGATCCCGCCGCCGTGCTCTTCGATGCTGTCGTGGGCGCGCTTGCGGAGTTCGTCGATGCCCCACGGCGAGGAGGCGACCCCGATCACCGGGACCTTGAGCTCACCCCGCTTCGTCATGCTGTAGAGAGCGGGGAAGATCTTCTTGTAGGCGAGGTCGCCGGTGGCGCCGAAGAACACCAGGACGTCGGACGGTGCGGGCGTGGCCATCAGGAGCTGCCCTTCTCCACGTGGCCGCCGAACTGCTTGCGCATCGCCGACTGGAGCTTGTTGGCGAAGTCAGCGTTGCCCTGCGAGGCGAACCGCGAGTACAGCGACGCGGTGAGCACCTGCGCGGGCACGCCCTCCTCGACCGCGGCCTGGACCGTCCAGCGGCCCTCGCCCGAGTCGGACACCCGGCCCGAGTACTCCTCGAGCGCCGGTGACTCGGCCAGCGCGAGCGCGGTGACGTCGAGCAGCCAGGATGCGATCACACTGCCGCGCCGCCAGACCTCGGACACCGCGGGGATGTCGATGTCGTACTGGTAGAACTCGGGATCCTGGAGCGGCGCGGTCTCGGCGTCCTTCTCCTGCTTACGGGTTCCGACGTCGGCGTCGTTGAGGACCGCCAGCCCCTCGGCGTAGGCGGCCATGATCCCGTACTCGATGCCGTTGTGGACCATCTTCACGAAGTGGCCGGCGCCGTTGGTCCCGCAGTGCAGGTAGCCGTTCTCGGCGGTGTTGGGGGTGCCGGTGAGGCCGGGCGTGCGGGGCGCGGCGCCGACGCCGGGCGCGATGGTGGCGAAGATCGGGTCGAGGTGCTGCACCACCGTCTCCTCGCCCCCGATCATCAGGCAGAAGCCGCGCTCGAGCCCGAACACGCCGCCGCTGGTGCCGACGTCGACGTAGTGGATGCCCTTGCCGGCGAGCTCCTTGGCCCGGGCGATGTCGTCGCGGTAGTAGGAGTTGCCACCGTCGATGATGATGTCGTCCTTCTCGAACTCGGCGGCGACGTCGCTCACCGTCTGGCCGGTGAACGCGGCGGGGACCATCACCCACGCCGCCCGCGGCTTCGTGAGCTTGGACGCGAACTCGGCGAGCGAGGTCGCGCCGGTGGCGCCGTCCTGCTCCAGCTCTTTGACCGCGGGCTCGCTGACGTCGAACACGACGCAGTCGTGGCCGTCCCGCATGAGCCGGCGCACGAGACCCGCGCCCATTCGCCCCAGTCCGATCATCCCGAGCTGCATGGCGTGAGCCTTCCTGTCGCCGCGCCAGCCTACGCACCGGATCGGCGAGTCACCTCCGCGCCCGGAACCTGCGGATGAGCGCGTTCGTCGAGCTGTCGTGGTCGAGGTCGGGCTCGGTGCCGGCGGCGAGTTGGGGGACGATGCGGTTGGCCAGCACCTTGCCCAGCTCGACGCCCCACTGGTCGAACGAGTTCACGTCCCAGATGGTCCCCTGGGTGAACACCTTGTGCTCGTACAGCGCGACGAGCTGGCCGAGCACATAGGGCGTGAGCTTCGGCGCCAGGATCGTGGTGGTCGGGTGGTTGCCCGGGAACGTCCGGTGCGGCACCTGGAACGCGGGCACGCCCTCGACCTCGACCTCCTCCTTCGTCTTGCCGAACGCCAGCGCCTCGGTCTGGGCGAAGAAGTTGGCCATGAGCAGTTCGTGGTGGTCGCCGACGTCGTGGTTGGGCTCGAGGAAGCCGATGAAGTCGCACGGGATGAGCTTCGTGCCCTGGTGGATCAGCTGGTAGTAGGCGTGCTGGCCGTTGGTGCCGGGCTGGCCCCAGACGATCGGCCCGGTCTGCCAGCGCACCGGCTTTCCCTCACGCGTGACCGACTCGCCGTTGCTCTCCATGTCGAGTTGCTGGAGGTAGGCGGTGAAGCGAGCCAGGTACTGGCTGTAGGGGAGGATGGCCTGGGTCTCGGCGTCGAAGAAGTTGTCATACCAGACGCCGATCAGCCCGAGCAGGACGGGGAGGTTCGACTCGAACGGCGCGGTGCGGAAGTGTTCGTCGACGGCGTGGAAGCCGGCGAGCATCTCGCGGAACCGCTCGGGGCCGATGGCGATCATGAGGGAGAGGCCGATCGCCGAGTCGTACGAGTAGCGACCGCCGACCCAGTCCCAGAACTCGAACATGTTGTCGGTGTCGATCCCGAACTTCTCGACCTCGGCCGCGTTCGTCGACACCGCCACGAAATGGCGCATCACGGCCTGCTCGTCCCCGAGCTGGCCGAGCAGCCACGCCCGGGCGGTGCGCGCGTTCGTGAGGGTCTCGAGCGTCGTGAACGTCTTCGAGCACACGACGAAGATCGTCTCGGCCGCGTCGAGCCCGCGCGTCGCCTCCCACACGTCGGTGCCGTCGACGTTGGAGACGAACTGGAACGTCATCGCCCGGTCGCTGGAGTCCTTGAGCGCTTCGAACGCCATCGCCGGGCCGAGGTCGGATCCGCCGATCCCGATGTTGACCACGTTGCGGATGCGCTTGCCCGTGTGCCCGGTCCACTCACCCGAACGGACCCGGTCGGCGAACCCGGCCATCTTGCGCAGCACCGCGTGGACCTCGGGGACGACGTCGACGCCGTCGACCTCGATGCGCTCGCCCTCGGGTGCCCGCAGGGCGACGTGCAGTACCGCCCGGTCCTCGGTCACGTTGATCTTCTCGCCCGCGAACATGGCGTCGATGCGCTCGCCCAGCCCGGCCCGCTCGGCCAGCGCGACGAGCAGCACGATCGTCTCGGCGGTCACGCGGTTCTTCGAGTAGTCCAGATAGATGCCGTCGAACTCGACGGTCAGGGTCTCACCGCGGTCGGTGTCGCCCGCGAACAGGTCGCGCAGGTGGGTGTCCTTCACCGCACCGAAGTGCTCCCGCAGGGCCTTCCACTCCGGCGTTCGGTCGATCGCGGCCATGCTCAGCCGTTGGCCCAGTCGAAGATGCGCCAGCCCGTCCACACACCGAAGACGATCGCGCCTCCCTGAAGAAGAAGGAGCGCGCCTCGGGACCCGCCCACCATGACCGGGGGCGTCGAGTCGGTGGGCGGCGGCTTGGGCAGCCTGGGCAGCCAGCTCCGCCATATCCCCATCTCGCGGCCGGTGAAGAGCCTCGCGAACCAGCCGGACCTGATGAGGATCAGGAGCGGGGCCCCGCCCATGAGCGCGAACAGCACGCCGCAGATCAGCCAGCCGGGCGCGACTCCACTGCCGAACGGCGGATCAACGCCGTATTCGAAGAAGTTCCATCCCAGTGACAGGAACAGCGCCGGCCATGCCAGCGGCCACAGGCTCGGACCGCCGACGGCGCTGACCGCGTAGAGCCCGAACATGAAGATGCCGCCGAAGATCGAGCCGGTCATGAGAAAGCCGGTCCCCTTCGGGCACGGCCGGGTGATCTCGTACGGGACGTTCCCCGACGCGCAACTCCCCCCGATCTCCATGACCGCCCGCATCGACCAGAACAGGATCGTGAGCGCGGCGCACAGGCCGGCGAGACCGATGAAGATCCCGACGAGTCGGGCCCGACGCAGGCCCATGAACGTCCGCGTCGCCGTCGGGATCGCCACGGGCAGGCACCGTAGCGCCGGCCCCGATGTCCCGAACCCGCCTCGGCCTGCAACACTGTGCACGTGCCGACGAGGACACAGTGGTGGCAGTGGCCCGTTCGAGCGCTGCCGGCGATCGCGTTCCTCGCCACGTTCGGCTTCTTCTTCCTCGACAAGAACGAGGCCGCCCGCAGCGTCTTCCGGGCCGGCCGGGGGCTGCTCACGGTGGCCGTGCTCGTCGGCGGCTATGTCGTGCTCGCGTTCGTGCTGCGGCGGTTCGTCCGCTGGGCGTGGGTCGCGCCGCTCGTGCTCACCGGTGTCATCCTCGCCCTGGCCACGTGGATCGTCCGGCCGTACTACGTCGACGAGACCGACAACACCAAGCTGGTCGAGGGCCCGGTCGCCGACGCCTCCGACGACGAGGAGCCGCCCGCCACGGGCGCAACCCCCGCGCCGGAAGCGCCGACCCAGCCCGTGCGGGTGGCCACTGGCGTGCTCCAGGGCCTCGCCGGCCACGACGCGTCGGGGACCGTCGACCTGATCCAGAACACCGACGGGACCTACGTCGTCCGGTTCACCGGGTTCGACATCGAGGGCACGCCCGATCCCATCGTGTACCTCATCGAGGGCAACGATGAGCGCAGCCCGGGTGGGTCGAACCTGGGTGGGCTGCGCGGCAATGTCGGCGACACGTCCGACTACGCCGTCCCCGCCGACGCGCAGCCCGGCGCCGGGTGGACCGTGCTCGTGTGGTGTGGGCAGTTCACAGTCGAGGTCACCAACGCCACCCTCAGCCCGGCGTAACTCCGAAGAACGCGCGACACCCACAACTACGATCGGGCGATGAGTGCGGCACGGCCGAGCATCGTCGTCCGACTTGGCGTCCGAGCGAGCGACTGCGGCGCAGGTACCCTGCGCCGCAGCGATCGAGGCAATGGAGGATGACGCGAGTTGGTTTTCTGGGCCCGCACGGGACGTTCGCCGAGGAAGCGATCCTCACCCAGCCCGATCTCGCCGGCCAGGACCTGACGCCGCTGCGGTCGGTCCCCGACGTGATCGGCGCAGTGGAGCGAGGCGACGTCGAAGTCGGCCTGGTCCCGATCGAGAACTCGATCGAGGGCACCGTCACGGTCACGCTCGACACGCTGGCCTTCGACACCGGCCTGCTGATCCAGCGCGAAGTCGACCTGCCCATCTCGCTCAACCTCTGCGCCCGCCCGGGCACCAAGCTGGGCGCGGTGCGCACGGTGCTCTCGCACCCCAACCCGCTCGGGCAGTGCCGGGTGTGGTTGAGCCGCAAGCTGCCCCACGCCGAGACCGTCGTGACCAACTCCACCGCCGAGGCTGCGGAGCAGGTGGCTGCCACGCCCGACGAGCCCGTCGCCGCGATCTGCACCGAGTACGCCGCCCAGCTCAACGGCCTCGAGGTCGTCGCCAAGGACATCGAGGACCATCCCGAGAACCAGACCCGGTTCGTGCTCGTCGGGCACGGTGTGCCCGCACCCACCGGGCACGACAAGACGTCGATCGTCTGCTTCCAGCGCGAGGACCAGCCTGGTTCGCTGCTGGCGATGCTCCAGGAGTTCGCCGCCCGCGCCATCAACCTCACCAAGCTCGAGTCGCGTCCGACCAAGCGGAGCTTGGGCGACTACTGCTTCTTCATCGATTTCGACGGCCATGTCGTCGACGAGCTCGTGGCCGACTGCCTGCGCAACCTGCGGGCGAAGACCGCCGACGTGAAGTTCCTCGGCTCGTACCCCGTGGCCGGCGCGGAGGACACCCACGCCCGCCGGGAGGCCGCGGGCAAGGCGTGGCGCGAGGCGGGGGAGTGGATCGACGGCGTGCGCGGGCTGATGCGGCCGACGGGCGAGGCCCCGTGATCGACCTGCGGCGCCTGCGCGACGAGCCGGGTTACCGCGAGGGCATCGAGCGCAAGCGGATCGAGGAGGGGCTCCTCGATCGGGTACTGGCCGCGGACGAGGCCTACCGCGCCCTGCTCAACGACGCCGAACAGCTGCGAGCGCGCCAGAACGCCGCCTCGAAGGAGATCGGCAAGGCCGCGCCCGACGACCGTCCGGCCAAGATCGCCGCCGCGTCCGCGCTCAAGGACGAGCTCGCGGCCAAGGAGCCGGTGCTGGCCGAAGCCGAAGCCCGGCTGCGTGAGCTCGCGCTGCAGGTGCCCAACCCCGCGCACGAGTCGGTGCCCGACGGCGGCGAGGACGACGCCGCGGTCGTGCGGACGGCGGGCGAGCCGGGCGCCGCGCCCGCGCACGACCACGCCATGTTCGGGGAGCAGATCGGCTTCGTCGACACCGAGCACGCGGCCGAGATGAGCGGCTCGCGCTTTGCCTACCTCATGCGGGAAGCGGTGCTGGTCGAGCTCGCGCTCGTGCAGTGGGTGATGGGGAAGCTGGCGGCCGAGGGCTTCACGCCGGTGGTCCCGCCCGTCCTCGTGCGCGAGCGGGCGATGGAGGAGGCCGGTTTCTTTCCCACCGACCGGCACCAGGTCTACGAGGTCGACGGGGGCGAGCTCTTCCTGGTCGGCACCAGCGAGATCCCGCTGTCGGGACTGCACCGCGCCGAGATCCTCGACGAGGACCAGCTCCCGCTGCGGTACGGCGGCTTCTCCACTTGTTTCCGCCGGGAAGCGGGCACGTACGGCAAGGACACGCGCGGCATCTTCCGGGTGCACCAGTTCGACAAGGTCGAGATGTTCTCGTTCGCCCATCCCGACCGGTCATGGGAGGAGCTCGACGCCCTGGTGGCGCTCCAGGAGTCGATCGTGTCCGGGCTCGGTCTTCCCTATCGGGTGGTGGACATTGCCGCCGGCGATCTCGGCGCGGCCGCGGCCCGCAAGTACGACATCGAGACCTGGCTGCCCTCGGAAGGGCGGTACCGCGAGGTCACGTCGTGCTCGAACTACACCGACTACTCGGCCCGCCGCCTCGCAACCCGCCTGCGGACCGGGAAGAGCACCGAGTTGGTGCACACACTCAACGGCACCGCCTGTGCCGTCGGCCGCACACTGGTGAACCTGTTCGAGCACTACCAACGGCCCGACGGGTCCTTCGCAGTGCCCGAGGTGCTGATCCCGCTGTGCGGCTTCGACCGGGTGGAGCCAAGGCCGCCGTAACCTGGGCACCGGAGGGGTGCCGGAGCGGCCGAACGGGACGGTCTTGAAAATCGTTGAGGCGCAAGCCTCCGTGGGTTCGAATCCCACTCCCTCCGCTCTACGCTCCCCGCCGTGGCCGAACGGGTGTGGTGGCGGGACGGCGTCCACTATCAGATCTATCCCCGTAGTTGGGCGGACTCGGATGGCGACGGGGTCGGCGACCTGCGCGGCATCATCGACCGGCTCGACCACCTCGGCTGGCTCGGCGTCGACGGCGTCTGGCTCTCTCCGATCATGGTGTCGCCCGACGCCGACTGGGGCTATGACGTCGCCGACTACACCGGCGTGCAACCCGGGCTCGGCACGCTGGCCGACGTCGACGAGCTCATCGCCGCCACCGGCGAACGCGACATCAAGATCATCCTCGACATCGTTCCCAACCACACCAGCATCGAGCACCCGTGGTTCGCCGAGTCGCGCTCGTCGCCCGACAACCCGAAGCGCGACTGGTACGTGTGGGCCGACTCCAAGGCCGACGGCTCGCCCCCCAACAACTGGGTGAGCAGCTTCGGCGGGCCCGCCTGGACCCTCGACGACGCCACCGGCCAGTACTACCTGCACAACTTCACCCCCGGGCAGCCCGACCTCAACTGGTGGAACGAGGAGGTGCAGGCGGAGTTCGACCGCATCCTGCGGTTCTGGTTCGACCGCGGCGTCGCCGGCTTCCGCATCGACGTCGCCCACATGGTCGTCAAGGACAAGGAACTCCGCGACAACCCGCCGGTCACCGATGCTGACCACTGGATGGACCAGCTCCGCGGCCAGCGGCCCGTCTACAACCAGTGCCGCCCGGAGGTACACGACGTCATCCGCCGCTGGCGTGCCGTCGCCGACTCCTACGACCCGGCGCGGATGCTGGTCGGCGAGACGTTCGTGTTCGACGTCCCCACGATGGCCTCCTTCTACGGCGCCGACGACGAGCTCAACCTCGCCTTCAACATCCCGTTGCTCCACACGAAGTTCGAGCCCGCCGCGCTGCGGGGGGTGGTCGAGGAGACCGAAGCCGAGATCCCACCCGGCTGCTGGCCGGTCTGGACCGCCGGCAATCACGACGTGCCCCGGTTCCCGACCCGCTGGGGCGACAACGACCCGGCGCGCGCCCGCTGCGCCCTGATGATGACGCTGACCCTGCGCGGCACGGCCTTCCTCTACTACGGCGACGAGATCGGCATGCCCGACACCGACGTCCCGCGCGAGCGGCTGCGCGACCCGGTCGGCCTCCGGTTCCACCCGCTCGCGGGACGCGATCCGGCACGCACCCCCATGCAGTGGGATGCCGGGCCCGGGGGTGGCTTCTCCACCGACCCTGCCGCCGAGCCGTGGCTGCCGTTCGGCGACTTCGCCGCCTGCAACGTCGCCGACCAGCGCCGCGATCCAAACTCGATGCTCGCACTCTGCCGCGACCTCATCGGCCTCCGTGACGCGGTGCCCGACCTCCGCGACGGGACGTACGAGACGATCGCGGCTGACGGCGCGCTGTGGGCGTGGCGGCGGGGCGAGCGCGTGGTCGTGGCGCTGAACCTCGGCGATGCCCCCGCCACCGTCGGCGGCGTCGACGGCATCGTGCGGATCGGCACCGACCGCGCCCGCGACGGTGAGCGGGCGGACGGCGCGCTCGCGCTGGGACCGTGGGAGGGCGTGGTCGTCTGGCTCGACGGCGAGCCTCGGCCGGCGCTGATGTGACCCTGGAGGTCCGGGCCCCGGCGGGCGAGGACGACTACCGCCTGGTTCGTGAACTGATCTCCGAGCACCTGGCGTCGTTGCCGTTCGAGGTCGACTTCCAGGATGTCGAGGCCGAGCTGGACGACCTCCCCGCCCATTACGGGCCGCCCGCGGGCTCGGCGCTGATCGGCTTTGTCGACGGGGCGCCTGCCGGTGTCGTTGCGCTGTGCTGCTTCGATGGGCCGACGTGCGAAATGAAGCGGATGTTCGTGCGTCCGGAGCATCGGGGGAGCCGGCTGGGACGTCGCCTGGCGGAGGACGTCATCGCGGCCGCGAGGACGCTCGGTTACACCCGGATGCTCCTCGACACCGTGCGCGAATTGGAGGCCGCCAACGCGCTCTACTGGTCGCTCGGGTTTCGCGACGTACCCCCATACCGGTACAACCCGCGGCCCGACGCCCGGTACCTCGCGCTCGAGCTGTAGCGCTACGCCTCGCTGGGCTCCTCGCCCGGTGGCAGCGTCCCCGCCTCCATCGCCTCGATCGCCCAGCCCCACTCCTCGCTGCGGCGGAAGCTGCGCACGGCGTACCAGATCGACCCCGACATCATTCCCATGACCATGGGGACACCCGTCGCCAGGTTCACCACGACGTAGAGGTCGACGCCCAGACCGAGCAGCGTCGCCGCTCTCAGCGCACTGCGGAACAGCTGGTAGGCACCCCACGCGTACGACAAGCGGGTGAACACCCGCCGGAACGTCTCCGAGCTCCGGACCTCCTCCGGGAAGGGAAACAGCTCGTTTGCGAACACCGCCGTCAGGGGCTTGCCGAACCGCGCCGATCCGATGAAGGCGAAACCCCAAAGCCCGCTGATGATCACCGGCTGGATGAGGTAGAGCTCGGCGCTGCGGGTCGCGATCCCGACCACCGCCTGGACCAGCACGAGTACGAGCGAGAGGCGCACGAGGATGCCCGTGCGGTCCCGCGATCGCTCATAGCGCAACGCGATCAGCGCCACCGCGGTAGCGGCGAGGATGCCCCACACGATCCCGGCCAGCTTCCACACGACGTAGAAGGTGAGCACCGGGCCGAACGCGTCGCGGGCGAACCGCGGCCCACTGCCGAAGGCGATCGACTTGAAGTTGATCGGCGGGAGCTCGACCTGCTCCTCGATCGGCTCTGTCGCGTCGGTCATTCTTCCCGCTCGCCTCACGCGGCCTTGCCGTGCGCGGCCGTCCAGTCGAGCAGGTCGTCGGCCTTCCACGTGTTGACGATCCGTTCGACGGGAACGCCGGCCTCGGCAGCGCGGGCGCAGCCGTAGGGCTGCCATTCGAGTTGGCCCATCGCGTGGGCGTCGCTGTCGATCGACACCTTACACTTCCACGAGACCACCTGCTCGAGGAGGCGCATCGGCGGGTCGAGCCGCTCGGGCCGGCAGTTGATCTCGACCGCCTTGTCGAAATGGGCGCAGGCGCCGAAGACGAGATCGGGATCGAAGGTCGACTCCGGTCGCCCCCGCCCCCGGACCATGCGGCCGGTGCAGTGGCCGAGGACGTCGGCGTGCGGGTTCGCCATCGCCGCCACCATCCGGTCGGTCATCGGCTGCTCCGGCATTCGCAGCTTGGAGTGCACGCTCGCCACCACCAGGTCGAGCTCGGCGAGCAGGTCGTCCTCTTGGTCGAGCGAACCGTCCTCGAGGATGTCGACCTCGGCCCCGGTGAGGATGCGGAACGGCGCCAGCTCCTGGTTGAGCCCGGCGACCACGTCGAGCTGCTTGCGGAGCCGCTCGGCGGTGAGTCCGCGCGCGATCTTCAGCGACGGCGAGTGGTCGGTGAGCGCGAGGTAGTCGTGGCC
>Ga0136614_10000557_pt1 | contig 18964 bp, 17 predicted proteins | sample AntDrymUQ2792106_2_FD_106643 | JGI IMG/M metagenome (GOLD analysis project Ga0136614, IMG submission 106643) | Polar desert sand microbial communities from Dry Valleys, Antarctica - metaG UQ279 (21.06) | ecosystem: Environmental > Terrestrial > Soil > Desert | place: Antarctica: Dry Valley... | reverse complement strand
CGTCAAGCCGGTGGTCGGACGCCTCTCGGAGCATGTGGCGCGGATCGACGGCCCCGAAGACCTCGAGGCGCTCTCCGGCCCGGACGGCTATGTCGAGCGCTACGCGGCGATTGCCGCTCTCGCCGGCGCCCCGTCCGAGCGGGCCTACGGGTTTCTCGCCGAGGAGCTTCTCTCCGGCCTCGAGGTCACGCTCGAGGGGTTCGTGCACCGAGGCCGCGTGACGACGATCGGCGTAACCGACTCCGTCATGTACACCGGGACGATCAGCTTCGAGCGCTTCGAGTACCCGACGCGCCTGGGCGATTCGCGCCGGGCCGAGCTCGCCGAGCTCGCCGACCTGCTCGTCCGCGCGCACGGCCTCGACAACGCGTTCTTCAACATCGAGTTCTTCGTGCCGGAGAAGGGGCCGCCCGAGATCATCGAGCTGAACGGCCGTCTCGCCTCGCAGTTCGCGCCGCTCGTCCAGCGCGTGCACGGTCGCTCGACCTACGACGCGCTCTTTCAGGTCGCGTGCGGCGACGATCCGGGCTGGCGACCCGGCGCGCCCGACGGCGTCGGGGTGAGCTACGTCGTGCGGGTGTTCGACGACGCGTTCGTCGAGGCCGCCCCCGAGCCCCAGCCCGATCTGGAGGTGCTCGTCCGTCCGGGCGCGCGGCTCTCCGAGCAGGGGACGAACGACGCGCAGAGCTACCGGCTGGCGATCCTGTACGGATTCGGCGAGACGCGCGAGGAGGCGGTCGAGCGCTGCCGCGAGCGCGCCCGGGGCCTCAGCTTTCGGCTGGTGTAGGGACCGCCGCTCCCTCGGCGCGGGCTTCCGAGTCCGAGATTGCGAGGGCCACCGCGGCGCCGGCGAACGCGAGCGCAGCGGCGAGGATCATCCCTGCGCGAAACGCGTCGAGTGAGGCGGCTCGCAACGCCTCACCCTGCTGATCCTTCGCGAGCGGCACCGCGCTCTCGGCAGCGACCTGGCTGTCGAAGACGAGGGTGATCACAACACCTATCACCGCGACGGCAAGCAGGTTCCCGAGCCGGGAGACCATCGAGTTCACGCCCGACGCGATTCCGGCGTATTCGGCAGGGGCCGACTTGAGCGCGGTCGAGGTGATCGGCGCGACGAGCATTGCCAGGCCCAGGGCGAAGAGGATCAACGACGCTGTCCCGGCGACCCAGAAATCGTCCCGCTCCGAGATCAAGAGCATGAGGAGGATGGCCACTCCGACTACGAACGGCCCTGCGGTCAGGTAGAGGCGGGGGCCATGGCGGTCGGCCAGCGCTCCGAAGCGCGCGGCGAGCAAGATCATGATCGCGCTGGGAGGAACCGAGAGGAGCGAAGCTTCGAACGGAGAGAAGCCGAGGAACTGCAGGAAGAGCTGGAAGAACACGAGCTGGCCGTAGAGGGCTCCGTACACGAGGAACGTCTCGGCGTTCGCGACCGCGAAGTTGCGTTCCCGAAACAGGCGGAGCGGCAGCATCGGCTCGGCGAGCCGCTGCTCGACCACGATGAAGCCGACCAGGGCCGGCACCGCAATCGCGAACGCCCACCACAGGTCGCTGAAGCCGCGCTCGGCGCCTTCGACGAGCCCGTACGTGAGGGTGCCGAATCCGACCGCGGCGAGTGCTGCGCCCGGCAGGTCGAGGCGCCCGACACGGATCGCTGCCCGTTCCTCGCAGCGTCCGAGTTGAGCCAGGACGACCGTCACCGCAGCGAGCGGGAGGTTGATGAAGAAGATCCAGCGCCAGGAGACGAATTCGACGAGCGCCCCGCCTGCAGGTGGGCCCGCGATCGTCGCGACGCTCGTGAAGGAGGTCCACAGGCCGATCGCCCGCCCCGAGTCCGCGCCGTAGACGCCGCGGATGAGTGCGAGCGAGTTCGTTGTCAGGAAGGCACCTGCAACCCCCTGCAGGGCGCGGGCCGCGATCAGGTACGCCCCATCGGGTGCCGCTCCGGCCACCGCCGAGGCGACTGCGAAGCCGACGGCGCCCGCGATGAATGCCCCACGCCGCCCGTAGCGATCGCCGACCGCGCCTGCGGGGAGATAGAGCGCGGCAAGCGCGAGCGAGTACGAGAGGACGATCCATTGCTGCCCGGTGAGCCCGAGGTCGAGGTCGCTCTCGATCGTCGGGAGGGCGACGAAGACGACGGTTGCGTCGATGAACGCGACCGACGACCCGACGATGCAGGCCGCCAGTGTCAGCTGGCGGCGGGCCTCGGCGCTTAGCGTGGCCACGGCGCGAGCATAAGGATCAAATCGTGGGTCGTGGAGCCGTCGCCGGGGTAATAGCCGCCGCCGCGTGGGTGGCCGCTGAGCCGATCCTGCAGCGTGCCTTCCGGACGCGCTACTCCGACGTGCGCCTGCTCGGCGCGACCGTCACGCGGGGGCACCTGTGGGCGCCGGCGGGAGTCGCGATCCACCTGGCGAACGGTGCGGCCTTCGGCACGGCGTTCGAGAGTTTCGGTCACCGCGGCTGGAAGCAGGGCCTGGTCGTCGCCCAGCTCGAGAACTTGGCGCTCTGGCCGGCCATGGCCGTCGTCGACCGCTTCCATCCAGATCGCAAGAGCGGCGCCTGGCCGCAGCTCCTTCGGAACCCCAGGGTCTTTGCGTACGAGGTGACGACGCACGCCGTCTTCGGGCTGGTCTTGGGCTCGCTGCTCCGGCGGCGCTAGCGCCCGACCGAGCCGGGCAAGCCGGGAGCCGGCTGGGCCTGCCAGGCAGGCTCTTTGAGCGCGGCGCGCGCCCGCGCGATCACGTCGTCCCCGCTCTCGCCCGGCCGCCAGACGGCCGTCACGACCCGCACGATCGGCCCGTCGGCCAGCTCGGAGGCGAGCTCGGCGGCGCAGTCGTCCGCCGCCTGGTCGTCTCCGCCCGCCAGGAGAGCAATCCGCCGCCCGCTGTAGCGGCAGGCCGTCCCGCCGCAGCGCAGGCCGGCCCGCTGGACGGCGCTCGCGACGCGCTGAATGGCCTGGTCGCCCGCCGCGTACCCGTCCGAGCCGTTCACCCTCGCGATGTCCGTCAGCTCGATCAGCAGGACGCTGAACGGTCGGTCTTGCACCGCCGCCCGGTGGGCCTCGGCGTCGGCCGCCTCGTGCAGGTAGCGGCGCGAGTAGAGAAGTGTCAGGTTGTCGGTCAGCGCGAAAGAGCTCGCCCCGAGCACGGGGTCGTCCTCGTCCTTGCGCAGGTCCAGCTCGGGGTCCGAGAGGGCCTGGTGGAGCGCGTCCGTGTCGTCCATCCGCGGCGGGCGCTTCCGAAGCTCCTCGACGAAGAGGCGAACGACGACCGGGTCGAACTGGGTGTCGGCGCACTGCTCGAGCTCCGCGCAGGCTTCCTCGAGCGCCATGCGCCGGCGATATGGACGGTCGGCGGTCATGGCGCTGAAGGCGTCGGCGACGGCGATGATCCGCGCCTCGAGCGGGATCTCCTCGCCGCGGAGGCCGGCGGGGTACCCGTCCCCGTCCCAGCGCTCGTGGTGGTGGAGGATCGCGAGCTCGGTCTCGCGAAGGGCCGGGACCTGCTGAACCAGCCGGTAGCCGATCCGTGGGTGGAGCTGGACGATGCTCCGTTCCTCGGGTGTCAGCTCGGCGGGCTTCATCAGGATCCGCTCGCTGATCCCGATCTTTCCCACGTCGTGCAGGATCGAGCTGTAGACGAGCTGCTCGCGCTGCTTCGGCTCGAGGCCCATCCGGTCGGCCACGGCCGCGACGTAGCCCGAGACCTGCTCTGAATGGCCGCGCAGGAAGCGGTCCTTCGCCTCGATCGCGTCGGCGAGGACGCGCACGGTGGCCACGTAGGACGAGCGCAGCTGACCCTGGAGCGCGGAGTTTTGGAGGACGGCACCCGCGTGGTCGCCCAAGGCGAGAAGCACGTCGTCGTCGTAGCGCTGGAAGCCGCCTTCCTTGTTCGCCAGTACGACCACCCCGGAGAACTCGTCGGCGATGTAGATGGGAATGGCGAGGAGGTTCTCGATCTCCTCGTCGGCGGGGGTGCGCCGCTCGGGCGCGATGTCGGGCTCGTCGTCCTCGCGAATGGTCACGTCCTTTGCGATCACCTCGCGCGCAAAGCGCTGCGCGACGGCGCTGTCGGCCGGGTCGTGCTCGAACCCCTCGAAGCAGACCAGGTCGAGCAGCGCGTCCCCGTCCTTGTCCTCGCGGGAGAGGAGGAGCCCCTTACGGGCGCCCACGAGCGTGATCGCGGTCCGGAGGACGAGCCGGCGGACGTCGCGCGTGTCGCCGAGGATCCCGCGCTCCTGCTGGAGGCGCGTCACCTCGCGGCGCAGATGGAGCGCCCACTCCTTCTCCTCGCGCCGCGACTGCTCCGAGCGCGTTCGATGACGACGCTCTTCGTGGAGGTCGCGCGTCTGCTGGTCGAGGCGCGCGTCGTACTCCGAGCGGAGCTCCGTGAGTGCCCGCTCCTGTCCCTCGAGCTTGGCGCGGAGATTCCCTTCGACCTCGTTCCGCTCGGCCGCCTCGGCGTTCGCATCGAGCCGGGCGGTCTCGAGCTCTTCCGCAAGACGCCCTTGCTCGGAACGGAGCTCCTCCTCGCGCTGCGCCGCGTCTGCCCGCAGCCGCCCGAGCTCTTCGGCGGTCTGCGTCTCGACTTCGTCGCGCCGGATCCGCTCGGCCGACCAGCCGAGCAGGGCGGCGGCTCCCGAGGCGAGCAGGATCAGCACGAGGGGGATAGCGATGCGCCGCTCCGAGAGCAGGCCCGAGCCAGCGAACGCGAGGCCGCCGGCGACCGCAGTCGCCACGAGGAAGACAATCGTCGCGACAGCGAGGGATCGGGTCCTAAGGAGAGGCGTCATGAGACCGCAGTTTGCTTGGCCTTCGTACAGAAGTAAACGACGGTACAGAAGTAAACGACGAAATCCTGCTGAAGGGTGCGAGTCCGGGCCTTTACTCGACCACGCGCGTCTGAGATTCTCGCCCGGCCGTCCGATCGGCCGGCAGCGCTGCGGCGCAGGAAACCACCCTCAAGGAGGGGCATGTTCGGCTCTGCCGCGCTGGAAGTCGTCTTCGGTCTCATCTTCGTCTACCTCGTCCTGAGCCTGATCTGTTCGGCGCTGAACGAGACGATCTCCAGCATCTTCGCCTGGCGCGCAGACTTCCTCCACGAGGGCATCTCCAACCTCCTGGACGACCCGAAGGTCACCGGGCTCGCCAAGGACCTCTACGACCACTCCCTGATCCAGAGCGTCACCCGCACCAGGCGGCGACGCTTCTTCGACAAGGAAGGGACACGCTACCCCTCCTACCTGCCGAAGGACATGTTCTCCCTCGCCCTGCTCGATCAGGTCGGGGCGATGGGAAAGAGCGCAGGAGAGCTGAAGCAGGTGCTCGAGGCAATCCCCAACGAGCAGGTGAAGACGGTGCTCCTCACGTATTACGAGGAGGCGGAGGGCGACGCGAAGCGGTTCCGGGCCGGCGTCGAAAGCTGGTTCGACCAGGGTATGGAGCGGGTGTCAGGTTGGTACCGCCGCCGCGTCCAGGTCGTCCTCTGGGCGCTCGCGCTCCTCGTCTCGGTCGTGCTGAATGCCGACAGCGTCCGCCTTGCCTCGACCCTCTGGACCGATGACGCCGTGCGCGAGGCGGTCGTCGCGCAGGCCGACCGAGCGGCCGGCGAGTCGCCTGATCAGCTCGCCGACCGGGTCGGCTCGATCGACGAGCTCGAGATTCCGCTCGGGTGGGCGCTCGACAAGGGCGACCCTCGCGACGTGCCGAGAGACGTAGGCGACGTCTTCTCGAAGATCCTGGGGCTGATGGTTACCTCGGTCGCCCTGACGTTCGGGGCGCCGTTTTGGTTCGACATCCTGAGAAAGGTCGCCGGGGTCCGCTCGGCGGGCGTCCGCCCGAGACGGGACGCCCCGGATCAGGAGCCCGAGTCCCCGCGCTAGGGGCGGGGTAGCGGCTCGGCGCGGCGGGCCGACGGCCTCGGCTCGGCCACCCGCTCGACCTCCCAGGCGAGTCCGAGCTGCACGATCCGGTTTCGCCTGCCCTTCGCGTCGCCCTCGAGGCGGAGGCGGAGAGCCTCCTCCTCGTAGATCAGCGTGTCGTAAGCCGAACCAACCCAGAAGCCGACCACGTAGTCGCCGACGACGAGCACCGGCGGCACGCTGATACGGGCCACGTACTCGCCCGGCGCCCCACGCTCGAGCACGGCGGTCTCGGACCAGGCTTCGTCGAGCACGCGGACGCCGCGCAGGTTCTCCATGAAGACGGCGAAGTCGAGATCGGCAACGCGCTCGCGCACGACGAAGCGCAGCTCGAGGGTGAAGGGCTCGTCCCGGGCGAGGGACGCGACAGCGTTCCCCGCCGCGCTTCGCACGGCCGCGGAGCGTGCGGCAACGGGCGCGTCGGGGCGGTCGGAGAACTCGCGCTCGGCCGTAGGCGTGATCCCGGCGGCGACGTAGTCGTCCACGACCTCGCGGCTCGGGCCGTATCCACGGATCCGGCCCGCATCCAGCCACACCGCCGTAGGACAGAGCTTGGCCACAGCGCTCAAGTCGTGGCTCACGAAGACGATCGTGCGGCCTTCGCGCTCGAAGCTGCTCATCTTCCCGAGACACTTCCGCTGGAACTCCGCATCGCCCACGGCGAGCACCTCGTCCACGGCCATGATGTCCGCGTCGAGATGCGCAGCGACGGCGAAGGCGAGTCGCAGGTACATCCCGGAGGAGTAGCGCTTGACCGGCGTCTCGAGGAACCGGCGCACCTGGGGCCCCGCGAACTCGGCGATCTCGTCGAAGCGCTGCGCGACCTCGCTCCGCCGCATGCCGAGGATGGCGCCGTTCAAGTAGACGTTCTCGCGTCCGGTCAGCTCGGGGTGGAACCCGGTTCCGACCTCGAGGAGTGAGCCCACTCGACCACGCGTCCGAACGACGCCGCTCGTCGGCTCGGTGATGTGCGTCACGAGCTTCAGGAGGGTGCTCTTGCCGGCTCCGTTCCGTCCGATCACGCCGAGCGCCTGGCCGGTCTCGACCTCGAAGCTGACGTCGCGGAGCGACCAGATCTCGGGGAGGTGCGCCGGTTCTCTCCCAAGCAGCCGGCGGACGGAGCCGCCGAACGCGTCACTCAGCGTGCCGTGCGCGCCGTGGTGCTCGCCGAGCAGGTACCGCTTCGAGACGTCTTCGATCTGAATGGCGGCCTCGGCCATCAGATGACGTCCGCGAACTCCCGCTCGGTGCGCTGGAAGTAGAGGAGCCCGAGCCCGAGGAGGGCGAGGGTGACGCCCAGCGAGACGAGGATCTCCGGACCGGGTCGCGGAGTTCCGAGCACAGCCCAGCGTGCCGTGTCGAGCACGCCGACCATCGGGTTCGCCGCGTAGGCCCAGCGCCAGGCGTCCGGCACGAGGCTGCTCGGGTAGGCGACCGGGCTCGCGAGAAACCAGAGCTGGGTGAGGAAGCCGGCGACGGCTCCCACGTCGCGGTACTTCACGTTCATGGTCGCGAAGAGGAGCCCGGGGCCGAGCGCGACCGCCATCGTCCAGAGGACGCAGACGGCGAGCAGCGGCGCGGCGAGGCTCGGGACGAAGCCGACGAGCGCCATCAGCCCGCTGAGGAGGGCGAGGCCGATCGTGAGGTGCACGAGGCCGGGGAGGAGAGACGCGATCGGAGCCGCTAGCCGCGGGAAGTAGATCTTCGTGACGAGCGAGGCGTTGGCGACCAGACTCCCGCTGGCGTTGCCGAAGCTGCCTGCGAAGTAGGACCAGATGACGAAGCCGAGGAGCGCGAAGACGGAGTACGGGACACCCTCGCTCGGGACCTCGGCGAGGCGGCGGAAGACGACGGTGAAGATTGCGACCCCGACGATCGGCTGGAACACCGTCCATCCGATCCCGAAGAAGGCCTGCTTGTAGCGCGACTTGACGTCGCGAAGCGCGAGGAAGTACACGAGCTCTCGGTACGACCAGAGCTCACCGAGCCGAAGGACGCGTGCGCCCGCTGTCGGCCGATTCTCCCTCCACTGCTCCGCGACCGCCGCCATGAGAGATCCACACGCTAGCCGGGGGCGCGGCCACCGGCCCGGCGCGGCATTGTTCGCGTATGCGGTACGCCCTCCGGGACGTCGAGGTGACGCGCGCGCTTCCCCGCGTCGTGCTCGATCCTGACCAGTCGGGCCTTGGTGTCCTCGTCCGGCGAGACGGCCGGCCGGTCGATTTCTTTCTCGCCGGGCTCTCCGCGGGCGCGGTGCTCGAGCCGGACGAGCTCGCGCTCCTCGTCAGCCGGTCGAGCGCGCGGCTGGTGCTCGAAGAGGCCGTGCGGCGGAGCCTGCCCGAGCCGCCGCTGCAACCGGCTGCGACGGAATCCAGCGTCACCGTGGCTATCTGCACACGAGACCGGCCCCGCGAGCTCCGGAGTTGTCTCGAAAGCGTCCTGGCCCTCCGGGAGGCGGGTGACGAGCGAACCTTCGAGGTGCTCGTCGTGGACAACGCGCCCAGGGACACGCGCACCGAGGAGCTCGTGCGGGCCCTTCCCTCGGTTGCCTATGCCCGCGAGCCGAAGCCGGGCCTTGACTTCGCCCGAAACCGCGCCCTCACGGAGGCGACGGGCGAGCTCGTCGCCTTCCTCGACGACGACACGGTTGCGGACCCGGGCTGGCTCGACGGCTTGTCGGAGGCAGTACGGGAGAACCCTGATGCGGCCGTCGTGACAGGCGCGGTGCTCCCGTATGAGCTGGAGACGCAGGCGCAGATCATCTTCGAGCGGCGAGGCGGCTTTCGCCGGGGGTTCGAGAAGCTCCGCTACCACGGCCCGACGTTTCCCGGAAATCCGCTCTACCCCGTCGGAGCCGGGCTCTTCGGGGCCGGCGCGAACATGGTCGTGCGTCGCGATGTCGTCCTGGCGCTCGGCGGCTTCGACGAGGCGCTCGACACCGGGCCGCCGCTGCCGGGAGGCGGCGACCTCGATATCTTCTACCGGGTCGTGCGGGCCGGCCACCCGCTCGTCTACGAGCCGAGGATGCTCGTCTTCCACAAGCACCGCCGTGATCTCGCGGACCTGCGCCGGCAGTACTGGACCTGGGGGACGGGCTTCATGGCCTTCGTCTCGAAGACGTACGCCGCCGACCCGGCCCAGCGCGGCAAGCTCCGCCACCTCATCCGCTGGTGGTTCCTCGAGCAGCTGCGGGAGCTGCGCCGGAGCCTTCGGGGCGGTGGCCCGCTCACGCCCGACCTCGTGCTCGCGGAGCTCGCCGGGGGCGTGATCGGGCTCGCCGGCACGTACGGCCGCTCGGTACGGCGCACGCGCGCCATCTCGAGTCGAGCCGCATGAGCCCCGTGCAGCCGCTCGACATCGTGCACGTCGATCTCGCCCAGGGGCTCGAAGCGCTCCGGCCGAGCGCGTCAGGCCGCGACATCTTCGCCGTCTTCTGGTGGCGGGACGTCCCACTCGGCCATCTCCACCTATCTCGCAGGCAGCTCGCGGCGGGTGGAGCGGCGCTCGTGCAGCTGATCGCGAACCGCATCACGCCGGCCGTGGGCGACCGCCTGCTGCCGGGATTCGCCGGCGAGGCGCCCGGCCGCGAGAACGACCAGCCGCCGCCCGACCTCGCTCATCTGGCAGGGGTATCTGCGCCTTTCCGGGAGCTCGAGGAGCGGGTCGCGGACGCGTTGGCGAACCGCGACGCGCCCAGCGTCTCGGTCGTGGTCTGCACGCGCGACCGTCCGGCCGTCCTGCGCGAGTGCCTCCACTCGCTCGCGGACTGCTCCGCGTCCGCGGACGAGGTGGTGATCGTCGACAACTCGACTGCCGGCTCCATGCGCGACGTCGTCGAGGAGTTCCCGCGGATGACCTACGTCCGAGAGAACCGGCCCGGGCTCAGCAGGGCGCGGAACACGGGAATCCGAGCGACGAGCGGCGAGATCGTGGCCTTCACGGACGACGACACGACGCTGCACGGGGACTGGCTCGCCCGGCTACGCGACGGCTTCGCCGAGCCGGACGTGATGGTCGTCACGGGCCTCGTCCTCCCAGCGGCGCTCGAGACCGAGAGCCAGGTCGTCTTCGAGCTCGTCTACGGCGGCTTCTTCCGCGGTTACCAGCGGATCGTCTACGACAAGGCGTTCTTCGAGCAGACCCGTGCGCACGCGACACCGGTCTGGAAGATCGGCGCCGGCGCCAACATGGCCGTGCGGCGTCGCGCCTTCGAGCTCGTAGGCGGCTTCGACGAGCGGCTCGGAGCCGGGGCAGCCGGGTGCAGCGAGGACTCGGAGCTCTGGTACCGCGTCCTCGCCGAGGGCTGGCGCTGCGTGTACGAGCCGGGCGCGGTCGTATTCCATCGCCACCGGGCCGACGACGAGGAGCTCCGCCGACAGATGCACGAGTATCTGCGCGGCCACGTCGCCGCGCTCTTCGTGCAGTACGCGCGCTATGGCCACAGGGGCAACCTGGTGCGCGCGTTTCTCGCCCTTCCGCGGGACTTCGCTGCGCGCGCCATTCGCGAGTACGTCATCCGCTCGCGGCCGAGCTCGGGCACGTTCGCCGCCGGCCTGACCGGGTACCTGCGCGGGTTGCGCCTCCTGCCCCTCGCGCGCCGCTCGCGGCCGAGGCGCCTGCGCGAATGACGAGCAAGGCGCCCCTCCGGAGCTTCCTGCGCCGGAACCCGTTCCCGAACCCGCTGACCGAGGGATTTTTCTACCGGGAGAAGATGCGCGCGATCCATCGCATTGCGCCCGACCACCCCCTGCGCGAGATCCTCGAGGTCGGCGGCGGCCAAAGCGGCCTGACGAGCCTCCTCTATCCCGACGCCGAGGTCGTCAACGTCGATCTGAACCCGGAGTACGCGGGCTCGCCCCAGAACCAACGCCCGCGCCTTCGTTTCGTCGTCGGCGACGCGACGGCGCTGCCGTTCCCCGACGAGACGTTCGACGCAGTCACGATGTTCGACCTGTTGGAGCACGTCCCGGACGACGCTTCGGCGGCGCGCGAAGCCCTGCGCGTCCTGCGGCCGGGCGGTCACCTCCTCGTCAGCAGCCCGAACGAGCGGTGGCGACTCCCGTACTACCGCCCCCTCGGGCTCATCGCACGCACCGAGGAGGAGCTGTTCGCGGAGTGGGGACACGTGCGGCGCGGCTACTCGCTCGCAGAGCTCGAGGCACTCGTGGGGCTACCCGTGCAGGCGACCGCCTCGTTCATCAACCCCCTGACCGCCCTTTGCCACGACGTAGCGTTCTCGCGCTTGCCGAGCCGGGCGCGTCGGGCCGTCTGTACGGGGCTCGCGCCGCTCACCTGGCTTGGCTACGCCCTGCACCTCCCGCGCACGCCGGGGACAGAGATCGCAGCGCACTGGCGCAAGCCCGCGCGCGCATGACGGCCCCGTCGGCGCGAATCGCTCTTCTCCCGTGGGGAAACGTGATCGAGGACTTCCTGGACACGATCGGGCTCTCGTTCGAGGACTTCCGCGACGAGATGACCGGGGGCTGGCTGTTCGGCTACGTCCAGGCGCTTCGCCTCGCGGGCGTCGAGACGGCGATCTTCTGCGTCTCGAGTCGCATTCGGCGGCTCGAGCGACACCGCCACCGTGAGACCGGTGTTCCGATCCTGGTCTTGCCGGCGGCCCGCGCGTACCTCGCGCTGCGGCGCCGGCTACGCGATCCGTACGGGTGGAGCCGGGAGGACGCCCTCGGCGACGTCCGCGGGCGCCGCCTCGCGGCGGGCCTTGCCGCCCGCGAGGCGGCGCCCTACCTCGCCACACCCCTGCGGCTGCTCGCGAGGGAAATCCGCCGCCTAGGTTGCTCGGCGCTCCTCTGCCAGGAATACGAATCTCCGCGCTTCGACGCCTCCGTGCTCCTCGGTCGGCTCGTAGGGCTGCCGGTCTTCGCGACCTTCCAGGGTGGCGACCTCCAGCTGACCGCGCTCGAGCGGCGCCTCCGTCCGGTCGCGGTGCGCGCCGCCGCCGGGCTCGTGATCGGACCGGCCCTCGAGGCCGAGCGCGTGCAGAGGCGTTACGGCGTCCCTTCGAGGAAGGTCGGGTCGATTCCGAACCCGCTCGACGTCTCGGCGTGGACGCCGGGCGCGAGAGAGCAAGCGCGCGCCGAGCTTGGCCTCCCCTCCGGCGCTCGCGTGGTCGCCTGGCACGGCCGCGTGGAGATCCACCGAAAGGGGCTCGACGTCCTCGTGGACGCATGGCGCGGGCTGGCGGCGCTTCGGCCGCACGACAACCTGCGGCTTCTGCTCGTGGGCACGGGCACCGACGCAAGTGCCCTGCGACGCCTGGTCGAGCCGGTCCGGAGCGTGACCTGGATCGACGAGTACCTCCTCGACCGCGGGCGCATACGACGCCTCCTCTCCGCCGCCGACGTCTATGTCTTTCCCTCCCGCGTGGAGGGCCTTCCGGTTGCGCCGCTCGAGGCGATGGCCCTCGGGCTCCCGATCGTGGCCGCCGATCTCCCGGGCACGCGCCAGATACTCGGAGGCGTGGAAGCCGCCGGCGGCGTAATCGTCCCGCAGGAGGACCCGGATGCGCTGGCGGCCGAGCTCGCTCGCCTGCTTGCGGACGAGACCCTTCGGGCGAAGCTCGGCCGGCGGGCGCGCGAACGAGTCGAGACGTCGTTCTCACCGGAAGCCGTCGGACACCGATTGCGCGACTTCTTCGTCCGCAACGGTATGCGCGTCCCGCCTCTTTACTCCACCGCTCCCGTCTGAGATTCTCGCTCCGCTTGCTACAGGCCGGCGAGCTGCGGTGCAGAAGCCACCTCGGAAGGAGGGGTATGTCGGCTCTGCCGCACTCGATGTCGTCTTCGGCCTCATCTTCGTCTACCTCGTCCTCAGCCTGATCTGCTCGGCGCTGAACGAGAAAGGAGAGCCAGATGCCTCCTGATCCGATTGCACCATGGCCGCTGGTCAAGAAGGGCGACAAAGCCTTTCCGGTTCGCACGCTGCAGCACCTCCTGCGCGCGCGCGGCCACTCCATCGCGGTGGACGGGATCTTCGGTTCGATGACCAAGTCCGCAGTCCAGGCCTTCCAGAGGAGCAAGGGCCTCGCGGACGATGGCATCGTCGGCCCGAACACCTGGCCCAAGCTCGTCGTCCAGGTCAGGCGGGGCAGCACCGGAGACGCAGTCCGCGGGGTGCAGGAGGTCATGAAGTTCCACGACCAGTCGGACGGTGAAGGGCCTCCGATCCACGTCGACGGCATCTTCGGGCCGCGCACCGATGCGTTTGTGCGCGGCTTCCAAACGGCTGTCGGAACCGCCTCCGACGGCATCGTCGGCCCGATCACGTGGCGAGCTCTCGTCAGCGGGATGCTTTCTGGCTAGCCCGGCCGCGGCTCACAAACCCTCTCGGAGACCAGCAATCCCGCGCGAGTCGTCATGCCTCCCGCAGAGCGAGGCGGGCTCGCGCGGGGAGACAGGGCCGGCAGGACTCGAACCTGCAACCCCCGGTTTTGGAGACCGGTGCTCTGCCAATTGAGCTACGGCCCTAGGCTCCTCGGATTGTAGACGCCCTACACTCGACCCCCGTGCGCGGGAAACGGCCGTCACTCGGCGTGCTCTTCATGCTCATTGCCACCGGGTTCGCCGGGATCGCGCTCGCAGCGGCGCTTGCGGGAGGAACGGCCTGGGTGATTGCGGGCGCTGCGGCGCTCCTCGCGCTCTGGATGGGAGACCTAGCAATACGAGCCTTCCGTTGAGCCTCCTATCCTTCTGACGTCCGTGGAGGCTTCCCTCGACACCAATGCTCTCTGGCGCGAGTTCAAGCGGACCGGCGACCGTGCTCTCCGCGACCGCCTGATCCTCACCTACGCGCCGCTCGTCAAGTACGTGGCCGGGCGACTCGGGAGCGGCCTGCCCGCACACGTGGAGGAGGGAGACCTCGTCTCGTACGGCCTTCTCGGCCTGATCGGCGCGACCGAGCGCTTCGACCTCGGGCGCGACATCAAGTTCGAGACCTATGCGATCGCGCGGATCAAGGGCTCGATTATCGACGAGCTCCGCTCGATGGACTGGGTCCCACGTTCCGTCCGTTCGCGGGCGCGCGACATCGAGCGGGCAATCGCGCAGCTCGAGGGCAAGCTGCACCGCGCACCCAATGACGAGGAGATCTCCGCGCATCTCGGGATCACGGAAGAGGAGTTCCAGGACGCGCTGCTCGAGATCTCGCGGTCCTCGATCGCCGCTCTCGACGAGCTCTGGTCGGGGTCGGGCGGAGGCGACCCGGTCGCACTGATCGACACGCTCGAGGATCCCGAGGCGGCCGAGCCACAGGCCGCCATGGCGCAGACGGAGCTTCGCGAGGCACTCGGCGAGGCGATCGCGCGCCTCCCCGAGCGCGAGAAGCTCGTTGTCACGCTCTATTACTACGAGGAGCTGACGCTGCGGGAGATAGGCGAGGTTCTCGGTGTGACGGAGTCACGGGTCTCCCAGCTCCACACGAAGGCGATCCTCCGCCTGAAGGCGCGCCTCGCCGGCGCCGCGACGCACGCCCCGAGCGGCTGATCGCTCGGTAAGATCGCCGACCGCATGGCCTCGTACGAGTCCGCGAAAATCCGCAACATCGCGGTGACCGGCCACCGGGGCACCGGCAAGACGTCGCTCGTCGAGTCAATGCTCTTCCAGGCGGGCGCGACGAACCGACTCGGGTCGGTCGAGCAGGCGTCGACCGTCGCCGACTGGGAAGAGGAGGAGCACAGGCGGCAGATGTCCCTCTCCGCCGGGCTCTGCCACCTCGAGTGGCAGGGGCGGAAGGTGAACCTGCTCGACACGCCGGGAGACCCCGGTTTTCAGGCGGACACCCTCGCCGCCCTCCACGTCGTCGAGGGCGCGATCATGGTGCTGAACGCGGTCGCGGGGGTGGAGGTGCAGACCACGCGCCTCTGGGAGCGCTCTGAGGCGCTCGGGCTCTCGCGCATCCTCTTCGTCAACATGCTCGACCGCGAGCGCGCGGACTTCTTCCTGGCGCTGGAGCAGATCCGCACGCAGCTCTCGGAGCGCTGCTTCGCGATCGAGCTCCCGATCGGGCAGGAGCACGAGCTGCAGGGCGTCGTCGACCTCCTCCACATGCGCGCGTACATGGATCCAGGCGGCGCGCGCGAGAGCGGCCCGGCCGACATCCCGGCCGAGCTCGCGGAGCAGGCCAACGAGTACCGGACGAAGCTGATCGATGCAGTCGTCGAGACGGACGAAGCGGTCATGGAGCGCTACCTGGAAGGCGAGGAGATCGGCGGCGAAGAGCTCGCAGCGGCGCTCAAGAACGCGGTCTCGCGGGACGAGATCTTTCCGGTCGCCTGCGGGGCGGCGACGAGGAACCTCGGCACGACGGCCCTCCTCGACCTGATCGTCGAAGGTGTCCCATCCCCGGCCAAGAAGCCGCTCGCGCTGGAGGTGCCCCCCGACGGGACCTCCGCGTTCGTCTTCAAGACGGTCGCAGACCCTTTCGCGGGGCGCATCACGATCTTCCGTGTCCTCTCTGGCCAGGTGAAGGGCGACACGACGCTCGTGAACCCGCGCACGCACGGGAAGGAGCGGCTCGGCCAGCTCCTGCTGCTTCAGGGCAAGGAGCACAACCAGGCCGAGAGCTTCGCGACGGGGGACATCGGTGCCGTCGCGAAGCTGAAGGAGACGACGACTGCCGACCTCCTGCTGTCGGAGGAGATTCCGTTCGAGCCGCCTCGGCTCGACTTCCCGCAGCCCGTCATGAGCTTCGCGGTCACACCGCGAACCAAGGGCGACGAGGAGAAGGTCGCGAGCGCGCTTCGCCGCCTTGCCGAAGAGGATCCGACGCTCGACATCCACCGGGACGGGCAGACGCACGAGCTCCTGATCGGCGGGCTCTCGCAGGTGCACGTCGAGGTCGCCGTCGAGCGGATGAAGCGGCGCTTCGGAGCCGAGGTCGAGCTGCACCAGCCGCGAGTGCCCTACCTCGAGACGATCCGCAGGGAGTCGCGCGCGCAGGGCCGATACAAGAAGCAGACCGGCGGACGGGGTCAGTTCGGCGACTGCCACATCGTCCTCGAGCCGCTCGAGAGCCACCAGGGGTACGAGTTCCTCGACCAGATCACGGGGGGCGTGATCCCGCAGAGCTTCCGGCCTGCGGTGGACAAGGGAATTCAGGAGGCGATGCGGACGGGCGAGCTCGCGGGCGCCCCCGTGCAGGGCGTGCGCGTCCGGCTCGTGGATGGGTCGTACCACACGGTCGATTCCTCGGAGATGGCGTTCAAGATCGCCGGCTCGTTGGCGTTCAAGGCGGCCTACGAGAAGGCCGAGCCCGTGCTCCTCGAGCCGATCATGGAGCTCGAGGCGACCGTCCCCGACGAGGCGGTGGGCGCCGTGAACGGCGACCTGAACTCACGCCGCGGGCGCCTGCATGGAATGGAGCCGAGCGGCAGGATGACGACCATCCGCGCCGAGGTCCCGATGGCCGAGATCCTCACCTACGCGCAGTCCCTGACGTCCCTTACGGGTGGACGGGGCGACTACTCGATGACCTTCCTTCGCTACGAGGAAGTGCCTGCACACGTGGCACAGAAGATCGTCGAGCAGGCGCGCAAGGAGCGCGAGGAAGCGAAGGCGGCGCACTAGGCCCGGCCGTGCCTGGGGCCGAGACGTTCCGGGCCTCCGCGGAGGCGTACGACCGACTCGTCGGCCGCTATGGGCCGTCACTCGCTCTCGACCTGATCGAGTTCGCCCAGGTCGAGCCGGGCAGCCGAGCGCTCGACGTCGGTTGCGGACCTGGGGCACTCACGGCCGAGCTCGTCAAGCGCCTCGGCGCGGCCAACGTCGCCGCCGCGGAGCCGTCGGAGCCGTTCGCGCTCGCCTGCCGGGCCAGGCTGCCGGGAGTCGAGGTGGCGATCGCCCCGGCGGAGGCGCTGCCCTTCGCGGAGGACGCATTCGACGTCGCGCTCGCCCAGCTCGTCGTCAACTTCATGGGCGATGCGCCGGCCGGCGTGCGGGAGCTGACCCGCGTGACCCGGCCGGGCGGGACCGTCGCAGCGTGCGTGTGGGACTACGCGGGTGAGATGACGCTCCTGCGCGCCTTCTGGGACGCGGCCCGTGAGGTCGAGCCCGAACGCGGCGCCCTCGCCGACGAGGGAGCCGTGATGCGCTGGTGTGGCGAAGGCGAGCTGGCGGAGCTCTGGAGCTCGGCCGGCCTCGAGCACGTGCGCTCCGGATCGCTGCTCGCCCGGGCCGCCTACTCGGGCTTCGAGGACCTCTGGGCCCCTCTGCTCACGGGTGTCGCCCCCTCGGGCGCATTCTGCGTCTCACTCGACGAGGAGCGGCGGGCCGCGCTCCACGACGCCTACCGGAGCCGCCTCGGCGTCGGCGAAGCGCCCTTCGAGCTCACGGCGCGGGCGTGGGCGGTCGCCGGAACCGTCCCCGGCTGACGTGCGAAGGCGCCCTTTGCCTCGCCCCGGCCCCGTAAACGGGCTTTAAGGTATCCCCGGTGCTAGTCAAACGCCAGGAGGCTTTCCGAAGCTGTGCCGTCTGCAGCCGGACGCTCCTCCTCGGCGAGCGCGCATCGCGGTTCACGCCGGGCGGAGACCGGTGGCTGGACGTCTGCGCGCTCTGCGTCGACCAGGCGAACTCGCACGGCTGGATCAGGGAAGGATCGGCCATGACCCCGCTCGTCACCGAGTCGGCGCGCAGGCGTAAGCGCTTCGGCGCCCTCGGCGCCCTCTTCGAACCGAAGCAGCCGGAGCCCGAGCCCGTCGTCTCGGAGCCGGTCCTCAGGCGCCTCAACCCCGAGGAGCAGACGCTCGTGGAGGCGGCCGAGCTCTTCAACGAGAGCCCCTACAGCCGCACGATCGCGGGGATCGCGAAGAGCCTCGGCGAGGGCCGGATCAGCATGCTCCCCCTCTCCGGGACGAGCGCGGAGATCGTCCTGACGATTGCCTGGGACATCTCCTGGTACCAGTACCGGATCATCCCGGACTCTTCCCAGCCCGTGCGGCTGGCCGAGCGCGGATACGAGGCGAACGAGCTGCCGGACCGCTTCAAGGCCTGGAACGCGAGCCTGGACCGCCAAGGCCGGGTCATGCCCGACATCCCGCGCTTCTAGCTGCTCCAGGCGTGGAAGCTGCCGGGGAGCGCACTACGATGCGAATCAAATGATCTATTGCGTCGTCCCCCCGGAGCTCAAGGACGAGCTCTTCGACCGCCTGGTCGAGCACTACAAGGACAACCCGAACGTCACCGTGATCGTCGACCGGCGGACAGGGCCCGATCGACGGTCGACGGGCGGTCAGTTCCAGGGCGGCAAGCGCCAGGTGCGCGACCGCCGCCGCGGCCGCATCCCGGGGACGTTCCCCGAAACCGAGCCACCCCCCGACTAAGGTCGGCCCCGCCTCCGTAGAATCGCGCCCAGGCGACGAAAGGGATGCGAGTGGCGGTCACGGGCGCGAAGACGTTCCGAAACTACATCGGCGGCGAGTGGGTCGAGGCGGGGGGCGGCGAGACCTTCGAGAGCCGCAATCCCGCGAACGGTGACGTCCTCGGTGTCTTCCCGTCGTCGACCGTCGAGGACTTGGATCGCGCCGTCGGGGCCGCGAAGGACGCCTACGAGCGCTGGCGCCTCGTCCCAGCGCCGAAGCGCGCCGAGCTCCTCTTCCGCGTGGGCCAGATGTTCATCGACAGAAAGGACGAGCTGACCGAGGAGATGGTCAGGGAGATGGGCAAGGTGCGCGCCGAGGCGGGCGGCGACGTCCAGGAAGCGATCGACATGACCTTCTACATGGCCGGTGAGGGCCGCCGCCTCTTTGGCCACACGACGCCGTCCGAGATGCCGGACAAGTTCATGATGTCGATCCGCCAGCCCGTGGGTGTCGTCGGCGCGATCACGCCCTGGAACTTTCCGATCGCCATCCCGAGCTGGAAGATCGCACCTGCGCTCGTCTGCGGCGACACCGTCGTCTTCAAGCCCGCGGAGGACACGCCGCTTCTCGCCGAGCGCTTCGTCGAGATCTTCGAGGAGGCCGGCCTGCCGCCGGGTGTCCTGAACATCGTCCACGGGGACGGCGAGGTCGTCGGCGACCACCTGG
>Ga0136614_10000556_pt1 | contig 18982 bp, 16 predicted proteins | sample AntDrymUQ2792106_2_FD_106643 | JGI IMG/M metagenome (GOLD analysis project Ga0136614, IMG submission 106643) | Polar desert sand microbial communities from Dry Valleys, Antarctica - metaG UQ279 (21.06) | ecosystem: Environmental > Terrestrial > Soil > Desert | place: Antarctica: Dry Valley... | reverse complement strand
GTGGTGGCCTGGCTGGGCCCGGGGCATGTGTTCTCACAGGAGGCACTCTTCTTCAGCGGCGCCGCGGTGGTGACGTTCGGCGGTGCCTACGCTGTGCTGACCTTCGTGGGCCAGCAGGCGGTAGAGGTCTTCGGCTGGCTGTCACCGACGGAGATGCTGGATGGGCTCGCCATGGCCGAGACGACGCCTGGGCCGTTGATCATGGTCGTCGAGTTCGTGGGCTTCCTGGCCGCCTTCCGGGCTCCCGGCGCGCTCGAGCCGATGGCCGCAGCGTTCCTCGGCGCGGTGATCGTGACATGGGTGACCTTCGTGCCGTCCTTCTTGTGGATCTTCCTCGGCGCGCCCTATGTCGAGTCCCTGCGGGGACAGCCTCTCCTGACCGGGGCTCTCTCGGCCATCACCGCCGCCGTCGTGGGAGTGATCCTCAACCTGGCCGTCTGGTTCGCAGCGCACACCCTATTCGGCAGCGTGACCGAGACATATGTCGGCCCGCTCCGGCTGTATGTGCCGGATGCGGCCACGTTCGATCCAGCCGCGGCGGTCATCGCCGTGCTCGCGTTCATCGCCATGTCCCGACTGCGCTGGCCGATCATCGCCACGCTGGGCGTCAGCGCCGTGGCCGGCGCCGGCTGGTATGCACTCGTGATGGCATAGCCGACCGGCTTCGCCTTAGCGGCCTGGCTCCCGGCGCCGGCCACGTCCTCGCGTGGCTGCTCTCAGACCTCCTTGTACTCGCCCTCGACGGCATCGTCATCCTTGCCCGCCGAGCCACCCGCTGCCGCGGCCTGAGGCTCACCTTCGGGAACCGAGCCTTCCGGAGCAGACCCATCGGTCGATCCGTTCTCGTCCCCGGGCGCCGAGCCAGCCGCCTGGTAGGCAGCCGTGCCCACCCGCTGGAGCGTCTCAGCCAGCTCCTGGGCGGTCCGCTTGACAGCGTCCGTGTCGTCGCCCTTGAGCGCCTCGCGCACGGCCTCCACCTTGCGCTCGGTCTCCGAGCGGTCGTCAGCCGACACCTTGTCGCCCAGGTCACGCAGCGTCCGTTCGGCCTGGAAGGCCAGTGCGTCCGCCTGGTTGCGGGTCTCGATGGACTCGCGACGCTGACGGTCCTCGTCAGCGTGCACCTCGGCATCGCGGACCATGCGGTCGACATCGTCCTTGGAAAGCATCGAGGAAGCGGTGATGCGGACCGTCTGCTCCCGCGAGGTGGCGCGATCCTTGGCCCTCACATCCAGGATGCCGTTGGCATCGATGTCGAAGGTGACCTCTATCTGGGGCACGCCGCGGGGCGCGGCGGGGATGCCGTCGAGGATGAATCGGCCCAGCGTCTTGTTGTCGCTGGCCATGTCGCGCTCGCCCTGGAGGACGTGGATCTCGACCTGCGGCTGGCTGTCGCTAGCGGTCGAGAAGACCTGGCTCTTGGAGGTCGGGATGGTCGTGTTGCGGTCGATGAGTCGGGTCATGACGCCGCCCAGGGTCTCGATGCCCAGCGACAGCGGGGTCACGTCGAGCAGCAACACATCCTTGACGTCGCCCGCCAGGACGCCTGCCTGGATGGCTGCGCCGATGGCCACCACTTCGTCGGGGTTGACGCCCTTGTGGGGTTCCTTGCCGCCGAACATGGCCTTGACCGCATCTGCCACAGCCGGCATGCGGGTCATGCCGCCGACGAGGATGACCTCATCGATGTCGGATGCTTTGAGACCGGCATCCTTGAGCGCCGCCTCCACCGGACCCTTGGTGCGGCTGACGAGGTCGGCCACCAGATCCTCCAGCTTGGCCCTGGTGAGGCTCATCACGAGGTGTTTCGGTCCGGTCTGATCGGCCGTGATGTAGGGCAGGTTGATCTCGGTCTGGGTCGCCGACGAGAGTTCGATCTTGGCCCGTTCGGCGGCCTCCTTGAGGCGCTGGAGCGCCTGCTGGTCCTTGCCCAGGTCGATGCCCTGGTCCTTCTTGAACTCCGTCAGCAACCAGTCGATGACCCGCTGGTCGAAGTCGTCTCCGCCAAGGTGGGTGTCACCGTTGGTCGCCTTGACCTCGAAGACGCCATCGCCGAGCTCCAGGATGGAGATGTCGAACGTGCCGCCGCCGAGATCATAGACGGCGATCTGCTCGTCCTTCTTCTTGTCCAGCCCGTACGCCAGGGCCGACGCGGTGGGCTCGTTGATGATGCGTTTGACGTCCAGGCCAGCGATGCGACCGGCGTCCTTGGTCGCCTGGCGCTGGGTGTCGTCGAAGTAGGCGGGCACCGTGATGACCGCTTCGGTGATCTTCTCGCCGAGGTATGCCTCGGCGTCGTTCTTGAGCTTCTGGAGGATCATCGCGCTGATCTCCGGCGGCGTGGAGCTCTTGCCGTCGCCGGTGAGCACCTTGATACCGTCGCTCTTGGAGTCGCGCTCGACCGTGTAGGGCACCAGATCCTTGGATCGCTGCACCTCCGAGTCGTCCCAGCGACGGCCCATGAAACGCTTGATGGAATAGACGGTGTTGGTCGGATTGGTGATGGCTTGTCGCTTCGCCACCTGCCCCGTCAGGCGCTCACCCGACTTGGTGAACGCGACGACGGACGGGATGGTCCGGCCGCCCTCCGCGCTCGGGATGACGGTCGGTTCGCCGCCCTCCATGACGGCGACCACCGAGTTAGTGGTGCCCAGATCGGTGCCGATGATCCTACCCATGCTTGTCCTTAGCCTCCTGCGGCCTCGCGGCCCTGTGCGGCCTCGCGGCCCTGCTCGTCATTCGTTTCTTGTCCGCTCGTCGATCCGGTCTCGTTCTTGGCCACGGTGACCATCGACGGTCGGAGGATGCGTTCGCGGATGCGGTAACCCTTCTGCACCTCGGCCAGGACCGTACCGTCCGGCACGGTCGAGGTCTCCTGGTGAGCGATGGCTTCATGCTCATGCGGATCGAACGGAAGGCCCTCGGCCTGGATGGGCGTCAGCCCCTCTGAAGCGAGTAACTGACGCAGCTTCCGGTCGATGGCCCAGATGCCCTCGCTCCAGCCCAGCCCGGTGAGTTCCGGCGGCATCTGCGCCATGGCACGGTCCAGGTCGTCAGCGACGGAGAGCACCTTGCGCAACAGGGACTCGCTGGCGAGCCCCAGGATCTCCTCACGTTCCTGTTCCGTGCGGCGCCGGAAATTGGCCAGGTCGGCCGCCGCGCGCTGCCACCCGGTGCGGTTGTCGCCAGCCTCCTGTTCCGCCCTGGCCAGTCGCTCCTTGAGCTCAGTCACCTCACTGGCCAGGCTGGCTGGTGAGGTGTCCAGGCTGTCGATACGTTCCTGTGCGCGGGTGCGCCGGCGGGGTGCCAGCGGTCCCTGGCGCGGATCGTGGTCGGTCGGTCGGTCGTCGTCTGCTCTTCGGTCATTCATGCGTACAGGTGATCCACCAGCTCGTTCATCAGCCCGCGGACGTAACGGACCGTACTTATCGCGTGGGGGTAGGCCATGCGGGTCGGCCCCAGGACACCCACCACCCCGGTCGCACGCCCGTGGCGCCCGTACTGGGCCAGGACCAGCGACACGTCGTGCATCTCTTCGTGGTCGTTCTCGCTGCCGATGAAGACCTGGACGTCCTCACCGCGCGACACGCGCTTGGCCAGCGTGCCGATGAAGGCCCTGTCCTGCAGCGCCGCGAAGACCCGCCTCAGTCGTTCGCTCCGGGCGAACTCGGGAGCAGCCATCACATTCAACAGCCCCTCCGAGAAGACGTCCTCCACGGCCGCCAGATCCAGCTCACGCATCATCGCTGCGACACGCTCAGCGGTCCGCACGGTCAGCGATGCCGCGCTCGTCGGTCCCGGCTGCATAGCTGCCACCGATCGCTCGACCTGGGCCGACGATCGACCTGACAACCGGGCCGTCAGCTGCGTCGCGATGCGGTCGAGCTCGTCCTGGTCGAGCTGGTCGGGCAGTGTCAGCAGTGTCTGCTTCACGGCGCCCTCGGCGAGCACGAGCACGAGGCTGGCCGTGCGCGGCCCGTTGGCCACCAGGTCGATGCGCCGGACCCGACACGAGGCCGGCTTGGCCGGGGTGGCCAGGCCCGCCACATGGGTCGTGCCGGCCAGCGTCGCCGCCGCCAGGCGGAACCAGTGTTCGCTGGCGTATTCGATCTGGCTGAATTGATGGCGGATCATCAGTCGCTCCACTGGCGCGAGGCCGATTCCCTCGGGGATGGACTCGACATACAGGCGGTACCCGGAATCGGTCGGCACGCGGCCTGCGCTGGTGTGCGGATGGCCCAGGTAACCGGCCGCCTCCAGCTCTGCCATGACGTTCCGCACGGTGGCCGAGCTGACGCCCAGCGGGTATCGGCTGACCAGCGCGAAACTGCCCACCGGCGTTGCGGTCGCAACGTATTCATCGATGATCGCCCGCAGGATGGCCTCGGAGCGAGGTTCCAGCGGACCGGGGCGGTCCTTGCGACGCGCCATCTGGTTGTATGCCTCGACTAGGTCCAGGATAAGGGATCCGAGGTTAGCACTCTGGTGTCGTGAGTGCTAACGTCAGAGGCCCGAATGGTAGCAGTCTGAACGGCGGAGTGTCAACGGCCGGCGGCTGGGGTGGGACCAGCCATCGACCGTGGCCGGTGAGTGTCACCAGGATGATCATCGGACGAACCAGCATCGGGTTCAGCGCCTGGCGGCCACCTCGAAGTTACGCCACAGATAGCGGCGCAGCGAGAGCCCGCTCATCTGGACATCGGCGGCCAGTTCGACCCCCACGTATCGGAAGTGCCACGGCTCATAGTCGTAGCACGTCTCGGCCTGCATGCCAGGCGGGTAACTCATCACGAAACCGTAGCGCCAGCTGTTCTGGCGCATCCAGCGACCTGCATCGGTCTTCCCCCAATCCTGATAGTCCCACGGTGCGCGGGATGAATCAGCGCTCCGAAAGTCGATGGCCGTGCCCAGCTGATGCTCGGAATGGCCGGCCCGAGCACTCACCACCAGCGCCCGCTCGTGGCCCCACATGGCCTGCCACCGCACGAACGTGACAGCCTGATCCGCGAACGAGCGATAGCCGGCTCGGACGGCCAGGCTTGCTCCGGCGCGACGAGCAGCTCGGGCCATGCGCCGAAGGTCGGGGATGACCTCGGCCCGGATGAGCTGAGATGAGGCGAGGCCGGCCTGGGTGATGGGGACCAGGTTGGGCGGGACATAGCTCTGGGGCAGGCGGAAGACGGGATCGAGCAGCGTGATGGCCCACTCGTCAGCGCCACGGCGTGACGTGCGCACGTCCCTGTGGGAGCACTCCGGAACGGGGTCGACCGTTCCTGCCGTGGGCGGATTGGCGGGCCCTCCATCAGCTGGTGCGAGCGGCGCCAGGGTCGGTGGCGGCGCGGTCGGTGCCTGCGCGCTCGGTGGCGAGATGTCGGCCGCGTCGGTCGCCGCTCCTGGCAGCCCATCCGAACCGCCGAATCCCCCGCCCGCGATGGCGCGGATGGGCGGTGCGGCGGCGGGCGGCAGGGCCGGCGACGACCCGGCCACCGCGGCCAGCGAGATGAGCACCGCCAGAGCGGCGACGACGGTGACGAGCCGTGCATCGAGCCTGCCGTGTCGGCGGGAGCGGTGGCGGTAGGGACGCGCCTGCCACCTCGGCGCCGGAGGGCGCAGACGCACCGCTGGATACGGCGGCGACCGTACGGCTCGGGCGCGTTGCATCGGGTCCTAGTATCGCTGACATCCCGGGCGGCTGACGGGACACCCTGCAAGCTGTGCCGGCTCGCGAGCTGTGCCGGCTCGCGAGCTGTGCCGGCTCGCGAGCTCTAGGGGTCCGCCGTCACCACCTCGTCCACGGACAGGGTCCCAGCGTCGGCATCCAGTGTCGCCATCGCGCCGTGGGGCACGGTGGCGTGATGTTTGCCGTGACCGATGGGCAGGCCGTAGATGCAGGGCACTCCCAGCGGCCCGAGCAGATCCTCCAGCACGTCCTCCACCGATCGGTCCTGCATGAACGATGCGAAGTCCTCCCGCCAGCCCACGTTCTTCAGCTGGCCAACGACGATGCCCGCGCAACCGTCCAACTTCCCGGCGTTACGCAAGTGGGTCAGGATGCTATCCATCGTGTAGCTGTGCATGTCCAGATCTTCCAGATAGAGGATGCGGCCCTCGGTCTTGATCTCGATGGGAGTGCCCAGCGTGGCCTGCACCAGCGTCAGGCACCCGCCCGTCAAGCGACCGTGCGCGACGCCGCCGCTGATGGTTCGTATCCAGGCGTCTTCGGGATCGGCCGGGATGGCGCCGAATGGCTCGTCACTGAAGAGTGCGCGGTGCATCGTGGCCTTGGAGAAAGCGGACGTGTCCGATGAGCCCACCCCACTGGCGCCGTTGGAATAGAAGGTGATGGTGTCGCTCCAGGCCTCGATCGCCAGGTGGAGCGAAGTGATGTCCGAATAGCCACACAGTGCCTTCGGGTTCGCGGCGATGACCTCGCGTTCCAGGAGCGGCAACAGACGTGCGCTGCCGTATCCGCCCTGCAGACAGATGACAGCGCTCACCTCTGGATCAGCGAAGGCGCTATTGAGATCGGCTGCCCGGTCCTCATCACGGCCGGCCAGGTACCCATCCCGATCATCCACGTGAGCGCCCGGCTTGACCTTCAGGCCCCACCCTTCCAGGCCCCGAACAGCGCGCAGCATCTCACTGCGGTTCTCCCAGGGCGAAGCCGGAGCCACCAGAGCGACCGTGTCGCCCGGCCTGAGGCGCGCTGGCTTGCGCGCTCCGGCCCCGTTCACGCCGCCGCTTCGCGATACGACGCCGTCGCGCCGGCGGGCAACAGGCGAGCGAAGACCTCATCGGCCAGGAGCCTGCCGCGTGGTGTCAGGCGTACCCGGGTCAGGACCGGCTCGAGCAGTCCGTGCGACATGCCCCAGGCCAAGCCAGCGCTGACCCCAGGATGCCTGGCCAGCTCGACCGGGATGCCTTGTCGGAGGCGGAGACCCAGGATGGCCGCTTCAGCTACGGCTGCGGAGTCGTCGATCAGCTCCACTCCGCCGACCGGCAATGACGCTGCCACCCGATGCGCCGGCGTGAGCACGCTGAGATAGTCCGCCAGACTGGCCGCCGTCCAAGTGCGCCGACCAGCGCCGTCGAAGGCATGTGCGCCCGGCCCCAGGCCCGCGTACGGCTCGCGCTGCCAGTACACCAGGTTGTGGCGACTCTCGTGGCCTGCCAGGGCCCAGTTCGAGAGCTCGTAGCCAGCCAGGCCGGCGCCCTCCAGGCGATCGCTCGCGAGCTCATACATCTCGGCCGCCCGATCCTCATCCTGGCCTGGACGTACCCTGTCGCGCCATGCTCGCGCTCCGGCCCGGACCGGTCGGTGGTCACCGAGGATGCCGGTCAGGCCCTCCGCCGCCGGGTCATCCAGGGCCAGCGCATAGGCCGACACGTGGTCGACCGCCAGGCCGAGAGCCATATGCAGCGTGGCCGACCATGTCTCGAGCGTCTGCCCCGGGATGTCGTACAGGAGATCGATGCTGACACTGTCAAAGGCCGCCGCGCGGGCGAGATCGACCGTCGCTGCCACATCAGCGGCGCTGTGACGCCGACCGAGGGTGCGCAGCTCGCTTGCCTGCAGGCTCTGCACTCCGATGCTCACCCGACCGACGCCAGCAGCTCGGTAACCCCGAAGGTCACCGCGGTCCGCCGGCCCCGGGTTGACCTCGATGGTGACCTCAGCGTCGGCCGCCATGCCATACCGGCGCGCGACATGGTCGAGGAGGTCAGCGACCTGTGGCGCCGAAAGCAGCGATGGTGTCCCACCGCCCAGGTAGACGCTTCGCAGTGGCGGCCTGGGCTGACCGGCGCTCTGGGTCGCCAGGAGATCAGCCCGAAGGTCGAGCTCGACGTGGAGTGCCGCCAGGAAGGCGGTCAGCCTGCTCCGTTCGCCCCGGGCTTCGCGGCCGGCGTAGACGACGAAGTCACAGTAGGGGCAGATCGAGATGCAGAACGGCACATGGATATAGAGCGCCACGGGCGGTGGCATCAAGGCCGCCGGCAGCTGGTCCACGCCTAGCCCGGTCGGACCGGGCGAAGTCCTCCCTGCTCGCCATGGGCATCACTGGCGGGGTCGGCATCGGTCGCGGCGTTGGCTCTGTCAGTGACGACCTCCCAGCCGTCGGGCGGCATGCTCCGCCCCAGCTGCTCCTCCGGCTCGCGGCCCGACGGCCGCACCTGACCAGCGTGTCCGGTGGCCAGGAAGATGGCGCAACGCGTCATCGCGTGACCCACGATGGCGGCCCCGATACCCAACGTCTGGACCGTCAGGGATCCGGCCACCGCGCCGATGCCGACCGAGATGATCAACATGCCGCGACTACGCCCCGGTGCCCCGAGTCTGGTGGCGAGGCCGTAGAAAGCAGCCTGGAAGGCGATGGCGAGCTCGACCGGCCAGCTGAAGCTGAGCAGCAGCCCCAGGATGATGCCGCGGAAGAGCGCCTCGTCGAGCACCGCGGTGCCGATGACATTCACGGCCGCACCGGGATAGTGGCGCGCAGGGGGCAGCCGGAAACGACGGTATCGCACCCAGGCGAAGGCGAACGCCAGACTGGTGCCCAGCAGGCCGAGCAACAGGCCCAAGCCGATGGACAGTTGGCGGTCCCGTCCGAGGTCCAGGTGAAGCACGGAGATGGGCTGCGGGTGGACGCGAAAGACGGCGTAGATGAGGACGGCGCCGAGGCTGTACCAGGCCAGCCGGCGCAACCAGGGGCGAACGCCGCCGTTCGCGGTCTCGTCGTCGTACTCGGCCGTCCCGAAGCGGTGGGCATCGAAGCGCAGCAGGAGCAGCAAGCCGACCAAGGCGATGACGATGAGGAAACGCAGCGTGTCTTCCATCAGCTCGCCTCCCCGCTTCGGAGTACTGCCAGGAACGCCTCCTGCGGTATCTCGACCGACCCCACCCGCTTCATGCGCTGCTTCCCTTCGCGCTGCTTTTCCAGCAGCTTGCGCTTGCGGGTGATGTCGCCACCGTAGCACTTGGCCAGCACGTTCTTGCGCATCGCCCGGATCGTCTCTCGAGCGATGACGTGCGAGCCGACGGCCGCCTGGATGGGCACTTCGAACATCTGGCGGGGGATCAGCTGCTTGAGCTTTTCGACCAGCGAACGGCCCGCCGCTGCGGCACGGTCGCGATGGACGATGAGCGAAAGAGCATCGACCGGCTCGCCCGCCACCAGGACATCCAGCTTGACCAGGTCGCCCGGCCGATAGCCGACCGCCTCGTAGTCCAGCGAGGCATAACCCTGGCTGCGGCTCTTCAGCTGGTCGTAGAAGTCGACGATCATCTCAGCCAGCGGCACCTGGAAGGTGAGCAGCACGCGCTGGACATCCAGGTACTCCATGCCCTCGAAGGTGCCCCGGGAGTTGGTCGCCAGCTCGATGAGCGTGCCGATGTACTGGCTGGGGGTGATGATGCTGGCGCGCACCCAGGGCTCGGCGATGACCTCCCTGTCGTTGGGCTCAGGCAGCCGTGACGGATTGTCGACGTCTATCTCACCCCGGCCGTTGGTCAGGGTGACGCGGTAGGCGACCGACGGCGCCGAAGCGATGAGGTCGAGCGCGAACTCCCGTTCCAGACGCTCCTGGATGATCTCCATATGGAGCAGCCCAAGGAAGCCACAACGGAAGCCGAATCCGAGCGCGACCGACGATTCGGCCTGGAAGCTGATGGAGGCATCGTTCAGGTGCAGCTTGTCCAGCGCCTCACGAAGCTCACCGTAGTCCTCACCGCGCAACGGATAGATGCCCGCGAAGACGAGCGGTTTGGCAGGTTCGTAGCCCGGCAGCGGCGACGCCGCCGGCCGGGCGGCAGAAGTCAGCGTGTCCCCCACCTGACAGTCACGCACGCTCTTGAGACCGGTCGCGACATAGCCGACCTCGCCTGGCCCGAGCTCCCCGACCGGGCTGGGCTGCGGCCGGAACACTCCCAGCTCCAGGATCTCCACCTCTGCGCCCGAGGCCATCACCCGGATGGACTCGTGTTCATGGAGTCTCCCGCTGGCGATCCGAACGTACGCCACGACGCCCTTGTAGACGTCGTAATGGGAGTCGAAGATGAGACCCTGCAACGGAGCCGCGGGGTCTCCGCCTGGCGCCGGCACGCGCTGCACGATGGCCTCCAGCACCTGCTCCACGTTGGTGCCTTCCTTGGCCGAGACCAGGATGACCTCGTCGCGCGGTATGGCCAGCACGTTCTCCAGTTCTTCGAGGACCAGGTCCGGTTGAGCCGACGGTAGGTCGATCTTGTTGATGACCGGCACGATGACCAGGCCCTGGGACAGCGCGAGATGGACGTTGGCCAATGTCTGGGCCTCGATGCCCTGGGCCGCGTCGATGACCAGGACGGCCCCTTCACATGCCTGCGGCGAGCGGCTGACCTCGTAGCTGAAGTCGACGTGGCCTGGTGTGTCGATGAGGTTGAGCCCGTAAGTCAGGCCGTCGGCGGCGACGTATGCCAGTCGCACGGCGCGGGCCTTGATGGTGATGCCCTTCTCCCGCTCCAGATCCATCGAATCGAGGACCTGGCTGGTCATCTGGCGGGCATCTATGGCGTGCGTCAGCTCGAGGAAGCGATCGGCCAAGGTCGACTTCCCATGATCGACATGGGCGATGATGGAGAAGTCGCGCAAGCGCGTCTGAGGGATGCTGGCCATGGGGCGGCCGGAGTATACCGACGAAGGTTCGGCCACCCTCTGATACCATCCGAGCCGCGCCATGCGGCGCTCATGTGATCCCATCTCGTTCGAGGCGACACTTGGCTCATTCATCACGAACCTGGCAAGGCGCTCGCACGCCGCAGGCCATCAAACGCGTCCGCCAGGCGGAGCGTCGGCACGCCATCCTTCAGCCGCGCCGCTCGGCGGCCAAGACGTACGTTGCGCGCGCCGCGGCGGCCGCCGCCACCGGCGACGAGGCCCAGACCAGGGAGTCGCTCCTGCTCGCGGTCTCGGCCCTGGACAGAGCGGCCAAGGTTGGCGCTATCCATCCCAACGCCGCCGCCCGGCGAAAGAGCAGGTTGATGCTGAAGATCAATGCCGCGCTCGGTGGTGAAGCGGCGGCGACCGCCGGCAAGTCGCAACGCCAGACAGGACGGGCGGCGGCGACGCAGGCAGCCAAGTCAAGGATCGCCGCGGGCCGGGCGACCAAGGCCAAGGGCGAGCAGACGGCGGCCGGCAAGGCGCGCGCTGCGCTCAGCCGCTCCACACGTCAGGCGGGCTCGCCCACTGATCAGGACACCGCAGCGAGCGAGCGACCGGCAGCGCCACCGACCAAGGCCCGCCGCGCAACGTCGCGCAGCACCACCGCTGGCACCGACTCGACCAGCAGCACGGCGACCAAACCGGCCAGCAGCCGCGCCGCCACCAAGTCGGCCGAGTCGAAGGCGTCGACGGTGAGGTCAGTGGGACCCAGGGCGAAGAGCTCGAAGAGTCCCTCCTAGGCGCCAGTCGAGCCCCGCCTCACAAGCGCAGACCCGCCTCCGATGCGGTCGACCGGCTTGGCCGACTAGGTACTCGGTACCGAGCGTAGCGCCCGAGCCCCACCGGCCAGGATGGCGCTACCGGAGGTCAGGAGGACCAGGACCAGTGCCCCGAAGGCCTGCTCACGCAGGACGGCAGCTTCGAACGAGGCTGCGTCGGTGATGCCCGCTGCCGCCAGCTCGTCCGCGCCGCGCGCCTCCAGGTAGCGCTGGTAGACACAGGCTGGCCCGGGCGAGCAGTCGAGCGAGGACCGATCGGGGAGCGCTCCGGAGTCGGCATAGACGAAGACCAGACGAAGGGTGACGTAGAGCACCACCAGCCCAGCGCTGGTCACCAGGCCAGCGTAAGCGGCATTGGCCAGCACGCGCAGGCGGGGTCGCCATCGCTCTGAGCGCACGTTGGCATATGCACCGATCAAGGCACCCGCGATGGGCGCGGCTAGGAATACGAAGGGCTGGACCGGGATGATGAGCTCGAAAGCGATGGCGATGACGAGGGCCATCCCCAACCCGACATAGCCGGCGAAGATGGCGCCGCGGTCTATCAGCCGGCGCTCGCCGCCGGCCGGTCGCATGACGCTGGGAGCATGCTCGCTCAGCGCTGCCGTCACCTTGAGACCACCAGGGCCGAGCGGCCCGGGTAGCGCGCGAAGCGGTCCAACTCGGCCTCGATGCGTAGCAGCCGGTTGTATTTGGCGACCCGCTCAGAGCGCGATGGCGCGCCGGTCTTGATCTGGCCGCAGCCCGTCGCGACCGCCAGGTCGGCGATGGTCGTGTCCTCCGTCTCTCCACTGCGGTGACTGATGACCGTGCCGAAGCCGGCCCGTTCCGCGCGTGCGACCGTATCGAGCGTCTCGGTCAGCGTCCCGACCTGATTGGGCTTTACCAGGACGGCATTGGCGGCATGCTCATCGATGCCTCGTCCCAGCCGCTCCGAGCTGGTCACGAACAGATCGTCGCCGACCAGCTGACAGCGATCGCCCACCTGCTCGGTGAGCAGCTTCCAGCCCAACCAGTCGTCCTCGGCCAGGCCGTCCTCCAGGGACAGGATCGGGTAGCGGGCGATCCAGTCGACCCAGAAGTCGACCAGCTCGGAGGTGAGCAGGGTGCGACCTTCCTTGGCCAGGCGGTACGTCAGTTGGCCATCGCTGGTGGGCGCCTTGTCGAGGTCGAGAAGCTCCGTGACGGCCGGATCGAGCGCTATGACCACTTCATCTCCGGGCCGATAGCCGGCCCGCTCCACGGCCCGCAGGACGGTCTCGATGGCGGCCTGGTTCGATGCCAGTGAAGGAGCGAACCCGCCCTCGTCACCCTGGCCGGTCGCGAAGCCTCCTTCGTGGAGCTCCGAGCGCAGGGCGGCGAAGATCTCAGCTCCGGCGCGCAGGGCCTCGCTGAAGGTCGGGGCGCCCACCGGCATGACCATGAACTCCTGGAAGTCGGTCGAGTCAGGAGCGTGCTTCCCGCCGTTCAGGATGTTGAACATGGGAACCGGCAGCGTGCGAGCATGGGCGCCGCCGAGATAGCGATAGAGGGGCATGCCGTGCGCCTCCGCAGCCGCGTGTGCGCAGGCGAGCGAGACACCCAGGATGGCATTCGCCCCCAGCCGCGATCTATCGGGCGTACCGTCCAGATCGATCAACAGTTCATCGATGGCCGCCTGGTCGGCCGCATCCTGGTCGAGAAGAGCGGGACCGATGGTCTCGAGCACATTGGCGACCGCCCGTCGAACACCCTTGCCGCCATACCGGTCGGGCTCTTCATCGCGCAGCTCGACCGCCTCATGAGCGCCCGTCGAGGCACCTGACGGCACTGCCGCACGACCCGCCGCGCCGCCGTCGAGGACCACCAGGACCTCTACCGTGGGGTTGCCCCGCGAGTCGAGGATCTCATGTGCATCGACCATCTCGATGATGGTCACGGAGCAGCCGCCGCGCGCTTGCCTGCGACACGGGACGGCTGCTCGCGCGTCCGGACCGGCGCCGGGCGGTCCTGCAGCACGGCGATGCCGGGCAGCTCCTTGCCCTCCAGGAACTCCAGGCTGGCGCCTCCGCCGGTGGAGATGTGGCTGAATGCCTGCGTGAGTCCGAGCTCCTCCACCGCCGCGACCGAGTCGCCACCGCCGACCACGACCGTCGCGCCCGCCCCTGCGCGGCGGGCCAGATGTCTGGCCATGGCCCGGGTGCCATCGCCAAAAGTGGGCACTTCGAAGACGCCCAGCGGGCCGTTCCAGAAGACGGTCCGGGCCGATTCGAGCGCCGCCTCGTAGGCGACCCGGGTCTGGGGCCCCAGATCGACTACCGACCAGCTGTTGGGGATCTTGTTGACGTTCACGGTCTTGTGCTCGGCGCCGCGAGTGACCTCCTTGGCGACCACGACATCGGTCGGCAACAGCAGGTCGGTGCCGTGCTCCTTGGCCGACTGCAGGATGCGCCGCGCATCGTCCACCCGATCCTTCTCCAGCAGGCTCTTGCCCACCGTGTAGCCGCTTGCGACCAGGAAGGTATTGGCCATCCCGCCACCGATACAGAAGGTGTCGACCGTCGACATCAGGTTCTCGATGACGGCGATCTTGCCCGACACCTTGGCGCCCCCGATGACGGCCGCGAATGGGTGAGCTGGCGACTCCAGCAACTTCGAGAGGCTGCGGATCTCGCGCTCCATGAGCAGACCGGCATATGCCGGCAGTAGCGCCGCTACGCCGACGGTAGAGGCATGGGCACGATGGGCGGCTCCGAATGCGTCATCGACATAGACCTCGCCATAGGCGGCCAGGGCCTGCGCGAACGAGGGGTCGTTGGCCTCCTCCGCGGCATGGAAGCGCAGGTTCTCCAGGAGCAGCATCTGGCCTGGCTTGAGGCGGCCGATGGCGTCGTTGGTGCCTATCCCCAGCGCGTCTCCGGTGACCGGCACGCTCCGACCCATCAGGCGGCTGAGTCGCTCGGCCACGGGCCGCAGTCGGGCCGATTCCACGACCTTGCCGTTGGGCCGCCCCAGATGGCTCATCAGGACGATGCTTGCGTTGTGCTCCAGCAGGTATCGGATGGTCGGTATCGACGCTCGGATGCGCGAGTCATCCTTGACCTTGCCGTCCTCGATGGGCACGTTGTAGTCGACGCGCAGCAGGACCCGCTTGCCCGCGATGTCAGCGTCGCGCACGGACGCCTTGGCCATCGTCATGCCGTCGCGCCGGCCGAGGCGGTCGTCTTGGGGGCCCCAAGCCGCCGTGCGACGAGCGCGATGAGGTCAGCCACCCGACAGCTGTAGCCCCATTCGTTGTCGTACCAGGCGATGACTTTGACGAAGTCGCCGCCGAGCGACATGGTCGAGTCGGCGTCGATGATGGAGGAGCGGCTGTCGCCTTTGAAATCCATCGACACGAGCGGCTCATCGGAGACGCCCAGGATGCCCTCCATCGGGCCGGCGGCGGCCGTCCTGAATGCCTCGTTGAGCTCGTCCCTGCTGGCGGGGCGCTCCAGTTGCGCCGTGAAGTCGACGATGCTCACCGTCGGCGTGGGCACGCGCAGGCTAAAGCCGTCGAACCGGCCCGCCAGGTCAGGCATGACGAGGGCCAGCGCCCGCGCTGCGCCGGTCGTGGTCGGGATGATGTTCTGGCCGGCCGAGCGAGCACGGCGAGGATCCTTATGGGCGACGTCCAGGATGCGCTGGTCGTTGGTATACGAGTGGATCGTATTCATCAGGCCGCGCTTGATGGTCCATCCGTCATGGACCACCTTGGCCGCCGTCGCGAGGCAGTTGGTGGTGCAACTCGCGTTGCTGATGATGTCGTGCGCGTCCGGGTCGTATCGGTGCTCATTGACGCCCAGCACGATGGTCACATCCTCACCCGTGGCCGGGGCGCTGATGACGACCTTGCGGGCACCCGCGGACAGGTGCCCGCGCGCCTTGTCGGCGTCGGTGAACAGGCCGGTCGACTCCAGCACGACCTCGACGCCCAGGTCAGCCCAGGGCAGTGCGGCTGGTTCCCGCTCTTGCAGGACGCGGATGGTGCGGCCATCCACGATGATCGAATCAGCGGTGTGGTCGACACTTCCCTGGTACGCGCCGTAGGTCGAGTCATGCTTGAAGAGGAGAGCGTTGGTAGCCGTATCGACAAGGTCGTTGACGGCCACCACCTCGACATCAGGAACTCGTTCGATGAGCGCCTTGAGGGACTGGCGACCGATGCGCCCGAAGCCGTTGATGCCGACTCTGGTGGTCATGGGGAAGGCTCCTTAATGTCGCTCGCCCGAGCGTGCCGAGCATGGCGAGGTCGATGCCGCGCGGGGCTGGCAGGATGGGTCGGCGTTGGGCGGGTGCGTCCTCGCGCCGCGCAACACGGAGCGGGCACCTCGCTGGTCATCAGGAGCGATCGTACCAAAGCACGCCAACGAGCCCCGATCAGCGGATCGGGGCTCGCCCTACGGTCGGTGCTTCGGGCCGGAGTGGTTCCTGCCTCCCGGTGGCTCAGCGGCCGGGAGACATCGTTCGAGTCCGGTTCAGCCGCCGATGCGGAAGACGCTGCCGCCGCACTTGGGGCAGGTGCCCTTGGTGGCCGGCTTGCCGTTCTTCATGGTGATCTGCTGCGGGTCCTGGATCTCGACCTTCGTCTTGTCCCGGACGCAGTAGGCCTCCGCCATCCGTTCCTCCTCCTTCCATGACACCACGTATCCATGACGCGGTGGCGTGGCCGCGGAGTCTACCGTGGTCCACGCTTGGAGCATGCCCTTAGGGTGCCATCTCTGGCGACCAGAGGGAGGGCCGCCAATGCATCACGCCCTGCTCGGTCATCCGCGCCTCCATCCGCGATTGGATGACAAGGGCCAGAAGGCCGGTCTCGATGCAGGCCATCTCGGCGCGCTCCTTTTGTTGCCCCTGTACGAAGTCGCCGCTGGCACGCTGGGCGAAGGCGGCGCACACGACTCCGGCGCGGCAGCCGGCCAGGGTAGCCAGGACCAGGAGCGCCGATGCCTCCATCTCGAAGTTCAGCACTCGCTGGGCGGCCATGTCGGCAGCCAGATCGGGATAGCGGATGGGTAGCTGCGGGATGGGACGCCCCTGAGCGCCGTAGAAGCCGGGTGCGGTCGCCGTCAAGCCCACATGAGCTCGATGTCCGAGTCGATCTGCCGCCTCCGCCAGGGCACTCACCAAGCCGTAGTCGGCGACCGCCGGATAGCCGTCATGGACGAAGAAGCTGGTGGTCGCCTCCAGGCGGACGGCACCGGTGGTGATGACCAGATCGCCCAGTGCGATGTCCTCACGCAGGACTCCGCACGAGCCGATGCGGATGATCGTCGGCCGCTCGGTCAAGGCCAGGATCTCCGCCACCGCGATCTCCACGTTGTCAGTGCCGATGCCGGTCGAGACGACCGAGACACGTAACCCGCGGTAGGTGCCGGTCAGCGAGCTGAATTCACGATGCCTGCGCTCGACCTCCACTCCCTCGAGCAGCGGACGGATGCGCGCGGTCCGTTCCGGATCGCCCGGCAGAAGGATGTGGTCGGCCAGTTCTCCAGGTGCCAGATCGATGTGATACTGCCGCTCCGTGCTGGGCAACGCGATGCGCGCATCCGCTTCCTGCAAGTGCCAACCTCGTCCATCTGCCGGGTGGTGCCCCCGTCGAAGCGTGGCAGCGCGATGGTCGAGCGTCAAGCACGGTCAGGCTCGGCCGTGGCGACGACCTCCTGGCTCAGCCCTTCCCGTGTGCGCCGCCAGCGCCACCACAGCACTCCGCCGGCGGACGCCAGCAAGGCCATCGAACCGACCAGGAGCGCCCAGCCAAGCAGTGGTACACCCGATGACTGGGCGAAGGCGATCGATCCGGCCACGGTCATCGAGGCGCTGCCGCCAGGTGATGCCGCCGGCGCGCTTGATGTGACAGCCACCCGCCCCGGGGTGGTCACGTCAGCGAGACTCGCGACCACGATCTGCCAAGCCTGGCCCGGTGTCATCGGCGCCTGGACCAGGCCAGTCACATTCACTACAGCCGCGATCTCCGGCACCAGGTCCGCCGCGAACGGTGCGTCACGGACGCGCACGACTGCCTGAGCCGTGGGGTCTTCCAATGTGATCGAATCGCTGCCCACCTGGACTACCCGTCCGGCGACGCGGACGACGCGACCCTCGAAGGCGGGTAGCTCAGCCAGAGTGGCAAGGACCACGGCCGCGCCGCCCTGCGATGCGCTGCCGGCTGGGTAGGATCCACCGTTGCCCAGGCTGCCAGAGGGGTGCGGTCCGTCGGATGCGCCGATACCAGGGGAAGGACTGCCACTTGGCGCCGGGCCGCTCGAACGGACATCCTCGGCGCTCCTGGGCACCACCGTGAGGCGCTGGTCGGACGCGGTCGGATAGGCGCGCCGGACAAGCCCGGTGATGGTCACGCGGCCGCCCTCGGCCGGTGGCGCCAGCGCTGCTGAAGCGAGACCCGCCACTGGCAGAGAACCAGACCCGCCCAGATCCAGCTCCGCCCGCCACGCGCTACCGGAGCGGGAGACCTCAGTGATGGCACCGGTCACTCGGACGAGCAGCCACTCGTCATTTGCCGATGGCGGTCGGGCAAGGACGGTCACTGGCACGGATCTACGGCCGCGGAGGAGCGGCGCCGAGCTGGCCTCCAGCTGCGAAGCCCCGTAGTAGGTACCTACCAGGCCACTCACGCGGATCACCGCGCCCACCTCCGGGACGGCTGTCTCTTCCAGGAGGCGGACGAGCACCGCGCCGCTGCTGTCCTGGACCGTCACGCGGCGCCCGTCACCGTCCAACAGACCGACGGGCGACGTGACCACGCCCTCCACCGTGGCCGTGCCACCCTGTCTGAGGGCGGCGGCGATGGACGACAATGGACCGTCGTCCGGACGACCGGTCGGCACCTGCCGCCCGGTCGGTCGGGCCGTCGACCGAGTCGTCATCGTCGGGCGTGGCGTCTGCGACGGCGTGGGCTGAGCCAGCACCTCCAGGTCACTCGCCTGACGCGGCCAGAGCCGGTGGCCGTCGCCTGCGCCACGTGACGACTCGCGCTGACCGACGATGCCTGTGGCGCGGATCAGCTGTCCAGCGGCGAACCCGTCGCGCGCCGGACCGGCGGTACCGAAGACATAGACCCTGCCCTCACCGTAAGCATCGGAGATGGCCAGCGCGAAGCTTCCCGACGAGCCGGTCTCGACCCTTTCCACGCGACCGGTCAAGCGCACGAGCTGGCCTTCCTCAGACTCACGCAGCGAATCGGAGCGTACGGTCCGAGCCGTTACCGAAGCACCCGTGCCCAGGCGGGTCACGCCCCCGACGAGCGGGCGGATCTCCAGGTTGCCGTAGGGATCCGCTAACTGACCGGTGGCCTGGACTCGCAGGCCCTCGCCGATGCCATCGGATGCGTCGCCATCGGCCAGTCGCACACCGATGCCGCCGGTCCCATCCTGTAGCACGAAGTAGTCCTCATGGAGCAATCGCCCGACGTCTGCGGTCACCGTGCCTCGGACGGTGACCAGATCGCCGATGGCCCGCCCGCGCGCCTGCGAC
>Ga0136614_10000554_pt1 | contig 18993 bp, 15 predicted proteins | sample AntDrymUQ2792106_2_FD_106643 | JGI IMG/M metagenome (GOLD analysis project Ga0136614, IMG submission 106643) | Polar desert sand microbial communities from Dry Valleys, Antarctica - metaG UQ279 (21.06) | ecosystem: Environmental > Terrestrial > Soil > Desert | place: Antarctica: Dry Valley... | reverse complement strand
GGCAGCCGGACTGATCGCTTACTCGTGGCAAGAGAAGAAGCCATCGCTGAACATTCGTGTCAAAGAGCAGTTGCAACTACCAGCGGTCGTTTGCTGATGCTTATGTCGAACTGACGTTAAATACTGTTGTCTTCCGTCTTCGAGCGCGGGTCTAGTTCATAACGATTCCGGTCGCGGCGTTCGACCTTGTCGAGCAGGTCAAGCTCTTCGTTGTCTTCGTAGTTGATTCCGATGGCGTGTGCGTTCTCTTCGACGAGCGATTGATCGGGCGTCGGATTGCTGCCGGAGACAGACTCCTGTCCGCTGTCATTGACCTCTTCCCACGAGGCATCGAGATCGCCGCCCGAATCGCTCGGCGAGGCGGCGGTGTTCTGGCGCAGGCGTTGGGCCAACTGTTCGGGGTCTTTCGGCGCGCGCGCGATCTCTTCTTCCATAAATTCTTCGATCTCAGGATCAGGCACGAAGTTCGGATCGTTGCTCAAGTAGGAAAACTCTTCCGGCTGTTGTTTTGGCATCTGTCCCATTCTCCTTAACGCTGAAAATTCTGAAGACTTCCACTAATGTTCAGCCAAACAGCCGGAGCTGCTAAACCCGCTGACAGCAAGAAAAACTGCCGCGCCTCTTACCTGAAAATTTGCGCGAGGCGCGAGATGGTATCGGCTGTAAGCTGGTGGCTGTTGACGGTCAATATAGCATAAGGTGTGGAAAACTAATCACGCCGCTTCACCGGAACTATTTTATAGCTTTCAAGAAAATACTTGAGCCACGAATGAACACGAATTGGCACGAAAGAGAAAGATCAACGCCCGTCCCATCCTTGCCGGCGCGTTGCTGCTTGAATTCGCTTCCATCTCATTCGGGTTCATTCGCGGCTAACTTTTTCTTGAAATTATAGTTTGTCGGCGAATGCAGAACATGCTAATCCCTGAACGCGAAACAGCGCGCTTACTCTTGCGGGGCTTTGCTCCGGCTGATCTGGACGACTTGGCTGTTATCTTGCACAAACCGGAAGTGATGAAATTTCTCGGCACCGGCCAAGCCATCGAGCGTGCGGAAGCGGAGGAGACTCTGCACAGCATGAACCGGCATTGGGAGCGGCATGGATTCGGGCGCTGGGCGGTGGTTCACAAGGCCGAGCGCAAGTTGATCGGTTTTGCCGGGCTGCGTTCGTTTCACGGGATGCCGGAACTAATGTACTTGCTGGATCGTGAGTACTGGGGCTGCGGGCTGGCAACGGAAGTGGCCGAGTTCTGTCTGCATTTCGGCTTTCGCGAGCAAGGCTTCGACCGGATCAGCGCTTTCGCGCGGGCGGGCAATGTGGCTTCGCGCCGCGTGCTTGTGAAAGTCGGGATGCGATTCGAGCGGAAGATGAAGTTCAAGACAGCGTTGAAGATGTTGGGCGTCAAGGGCAAGGGAGACGAGATGTGGCCGAACGCCTATCTCATGCAGTACGCACTTTCGCAGGACGAGTACGAGTCCCGGTGAAGAGAACAGCGCCGTGTGAGATGGGAAAGATTTTTTCGCGGCTCTGCCGCCTGATGTGCGGAAAGGCCGAGCCTTTCCGCACATCAGGCGGCAGAGCCGCAACGCGAAGCGGCGATTTTTTTGACGCCTACTTTGTGGATCAGATCGCTCCCACGCCGCTGCCGGAAGACGTGCTTGACGATCCGCGAATGGGGAACTTACACTGCTGTTTCTGCCAGTCACATTGGAAGCAAATTTATCCGAAGACGGAAAGCGTCGTGCTGTCTCGCCTCGCTGCGTCCGTCACGTACAGGCCGACTCTGATCACAGCCACGAAAAACCATGACACATAATCTCTTCAACACGCTGCAAAACTTCGACGCCGGCAATGGCCGCGCCGCTCAGTTCTACTCGCTGCCGCAACTCGAAAAAGAAGGCGTTGGTCCCATCGCGAAACTGCCGGTCACCATCCGCATCGTCCTCGAATCGGTGTTGCGGAATTGTGATGGGAAAGCCGTCGAGGAGGCGGACATTCGCGCTCTCGCCAATTGGGGGCCGAACGCCGAGCGCACTGAAGAGATTCCGTTCATCGTCGCGCGCGTCCTCTTGCAGGATTTTACGGGCGTGCCGCTCTTGGTCGATCTGGCGGCGATGCGTTCGGCGGTGGCGCGGATGGGGCGTGAGCCGGGGATCATCGAGCCGCTCGTGCCGGTCGATCTCGTCATCGATCACTCAGTGCAAGTTGACTTCTGGAGCAGCCCCACTGCGCTTGAGAAGAACATGGAGATCGAGTTCCGGCGTAATCGCTCGCGCTATCAGTTTTTGAAGTGGGGGACGCAAGCCTTCCAGAATTTTCGCGTCGTGCCGCCGGGCATCGGCATTGTGCATCAAGTCAACCTCGAATACTTGGCGCATGGCGTGTGGGAGAAAGACGGCATTTATTACCCGGATACGCTCGTCGGCACGGATTCGCATACGACGATGATCAACGGATTAGGTATCGTGGCGTGGGGCGTCGGCGGCATCGAGGCCGAAGCCGGAATGCTCGGCCAGCCCGTTTATTTTCTGACGCCGGACGTGGTCGGCGTGAATCTCAAGGGCAGTTTGCGCGAGGGCGTGACGGCAACCGATCTTGTGTTGCGCGTAACGGAGATGCTGAGGCAGGAGAAGGTCGTCGGCAAGTTCGTCGAGTTTCACGGCGAGGGCGCGGCTAGTTTGCCGGCGACAGACCGCGCGACGATTGCCAACATGGCCCCGGAATACGGCGCGACGATGGGCTTCTTCCCTGTTGATGAAGAAACCTGCCGTTACCTGCTCGCGACGGGCCGCGACGAAGCGCACGTCAACGCTTTCCGCGCTTATTACCAAGCGCAAGCCATGTTCGGCATTCCGCGCGCGGGCGAGTGCGATTACAGCAAAGTGTTGGAACTTGATCTCGGCGAGATCGAGCCGAGCGTTTCGGGGCCGAAGCGTCCGCAGGATCGGATCGAATTAGACGATCTGAAAAACAAATTCCTTGAGCTGTTAAGCAAACCCGTCGGCGAGAACGGCTACAACAAAACAGGGGCAGAGATCGACGAACGCTTCCCCGTGAATTTGAGCGCCAGCGTGCGCGAGGCGGCGCGCGCTTTGCCGATCATTCCCGGCCATGCCATCGGCGGCGGCGGCGCGCAGGATTCGGAAACGGTTCCGCAGGTGAAGACGACCGAAGCGGACAAAGGTCTCGGCTCGCAGAGCGAGAAGAACACCAGCACGCTGACCGAGATCGAAATGATGAACAATCGCCCGACGCCCGACCGCGTAGAGCCGGCAGCGGAGACCACCGGTGCGCTCACGCTGCCAGAGCCGAACGGCTACGCCAAACTCGGCCATGGCGACGTAGTGATCGCGGCCATCACGTCTTGCACCAACACCTCGAATCCCGGCGTGATGCTGGCCGCCGGATTGCTCGCGAAAAAAGCCGTCGAGCGCGGACTCCGTGTGCCGCCGACGGTTAAGCCTTCGCTCGCGCCCGGCTCGCGCGTTGTCACCGAGTATTATCAAAAGACCGGCTTGCAGCCGTATCTCAACCAACTCGGCTTCAACATCGTCGGCTATGGCTGCACGACTTGTATCGGCAACTCCGGCCCGCTCGATCCGCGTATCGAATCGGTCATCAACGAACACGACCTCGTGACGGCGAGCGTGCTGTCGGGCAATCGCAACTTCGAGGCGCGTGTGCATCAGAGCGTCCGCGCTAATTTCCTGATGTCGCCGCCGCTCGTCGTCGCCTTCGCCCTCGCAGGCCGCGTCAACATCGACATGGCGCATGAGCCGCTAGGCCGCAGCGAGAACGGCGAGGACGTCTATTTGCGAGACATCTGGCCGACAACGGACGAGATCAGGCAAGCGCTCGGCGCGGCGACCGATCCGGAAACATATCGCCGGCTCTACAGCGACTTCGCGCAGCAGAATCCGTTGTGGAACGAGATTCCGACCACCGGCGGCGAAGTTTATCAATGGGAACAATCTTCGACTTACATTCAAGAGCCGCCGTACTTCGAGAAGTTCAGCATGGAGGCCGGCGAGTTCTGCGACATCAAGGGCGCGCGCCCGCTCGCGATCTTCGGTGATTCCGTGACGACCGATCACATCAGTCCCGCCGGCGCGATCAAGCCGACTTCGCCCGCCGGCCAGTACCTGCAACTCCGCAACATCAAAATCGAGGATTTTAATTCTTACGGCTCGCGGCGCGGCAATCATCAAGTGATGGTGCGCGGCACGTTCGCCAACGTGCGGATCAAAAACGGGATGGTTCCCGGCACAGAAGGCGGCGTGACTGTGCTGCAACCCGTCGGCGTGCAGATGAGCATTTACGATGCTTCGATGCAGTATCAACAAGCCAGCATCCCGCTCGTCGTCTTCGCCGGGCAGGAGTACGGCACGGGCAGCTCGCGCGACTGGGCCGCGAAGGGAACGAGCCTACTTGGAGTGCGCGCCGTCATCGCGCAGAGCTTCGAGCGCATTCACCGCAGCAACCTCGTCGGCATGGGCGTGCTGCCCTGTCAATTCAGAGAGGGGACCAACGCCGCCACGCTCAAACTCGACGGCACAGAGACTTTCGATCTGATCGGCTTAGAGCGAAGCGACGTGAAGCCCCGGCAGGAAGTGACGCTCGTCGTTCACCGCACCAGCGGCAAGACAGAGGAAGTGCCAGTCATTCTTCGCATCGACACGCCGATTGAGATCGAATACTACCGGCACGGCGGCATCCTGCCTTTCGTGCTGCGCCAGTTGATCCAGCAGTAGGCAGGGAGCAGGAGCAGGAGGCAGGAGGCAGGAAAAGCACAATGGTCTTAGCTGCCATCTGCCTCCTGCTTCTGCCTCCTTTACTTTTAATAATAGGCGATGGTTTACCTCTCGACAGCTCTCGGCGTGCTGCTGTTGCTGCTCGTGGCTTTCGACGTGTACGCCACGATCCTCGACGCGCGCGCCAAAGCCGGGCCGATCACCGGGCCGCTGTATCGCGGCATCTGGTGGGCGACGCGGTGGGCGGCCTTCCGCCTATTGCGCCCGAACCGGCATCGCCTGCTCAACTTTATCGGCCCGCTGTTGATGCCGGCACTGATCATCCTCTACCTCGTTATCCTGATCGGCGGCTTCGCACTGATCTATTACCCGCGAATGCCGGCGCAGTTCAACATGCCGGGCGGCATCGCTACCCCGACGTGGTTCGAGTCGATCTACTTCAGCGGCGTTTCGCTCACGACGCTCGGCTTCGGCGACATCACGCCGCGCACGATAGCGATGCGGCTGGTTTCACTCGCCGAATCGGCGAGTGGCTTCGCCTTGATCTCGCTGGCGGTCACGTACCTGATCACCGTCTATGGCGCTTTGGAGCGGCGGCGGCTGGTGGCGCTCTCGTTGTATCATCAAGCCGGTCAAGGCGCGAACGTCGCCGGCTTTCTCACGCATTACACCATCGACGGAAAATTCTACGGACTGGAAGCTGAGATCAGAACTGCCACGCGCGATCTCCAAGTGTTATATGCCGCGCACGTCGAGCATCCGATCATTCATTACTTTCATCCGCTTCAAGTTTATAAAGGACTGCCCCGCATCCTGTTTTTGACGCTGGAGACTTGCACAGTGATCCGCGCATGTCTGGACGACGAGCAATACGCGGAGATTCGTCAACACCCGGACGTGCAAACGCTTTTCGCCAACGCGCGCTATATTCTCGCGGAGACAATCGCAGGACTGGACCTCGCGCCGCAGGCTCGGCGGCGCGAAGAGCCGCCGTTCATAGAAGCGCGCCATTGGGAGCGGCGTTATCGCCAGACGCTCAACCAATTGGCGGCGGCAGGCGTCTCGACGCGAAAGGATGTAGAGGCGGGCTGGGAAGAATATCGCGCGCAACGCGAGGAGTGGGAATCAATGCTTTACCGATTCGCCGTGCATCTCGGCTACGACTGGGACGAGACCACCGGCGACCACGATCTGCGCGACGCTAACGAGGAAGCGAAAAGCTGCGAGGCAAGTGATGAAAAGCAGTCTGAAAAGTCTGATACCTCGCCCCGCAGCAGGGGCGTTATTCAATAGCCGTTAATGGCTTATCTCAGGTTAGATCGCCCGTCATCCCTCTTGCGGCCTTGCGCCGGCGAACCTTGGCCGCGAGTCCCGCCAGCCCGGTTCCGAGCAGCACTATCGTCGCTGGTTCCGGTATCGGTGCCTGCGGCGCTAGCACCGTTCCCGTGACAGTCACGGGGTTGCCGCTCGCGTCAAGTCTGAGCGCCGTGAACATTGAGAGGCCCGGCGCGAATGGACTGTTGAAGGCGAAGCCGGAGATGGTCGCCATAGCGGTGAAGTTCTGCGTGTCTTCGACGAAATCGACTTGTCCCAATCCCGGATCAAAGAAGGCGTTGAAACCGGTCGGCGCAATCAGACTTTGAACCGCGTTCGGCGCGGCGATCACGTTGATGGAGATCGCCAAAAAGTCGAAGGGCGAGGTGTTGACGACGCTGTATTGGTAGCGAAAGAGTCCGCCGCCAATGTCTGTTATCGTCGAGTTGAGCATGATTGGCTCGGCGCGGGCCGCGCCCGGCAAGAAGAGAATACTCAGCAGCAGCGCGCCCGCCAGCACGAGCAGCCTGACATATTGGCGTGAGTTGTTCATCAGAAAATCTCCTTGTGTGACTGAGGTGTGACGTGCCGCACGCTATCACACGATGTGGCGTCCCTGTTCAAGACAGGGACATCTTCGGCGGCGATGACGGGGCGAAGCGCAAACTGCTTCACCCCGTCGCGCGGGTCCTTTCAGCCGCGTGCCAATTGTCGGCACAGGGCAAGAGAGTTACAGACGTAATCTGGTATCCCGGTTATTGACGCCGTTCGGATTCGGCATTGTTTGAGGTGCGACGAATGGGAACACGTCCCCAAACACAAAGTCGTTGCGATCAACGAAGTCGCCCAACGCCTGCCCGTTGTTAATCAGCGTGAAAGTCGCGTCAGAAACATCGTCCTGTAAGCGACGCCCGCCCATGTTCATCGGCCCCCCGTTAGTGTTGTTGCCGCCGCCCGGCCCCGTGTTCGGAACTCTCAGGTCAAGCCGCAGGATGTCGCCGTTCACCTGAATCATGTTCAGGATGATGTTTCTGTTAGTCTCGTTGGTGCCGAAGTTGTTCAGCGCTTGGATGATGTCGGCCCTGAACCTGCCGTTCGCGTCATCGACCGGCGTGGCTCCGTTATACTCGTCTTTGCGGGCCGGCGGGATCAATCCGTTGACGACGAGCGGAAGGCCTTCGCGGTCAGCCGACACGAAGGGACCGGAGCCGACGACCTGACCGTTGGTCTGGACGATCTGGAAGCGCTGACGCTGCGTCACGCCGTTCAAACCGATCAAGTTGCCTTGCAGGTTGGCGGCGGTCGGTGCGCCGCGCAGCATCGCCGCCGGAACGCTGATGGCAATCGTCAGAGTGTTAAAGCCGGCGTAGGTGTCCCGACCCGGCCCTTGATTTTGGCCTTGATTACGGGCTTGGCGCGGGGCCGGCCCTTGCGTGTCCGCGTTCGGGTCAGAGCCGTCCGAGGCGTTGAAACCGGCGCGGTTCGGAAAAATCGCGCGGTTCGGATTCCCCGGGTTGTTAATCGATGACAGCACGAAGCGATTCGCGGCGGTATTGTCGAGGAAGAATGGGTCGTCCGTTACGCCGGCGAAGATGCTGGCTCCGCTCACTCCATCGGTCGTCACCGTCAGCGCGGGCGGTTCAATGTCCGGCACGTCCGCGCCTTGAGTCGGGACGTTCGTCGGCGCGTTGAAACTTTGTCCAGTGGGGAGTGTGACGGTGGCGATCTGCGGCCCCGTCTCACGACCGACCCCGCGCGTAAACCTGACATCAATGAAGCGATCCGTTTGCGCGTCGCCGGTGTTCTCAATTTCAAACCGATAACGGAGGTTGTGGTTGAAGATGGCTTGGCCGATGATCTCCGACGAGATCAGGAACGGGTTAATGGTCATGACCATGACGACCTGCGAGTTGTCGTTCGAGTCAAGGAAGAAATACATGTCGTTAATGTCTGAAGCGTGGTCGTTGGCTAGTTGCGGCCCGTCGATGTGGTCGGAGGCGTTCGTCGCCGTCGGCGGCATCAACTGGATGGCGAGAGCTACCGACACGGCAAGTGCGGCGGCAGCGATCTTTTTGTTTCTTGACCCCAGCATAATCTCCTTCTCCTTTTCAAAGACTTAGGACGGTTTTGGGGGCGAAAGCCCAGCGGATCTGCAACTCGCAAGCGGCTTATCGTACTACTTGCAGGTTGCCTCACCGATGAACTTCAGTTGAATTCAACCGCACTTGAAGAAGCGCAACTTACGAGTATCACTGATCAAACAAATGTCTGAATTGTTGTATTTCAGTGTCACTGCAAATTTAGGCAACCCCGTCATGAAACAGCTCCAGCGGCTTCGGGAAGAAGCGCGATATCTGTTCGTCGGCGCGGTGGCGACTCGTGAATCGATAATGGGGTGCAGAACACTCCGCAGATCATCGCGGGCAGCCGATTTTATGGATTACGTGCTGACCAGCCGCGAGGTGCTGGCGGCCTTTATATTCACGTTTTGCATCCGGCTGTCGGATGCTGAACGGCGCATTGAAATCCTTGCGAACAGGGGTGCTGAAGAGCGGCTCGGAAGATTACTGCTCCACCTCGCCGCTTCGCGCCGCGAAAACATCAGCGAGCCGGTGGAGATGGTCGGCGAGGTCGCGCTGCCCGTCAGCCACGACGAGTTAGCTCAGATGGCGGCGATGAGCCGCCCGCACGTGACTCACACGATGGGCAAACTACGCCACCGCAGGCTGGTGCGCTACGAGCGCGGTCGCCCTCTCGTCGTGGACGTGCCCGCGCTCAGATCGTACTTGACTGGCGAATGAGCCGAACAGACGCTCAGTGCTGGTCGAAGAGGTAGGGGCTGGGGCGGTAATTAATGGACAGCGTGCCGCTTCATGACGCCGCCACTCGCGTCGGCAATCGCGTGAATCACGATGAACGCCGCCTCGTCCAATTCTTCCACAATCCGTTTGACTCTGGCGATCTCCAGTCGCGTGACGACGCAATATAAGATGTCCTGTTCGGCTTCCGTGAACCCGCCGCGCCCTTTGTAGATTGTCACGCCGCGCCCTATGTCGTTCAGGAGAGCGGAGCGAATCGCTTCGCTCTGGGCGGAGACGATGATGATGCCGTTGTACTCTTCAATGCCGTGAATGATGAAGTCGATAGTCTTCGACGCCGCGAAGTACGTGAGCATCGAATACAACGCCGGCTCAATGCCGAGAGAGAGGGCGGCGACGGAGAAGATAGCGACGTTTAAGACGAGAATGATGTCGCCGATCTGCGCTCCTAATTTTTTGCTCAACAACAGCGCCGCCACTTCCGTCCCGTCGAGAACGCCGCCCCCGCGAATCGCCAGACCGATCCCCGCGCCGATGAAGAAACCGCCGAAGACCGCCGTCAAGAGTTTGTCTTCTGTCACGTTAGGAAACTTGACGAGCGCGAGACACACAGCCAACCCCACAATCGCCACGAAGCTCTTCAAGGCGAAAGTCTTGCTCATCTGTTTGTAACCGATGACGAGAAACGGGAGATTGATGAGCAGGATCAGAATTGGCAAGGGCGCGCCCGACAAGTCCGAAACCAACATCGAGACGCCCGTCACGCCGCCATCGATGAAGCGGCTCGGCAAGAGAAAACCTTTCAAGCCCAGAGCGGCAGACAGAATGCCTAACAGGATAAATAGGGCGTTGACACTTTCGCGGACGATTGGTTTCATCGCCCAACAATAGTTTCCGGGTGTGGGAGGGTCAAGGCTCGATTCGCACTGCCAATGAATCAAGGTAGGAAAGACCCGCGCCCATGCTTGCCGATCCGCATGTCGGTGAGCCAGTCGAGCCAGCGCCAGCGAAGGGCGCGCGGCGCGAGTTGTTCGGTGATGGCCGGCGCGTGGAGCGTTCGCCCGCCACTTAATTCAAGCTGAGCGTCGGCGAGAAAGCGCAAGTAAAAATAACTGCCGTCGATGACTCTTTGTTGCCGGACTTGAAGCATGGCGCGTTGGTCTTCGTGTTTGAAAGCGAATGTCAGAGCGTGCGGATAACGGATGCCAAAGTGATGCCGGCGAAAATCTGCGGCCTTGAAATTGGCGGCGGGCGCATTGAGCGCATTGTGTTGCATGAGGCAGAGCCGCGGGAGCGGCGCGGTGTCGGCGATCTCTTGGTAGAGATAAAAGACGACGGTCATTCCCGCGAAATGCGCGCGTCCCCACTGCCAAGAACGGACAGCGGCGGGCAGCCAGCGCGTATCGCGGTTGTGATCGTGATAGCCGACGCCGGCAAACACTCGCTCTTCAATCTGTCGATGATCACGCCCAACGATGATGTAAGAGCCGCTCACGCGGCAGCGCGGCGCGACTAAATTCCAACTGTGAAAACTCTGTCCCGCCAGTTCTTCAGCCGCCGCCGGCAAAAGATCGCCTTCGGCTATCTCCCAAACGAAAGTCCCGCGCAGCCTGCGCCCGCGCCGCAGTTGTTCGTCCAGCGTGATGGCGAACCGCTTGCCGCCGCGCGCCGTCTCAAGACGAAAGCTGCTCTGACCGATGCGGCATTCTGGATGTGCGCGGCTCGCGGCAAAATCAGCGGCGGCATATTCGTTGATCGCGCGCCACACGGGCCGCCCGTCGCGATAGAAGCAGACGGCGACGGCAGGGAACTGAACTGCTTTAGAAATCTCGGCGGAAGATATGGCACGCTGTTGCAGCGACGCGGCAGCCGCGCGGTTGTATCGCGGCGAGAAGATGAAGTTGGCAAGGAAAATGATCACAACGGCTTCGCGCCCGTCGTCGCTCAAGGCGTCGAAATACCACCACTCGTAAGCGCCTTCGTGCGCGTCAGCGTGCCACAGGTCGTCTTTGAGATCGGAGCTAATATGAAAGCGGTCAGTTTGTTGTGAGCCGAGAGTGTGAATCTTCGTTTCCACGTGCGAGAGCTTACAAGCGACGGTTAAAAATTGAGAAGCGAGGAAAGGCGATCCACGCGCAGCACACGAGACAACGCGAGTGTAAATTGACATGCTGACAAAGAAGCACATGGGTGTAAGCTGCACATCGTTCGTCCTTGTTACGTCCTTACATAGTTTGAGGTGGTCCTAAAAAGTGCGACTCAAAAGTGTCTTAGCTTTTATTCCTTACACGCTCCCTGATCTCCCGCTGTTGACCGCTACCAACCAGCAATGTTAATTTAACGCAAGCAGCCGCCTCAGGCTGCCAGTCAAGCCAACCTCTTACTTCCCTTAAGACTCACAAACATGAAAACACAAATCGAAGAATCCTGTGTTCTTTCCCTCGTCCTCATCGCCTTCTGCTCATTCGGGCATGTGACGGCTCGCGCTAACGTGAGAGATTCCACGCGCCCGCCGCTCATGGCTGGGTCGTCCGCCGTCAATCCGACGGTGGTTAATCTTCGGAACTTTGGCGCGGTCGGGGACGGCGCGGCGGACGACGGGCCGGCGCTACAGCAGTCCCTTAACGCGCTCTCGGCGGCGGGCGGCGGGACGCTCTTCGTCCCGGAAGGCCGGTACGCGATCAACACCCCTGTGATGAAGGACTTCTCGAATCTCTCAGCTTCCGTCATCATCCGGGGAGTGGACCCATCGCCTGATCCAATCGGCCCGCACATCGCCGACGGCTTAGGGTCGCTCTCGGAGTTCGTGATCAAGGTGGGAGCTTCTTCCAACGCGCTGACTGTCGCCGGCCTCCGTCAGCTTCTCATTGAAGATTTAACTTTCATCGGCGATCCGGCGGTCGAAGACGACGCTCATACGGTCCTCGCCATCCACGAAATCGCCGACGCCCGGCTCCGCAATTGCGAGTTCTACGGCTTGGCGAGTTTCGTCGATGGCGGCTCAATCGTTTACGCGTATCACAGCGGTCTCAAGGTAGAAGGCTCGGCGTTCTTAGGGTGCGCTGCGAACAGCGGCCTGCGAACTTCCGTCATCCAGAACGTTTGGTGGAGAGAAGTGTCGATTACGGACACGCGGTTCATAGATTACGGATGGCGGCCCGATTTCTTTTCTAAGACCACGCTGTCGCCGCCCTACTCGTGGATCAGCGTCGGCAACGCCGCCGCCGTGGATGATCCGGCTGAGCAGCGGCAGGTGATCATCCGTAACGTCTTCCTCGATGAGGGAGTGTTCGTCGGGTTGAGTTGTATCCCGGCATTTTTCACGCAGCCGCAAGCCGGCGCGCCCATCGATCTCATCTTCATCTCCGGCCTACAGGTGAACGTGACCAACCTCGGAGGCAACGGGGTCTATTTGAGCGACGCCCGGAGAGTGTTCATCGAGCGGTCGCACTTCGGTTGGAGCCATGTCACCACCGCCGCCATTGCGCTCGGCAACATCGGCGACGCGACCATTGACCGGGCCGACTGCGTGGACGCGGCGAACATCATTTACGCCGACGACGCGACGCACCGCCTCACCGTCATCAATTCCGTGTATGCCACGCTCGATTCTTCGGCGCAGATCACTAAAGTCGTGACGACTGCACCCGTCGATGATCCAGTTCAGTACGTGCGCGAGCAGTACCTGAGCGTCCTCGGTCAGGAGCCGAAGCCGGCGGAACTGATCTACTGGGCCGATCAATTTCTCGGCTGCGACGCTTCGGCTCAGTGTACGGCGGAAAAACGCCTCGCCCTCTCGGCTTATCTCGGCGCGACGCCCACGCCAACTTACACGCTCTCCGGGCGGGTATTGAATAGCCGAGGCGACGGGCTGCCCTCCGTGTTCGTTGCACTGAGCGGGACGCGCGCGGCGACGGTGATGACCGACAGCACTGGGAATTACGCATTCCCTGACTTGCCTACCGCCGGCCATTACGTGGTCACGCCGGAAAAGACGCATTACGATTTCGCGCCCCCGTTTCAGGTCGTGACAAATCCGGGGCAGGATCGGGTCGTCAACTTCGGCGCGACACTCAAGAGACATTTGATCAGCGGCACCGTGACCGACGGCGTCAAGCCGCTGAGTGGCGTCACGGTCTCCCTGAGCGGCACTCAGTCCGCAGTAGTGACGACGGGCGGCGACGGCGCTTACTCATTCGTCGTTGACGCCGGCGGCGCTTACACTATCGCCGTGGCGAAGGACCATTACATGTTCGACCAAGCGAGCCGGAACTTCAGTGATCTGAGCGGCGACCAAGTGTTCGACTCGATTGGAGTCCTCCGCACGTACACCATCAGCGGCATGGTGACTGCGGCTAAACACGCGCCGCTTGGCGGAGCGTCCGTCGAGTTGAGCGGCGCTCAATCACTGTGCGCCACGACCGCCGATGACGGAACTTATTCGTTCACGGTGGCGGCGGGCGGCAACTACACCGTGACGCCATCGAAGCCCGGCTACGCTTTCGGCCCGGCGAGCCGGACTTTCAGCAGCCTCGGCGGCAACCAAGTGACCGCCTTCACGGGCGCGCTCCTGCCGGTGCTGCTCACCGAAGATGGTACGGCGCGCACCGTCGCTCTCGACTCGACGACGATGGTTCCCGGCCCTTTCTCGCTCACGAGCAGTCGCAATTTCGCCGCCGACGGTCGCACCCGCCTGATGCTCTTCGCCCTTTACGTGGATGCGGAGTCGGCGGAAAACATTTCGGTGATCAACGTCCAAGCTGAAGACGCTGCACAAAGAATTTACCCGCTGGCGGTTGAATACGCCGGGAGCGTCGCGGGCTTCGAGTGGCTAACTCAGATCATCGTCACGCTGCCGGATCAGGCGCGCAGTGCCGATCAGTTGTGGATCAGCGTCAGCCAGCGCGGCGCGGTGAGTAATAAAGGGCTGATCGCCATCCAACGTTCCGAGAATAGCTTCCAGTAACGGGAGCGTGAGTCGTCATGGCAAAAGGACGGCCAGCTTCGCTGTACGTCTTCAGATATTTCACTGACCGTTTTCACATATTTGGTTCTGTCGCTCTTTTGCTACCGCTGGCGAATTCAGTCAGCAGGACGGGCTGCATCATCAACTTTACGAAAGACGTTTGCCTCGTCTGCGCCGGCGGCACTTCAGCGAGCCAGTTGGCAACTCGCACAAAGTTGATCGCCGTTGCCGTCAGCACCTGTTGCAAGTGCGTCTTGGCTCCGCCTAAGTAATGACCGCGGCGGGCACCGAAAGCACACTAGGCTGCTAATGATGTGAGTCTCATTCCTTCCATCTCTCTTCAGCGCAAATTCATGCTGATGCAAAGGGGCGTGGTTTAGACTTTCGCCGCGCGTTGGTGCTAAAGTAAGCGCGGTCAATTTAACCAATCCAGCCTCCAAGTTTTCTTAATGTCACTATTGTCTGGAAGGAGTTTCTGTTCATGTCAACACCACAAGCCGCATCTGAAACGCCTCGTCGTTATCAACTCTTCATCGACGGCCAATGGGTCGATGCCGAATCGGGCAAGACCTTTACCTCGCCGAATCCCGCGACCGGCGAGACGCTGGCCGAAGTCGCCGAAGCCGACAAAGCCGACATCGACAAAGCCGTGTCTGCCGCGCGCCGCGCCTTCGAGGGCAAGTGGTCCAAGTTGAGCGCGCGTGATCGCGGGCGTTTGATGTACAAGCTGGCGCAACTCATCGAATCGCGGACGCAAGAATTGGCCGCGCTGGAAACTGCCGACAACGGCAAGCCGATCCGCGAATCGGCCTTCGTCGATCTGCCGCAGGTCGCCGAAAATTTTGAATACTTCGCGGGCTTCGCCACGAAGATCGAAGGCGAGACGATCCCCGTGCCGGGACAGATGTTCAACTACACTTTGCGCGAGCCGATTGGCGTCTGCGGCCAGATCATTCCGTGGAATTTTCCGTTGCTGATGGCCGCTTGGAAACTCGCGCCCGCGCTCGCGGCGGGCAACACCATCGTTTTGAAGCCCGCCGAACAAACTCCCGTGACGGCGATGGAACTCGGCAAGCTGATTCAAGAGGCTGGCTTTCCCGAAGGCGTCGTCAACATCGTGCCGGGCTACGGCGAGACGGCGGGCGCGGCGCTCGCCGCGCACCCCGGCATCGACAAGGTCGCGTTCACCGGCAGCACGGAAGTCGGCAAGCTGATCGCGCACGCGGCAGCGGATAATTTGACGAAAGTCTCGCTCGAACTCGGCGGCAAAGCTCCCAACATCGTCTTCGCCGACGCCGACATTGAGCAGGCGGTCAGCGGCGCGATGATGGGCATCTTCTTCAATCAGGGCCAAGTCTGCTGCGCCGGCTCACGCCTCTTCCTCGACGAGCGGATCAAGGAAGAATTTCTCGGACGCTTCAAAGAGAAAGCCCAAAAAGTCAAAGTCGGCGATCCGATGGACAAGGCGACGTTGATGGGGCCGCAAGTCTCTTGCGAACAACTCGACCGCATCAAGGGCTACGTGGACATCGCGCGCAGCGAGGGCGCGACCGTGTTGACCGGCGGCGAGCCGCCCCAACTCGAAGACCGTTTCAGCGGCGGCTATTTCTTCCAACCGACGATCTTCAGCGAAGTCAAAAATGAGATGCGCGTCGCCCAAGAGGAAATCTTCGGCCCCGTGACTTCGGTCATTACCTTCAGCAATGAGGCCGATCTGATCAAACAGGCCAACGAGACGATCTATGGTCTCTCTGCCGGCATCTGGACGAAAGACATCACGCGCGCCCACCGCTTCGCCAGAGAGATCAAGGCCGGCGTCATCTGGATTAACACCTTCAATATGTTCAACGCCGCCTCGCCCTTCGGCGGCTACAAACAATCCGGCTACGGGCGCGAGATGGGCAAGCACGCGCTTGAACTCTACACCCAAGTCAAAAGCGTCTGGGTCGATCTCTCAGGCAAACCCATCGGTTGGTTCGGTAATTAGTCGGAGGAGTTGAGACACGCTGCGGCACGGCGCGCTGCTATTGGGCAGTGTGCCGTGCCGCAGCAATGAGCGTGATGATCGGAGGAGCCGATGGCGACGACAGCAGCGACGACCGCGGCGATTGCGGCGGCGGCAGCGGAAGCCGCCCGGCGGCGCGAAGAAGAAGAGATGACTAAATACGGCGAGCCGGAGCTACGAGACGGCTGGGAGTTCAAGATTCTCCGCGCCAACTCAGACGCTTTCAAGAAACCTGATGTGCTGCGGCAAGTGTGCGAAGAAGAAGCGCAAGCCGGCTGGGTCTTGCTGGAAAAATTCGATGACAGCCGTCTCCGTTTCAAGCGACCGATCAGCGAGAGACAGCGGGACAACTCGCTGGCTATCGATCCATACCGCACACACTACGGCATGTCGCAAGGCGCATTCGTCGCCGTTATTCTAGGGGTAATTTCCGGCGCGCTTCTCCTTGTTGTTCTGCTCGTCATGTTTATCGTGCGGGGATAAACCGCAGGTCTAGCGGCGCGGCGTCTTAAATTTCGCGCTGCGTTTCGCGCGCGCGCGTTTTTTAGAAGCATCCCTCCCGCCCAAAACATCATCGCACGCTATGATTCACCCTCTCCCAAAATTCAAACGAAGAGTAAGGAGAAGCAATGCGCTCACGTCGTAACTTTGTAGTCCTAACCGTCGCTCTCGCCAGTGTTCTTTTTCTGACAGCTTGTCCGAGCCGGACTAATATCGGAAAGATCGTCTCTGATCCGTCGCGCTATCTCGATAAGGAAGTCGGGATCGCGGGCCGTGTTGAAGATAGTTACGGCATTCCGTTCGTCGGCGGCGCGTACAAGCTCGACGACGGGACGGGCGAGATGTGGGTCGTCTCGCGGCGCGGCGGTGTGCCTTCGCGCGGCGCGCAGGTCGGCGCGAAAGGCCGCGTCTATAATGGCTTCAGCTTCGGCGGACGCAATTTCGGCACGGTGCTAGAAGAGCAAGATCGGAAAATCAAGTGAGGTTTTTTCGTTGATTCATCGGCTCATCGATTCATCGTTCCGGTCGGCAGTGAGTTAATGAGTCGATGAATCGATGAGCCGATGAATCAATTCCTCTCCATTCTCGACAAACAGTTCTCAAACTTGCACGCGCGCTTAGTCGCTTTAGTTCGTGCCATGCCTGCCGATAAACTTTATTGGCAGCCGCATGCGCCGACGATTGGTGCGCCGCCCGTTTACTCTTGTGGCGAACATATCATCAGGAGCGCCGCCGTCGTCGAGCAGACGTTCGGCGGCATCACGGCGAATTTGTGGGACGATCCGTTCGAGTGGACGCTGCCCGAATGTCTCGCCGCGCCGGAGCGGATGTTAGAGTATCTCTCGGAAGTTGAAGCGACGCGGCAGCGCGGATTCTCCTTGTTAAAATCTGACGACGATTTACGCAGAGAGATCGCCATGCCGTCCGGCGAGATGCTGACTTTGTTCGCGTTGCTGACCGAAACGCTCGTGCGCGCCGCACAACATCAAGGCCGTGCCGACGCAATTTCCCGCCTCAGCTTGGATGCGCGCCTACCTGAATAAAGCGATGAGCAGGCGCATCAACTCACACTACCGCGATGTCTGAGTCCACACACACGCTCGCAGCGCAATTGCGCGAAAGGATCGAGCGCGAAGGGCCGATCACTTTCCGCGATTGGATGGAGGCCGCGCTTTACGATCCGCAAGGCGGTTATTACCAGCGCGCCGATCTCACGCGATGGGGGGGCGCGGGCGACTACCGCACCAGCGCCGAACGCAGTCCACTCTTTGCCGCCACGTTCGCGCAGTATTTCGCGGCCCTCGATGAAGAGTTAAGCGCGCCGCATCCGTTCACGATCATTGAATCAGGAGCCGGCGACGGGAGTTTCGCGCGCAGCGTGTTGGAAACTTTGCGCCGCGATCACCCGGAAACTTTTCCCCGCATACATTACTTGATCGACGAGTTGAGCGACGATGCGCGGCATCGCATCAAGCACGCGCTCGGCGAGTTCGTCGAGCAGACCGCGTTTGTTCAATTGTCCGATCAAGAAGAGCCAATTGGAGAAGGCCTCATCTTCACGAACGAATTGCTCGACGCTCTGCCGGTGCATCGCGTCACTATGCACGACGGGAAATTGTCGGAGTTTTACGTCGGATTAAATGAGATGGGCGAGTTCGTCTGGGTTGTGCGCGAGCCGTCAACGCCGCGCTTGCTCGAACATCTGTCGCGCCAGCAAATCAGTTTGGAAGAAGGGCAGATCGTTGAAATCAATCTCGCCGCCGCCGACTGGATCACACGCGCGGCGAAATTGCTCCGGCGTGGTTTCCTCATCACTGTCGATTACGGAGCCGAGGCGTCGGAGCTTTATCACGATCCGGGTCGGTACACCGGCACGCTCCGCGCTTTTCGCCGGCACCAATTCGCCGGCAATGTCCTCGCGTCTCCCGGCGAACAAGACATCACGACGACCATCGATTGGACACAGATACGGACAGCGGGAGAAGCGGCGGGCTTACAAACAATCCTCTTCGAGCGGCAAGATCAATTTCTGCTCCGCGCCGGCCTCCTCGAACAACTCGAACTGTTGACCGCGAGCGCCGCCGATGAAGCCGGGCGCGTCAACCTGCGCCTCGCTGCCCGCGATCTGATCCTCCCCGGCGGCATGAGCGGGAGCTTTCAAGTGTTGGTGCAAGAAAAGTTTTCAGTTTTCAGCAGAGCCGATAGCCAAGTCTGAAAACTGAAAACTTTAGAAAATCGAGAAGCGCACGGTCAGATACTTGCGCGGATTTTGGCGGAAGTCGTAGAGGAGTTTGACGGATTCGGAGGAGAGTTGGTTGACGTTGTTGTAGAGCGTTTCGTCGGTGACGAGTTTGCCGAGCGTGCCTTCGCCGCGTTGGACGCTGGCGACCATGCTATCGATGCGTTCGGCGGAAGTGTTGAAGCGGGCGATGGCAGCGCGGGCGTCGTTGTAGAGTTGTTCGTCGGTGAGGAGTTTGCCGGCAGTGCCGCGACCGGCGCGGATGTCGGCGACAACAGTGTTGATCTCTTCGACCGAACGATTGAGCCGATTGACGGTTGCGCGGGCGTCGTTGTAGAGCGCCTCGTCGGTCAAGAGTCTGCCGGCAGTGCCGCGACCGGCGCGCAGATCAGTAGCG
>Ga0136614_10000552_pt1 | contig 19027 bp, 19 predicted proteins | sample AntDrymUQ2792106_2_FD_106643 | JGI IMG/M metagenome (GOLD analysis project Ga0136614, IMG submission 106643) | Polar desert sand microbial communities from Dry Valleys, Antarctica - metaG UQ279 (21.06) | ecosystem: Environmental > Terrestrial > Soil > Desert | place: Antarctica: Dry Valley... | reverse complement strand
TCCAGGCCGCTCCGGTCTGGGCCTGCTCGGCGATGGCCAGCAGTGCTTCGGTGGTGGCGAACTCGGACGCCGGGTTCGCATCCCAGCCGCCGTTGGCCTGCTGGGTGGTGCGTAGGTAGGCGACGCCGGCGGCGGTGTCAGCCGCGACGGGGCTGGTCGTAATGATGGAGACGAAAACGAGCGCGCCGAAGAGCGCAACGAGTCGAGGAACGCGTGCCATTGGATCCTCCGCAAGGCCCCTGTCCACGAGGACCTCTGTCGGCCGCCTCGAGGGCGGCTCTTCCTGCGAGACACCGGTGGCCCGGTGGACAGCGGAGGCATCCTGGCTCGCGGGGCCGGCAGGGCCGGCACCCGCTTACAGTTGCGGGTCAGCGTCGGACTTGCACCGACTTCCCCTGTGCCTCCGGTGGACCGGAAGCACCGCACGCAACATCCGGGTTGCGCACGACCGCTGTCAGATACGCACGGTAGTGAGGTGAGCAGCACGACGTCAATGGGCTTCGACCGCGACGGGTCGTGGCATTCGATCGCGTGGCTGGGGTGGGCGGTCGCGGCCTCGGCGACGGTGCAGCTGGCGCCCAGCCCGGTCTACGTCGCGCTGATCATCGCCGTGGCCGCCCTGGTCGTCGAGGTGCACGCCCTCGACAGCCCGTTCGCCCGGGCGTTCCCGACCCTGATCACGGTGGCGGTGGTGTTCGCGTTCCTGCGGGTGGCGCTCACCGCCGCCACCACCCACGGCAGCGCCGGTCCGGTGCTGTTCACCACGCCCGACTTCACGCTGCCCACGATCCTGGGCGGCTTCACGGTGGGCGGCCCGATCGGGGCGCCGATCGTGCTGCGGGCCGCGGCCGAGGCGTTCGTGATCGTGGGCGTGATGGCCGTCTTCGGCGCGTTCAACGCGACGGTGTCGCACTACGAGCTGGTCCAGGCGACACCGCGGGCGTTCTACGAGATCGGCCTGGTCGTGATCGTGGCGCTGGCGTTCGTGCCGTTCACGATCGGCACCATCCATTCGGTGCGCGAGGCCGACCGCGCCCGCACCGGCGGGCGCGTGGTCCGGAGGGGTCGGCTGCTGCGGATGCTGGTGCCGATCCTGGAGAGCGGGATGGAGCGGGCGGTCGGGCTGGCCGAGTCGATGGACGCCCGGGGCTTCGCCCGCGGTGGTCCGTCCCCACGCGACCGGCTGGCGGGGTGGTGCGGACTCGGGTCGCTGCTGGCGCTGGGCGGCGGCTTCGTCGCGCTCGTGGGCGGGGCCGAGACGGTGGCCGCGCTGCTGGGCGTGGTCGGGGTGGGGGCGCTGGTCGGCGCGGTCACGCTGGCGTCGCGGGGGACGCGCCGGTTGCGCTACCGGCCTCGTCAGATGACCGGGGCCGACTGGGGTCTGATCGTCGTGGCGGCGCTCGCCCCGATCACGATCGCGTTGCTCGACCTCGCCGGCGACTCCTCGCTGCGCTGGGTCGCCGCGACTCCCCTGGCCTGGCCGACCTTCCGCGTGCTGCCCGCGTTCGCGATCGCCCTGCTGCTCGCCCCTCTTTCCTCGCTTTGGCGTCGGAAAAGCACCCCTGAGGTGCCTTTGCGACGCCAAAACGTGAAGGAAGCGGTGGCGGCATGAGCGCGATCGCGTACCGCGGGGTCTCGTTCGCGTACCCGGACGCGCCCGGGCTCGCGCTCGACGGAGTAGACTTCGACGTCGCGCCCGGCGAGGTGCTGCTGGTCATCGGGTCGTCTGGGTCGGGCAAGAGCACACTGCTGCGCGCCGCCAACGGGCTCGTCCCCCACTCCAGCGGCGGGCGGTTCACCGGCGAGGTCGTGGCCTTCGGCCGGTCGACCAGGTCGCACCATCCGCGCGAGTTGGCCGACGTGGTCGGGTTCGTCGCCCAGGACCCGGAGGCGCAGTTCGTGGTCGACCGGGTCGAGACCGACGTGGCCTTCGTGCTCGAGAACCTCGGCCTCCCCGCTCCCGCCATGCGCCGTCGGGTCGAGGAGACGCTCGACGCGCTCGGCATCGCCCACCTCCGCCACCGATCGCCCGCCACCCTCTCCGGCGGCGAACGCCAGCGCGCCGCCATCGCCGGCGCGCTCGCGGCCGCGCCGAGCGCGCTCGTGCTCGACGAGCCCACCTCGCAGCTCGATCCTCAGGGCGCCGAGGACGTCCTCGCCGCCGTCACCCGCCTCAACGCCGACCTCGGCACCACCGTCGTGCTATCCGAGCACCGGCTCGAGCGCGCCGCCCCCCTCGCCGACCGGGCCGTGGTGATGGAGGCCGGCCGGGTCGGCGCGCCGGCCGCTCCGGCCGCGATCGTCGCCGCGTACCCGGGGGCCCCCAGCGTCACCCGGCTGGGGCGACTGCTGGGCTGGAGGCCGCCCCCGCTCACCGTGCGCGACGCCCGCCGCTTCGCCGCCGCCGCCGACCTGCCCCCCGGCCCCGATCCCGAGGCGAGCGCGCCCGCTGCGGGTGAGCCGCTGGTGTCGGCGCGTGGCCTGGAGGTCGAGCTCGACGGGTGCGACGTTCTGCGGGGCGTCTCGCTCGACGTCGCCCGGGGCGAGGTCGTGGCGGTGCTCGGGCGCAACGGCGCGGGCAAGACCACGCTGCTGCGGGCGCTCGGCCGGCTCCTCGAACCCGCCCGCGGGACCATCACCGGCGCCGGGACCGTGGCCTACGTGCCCCAGGACCCGAACGCGCTCCTGTTCGCACCCACGGTGCGGCGCGAGCTCACCGAGACGCTGCGGCTACTGCACCGTTCCGACGCCGACGCCGTCCACCGCTGGCTCGGCGCGCTCCACCTCGACGACGTCGCCGAGCGGCACCCCCGCAGCCTCGCCGGTGGCGAGCGCCAGCGGGTCGCGATCGCAGCGGTGGCCGTCGGAGGCGCCGACGTGCTGCTCCTCGACGAGCCCACCCGGGGTATGGACGCGGCGTCGCGCGCCGCGCTCGAGCACGCCGTCGGCCAGCACGCCCGCGCCGGGGGCGCGGTGATGCTCGCCACCCACGACGTCGAGCTCGCCGCCCGCTGCGCGACCCGCGCGGTCGTGCTCGGCGACGGCGACGTCGTGGCCGAGGGACCGGCGCGTTCGGTCCTCGCCGGCTCGCTGTTCGCCCCCCAGGTGCTGCGGGTGGCGCCGCCGTACCTGACCGTCGAGGAGGTCGAGACGGCGATGGTGGAACGGTGAGCGCGACCGCGGTCGCACTCTCGCGTCCGGCGCGCCTGCGTCCGGCGACCGTGTACGTGCTCATGCTCGTCGTCGGCACCGCCGCCTTCCTCTACCCGTTCTGGCTGCCGGCCGAGGCGTTCCCGGAGCAGGCCCACGGTGGCGACGCGCCGCTGGTCGCCGCGCTGATCGGTGCGCTGGTCGTCGGGGCGGTCATGCTCGAGGTGCGCCGCGGCACGATGAACGGCGCCACCGTGGCCGTGCTCGGCGTGTTGTCGGCGTTTGCGGGGCTGCTCAGGCTGGTCGACCTGCCCGGCAACAACGCCGGCCTGCTCTTCCTCGTGGTGCTGGCGGGCGCGGCGTTCGGCCCCCGCTTCGGGCTGCTGCTCGGCATTTGCGCGATGGCGACCTCGGCCGTCATCACCGGCGGCATCGGGCCGTGGCTCCCGTTCCAGATGCTCGCGCTCGGCTGGATGGGCGGCGCCGCCGGGCTGCTGGGACGGGTGACCGCCCGCCTCGACCCTCGCCTCGAGGTTGCAGTTCTCACCGCCTACGGCTGGGGCTGGAGCTTCGTCTACGGGGCGATCATGAACCTGTGGTCGTGGCCGTTCCTGCACGGCGACGGCCCGACCTCGTGGCGCCCGGGCCTCGGGTTCACCGGCACGCTCGAGCACTACTGGTCGTTCTACGTGGCCACATCGTTCGGGTGGGACGCCGCCACCGCGCTCTGCAACGCGCTGCTGATCGCCCTCACTGGGTCGGCGGTGCTGCGCACGCTGCGCCGCTTCGCCCACCGGCTGGAACCGGCGGTGGAGCTGAGGTGAGCGACCGCGGCGCAGGTACCCTGCGGCGCAGCGAGCCCGGGCCCGAGCGGCCCGAGCGGAAAAGGAGGCGTCTCCGGCGTGACGTACCGGGTCGTTCAATGGAGCACGGGAAACGTCGGCCGCCTCGCGCTGCGGGCCATCATCGAGCACCCCGAGCTCGAGCTCGTCGGCCTCCTCGTCCACAGCGAGGACAAGGCCGGTCGCGACGCGGGCGAGCTCGCCGGCACCGAACCGGTCGGGGTGACCGCGACCACCGATCCGGACGAGGTGCTCGCGCTCGGCGCCGACTGCGTGTCATACATGGCAACGGGTGACCTGCGCCCCGACGAAGCGGTCGCCGACATGGCCCGCATCCTGGAGTCCGGCGCCAACGTCGTGTCCACCTCGGTGGTGCCGCTCGTGTTCCCGCCCTCGGCGCCGAGTCGCTACACCGACCCGCTCCAGACCGCGTGCGAGAAGGGGCGGACGTCGTGCTTCACCTCGGGCATCGACCCCGGGTTCGCCAACGACCTAATCCCGCTGGTGATGTCGGGCTTCTCGAAGCGGATCGACTCGATGCGGGTGATGGAGATCCTCAACTACGACACGTACGACCAACCCGAGGTGCTGTTCGAGACCATGGGCTTCGGCACTCCCCTCGACGACACCCCGCTCCTCCTCCTACCGGGCGTGCTCGCGCTGGCGTGGGGCGGGGCGGTGCACGCGATGGCGGCCGGGCTCGGCGTCGAGCTCGAGGACGTCCGCGAGACCCACGAGAAGTGGGCCGCGACCGAGACGTTCACGGTGCCCAGCGGCACGATCGAGAAAGGCACGATGGCCGGGCTGCGCTTCGAGGTGCAGGGCATCGTCGGCGGTGAGCCACGTGTCATCGTCGAGCACGTCACCCGCATGCACGACACCGCCGCCCCCGACTGGCCCCAGCCGAGCGGCCAGGGCTCCTACCGCGTGCTGCTCGAGGGTGACCCCGAGATCAAGCTGGAGCTCGAGTTCGTGGGCGAAGGCGGCGACCACAACGCCGGCGGCCTGCTCATGACCGCGATGCGGATGCTCAACGCGATCCCGGCAGTCTGCGAGGCGCCGCCGGGCCTCCTCTCGCCCCTCGACCTGCCCCTGGTCACGGGGAAGGGCTTGATGCGCTGACGCGCATCAATCTCTCATCCGGTGGCGGCCGGTGCTGCCATCCACGCGGCGTAGAGGCTGGCGTAGCAGCCCTCCCGCCCCAACAGCTCCTCGTGCGTACCGAGCTCGGCCAGGCGACCCTCGTCGACCACCGCGATGCGGTCGGCGCGCTCGGCGGTCGAGAGCCGGTGGGCGATCACCACGACCGTCCGGCCCTCCATCAGGCGTTCGAGGGCCTGCTCGACCGTCCGCTCGGTGCCGGGGTCGAGGTTCGAGGTCGCCTCGTCCAGCACCAGCAGGGTCGGGTCGGCGAGGGCGGCGCGCGTCAGCGACACCAGCTGGCGCTCTCCGGCCGAGAGCCGTGACCCCCGCTCGCGGACCTCGGTGTCGAGCCCGTCGATCAGCGCGTCGAACCGCTCGGTCAGCCCCAGGGCAGAGATGGCATCGTCGATCTCGGCGTCGGTGGCCTCGGCCCAGCCGAAGCGGATGTTGTCCCGCACCGTCCCGGCGAACAGGAAACCCTCCTGGGGCACGACCACGATGCGCCGGCGCAGCGAACGCAGCGTGGCGTCGCGCAGGTCGACGCCCCCGAACCGCACTCTGCCTTCGCGCGGGTCGTAGAAGCGGGCGATGAGCTTCGCCAGCGTCGACTTGCCCGCGCCGGTTGGTCCGACGAGCGCGAGCCGCTCGCCCGGCGCCACCGGGAGCGTGACGTCGTGGAGTACGGGCTCGCCGTCGCCGTAGCCGAACGTGACGTGCTCGACCTGGAGGGGCCCCTCGTCGGGGAGGTCGACCGCGCCCGGCCGCTCGGTGATGGAGCTGCGGGTGTCGAGCAGCTCGAACAGCTTCTGGAGCGCGGCGCCCGACTGCTGCACGAGGTTGTACAGCTGGCTCAGCTGCTGGACCGGCTCGAACAGATTGTTGAGATAGAGGACGAATGCCGCCACCGTGCCGACGGTGACGATGTCGCGGTTCACGAACCAACCACCGATCCCGATGATGAGCGCGGTGCCGAAGACCCCCGAGAACTCCACGAACGGGAAGTAACGGGCCGAGATGCGCACGGTCTCGAGGTGGGCGTCGTACTGCGCCTCGTTGGTGCCCCGGAACCGCCGGGTCACTGCCGGCTCGCGACCGAACGCCTGCACGACTCGCACGCCGGCCAGCCCCTCCTGGAGGGTCGCGAGGTTCTGGCCGATGCGATCGCGAACCTCGAGGTAGGCCCGGTTCGACTCCCGGCGGAACCAGCGGCTGGCGATCACGACCGGCGGCACGACAACGAGCACGAAGAGCGCGAGCTGCCAGCTGAGCAGGAAGATGACGACGATGGCGCCGACGAAGATGAGCGCGTTCTGCACGAACATCACCAGGCCCACCGACACGAGCTCCTGGAGCGCCTCGATGTCGGAGGTCATGCGCGCGACCAGCCGGCCGGTCTTCTCCCGCTCGAAGAAGTCGAGCCCGAGCGACAGCAGGTGCCGGAAGACGCGCTCGCGTAGGTCGCGCAGGAAGGTCTCGCCCACCCGGGCGACCATGAGGATCACCAGCCGACCGAGGTACGCGCCGACGAAGGCGATGACGAGGTAGACGATGGCGGCGGTGTTGAGCGCCCCGGCGTCGCCCGGCCCCAAGCCGCTGTCGATGCCGTAGCGCACGAGGGCGGGCCCCGCGAGCAGGCACGCGGTCTGCGAAACCAGCAGCAGGGTCGCCAGCGCGATCTGGCCCCGGTACGGACGCAGCAATTCCCGGAGCCGCCGCAGCACCTTGGTGGCGTCGGCGCGGGTCAGCGTCTCATCCACCGCGATCTGCCCGAGCGGCCCGCCGCCTCCTCCTCTCATCGCCGCGCTCTCATCGCCGGGCTCTCATCGCCGGGCTCTCATCGCCGCGCCCCGGCGGCCTCGGCCGCCTCGGCCTGGGCCAGCACGTCTCGGTACCGCGGCGACGTGATGAGCAGCTCGTCGTGGGTACCCTCCGCCGCCACCTGCCCGTCGGCCAGGAGGACGACGCGATCGGCGAGGGCGATGGTCGCGGGGCGGTGGGCGATGATCAGTGTCGTCCGCTCGGCCATGACCTCGAGCAGCGCCGAGCGGATCTCGTGCTCCTTGGTGGGGTCGACCGACGAGGTCGCGTCGTCGAGGATGAGCACGCGGGGATCGGCGAGCACCGCCCGGGCGATGGCGAGCCGCTGGCGCTGGCCGCCCGACAGCGAGAACCCGTGCTCGCCGATGACGGTGTCATAGCCATCGGGCAGGTCGTCGATGAAACCGTCGGCGCCGGCGAGCTCGGCGGCGCGCTCGACGAGGTCCATCGACGCCTCGGTGTCGGCGAAGGCGATGTTCTCGCGCACGCTGTCGGAGAACAGGAACGTGTCCTCGAACACGATCCCCACCGCCCGGCGCAGGTCGCGCACCCTGAGGGCGCGCACGTCGACGCCGTCGAGGAGCACCCGGCCGGCGTCGACGTCGTAGAAGCGGGGGACGAGCCGGGCGACGGTGGTCTTGCCCGAGCCGGTCGACCCGACGAGCGCCACCGCCTCGCCGCCCCGCACGGTGAGGTCGAGCCCGTCGAGGACGGGCGGTCCGGCGACTCCCCCGTAACCGAAGCGCACGCCCTCGAAGCGGATCTCCCCCGGGCCTTCGGGCAGCGGGCGCGATCCGGTGACGTCGACGATGGCGGGCTCGGTGGCGAGGACCTCGTGCACCCGCCCCGCCGCCGCCGACGACCGCGACGCCTGCGCCAGCAGCATGCCGAGCATGCGCATGGGCCAGATGAGCATGAGGACGTAGGAGTTGAACGCGACCAGGTAGCCGAGATCGAGGTGGCCGTTAATGACCTGATGGCCGCCGTACCAGAGGATCGCGACCAGCGAGAGGGTCGGCAGCAGGTCGACCAACGGGATGAAGCCGGCGCGCAGGCGGGCGGCGTCGAGCGAGCGTTCGAGCACGGAGTCGGCTTCGCGTCGCAGGCGCGTCGCCTGGAGCGGTTCGGCACCGAAGCCCTTGACCACCCGAACCCCGGCGACGCTTTCCTCGACCACGCCCGACAGGTCGGCCAGCTCCTCCTGGAGCTCGAGGGTCACCGGCTGGATCTTCCGGGTGAAGCGGGTGGCGGCGACGTTGAGGAACGGCAACGTCACGAGAACCAACAGCGCGAGCCCGGGCGACTTGATCAGGATGATCACCATCACCGCCAGCATCGTGAGCAGGCTGGCGGAGGTCAGCGGCAGGAGCACGACGACGACGTGGATCTGCTGCATGTCGGAGTTCGCCCGGGCCATGAGCTGGCCGGTCTGGGCCTCGTCATGGAACGCGAAGTGCAGCCGTTGCAGGTGGGCGAACAACCGGTCGCGCAGGTTGGTCTCGACCCGCAGCGCGATCCGGAACGCCGAGTAGCGCCGCAGCCCGGTGGAGAGGGCCTGGACGACGCCGAACGCGACGATCAGCACCGCGAAGCGCACCACGGCCGACTCGTCGCTCTTCAGGATCCCCTCGTCGATGGCGGCCGCGGCCAGCAGCGGGATCGTGACCCGGGCCGCGGTCCACGCCAGTCCGGCCAGGATCCCGGTGGCCAACCACCACCGCTCGGGCCGGATGGTCGCGCCGATCAGCCGCCAGCCGGCCCGGCGCGCCTCCTTGTCGTCGTCCGCCTTGTCGGCGGCGACCGTGTCGGCGGCGACCCGGTCGGCGTCGACCTCGTCGGCGGGGCGCGGCTGCGGCTCTGGTTCGTCCGCCCGCGCCTCCTCGCTCACCACAGCTCCCCGGGTCCGCGCCCCGGTCGGAATCGCGTGAGTGGGGCGCCGGCCGCCGAGGCTACCAGCGGCGCGAACGCGGCCTCCGGGAGTTCGGCGTCACGCGTCGCGCGCCGGGAACAGCTCCTCCACCATCTCCGCCAGGGCGGCGCGGTCGTCGCTGACATCGAGGTCACCGGCGAACATGACCGCGCGTCCGCCCGCCTCCTCGATCTCCGCCGCGGTCTCCCCGGCGTCCGGGCCCGTGCCGACGAGCACGACAGCCGCGCCTTCCTCTGCCAGCGTCCGGGCGGTGGCGGCCGCGGCGGCGGTGACGACGATCACCCGTCCCGTGAGTCGAGGCACGAGTCGAAAGCTACTGTCGCCGCGTGGCGCGCGGTCGCGGCTAGCTGGCGAGCTTGCCGTAGCCGCCGCGGTAGAAGAGCAGCGGGCCCTCCTCGGAGAGCACACCCAGCTCCAGGACCTTCCCGACCACGATGACGTGGTCGCCGGCGTCGTGCACATCCTGCATGGTGCACTCGATGTAGGCGAGCGCGTCGTGGAGGATGGGCGAACCGTTGCTACTCGGTCGCCACCCGATCCGGCTGAACCGGTCGGCGCCCTTCGTCGCGAACACCCGGCACACGTCCTCCTGGTGCTCGTTGAGGATGTTGACCGTGAACTGCTTGGCGGCCTCGATCCGGGGCCATGTCGACGAGGCCTTGGCTGCGCAGAACAGCACCAACGGCGGGTCGAGCGACACCGACGTGAACGAGTTGGCGGAGACGCCGACGGGCTCGTCACCGTCCATGGCGGTGATGATGGTGACGCCGGTGGCAAAATGGCCGAGAACCGTGCGGTAGGACGCCTCGTCAGGAGGCAGGAGCGCTTCCGCGCTCGCGTCGCTCACCGGGCGAGAGCGTGGTGCAGCTCGACGCTGAGGCCCTCGGTCGCGGCCATCACGTCGACGCCGCCGGCACTGCCGAGCTCCTGCGCGTGGATGAGCATGAGGTCGACGTCGTCGTCGCAGTGCGTGGGGCAGTGGTGGAACAGCATGAGGCGGCTGGCCCCGGCCTCGCGGGCGACGTGGACGGCGTAGTCGGCCGTGCAGTGCCCGTAGAACCACTTGTCCTCGTACTCCTCGTTGGTGTGCTGCGAGTCGTGGATCACGAGGTCGGCGCCGTCACACAGCTCGAGCACGTCCTGCGGTACGAAGTTCGCCGGATCGTCGGAGCAGCCCGGCCCGTGATCAGAGAGATAGGCGATCGACACGCCCTCCACCTCGACGCGGAAGCCGAGCGTCGGGCTGGTGTGCCGCACCCACCGCGAACGCACCTTGGTCCCGTTGATGGCGAAGTCGTCGTTGCCGGCGTCGTGGAAGCTGACCTTGCCGGTGAGCTCGTCCGGGCAGATCGGGAAGTACGGCGGCCGCATCACCCCGGCGAACACGTCGGCGAGCGGGCCCTCCTCCTGACGGGGGCCGAACACGTCGAGGGTGGCGTCGGCGTTGCCGAGGGGCGCGAAGAAGGGGAGGCCCTGGATGTGGTCCCAGTGGAGGTGGGTCAGCAGCGCGGTGCCGTGGAACGCGCCGAAGGGCGCCGTCCGACCCTCGGGGCCGCTGGTCGGGAACCCGACGATCTGCTCGCCGTAGGGCCGGAGCCCGGTGCCCATGTCGAAGATCACGGGAGTGTGGCCGTCGACCTCCACCGAGACACACGACGTGTTCCCGCCGTAGCGCTCGTAGCGGGCGCCGGCGCAGGGTGTGGAACCGCGGACGCCGTGAAAGCGAACCCTTGTCCCCCCGGGCACATCCGCAGGATACCGACAAGCGGCCCGGTGGGAAACCGCATCGGGCCATTTGGTCGCGGCGCCGGGATCGAGGGGGCTGTGCGATCCTGGCCCGATGTCACACCCGACCGAGCCCACGATCGAGGCGGTGATCCGGACCGAGGCGCTCACGAAGGTCTACGCCTCGAAGAGCGGCCCGTCGGTCACCGCGGTCGATCACCTCGATCTGGGGGTCCGACCGGGCGAGATCTTCGGGCTGCTCGGTCCCAACGGGGCGGGCAAGACCACCACGGTGGGCATGCTGACGACCCGGGTGGTGCCGACGAGTGGCCGCGCCTGGGTGGGCGGTGTCGACGTCACGGCCGACCCGGTCGCGACCAAGCTGATGATCGGTGTCGTGCCGCAGGTGAGCACGCTCGACCGCGCGCTCTCGGTGTGGGAGAACCTCTACTTCCACGGCCGCTACTTCGGGATGGGCGCTCGCGAGGCCCGGCGCGCCGCCGACGAGACGCTCGAGCGGTTCCGCCTCGCCGACCGCGCCGACGCCGAGATCCTCGAGCTGTCGGGTGGGATGGCCCAGCGGCTGATGATCGCCCGGGCGATCCTGCACCGGCCCCGGATCCTGTTCCTCGACGAGCCGACCGCGGGTCTCGACCCCCAGAGCCGGCTGGCGCTGTGGGAGGTCATCGGCGAGCTCCACGCCGACGGCCAGACCATCCTCCTCACGACGCACTACATGGAGGAGGCCGACCAGCTGTGCGACCGGGTGGCGATCATGGACCACGGCCGCATCCTCGCCCTCGACACGCCCGCGACGCTCAAGCGGTCCCTGGGGGCTGACACCGAGGTGCGGATCACGCCCGACGGTGGCCGGGTCCAGGACATGGCGCACCACCTCGAGCGCTTCGACGGCGCACAGGGGGTCAGCGCGACCGACGGGGTCGTCCGGGTCTACCTGCGGGACGGGAAGACCGGGCTCGCCCGCCTGATCGCCCACGCCGACGCCGGCGGCTTCGGGATCACGGATGTCGGGATCACCGAGCCCAGCCTCGAGGCCGTGTTCATCAACCTCACCGGGAAGGACCTGCGCGAATGACCACCACGGAGCGGCGAGCGGCCCGCAGGGCGGAGGCCGGCCAGCCCTATCGAGGATGGCCCGGCCTCCGAGCGAGCCCGACCAAGGGTGAAGTGGTCGCGTTCCGGGCGCTGCTGATCCGGGACGTCCAGGTGCTGCGCAAGACGTTCGTGGCCTTCCTCATGCGCACGGTCACCCAGCCCCTCCTCATCGTGTTCGTCTTCGCCTACGTCTTCCCGAAGATCGGTCAGGGCGTTGGCGGCTCGGGCGCCGGAGCCACCTTGTTCTCAACATCGCTGATGCCGGGCTTGATCGGAGTGGCCGTCGTCTTCCAGGGCATCCAGGCGGTCACGATCCCGCTGGTGAGCGAGTTCGGGTACACGCGCGAGATCGAGGACCGGGTGATGGCGCCGCTGCCGATCTGGGCGGTGGCCGTGGGCAAGATCGTCTCCGGCGCCATCCAATCGGGGCTGGCCGCGCTCATCGTGGTGCCGTTCGCGCTCTGGATCCCGAGCACCCCCGTGCACGTGGACCTCAACTGGCTCGCGCTGGTCACGGTGGCGCCGCTGGCGTGCGTCCTGGCCGGCGCATTGGGGCTCGCGATCGGGACCCGGGCCGAGCCCGGCCAGATCCCGATGGTCTTCGGCATCATCGTGATCCCGATGACGATGCTGGGCGCGGCCTACTACCCCTGGGAGCGGCTGGACGCGATCGAGTGGCTCAAGTGGGCGGTGCTGATCAACCCGCTCATCTACATCAGCGAGGGCTTCCGCATGGCGCTCACCGACATTCCCCACATGTCGGCGTTCGGCATCTACGGCGCGCTCGTCGGGTTCACCATCGGGCTCAGCTGGCTCGGCATCAGCGGCTTCACGAAGCGCGTACTGGCGTGACCCAACCGGAGCGTGTCACCGCCAACGGCATCGACTTCGCCTACCTGGACGCCGGCCCCGCCGACGGGCCGCTGGCGCTGTGCCTGCACGGCTTCCCCGACCACGCGCCGACGTGGGAGCCGCTGATGCCCGAGCTCGCCGCCGCCGGCTACCACGCGGTCGCGCCGTGGATGCGCGGCTACGCGCCGACCGGCTTGGCGCCGAACGGCAACTACCAGACCGGGTCGCTGGCGCTCGACGCGATCGCGCTGGCCGACGCGCTCGCGGCGGATGGCGAGGCGGTGCTGATCGGTCACGACTGGGGCGCCGGGGCCGCGTACACCGCGGTCGCGCACGCGCCCGAGCGGTTCCGCAAGCTGGTGACCCTGGCCGTGCCCCACTTCGCCGCGTTGGGTGGCCACCTGCTGAAGCCCGCCCAGCTCAAGCGGTCCTGGTACATCTTCTTCTTCCAGTCTCCGTTGGCCGACATCGCGGTGCCGATCGACGACTACGCCGTCATCGACACGCTCTGGCGCGACTGGTCGCCGGGGTACAACCCCGACCCCGCGTTCATGCGGGCGCTGAAAGACACGTTCTCCGCGCCCGGGTGCCTCGACGCCGCCATCGGGTACTACCGGGCGACCTTCGGCACCACCCCGTCCGACCCCGAGCTCACCGACGTCCAGGCGAAGGGTGGCGGCGAGATCCCGGTCCCGACCCTCTACCTGCACGGAGTCGACGACGGCTGCCTCGGGATCGAGGGGGTGGTCGACGACGAGCTGGCGCCGTTCTTCCCCGCCGGCCTCGAGATCGAGCGGGTGCCGGGCGCCGGTCACTTCCTCCACTTGGAGCGGCCCGACGTGGTCACTCCCAGGATCGTGGGGTTCCTCGGCGGCTGACCGCGCGAGTCCGGGCTCGCGCGCTTCGTGGTCGAACGACCACCCCTGGCCGGGGACCGCCGCAAATGGGCCATACTGCCCACAGCGGCGAGGCTCCGAGAACAAGAGCCCCCCAGCGCGCGCCGCGCCCGGCACCTGCCTGTCGGGCGCGGCTGCGCGACAGTCGTTTGGATGGTCAGCGACCGCCCGCCGACTCCAGCAGCTGCTCCAATACGTCCTCGAACTCCTCCAGGTCCTCGGGGTCGAGGCCGCCCGGCACTTCCCCGGCGCCGAGGTCCTCGTCACCGTGGGCCTCCTCGATCCAGCGTTGCCAGAGCGCGTCGACCTCAGCGGCACGTTCGGGCGCGGCGCCGGCGAGCGCGGCGCGCAGATCGTCAGAGCTCGCGACTCCGAACGCGTTGGCCGACGTGAACGCGCGCAGCCCGGCGAGCACCGCGTCCGGTCCCAGTGCGGCGCCCAGCGCCCGGTACAGGCCGGGTGCCTTGCCGTACACGACCCCGCCGTACTGGAGCGACGACGTGAACGCGTCGGTGGGCTGGTCGGCGGGCGCGTCGGGCTCACCCAGGGCCCGCATCGACTGGTACTGGCCGTCGGTGTGCAGGGCGCACGCGGCACCGGCGTCGTCGGGGTGGGCTTGCTCGAAGTGGATGCAGGCCGAGAACTGCGCCAGCGGCTCGTCGACCACCGGCGCGCTGATCGAGTCGTTGCCCACGAGCGCGTGCCACCACTGGTGGGCGACCTCGTGCGCGATCACGAACTCGCGCGTCGACCCGAGGCCTCCCAGTCCGGGAAGTCCCAGGTCTTCGAACTCGTCGAGGCCGAGGTCCTCGAGCACGTCGCTCAGTTCGGGGGGCAGGTCGAGGTCCTCGAAGATCTCCTCCAGGTCACCGAGGTCGCCCATGCCGGCGATCCCGCCCGCGAACGTGCCCGACTCGATCCAGATCATCCCCGGCCATTCCATGCCGGCCACGCCGCTGCCGAGCGGCACCGACACGACGTCGAGCTCCGACCAGGGGTAGGCGCCGAACGTGGCGGCGAAGGTCGCCAGGCTCGCGGCGGCTTCCTCGCCGACCGGCGCGAGCTGCTCGCGTTCCGAGCGCGGCCCGGTCACGCGCACGGTCGCACTGTCGTTCGCGACCTCCTCGTTCGCCCGCTGACGCCCGGCGAAGATGCCGAGGTCGCGCAGACCGACGCCCTCCTCGACGAAGGTCACCCGGCCGTCAGCCGCCTGCTCCTCCACGTTCACGCCGCCGCTGACCACGTCGAAGCCCTCGGGAACGGTGATGCGGGCGCGGAACACCGCCGCGGGGAAGTTGCCGATGTCGCCGAAGCCATCGGGAATGGGCTCGGCCGCGGAGGCGGGCGGAAGCCAGACCGGGAACCAGTGGCCCAGGGTCGCGCCGCCCTGATGGCGGGCGAGGAGGCCGACGGCGGCGGGGTCGAGCGTGTCGCCGAGCCCGCCGAGGATGCCGCCGCCGTTCTCGACTTCGGGGAGTCGGTACGAGAACCGCAGCGCGACCTCGACCCGGCCGGCGCGCGCGCTCTCGGGAACGGGCACGGTGAGCAGGGAGCCGTCGACGTCGGCTTCGACGGCGTCGCCGTTCACCATGATGTCGTCGACCTCGAGCCCGGCGTCGAGATCGGGCAGGCCCGCGAACACCCGGAAGTGGAGCTCGACCTGCTCGCCGGGTGCGGGCAGGTTGGCGCGCATGCGGGCCACGACGTCACCCCGTCCAGGTTTCAGGTCGACCGCGAGCGCGTAGCGGGGCGCATCCTCGAGTCCGGCGCCGGCGGCGAGATCGCGACCCGGTTCCGACAGCGAGACCGACGACACGTCGAGCTCGGGCGGGGCGCCGGGGTCCGGGGCTTCGCCGTCACCGGCCAGACCGGTCGCGCCGACGGACGGGACCGCCAGGGCGGTGGCAGCGAAGACGAGCGTGAGGCGTCGGCGAAGCAGGCCGGGCGAGCGTACCGGGCGGTTACGGCGTCGAGGGCTCGGGGCCGCCGGCGCGGGCGTCGTCGACGTGGGCGAGGGCGTCGCGCAGCTGCTGGATCCAGTCCGACTCGTGATCGCGCACCAGCCGCACGCACCAGGCGAGTGCCTCGCTGCGACTGCGGGCGACGCTGGCCTCGACCAGGGTGTCGAGGACGGCTCGCTCGGGCATCCGCAGCCGGGTCATGACGGGAACGCTCAGGCTGGTGAAGACCACCTGTTCCCCGCCGCAGCGCGCCCCCCACGCCACCTTGCGCCCGAACTTGTGCTCGGCGTCATCGGCGATTCGCATGCGCTGGGCCCGGGTGTCCTCCCGGAAGCCCTCGATGCGGGACCGGCGGGCGGCGGCGCGGGCGTCGTCGTCGGCGCCCTGGACCGACTCGGGCTCGGCCAGCTCCCCCACGACCAGGATCTCCTCCCGGTCGTACGTGACCTCGGGGACGCCGCTGAACCAGCCGTCGGGGAGGCGCCCGGCGAACCACCCCTGGGTCTTGCTGGAGGCCAGTCTCATTGATTACATTATTACGGCACCGTGGGGCCCGGGGCAAGCGGGTCAGCCGGGCGGCCCCGGCTCCGACCGCCCCCAGACCGCCCGCCAGGCCTCGGAGAGCGAGCCGAGCTTGATCCCGCGGGCGTGGGCCGCGGCACCGAACCAGGCGGCCGCCCCCACCAGGAAGCCGAGCCCGAAGAACAAAGCCCCGAGCGCGTCGCCCTGGGTCAGGAACAGGACGAACCCGAGAATCGCGATGCCGAGGAACAGGAGCCCGCAGCAGAACGAAACGACGGCTTGCATCAGAACGCCTCCCGGATCCGGCTCGCGACCTCGGCCATGGCCGTCTCGCCCTCGTACTTCGTTCGGGGCCAGAAGAAGCCCCGGAGGCCGTCCTTGCGCCGGCGGGGCACGACGTGGGTGTGCAGGTGGGGGACGCTCTGGCTCACGACGTTGTTCACGGCGACGAAGCTGCCGTGCGCGTCCATCGCCTTCGTGACCGCGGCCGTGACCCGCTGCACCTCGGCGAAGTAGGGGCCGAGCTGCTGGACGGGCAGGTCGAGCAGCGTGTCGATGTGGTCGCGGGGAACGACCAACGTGTGCCCCACGAAGACCGGCCGGATGTCGAGAAAGGCGACGACGTCGTCGGTCTCGTGGACCACGTGGGCGGCTTCCTGTTCGCCATTGGCGATCGCGCAGAACGGGCAGGGCTTCGGTGACGCGGGCACGGACTGCGCCGCTACTCGGGCGAGGTGTAGGGCCGCCGGCGAGGCGTGGCCGCCTCCCGCTTGGGGACCATCACCTTGCGGCGGAAGTAGCAGACCTCCTCGCCCCGCTGGTTGAACCCGCGGGTCTCGACGCTCACGATGCCCCGGTCGGGCTTGCTCGACGACTCCTTCTTGTCGAGGACGTTGGTCTCGGCGTAGATCGTGTCGCCGTGGAACGTCGGCATCTTGTGCTTGAGTTCCTCGACCTCGAGGTTGGCGATCGCCACGCCGCTGACGTCGGGCACGCTCATGCCGAGCACGAGCGAGTACACGAGGTTGCCTACGACGACGTTCTTGCCGAACTGGGTCTGGGTCTCCGCGAACCACGCGTCGGTGTGGAGCGGATGGTGGTTCATGGTGATCATGCAGAAGAGGTGGTCGTCGTACTCGGTGATGGTCTTGCCCGGCCAGTGCTTGTAGGTGTCGCCGGGCTCGAAGTCCTCGAAGTAGCGCCCGAACGGCCGCTCGTGCTCGGTCATGGGGCGAGAGCGTACGATGCCGCCGCTCACCGAGGGGAAGGGACGAACCATGGCGAAGGTCTCGATGCTGGCCAAGCTGCGGGTCAAGGAAGGCAAGGGCGATGAGCTGGTGGCCGCGTTCGCGGCGATCTTCGACCAGGTCGACCAGGAGCCCGGCACGGAGGTCTACGCGCTCAACCGCGCCAAGGACGACCCCGACCTGTTCTGGTTCTACGAGCTCTACTCCGATACCGACGCCCTCGGTACCCACGGCAGCAGCGACGCCATGGCCAAGGCGGGCGCCACGTTCGGACCGCTCATCGCCGAGAGCGAACTCATCCTGGGCGAGCCGGTCCAGGCCAAGGGCCTGTCGATCTAGTCCCGCATTAGTCGATGGCGTAGCGCTGCAGTAGGCCGCGGGCGATCACCAGGCGCTGGATCTCGTTGGTGCCCTCGCCGATGATCATGAGCGGCGCATCGCGGTAGTAGCGCTCGACCGGCAGCTCGGTCGTGTACCCCATCCCGCCGTGGATGCGCATGGCCTCGGTCGCGATCTCGAAGGCGGCTTCGCTGGCGAACAGCTTCGCCATGCCCGCCTCGACGTCGCAGCGCGCGCCCGCTTCCTTCAGTTCCGCGGCGTGCTCGGTGAGGAGCCGCGCCGCCTGGAGCTGCGTGCCCATGTCGGCCAGCTTCATCTGGATGGCCTGGTGCTGCGCGATCGGCTTCCCGAAGGTCTCGCGCTCCTGCGCGTACTTGATCGCAGCCTCGAACGCGGCCCGGGCCACCCCCACCGCCCGGGCGGCGATGTTGATGCGGCCGACTTCCAGTGCCGAGAGGATGAAGTGCTGGCCCCGTCCCAGGCCCTCGTCGCCGCCGAGCACCGCGTCGGCGGGGACCCGGTGGGCGTCGTAGACCATCTCGACGGTCTCGATGCCCTTGTAGCCGAGCTTGCCGATGTTGCGGCTCACGCTGATTCCGCCGGAGCGCTCGGCGCCCGGCTCCTTCTCGACCATGAAGCACGTGATGCCTTCGGCGGTGCGCGCCGCCAGTGCGACCAGGCCCGCCCGCACCCCGTTGGTCACCCACATCTTCGTGCCGGTGATGACGTACTCGTCGCCGTCGCGCTCGGCCTTGCACGTGAGCGCGCTCGTGTCGCTGCCGGCGTCGGGCTCGGAGAGTGACAGGGCGCCCCGGATCTCCCCCGCGGCGAGCGGGGGCAGCCACCGCTTGCGCTGCTCCTCGGTCCCGCTCGACTTGAGGAGGTTGGCCGCGATGACGTGGGTGTTCAGAACGCCCGAAAGGGACATCCACCCGGCGGCCAGCTCCTCGATGACGCCGGTGTAGGTGGGGAGGTCGAGCCCGAGACCGCCGTACTCCTCGGGCACGGTGATGCCGAAGAGTCCCAGTGCGCGCATCCCGTCGACGATGGCGGCGGGGTACTCGTCGGCGTGCTCGAGCTCGAGCGCGACCGGCAGAACTTCGCGCTCGACGAACCGGCGGACGGTCGCGACCAACTCTTCGCGGACCCCGGGATCGGCGACCATGCCGAAACCCTAGGTGGGCGGGGAATCACCGGCTGTCCCCGATAGGTTTGGACGAACCAGATGCAGCAGCACATGACGGTGATGGGCTTCCGGCGCGACCCGGACGCGGTACGGGGAAAGCGGATCGAGCGGGCCCTGATCCGGCGCGTGTTGGGCCTCGCCCGTCCCTACCGGGGCCTCCTCATCGGGTTCCTCGTAGCGGTGATCGCCGCCGCCGTGGTCACGGCCATCCCGCCCTTGCTGCTGAAGACGCTGCTCGACACGGCCGTCCCCGACGAGAACCGGGGCCTCGTCACCGCCCTCGCCGCCGGCGCCGTCGCC
>Ga0136614_10000551_pt1 | contig 19031 bp, 20 predicted proteins | sample AntDrymUQ2792106_2_FD_106643 | JGI IMG/M metagenome (GOLD analysis project Ga0136614, IMG submission 106643) | Polar desert sand microbial communities from Dry Valleys, Antarctica - metaG UQ279 (21.06) | ecosystem: Environmental > Terrestrial > Soil > Desert | place: Antarctica: Dry Valley... | reverse complement strand
CGGAGCGGTGTCCGACGTGATGTCGGAACTGATGTCCAGCTCCCCGCGAGCCAGCATGATCGTGACACCGTGGTCGCCGATCGGCCCCGAGACCAGCACCTTGTCACCGGGGCGCGCGCGCCCGGCCTCGAGCGTGACCTCGCGTTCCAGCACGCCGACGCCCGCCGTGTTGATGTAGCAGCCGTCCGCCTTGCCTCGCTGGACCACCTTGGTGTCCCCGGTGACGATCGTGACGCCCGCGGCCGTTGCCGCCGCCGCCATCGACGCCGCGATCCGCTGCAGGTCCGCGATGGCGAACCCCTCCTCGAGGATGAACCCCGCCGACAGGTGCAGCGGCCGCGCGCCGGACATCGCGAGATCGTTCACGGTGCCGTTCACGGCGAGCTCTCCGATGTCGCCGCCGGGGAAGAACAGCGGTGACACCACGTAGGAGTCGGTCGTGAACGCCAGCCGACCCTCCGCGACCGGGAAGACGGCCTGATCCTCCATCTTCTCCAACATGGGGTTACGGAAGGCGTCGAGGAACACCGCCTCGATCAGGGTGTGCGTGGCCTTGCCACCCGCGCCGTGGGCCATCGTGATCCGCTCCTCGCGGATCTTGGCCTTGCGGCGCCGCGCCTTGTCGATGCGGTCCAGGACCTGCTGCTCCCGGCCGCGGTGCTCCGACCCGATCACGTGCTCGTCCTGCCCGGCCTCGTCGGTGACGTGGTTCTCGTGCAGGTCCCGCGCGCTCACGAGCTTGGTACCCGGACCGTCGGGCTCGGGAGTGCCGTCGCCTGCCGCACCCGGTCACGACTGAAGCGTCCGAAGTTGTAGTACGCAGCGCAAGCACCCTCCGAGGACACCATGCAGGTGCCGATCGGCGTCTCGGGTGTGCAGGCGGTACCGAAGACCTTGCACTCCCACGGCTTCAGCACACCCTTGAGCACCTCCCCGCACTGGCATGCCTTGGGATCGGCCACGCGGACGCCGGGCACATCGAAGACCCGTTCGGCGTCGTGCACGGCGTAGGCCTCCCGCACCTGGAGCGCAGAGTGCGAGATGAAGCCCAGCCCCCGCCACTCGAAGTACGGCCGCAGCTCCATCGTCTCGCCGATGGCCTTCAGCGCCCGCGGGTTGCCGTCCCATGGCACGACCCGGCTGTACTGGTTCTCCACCTCCGAGCGGCCCTCTGCAAGCTGGATGAGCAGCTGGTAGACGGACTGCAGGATGTCGAGCGGTTCGAAGCCAGCACAGACCAGGGGCTTGTTGTGGTCACGGGCGATGAAGTCATACGGTCGGCAGCCGATGACCGTGGAGACATGGCCCGGGCCGATGAACCCGTCCAGGCGCAGGTCCGGCGAGTCCAGGATCGCCTTGATGGCTGGGATGATCGTGACGTGGTTGCAGAAGATCGAGAAGTTCTCGAGCCCCTCCGCAGCCGCCCGCAGGACGGTCATCGCGGTGGACGGCGCTGTCGTCTCGAATCCGATCGCCATGAACACCACCCGCTTGTCCGGGTTCTCCCGGGCGATCTTCAACGAGTCGAGCGGCGAGTAGACCATCCGGATGTCGGCACCCGCGGCGTTGGCGTCGAGGAACGACCCGTTGCCGCCCGGCACCCGCATCATGTCGCCGAAGGTGGTCATGATGACGTCGGGCTGCTCGGCGATGGCGATCGCATCGTCCACCCGGCCCATCGGAATCACACAGACGGGACAGCCAGGACCGTGCACGAGCGTCACGGTCTCCGGCAGGTAGTCCTCCAGCCCGTGCTTGTAGATGGTGTGGGTGTGCCCTCCGCACACCTCCATGAACTTATAGTGGCGACCCGGCTCGCACAGCGCACTGATCTGCGCGGAGAGCGCCCTGGCCTTCGCCGCATCGCGGAACTCATCGACAAAACGCACAGCAACGCACTCCTATTCAATCCGCGATTCGAGCAGGGCCGCCATCTCTTCCTCGTAGGCTTGCCCGATCCCTTCCAGAAATTCCATCGCAGCCTTCGCCTCCTCTTCGTCGATCTTGGACATCGCGAAGCCGACGTGGATCAACACCCAGTCACCGGGACCGACCTCGCCCTTGTCGAGGAGTCCGATGTTGATCGCGCGTTTGACACCGCTGACGTCCACCATGGCGAGATCGGGCCGGTCGACGAGGATCTCGACGACTTCTCCGGGTATGCCGAGGCACATGCGAGCACCACTTCCTGAGGGGTCGGACGGGTAAAGGACCTGGCGTCACATCCGGCGTAGCCGGAGGTACCGGGTAATGTCCTTCGCCGTGACTGCGATCGGGACCACCACCACCAGCACCACGATGGCGATCAGCAACCATGCCCACCAAGCCATTTGCACACTCCTTGAATCGAATGATGGGGGTCACATGTCGCGGATCTTGCGGTAACGGGCAACGTCCGGCATCGACATGACCACAGCCGCAGCCACTGCCATGACCAACGCCGAGACGAAAACCTTGCGCTTCCTCATCGGGTTCACCTCCCCTCCTGGGTCGTAACGGCCGGCCTGGCGCCGGACTCCTCGCCTATCATTCGCCGAAGCTCGGTAACCGCGACGTCCACCGCAGCGGTCACCGGCTCGGACAGCCCCATTCGCTCCTCCACGACGGCCGGTTCGCAGCCGAGCACGAACACCCGACCGGGCGTACCGCCCAGCATCTCCAGCAACCCGATCACCTGCGCAGGGTCCATGCCGTGGGCGTCCAGCACCGCGCCCTGCTCGACGAGCTCGTCCGACGTGGGCACGGGCGGCAGGTCGTCCGCGCCGACCTCGACGATGTAGACGTCACCGGGCGCACCGCCGCGGGCCGAGGCGTCGACGAGAATGGTGCTGTCGTAGCCCTCGAGCATCTCGTAGGCCAGGTGAAGCCCGCGGATACCGAAGTCGACCACCTTCACGCCGTCGGGCTGCGGCTCACCGAAGAGGCGGTTGACGACCTCGACGCCGAACCCGTCGTCGCCGAGGAACACGTTGCCGATGCCGGCGACCAGCACCCGGGGTGGCGATGTCACGACCCCACCGCCAGTGGCTCGACCTCGTCGGGCGAGAAGTAAAGATAGCGGCCGTGCGCCATCATGATCTCGGCTGCCTCCGGATCGTCGTCCGGGGTCACCGCCAGGTGCCACTCGTCGTCGACACTGCACAGCACCGCGGCCACGGTCGCGACCTTGCCGTTCAAGAACATGTCCTGCGCGTCGGTGCGGTTGCCCCGCGGGCGCAGCAGCACGCGGCTCCCCCGCGCCAAGGACACGCCGCCGACGACCACCGAATCGGTCTCCGGTGAGAACGAGGCGTCGGTGCCCGGATCCCACCACGGCACGAGCTCCGACGGGTCGCCCTCCTCCGGTGCGGGAACCCCGGGCTCCTGGACGCCGCGCAAGTAGCGGATCGCGCCGTGGAGCCGGTCGAGCACGTCCTGCGGCATGTTGTCGACCCGATCGATGATCTCCGCAGCACGTGGGTCGGTGGCCCGGGCTTCGCGCTTCTCGTCGTCGGTCAGCACCATCGTGCGCAGGGTGAGGATCTCGTCGTTCTCCAGGCCGTCGAAGAGGTCGCCGGGGCTCTCCGGCGCGATCGACGGGTAGTCGTAGAGGATGATGGGCGAGGCCAGGACGACATCGCGCCGCTTGTCCTCGCCGACCAGCACAGGCCACACGCCGACGTTCTCGCAGGCCTCCGCGAGGGGCTTCGCCCACTCGGGGGGCTCCAGCAGGGACAGGAACTCGCCCCCGGTCGCAGCGATGACGGTGTGCGCCGCGACGAAGGCGAGCCGCAGCGCGTCCTCCCGCGTCGTCGCCGGTTCGGTCGACGCGTTCTCAAGCCGCACGTGCAGCCGCACCACCCCATAGGGGCCGGCGTCGCGCTGCGCGGCCAGGTGCAGCAGCCCGTCGAGCTGTCGACGCACGCGGATCGTGCGGCCGAGTACCGTGCCCGCGGCGTCGACGACCGGTTCCTCGATGCGGTCCGCGGGAATGCGGATGGGCACCGCCCGCTCGTGCTCCAGCAGCTCGGCGAGCACGACGTCGACGTCGTGCTCGGTCTCCACCGCTTCGTCCCAGGTGAGGTGCTCCACGCCGTCGACGTCGAGCGACGGCACGGGTGAGAAGCCGTCCTCCGTCACGCGCTCGAGGTCCTTGGTCTGCACGTGCAGGAACCGCACCCGCAGGTGAAGCACGGCGTCGTCCTCAGGCTCGAGGAGGCACTCCGCCTGGTGCGACCACGGCTCGGGGTACTCGCCGTCCGCCCAGCTGCGCGGCATGAGCACGCCCCATTGCCAACGCACCTGGTTCTTCGCCGCGGACGCGCGGTACGGGTAGAGGAGATATCCCTCGAACAGCACCGCGTCGGCCACCCGGCGCGCAGGGGCGAACAGGTCCTCCGTTGCGGTCACGGCTCCTCCCCCGCCTGCTTCAGCAGTGCCGCGAACGCCTCGTCCCAGTTCGAGAGCACGTTGCGGCCCTTGTAGCGCTGCAGCGCGTCGAGCGTGTCGCGGCGCATCCGGATCCATCCGCTGCCGGGGAAGAATCGGTCCATCAGCTCCTCCCACACCGAGACGGGCACCCGGTAGCGGTCCTCGAGATGCCAGGGCACCTGCTCGACTTGGAACCCGCTGTCGTCCTTCTTGAACAGCGTGCCGCTGAACAGCAGCAGCATCGGGATCTCGCCGCTACGGAGGCTGTGGAAGTACTTAGCCGCACCGACCTCGAAGTCGTAGGTGCAGGGCACCGGCACGTCGATCTCGGTCTGCCCGGTGAAGCTCGGGACCATCAGGCCCACGAGCGCGAACTGCATCGGCTTCAGGCTGTCGCCCCACTGGGGCGTATCGCCGAACAGCTCGAACAGCCGATCGCCCTCCGCCGCGTCGTAGCGACGCCGGTTCGGCTCGATCCGGATCTGACACCGGAGTGCGATCGCGTGGACCTTGACCCCGCTGGTCTCGGTGATCCGCAACCGGAACAGCAGCGTCGGCGACGCGGCGTACCGGTCCGGTTGCACGTCGACGCAGGTGAACCCGAGTTCGCTCACGAGGCTTTCTCCGACCGCTCGCGCACCGTCTCGAAGAACGCGGCGATCTCCTCGTGGGCCTGCTCCCCGCCGTCGAAGCCCTGCCAGTGCATCCGTACCCGCGCGACCAGCTCGTAGCAGGCGGTGATGGGGACGACGAACGCCTCGAAGCCGTCCTCGGTGCGCTGTACCAGCACGGCCTCCACGTCCGGGGCCGCCGACGCGAACACCGGGTTCTCCTCGACCACCTCCACCCAGCTCTCCAGCGACAGCAGGGACTGGGTCGCCCCCGCCGGGCTGGGGTAGAACGCCACCCACTCCTCCGTCTCCGCATCCGAGTTCCGGAACAGGAACGCGATGCGGACCGGAATCTGCAGCTGGTCCCACTGCACCGGGGTCAGCGCGACGCCCGGGTGGTGCACGAAGCGCTCGGGCACCGCCTGATAGTGCCCCGAAGCCGCACCCCGGTGGGTGAACAGGAGGTAGCACGGGCGGCAGGCGCACCGGATCGAGCGGTGCTCCAGATCCACCACATGGCCGTGACCGGGGACGGCCACGGTCCCCTCCGGGCCGCATGGCGACCCGCACAACTCGCACCGCTCCACCGGGGCGGCGACCGGGGCGGGCTCGGCCTGAGCCGAGCCCGCCGGTCGCTGCCGCTCCGGAGCCGACGACACGAACCGCCGCAGACCCGTACTCATCGCACCGCCCCGCTGGGCACCGCGATGCGCACCGCACCCGCGTCCCCGAGCAGCGGCAGCGGGTCGAGGTGCAACCCCTCCTCGCTGCTGCGTCCTGCGAGCGTCACGTCGTAACGCTCACCACACTCGGGACACCCGAGGAGCCCGCCTTCCAATCCGGTACCGCCGAGCCCGGCCGAGCAGCGCGGACACCGGTCGAGGTAGGCGTAGAGCCTGCCGCCGACACGGCACACCGCCACTCCGGTACCATCCAGCACGATCGAGGTCGACTCCCCGTCGGCGAGCACGAGCGGGTAGCCGAGCGGGAACCACTCGCCATCGAGCCGCGGAGGCGGCGGGGCGAGCTCGAGGAGTTGCGCCCCGTCACTGGCGGGCTTCTTCTCGGAGGTCACCCCCTCGACCTCCACGCCGACGATCTCGGGAGCGGCCTCCTCGATGCCCTTCTCGATCGCCATCTTCACGGTGACCAGGGACGACGCGCAGCCGTCGCAGCTACCCTGAAGGCGCAGCTGCACGACCCCCTCATCGTCGATTCCCAGGTACTCGACGCCCCCCGCGTGCGACCCGAGGTAGGGCCGCACCTTGTCCAGCGCAGCGAGGACCCGCGCCTCCGTGTCGTCGGGGTGCACGTCGTGCAGCACCAGCAAGCTGGCGACGAGGTCGTCACCCACCAGCCGCCGCAGCACGCCCTCCCCGTCAGCTTCCTCGGCCAGGAGTTCGGTGATGCGCTCGAGGCCCGCGCCGTAGAGCTCGACGAGCAGCGCCACCAACTCCTCGGCGCGTTCTGTCACATCGGGCAGCGCCGAGGAACGGAACTCCTCGAGTAGCTGCTCGATCCGGGCTCCGGTCTCCCGGGGGTTGGGACCCCCGGGAGACCCTGCATCGAGCACGCTCAGATCCCGTTGTTCATCGCGGCCGGCGTGTGCAGCTTCTTCACTGTCTTGCCGCCGCCGAGGTACATATGCACGCCGCACGGCAGGCAGGGGTCGAAGCTGCGCACTGCGCGCATGATGTCGATCCCCTTGAAGTTCGCCGGCGGGTTCTCCTCGAAGATCGGCGTGTTCTGGACGGCGTCCTCGTAGGGACCGGGGGTCCCGTAGGTGTCACGGACGCTACCGTTCCACGGCGTCGGCGGGTACGGGTGGTAGTTGGCGATCTTGCCACCCCGGATGACCATGTGGTGCGACAGCACACCGCGCACTGCCTCGGTCCAGCCGCAGCTCAGCGCCTCCTGGGGAACCTTGAAGGACTCCCAGGTCTTGGTGTTCCCAGCGCGGAGCTCCTTGAGCGCCATGTCCGTGAAGTGCAGCGCCATCGCCGCCGCGTAGGCCTGGAAGTAGGTCCGGGCACGGTTGCGCTCGAGCGCGTTGGACCACTGCGGAATCTTCCATTCGAACGACTTCTCCGGCTTGAGAGCCGTCCGCGGCAGGTTGATCTCCACACTGTGACCGGTGGACTTGACGTAACCGACGTCAACGAAGCCGGCCAGTGCCGTGGTCCACAACCGGGGGAGGGGGCCACCGCCGGTGTCGAGCGGCAGGTGGTCCTTGCCGTCGTACCAGCGAGGCGACATCGTCCAGCTGTACTTGTCGTCGAAGTCCCGCTTCTGCGGCCGTGGGATCGTGTGCTGGTTCCACGGGTGCCGGGCGTCGACCGGGTTGCCCAGCGGGTCGTGCGTCGCGAACATCTCCTTGCCCACCCAGTCCTCGTAGTACGAGGAGCCCAGCAGGATGCGGAGGCCGAGGTTGATGTCCACCAGGCTGGTGGTGACGAGCTTGCCGTCCACGATGACGCCGGGAGTGACGAACATCTTACGGCCCCAGCTGGCCATGTTCTCGTAGCTGAAGTCGCAGTACTCGGGGTCGTTGAACGCGCCCCAGCAGCCCAGCAGGGTGCGGCGGTACCCGACCATCTCGTAGCCGGGGATCGCCTCGTAGAAGAAGTCGAAGAGGTCGTCGTGCATGGGCACGATGCGCTTACAGAACTCCACATAGCGCATGAGCCGGGTCAGGTAGTCGGTGAAGAGCTGGATCGTGGCCACCGTGCCGACGCCGCCCGGGTACAGCGTGGACGGGTGCACGTGGCGCCCCTCCATCAGGCAGAACATCTCCCGGGTGTAGCGGCTGACCTGCAACGCCTCGCGGTAGAACTCACCCTCGAGCGGGTTGAGCGACCGCATGATGTCGCCGATCGTCTTGTACCCGTGGTCCTCGGCGTGCGGGCATTCGGTCCGGTTCGCGAGGTCGAGGACGCCGGGGTTGGTCTCGGCGACCATCTTCTCGCAGTAGTCCACACCGACCAGGTTCTCCTGGAAGATGTTGTGGTCGAACATGTACTCGGCGGCCTCGCCGAGGTTGATTATCCACTCCGCGATGTGCGGCGGCCGCACCCCGTACGCCATGTTCTGGTTGTAGACCGAACACGTCGCGTGGTTGTCACCGCAGATCCCGCAGATCCGGCTCGTGATGAAGTGAGCGTCGCGCGGGTCCTTGCCCTTCATGAAGATCGAGTAGCCACGGAAGATCGACGACGTGCTGTGGCACTCAGCCACGGTCTTGTTCGCGAAGTCGATCTTCGTGTAGATCCCGAGGCTACCGACGATGCGCGTGATCGGGTCCCACGCCATCTCGGTGAGGTTCGGGGCCAGCTGGTCCTTGTTCTTGGTACTGGGACTCGCAGTGGTCGTCATCGGTAGTCACGCCTTCCTGGACGCGTCAGGCTGGGAACGGCTGCGGAGGACAGGGCTGCTCACCATCCGGGCTTGTATCCGGTTGTCAGCTTCCGGCCGGTCTTGCGCCACTTGGGCTCGGCGTCCACCGTCTTGAGCGTCTTCTTGCGCAGCGCGCGGATGACGTTGCCGTACATCCCGCTCGCCGCGGTCGAGACCTTGGAACCCGGTGGCTCGTCCATGAATGGCATGAACTTGTCCGGGAAGCCGGGCATCGTGCACCCGATGCAGATCCCGCCCACGTTCGGACAGCCACCGACACCGTTGATCCATCCCCGCTTCGGGACGTTGCACTTCACGACGGGGCCCCAGCACCCGAGTTTCACCAGGCACAGCGGCGATCCGTACTCGGTCGCGAACTGGCCCTGCTCGTAGTAGCCCGCCCGGTCGCACCCCTCGTGAACCGTCGCGCCGAACAGCCACTGCGGGCGCAGTGCCTCATCCAGCGGAATCATCGGAGCCTGGCCCGCAACCTGGTAGAGCAGGTACAGAATCGTCTCCGACAGGTTGTCACCCTGGATCGGGCAGCCGGGCACGTTGACGATCGGCAGGCCTGCCTTGGACTTCCAGCTCCACCCGAGGTAGTCGGCCACGCCCATCGCCCCGGTCGGGTTGCCCGCCATCGCGTGGATGCCGCCATAGGTGGCGCACGTACCGACCGCCAGCACCGCGGTCGCCTTGGGCGTCAGGCGGTCCAGCCACTCGCTGGTAGTCATGGGCTGCCCGGTGGCGGGGTTGTTGCCGAACCCGCACCAGTAGCCCTCCTTCTTGATCGCCTCGTTCGGGATCGAACCCTCGACGACGAGCACGAACGGTTCCAACTCACCACGATCGGCCTTGTGGAACCACTCGATGAAGTTGTCGGCGCCCTGCTCGGGGCCGCACTCGAAGTCGATCAGCGGCCAGTGCACCTGGATCTTGGGAAGACCCGGCAGTGCGCCGAGGACGATGTCTTCGATGCTGGGTTGTGTTGCTGCAGTGAGCGCGACGGAGTCCCCGTCACAGCTCAGACCGGCGTTGATCCAGAGGATGTGGAGGATCGGCTCTTCCTGCTCGTGCTTCGGTACCTGTGTCTGCGGTGCCGTCATGGCACACCACCTTCGAGAGAGGTCGGTGGGAAACGGAGCGGCCGACAGGGAGATCGGCTCAGTCGAGAACCCGGAACGAAGTGCGGAAAGTTCGCACAGTATCAGCACATCGGAGTCGGCTGTCCAAAAGGTATCACCGCCTTCCCGTCAACTCGGTGAGCTCGCGCTGGACCAGTTCCCACAACACGTGGTAGACGGTCGTCTGCGCTTCCTGGATCCGGTGCACGGAGGCGGACGGCACCACGAAGAGGTGCTCGATCGTCTCGAGCTCGGCCATCTTGCCACCGTCGTAGCCGGCGAGTCCGACCGTGACCAACCCGCGCCGGGTGGCCTCCTCGAATGCGCGGACGAGGTTCGCGGAGTTGCCGCTCGTGGACAGGCCCATGGCGATGTCACCCGGCCGGCCGAACGCCGCGATCTGCCGCGCGAACACCACGTCGAATCCGACGTCGTTCGACAGTGCGGTGACAACGGCGATGTCCGCCGTGAGTGAAAGGGCCGGGAGCGACCGAGCCTCGCCCGCCGGGTGCAGGAACATGCCGGCGACGTCCTGGGCGTCGGTACTGCTGCCGCCGTTGCCGTACACCAGCAACTGACCGCCTGCGGCGAACGATCGAGCCATCACCCTGGCGCAATCCGCGAGCCGTTCCGCGTCGCGGTGCAGGACCTCAGCGCGCAGCGCGACGATCTCGTCGACCTTGGCCTCGGTGGAGCGGCGGGCGTGCTCCAGCGCGGCATCGAGGTCCGAAGGCCCGGAGTAGAGGAAGGGGTACAGGGACTCCACCCCGCTGTCCTGTCGTGTCACCTGCTGCCACCTCCTGTGGGCTCGTCGTGGGACGCGTCGGTCATGTCGTGACGACCGCGATCGCTTCGCGGGCGTGAACCAGCACGGTGTCGCCGACGCCGGCATCGACGAACGCGACGCTGACCTCCTCGACACCGCTGCCGGTGTCGGCCAGCGCGAGGTCGTTCGCGAGGAGCTCCACGAGCACGACCGGGATCGCCTGGTCGGAGCAGGTGATGCAGACGTCGTCGTGACAGACCGGTGCCAACTGAGGGCCGTCGCTCATCGGATGACCTCCGGCGCCAGCAGGCCGGGCTGCTCGAGGAACACGTGCACCAGCTCCCACAGGACGTGATAGATCGTGACATGCACTTCCTTGACCACCCGCGGATCATCGCTGCGCGCCGGAAGCGCGTGGTCGACGTCCGGACTGTCGGCGATCGAGTCGGTGCCGGTCGGGCCACTGTCGTCGCCCACCAGCGCTACCGTCAATAGGCCCCGCTCGTGCGCGACCTCGAGCCCGCGCCGCACCGCGGCGCAGCGGCCGTCGGTGGAGACACCGAGCGCGACGTCCTCGGGGCGGCCGAGGTGCGTGACCTGATGGGCGAAGACTTCCGCGCCGCCGTCGGCGAGCAGACCCGTGACCGTCGCGACGTCGTTCGTCAGCGAGAGTGCGGGCAGCGCCCGCTTGCCCATGATCACGGGGTGCACGAACTCGACGGCGATGTGCTGCGCGTCGGTGGCCGCGGTGCCCATGCCGAACACCAGCAGCTTGCCCCCGCGGTGAAGCCGCGCGGCGATGGCGTGGCAGGCGAAAGCGACAGCGCCTGCGTCCAAGGCGAGTGCTCGCCCAGGGCCCTCGCGGCGGGCGAACAGCTCGCCGACCGAGTGGACTCCGCTGTCGGTAGTCGAGCGCGGCATGTCACCTCCGTGGTGGGAGACTAGCCAGTGTGGCCCCCATCACGACGATCACGCAAGTGGTGGAGAGACCTCGACAGGGTTGTCTGTCCACAGCCTCCGGGAGATCGCCAACAGGGATCACCGCCGGTGACGGCGGGGGCATCCGGATCCACGCACCGTAGCGGGCCGATCGCGGCGGGCTGCGGGCGGCAGCTGGTGGAACGGTCGAGGGCGCGGTGTCCGAGCTGGGCGGCGAGATCCGCTCTGTCGAAGTAGTGAATCCGCTCCGGTCCCTCGCCCTGGGATCGTCGTTCGAAACCACCGGTGACGAGCACCGTACGGCGCTCCGACCCGTCCGGTCATATGTCGACGACGACCTCGCCGCCCTCCTCGCGAACCGGGTAGACCCGGACGGCGAAGTCGCCGTTCAGGCAGGACCCGTCGACGAAGGAGAACGTGTGGTTGTGCATCGGGCAGACTATCTTGGCGTCGTCGACCAGCGCGTCGGCCAGCGGTCCCCCCGCGTGCGGACAGACCGCCTCCATCGCCCGCAGCGCTCGGTCGCGCAACCGGAACACCGCGATCTGCTCGTCACCGACGGCGAAGCCCCGGCCCTCGCCGACCGGAATCGCGTCAACCGGTCCGAGCCGGTGGCTCGTCGTCTCCGGCGTACTCATGCCTGTGCCTCCGCCCGCTCCGCGGTTCCGGTCCCGCTCGCGACCGGTCCGCCGGCCGCGGGGCCGCTGCGGGCCGACGCGCTCCGGTCGTTCCGGATCGGCACCTTGGGCAGCGGGATCAGCGGCAGCGAGTCGGCGAACTGGCCGCTCGTCGCCGGGTCCCCGCCCTCCAGCCACGGGTCGCGGTAGGCGTCCACCGAGTCCTGCATCCGCGCGTCCAACCCGGCGACGACCCCGTCCCGGTCCTCGACCAGCAGCGACTTCAGCTCCTCGAGCCCGACCCGGGGCACGAAGTCGTAAGAACGCTCCAGCCAGCGTGCGTTCTCCCGGTAATACTGCATGAAGGTGCCGGTGAGCCGCAGCGCCTCGTCCTGGCCCTCCACAGTGGCCAGCAGGTCCCCCTTGCGCACCGACGCGCCCGCGGCTCCCCCGATGTAGACCTCCCACTTGTCGTCGCCGACCGCGACCAAACCGACGTCTTTTACCAGCGCCTCCGAGCAGTTCCGCGGGCACCCGGCGACGGCGAGCTTCATCTTGGCCGGGCTCTCCAGTCCCTTGTAACGCTCCTCGATGTCGATCCCGAGCTGCGTGGAGTCGCCGAGGCCGAACCGGCAGAAGTCTGTGCCCTCGCAGCTCTTCACCGTCCGCATGGACTTGCCGTACGCGTACCCGGACGGCATCTCCAGATCGGCCCAGACGGCGGGCAGGTCCTCCTTGCGCACGCCGAGCAGGTCGATCCGCTGTCCGCCGGTCACCTTGATCATCGGAATGGCGTACTTGTCGGCGACGTCGGCGATCCGGCGCAGCTGAGCGGCGTTGGTCACGCCACCGGACATCCGCGGCACCACCGAGAACGTCCCATCGCGCTGGATGTTGGCGTGCACCCGGTCGTTGATGAACCGGGCGTCGCGTTCGTCGACGTAGTCTGCGTCCCACAACGTCTTGAGCAACGAGGCGAGCGCCATCTTGCTGCCGGCGTCCTCGCCCTCGGGGGCCAGCTCGGCGAATACCGCCGACACCGACGTCAGCTCCCGCTCCCGGATCGCCGCGATCAGCGCAGGCTTCTGCAGCGGGATCGACGGGACGTACCAGTCGGCGCTCTCGTCGACCTCGACGTCCTCGCCTGCCGCCCACTCGACGATCTCGCGGACCAGCGACTTGCACGCCCCACACCCCTTGCCGGCCCGAGTCGCGTTCATCACGCCGGCCACGCTCTTCGTACCGCCACGCACGCACCCGACGAGGTCGTCCTTGGAGACACCGTTGCAGTTGCAGACCTGCACGGACTCGTCCATCTCCACGGCGCCCTCGGCCTCGGACGGGCCGGCCAGCTCGAAGAGCAGCTCCACCCGCGCCTCCGGCAGCGGCAGCGCCCGGTCGAAGCTCTGGGTGAGGAACGCGACCTTGCCGACGTCGCCGAGCAGCGTCGCACCGACCAGCTTGCCGTCGCGGACCACGACGGACTTGTAGACGCCGCGCTTGGGCTCGGCGAACCGGACGAACTCGTCGTCCTCGCGTTCGGGGTGTTTGAGGCCCATGGTGGCGAGGTCCACCCCGGCCACCTTGAGCTTCGTGGCGATCCGCGAGCCGTGGTAGGCCGCCTTGGGATCGGCGCCGGTGATGTGGTCGGCGAGCACCGTCGCCTGCTCCCACAGCGGCGCGACGAGGCCGTACACCTCGCCGCGGTGCTGCGCGCACTCGCCGACCGCGTAGATGTCGGGGTCGTCGGCCGTGCGCAGCTGGTCGTCGGTGACGATCGCCCGCTCCACCGTCAGCCCGGAGATCACGCCGAGCCCGACGTTGGGCCGGATGCCCGCGGTCACCACCACCATGTCCGCGTCGATCGCGCTCCCGTCGCGGAATACCACGGCGCCCACCGCGCCGTGGCTGCGCACCGCGGTCGTCCGCTTGCCGGTGTGGACCTTGATCCCCATCCGCTCGACGATCGTGCGCAGGATCGCGCCTGCCTCCTCGTCGAGCTGCTGGTTCATCAGGACCGGACCGGACTGCACGACGTGCACCTCGTGCCCGTGCCGGCGCAGCCCGTACGCCGCCTCCAGCCCGAGCAGGCCACCGCCGATCACGACGGCCCGGCGGTGATCCTGTGCGTACTCCAGCATTGCGGTGGTGTCGGTGAGCGTGCGGAAGCCGAAGACGCCCGGCGTCAGCGTCCGGTCATCGACCCACATGCCGTCCATCGGGGGGAAGAACGTCCGGCTACCCGTTGCGACGATCAGTTTGTCGTAGGATATGACCGTGCCGTCGTCGGCGACGACCTTGCGTGCGAAGCGGTCGATCCGTACCACCCGGACGTCGGCGTGCAGCATGATGTCGTTCTCGACGTACCAGTTCAGCGGGTTGAGGTAGATCTCCGCGATATCGTCGGAGCTGTCCGCACCGGCAAGGACGTGCGACAGCATGATTCGGTTGTAGTTGCCGTAGGGCTCGTCGCCGAACATCGTGATCCGGAACTGGGTGGCGCCGCCGCGGGCGAGGATTTCCTCCACCACCCGTGCGCCTGCCATCCCGTTCCCGATCACGACCAGCTGGAGCCGGTCATCGGTGTCGGCGCCTGTCAGGGTCGGCTCGCTCATCTCAGACCTCCACCAGCCCGAGGTCGACGACGACGGTGCCGCTCAGCCCCTCACGCGCGGCCACCTGCAGCTCGAGCACCGACCCGTCCTCGATGTCCTCGACGACGGCCAGCGCCACGTGGGTGCCTGCCCGCGCGCCGATCGGGAAGTAGCGCATCGGGGCGCCGTCGCGCACCAGCACCACGGTGATGAGCTCGTCGGTCGTGTTGCCGCCACGGAAGTACAGCGGTTGCGTGATGATCCCGGCAGGCACCGAGTAGCGCAGGCTCTCGTGCAGGAGCACCAGCTTGTCCACTCCCTGGCCCTCGAACGGGAAGATTCCCTGGAGGAAGCGAGGCGTGCTGTGCATCGATGTCTCCTCGTGGCTGTCGGGTCAGGGCAGGGGAACGGTCGACTGCGCAGCGACCCGTTCTCCGGGGTGCGGTGAGCGGGCGTCGGCCGGCTCGACGGCGACCGGGCAGGTCTTGAACTCGGGCATCCGCGACGTCGGATCCAGCGCGTCGCTGGTCAGCGCGTTGACGCCGGCCGCCCCGCCCCAGTGGAACGGCACGAACACGGTGTCACGTCGGATCCCAGGGTCGAGCCGGGCGCGCACCACCACGGCGCCGCGCGGGGTGCTCAGCCGGACGGGTCCGCCGTGGACCACGCCGATCTCGCGGGCGAGCTCCGGGTGGAGCTCGGCGTAGGCCTCCGGCTCCGCGCGCTGCAGCGTCGGACTGCGTCGCGTCTGAGCCCCGGACTGGTAATGGGCACGGGACCGGCCGGTGGTCAGCAGGTACGGGTAGTCGGCATCCGGCCGCTCGGCGGCGAACCGTGGTGTCACCGGGACGAACCGGGCCCGACCGTCCGCCGTGGCGAAGGACTGGAGGAACATCCGCGGTGTCCCGGGGTGGTCTGTGTCCGGGCAGGGCCAGCACAGCTGCTCGCCGGCGGCCAGCCGGTCGTAGGTGATGCCGGCATAGTCGGCGATCCCGCCGGAGCTGGCCCGGCAGAGTTCGGCGTAGACCTCGCCGGGGTCGGTCGGGAAGAACTCGCCCCTGCCCAGCCGGGCCGCGATCATGTGCAGGATCTCCAGGTCGGTGCGCACGCCGGTCGGCGGGTCGACGGCCCGGCGGCGCAGCAGCACCCGGCCCTCGGGGTTGGTCACCGTGCCGTCCTCCTCGGCCCACTGGGTGGTGGGCAGGACGACGTCAGCCCGCTCGGCGGTCTCCGAGAAGACGAAGTCGGTGACGACGAGAAGGTCCAAGCAGCTCAGTCGCTGCGTGACGTGCCGGGCATTCGGCGCCGAGACCACGGGATTGGACGCGGCGACCAGCAGCACCCGGACCCCGCCGTCGGTGCCCAGCCGGTCCAGCAGCTCGTAGGCCGAGACACCGGGACCGGGCAGCTCGTCGGGCTCGACGCCCCAGACTGCGGCGACGTGCGCCCGGTCCGCCGGGTCGGTCAGCGTGCGGTAGCCAGGTAGCTGGTCGGCCTTCTGCCCGTGCTCGCGTCCGCCCTGCCCGTTGCCCTGACCGGTCACCGTGCCCCATCCGGAGCTGGGGCCCCGGCCGGGCAACCCGAGCGCCAGCGCCAGGTTGATCCAGGCCTGCGTGGTGGCGGTGCCATCGGCGTGCTGCTCCACCCCGCGCGCGGTGAGGATCATCGCCGTCCGTGCCCTGGCGAGCTCACACACCGTCTCGGTCATGTCGGCGACCGAGATCCCGGTCGTCCGCTCGACCCGGTCCGGCCAGTCCGAGCGCACGGCCCGGCGCACCGCGTCGAAACCAGTGGTGCGGTCGGCCACATAGCCCTCGTCGACCAGACCTTCGCGGATCGCGATGTGCAGCATCCCGTTGGCCAGGGACAGGTCGGTGTCCGGCACGGGCTGCAGGTGCCGGTGTGCGAGGTCGGCGGTCGCGGTGCGCCGCGGGTCGACGACGATGTGCCGGGCGCCCCGTTCGCGCCCTTCCTCGAAGTACCGCATGGCAGGCGGCATGGTGTCGGCCGGGTTGCTGCCGACCAGCAGCACGACGTCCGCTCCGGGGATGTCGGCGAACGGGAACGGCATCCCGCGGTCCACACCGAAGGCACGGATGCCCGCCGCGGCCGCCGAGGACATGCAGAACCGACCGTTGTAGTCGATGTTCGAGCTGCGCAGCGCCACCCGGGCGAACTTGCCGAGATGGTAGACCTTCTCGTTGGTCAGCCCGCCGCCGCCGAAGCAGCCCACCGCGTCCAGGCCGTGCCGGGCCTGGGCGTCGCGGATCGCCGCGACGATCCGGTCCAGCGCCTCGTCCCAGCTCGCCGGTCGCAGCGGGCCACCGCGGAAGTCCCGGACCAGCGGCGTGGTCAGCCGTTCGGGGTGCCCGAGCAACTCGGCGGCGTTCGTGCCTTTGGTACACAACGCTCCCCGGTTGATCGGGTCGTCGCGGCCGGTCAGCTCGATCGTCCCGTCCTCGCCGCACGCCAGGCTGATCCCGCACTGCAAGGAGCAGTACGGGCAGTGTGTCGCGATCGACGGTGCGGTCATTCAACCCAGTGTCGGGCAGCACTGTTACCGATCAGTTGTGACTCGGTTACATCCGCTGACCGCACGTAACCCGCTCAGTTCCCCTCCCGGATCAGCCCTGCCCCGGCCGCGCCGCGCGATGTCACCACCTCGTCCGTGCGCTCGAGGGCGTCGGTGCGCCGCGACGACGGGGGCTCGGTCGTGAGGTCGCGCAGCCGCATCGGGGTGTTCAGCTCCAGGAGCGTGGGGACGTACTCGGCGCGGCGCACCGCCCACCCGTCGCCGTCCCGAACGAACGTGAACCGCGCGATCACGCCCTCCTCCGTGGTGCCGCGGGGCTCGGCGTGGCGGGCGACGGAGTTACCGAGACCGTAGGCGACCCACTCACCGCCGATCCGCTCGAACGGCTGCACGACGTGGGCGTGGTGCCCGACGATGAGGTCTACGGCGGGGTCGGCGAGCAGCTCCTCGGCGAGCGCGACCTGCTCCGACGTCGGCTCGGGCTCGTACTCCGCGCCCCAGTGCAGGCTCGCGATCACGACGTCGGCCCCGGCGTCCTTCGCGGCTGCCGCGGCGGCGCGCACGGCGTCGGTGTCCAGGGTGTTGGCGAGCCACGGCTTGTCATCCGGCTTCTCGAGCCCGTTGTAGCCGTAGGTGAACGACACCTGCGCGACCCGCGCGGGGCCGACGTCGTGGATCAGCGGAGTTGCGGCCTCGACGGCCGAACGTGCGGAGCCGATGTGGTCGAGACCGGCTGCGTCGAGCGCGTCGAGGGTCCGGAGCACCCCCTCGGCGCCCTGGTCGAGAGTGTGGTTGGACGCGGTGGTACAGCTGTCGTAGCCGGTCTCGGCCAGCGCGTCGGCGATCTGCGGCGGCACGTTGAAGCCGGGGTAGCCTGCGAACGGGCCGTCCGGCTCGGCGAGCGGGACCTCGAGATGGCAGAGGGCGAGGTCGGCGTCCCGCACGACCGGCGCGACACCGGCGAGCAGCGGACGGAAGTCGGGCGCACCGGTGGCGGAGTCGGCGCGTGCCTGATCGGTGAGCGCGGGGTGCACGAGCACGTCGCCGGACGCGACGACGGTGAACTCGTCGGCCTGCCGCGGCGGCGCAGGCGCGGGTAGCGGGTGCAGCGGCTCGGGGCCCGCGGCGGTGAGGACCTCAGGGCCGGCGCATGCCGTGACGAGCGCGACGGCCACGAGCCCCAGTGCCCGGCGCATCAAGGAGACCACGACCGCACCGTAGCGGTCCCTGGATCGAACGGACCGATCAGCGGTGGCGGAACCACCGCACCATGAGGAGCAGCAGCAACAGACCGCCCGCTACGGGTGCCACGCGCTTGAGCACGGACCCGCCGGCGGCGTCGAGCAGGTTGATCTCGTCCGCCACCGGCGCGGACGCCGGACGGAGCGGCCGGGGCGCGGCGGCGGCCTGCACCGGTGGAGTCGGGTCCGGCGTCGGGTTCTCGCTCTCCGCCGGCGTCGCGGGCCCCTCGTCGTCGTTGCCGAGCTTGCCTGCCAGACAGTCGGCGAACTGTCCGATGATCTTCCCGCCGACCTCCGAGATCAGGCCGCGGCCGAACTGCGCCGGCTTGCCCGTCACCCTGAGGTCGGTCATCACGGTCACCGCGGTCCCGCCACCCTGCTCGCGCAGCGAGGCGGTGACCGTGGCGGACGCCGTGCCGTTGCCGCGGGCGTCCCGGCCCGAGGCCTCGATGACCGCCTTGTGGGCGGACGCGTCGGTCTCGGTGAACTTCCCGGTCCCCTTGTACTGCAAGGAGATCGGGCCGAGCCGCACCTTCACCGTCCCGGCGAACTCCTCGTCGGTGTGTGAGGTCAGCGCCGCACCGGGCATGCAGGGGACCACCTGCTCGAGGTCGAGCAGGGTCACCCACACCGCGTCGACCGGCGCTGAGACGGTGAAGTCGTGCTCCATCTGCATGCGAGTCAGCTCCCCACCCCTGCGGCCGTGGCGATCGCCCGTCCGGTGAGCACCCTGGCCAGGTGCTCGCGGTAATCGGCGTCGGCGTTGCCGTCGGTGGTGGGGCTCGTGCCCTCGGCCGCGTGCT
>Ga0136614_10000550_pt1 | contig 19036 bp, 16 predicted proteins | sample AntDrymUQ2792106_2_FD_106643 | JGI IMG/M metagenome (GOLD analysis project Ga0136614, IMG submission 106643) | Polar desert sand microbial communities from Dry Valleys, Antarctica - metaG UQ279 (21.06) | ecosystem: Environmental > Terrestrial > Soil > Desert | place: Antarctica: Dry Valley... | reverse complement strand
CGTCAGTTTTGTCATAGACCGGCTTCAGGATGTCGGCGGCGCTGGCAATGTCGTCAACCACGAGGTCTTCGTAAATTTCCGAGACGCTCTTGCCCTGCTGGACCCACGCACGCAACTGCTCGTCGTAATCATTCGAGCCGGTGATCGCCTTCTCGAAGATCGTCGGGTTGGATGTCACGCCGCGCAGATCGTCTTCTTCAATCTTTTTCGCCAGATCGCCGCTCGTCAGCATCGCGCGACGAATGTTGTCGTACCAGATCGACTGGCCGAGTTTCATAATTTCAACTAGGGGATTACTCATCGTTTTGCTCCTTCGTCGCAGAGGTCAGAGGTTAGAGGTCAGAGGTCAGTGAGGATTGATTTCAACTGACCGCTGGCCGAAAACTCATGCCTCTTGCTTTTAGATTTTCCTGATCTCTAACCTCTGACCTCTGACCTCTGCATTTCGCGTTTGGCCGTCTCGACGACGTTCTCGACGGTGAAGCCGAATTTCTTGGTCAGCTCTTTCAAGGGCGCGCTGGCCCCGAAAGTTTTCATGCCGATCACTTGCTCGTTGTTCGTGGTATAGCGCTGCCAGCCGAAGCGCGAGGCTTGTTCGACGGCGACGCGCGCGCGCACATCGGGCGGGATCACTTCGTTGCGGTAGGCTTCGTCTTGATGCTCGAAGATTTCCCACGAAGGTATAGAGATGACGCGCGCTTTGACGCCTTCGGCGACGAGTTGCTCGTAAGCCGCGACGACGAGGCCGACTTCCGAGCCGGTCGCCATCAGGATCACATCGGGCTTGGCGTTCTCGCCGGATGAATCGGCCAGCACGTATGCGCCGCGCTGGACGCCTTCGGCGCTGGCGTATTTCTCGCGGTCGAGCGTCGGACACGGTTGGCGGCTCAGGATCAGGCAGACCGGTTCGTGTTTTAGTTTCATGATCAAACGCCATACTTCGGCGACTTCGTTGGCGTCGCCGGGTCGCAGGACGATCAGGCCGGGGATCGCTCGCAAGGAGGCAAGTTGTTCGATGGGCTGGTGCGTGGGGCCGTCTTCGCCGACGCCGATGGAATCGTGCGTGAAGATGTGGATGGTCGGGATTTCCATGATCGCGCTCAAGCGGATCGACGGGCGCGAATAATCCGAGAAGATCATGAAGCCCGAACCGTAAGCGCGAATTTTGCTGAGGGCGAGGCCGTTCAAGATCGCCGACATCTCGTGTTCGCGGATGCCGAAGTGGAAGTTGCGGCCTCCGTACCAACGCCCTTTCTCCGGGTTGTTGTCTGGCATAAAGTCGCCTGCGCCGTCGAACGTCAGGCGCGTTTTGGTTGACGGAGCGAGGTCGGCGGCTCCGCCGATCAGCCACGGGACGTTCTTCGCAATCGCGTTTAAGACTTTACTGGAAGAGTCGCGCCCGGCCACGCCTTTCGCGTCCGCCGGAAACACAGGGATGTCTTTGTCCCAGCCTTCTGGCAATTCACGTTTCTGCATTCGGACGAGTTGATCTGCAAGCTCCGGGTTGGCCTTGCCGTACTCTTCAAGCTTGGCGAACCAAGCGTCGCGTGCTTCCTTGCCGCGCGCGCCGATGTTGCTGTTGAAATGCTCGCGCACTTCGCCCGGCACGAGAAACTTTTCGTCTTCGGGCCAACCGTAGGCGCGCTTGGTCAGCTTAATCTCTTCTTCGCCGAGCGGCTCGCCATGCGCGGCGTGTGTGTCCTGTTTATTTGGTGCGCCCCAAGCGATGTGGCTATCGACAATGATCAGAGTCGGGCGTTCACTCTCCTTGCGGGCGACGGCGAAGGCGCGGCGCAGCGTGTCGAGATCATTGGCGTCGCCGACGCGCGTCACATTCCAGCCGTAGCCGACGAAGCGCGTCGCCACATCTTCCGAAAACGCCCAAGAGGTGTTGCCCTCAATCGTGATCTTGTTGTTGTCGTAAATCCAACAGAGGTTGTTGAGCTTAAGGTGGGCGGCGAGCGAAGCGGCCTCGTGCGAGATGCCCTCCATCATGCAGCCGTCGCCGCAGAGGGCATAGACGTTGTAATCGAACATCTCGAAGCCCTCGCGGTTAAAGTAAGCCGCTTGCCACTTCGAGGCGATTGCCATGCCGACGCTCGTCGCGATGCCCTGCCCCAACGGCCCGGTCGTCGTCTCGATCCCTGAAGTCCAACGATATTCTGGGTGACCGGGACATTTGCTGTCGAGTTGGCGAAAGCTCTTGATGTCGTCGAGGCTGACGGAAGGCTCGCCGGTCTTTTCATATTTGGCGTTGACGGCTTTGACGCCGGTCAAGTGCAACATGCTGTACAAGAGCATCGAGGCGTGGCCCATCGAGAGGACGAAGCGGTCGCGGTTCGGCCAGATCGGATCGTCCGGGTCGAAGCGCAGAATTTCATTCCACAACAAATAAGCGACAGGGGCCATCGCCATTGGCGTTCCGGGGTGACCGGAATTGGCGGCTTGGACGGCGTCCATCGAGAGCGTGCGAATGGTGTTGACGCAAAGATTATCGATCTGCGAAGGTGATTGTTTGACGGCAGAGGCTTCCATGATTTTTATTCAGCTCCTCGCTAAAAAGAATTTCGCCGAAACACTTGACGAGGTAAGACGGCAAGCAGTGGATTAACACTTCAACCGGTCGCGCCAGCCACCGACATCTGACAGGGCAGAGGCCGCGCGATGGGTCAGAACAGTTTCAAAGCAGTCTCCGAGCAGGACAAGTGGCGAAAGCGCGACCAGATTCCCGATGCGCTGGAAAACCACCGATAGACTTTTTCAGAGAACGAAATCCGTAAGACACGCGGCTACAGGGAAGAATAGCCGTTTACCGCTGAATCAAAAGTATTGCTGAAGTACCAAGGGTGAATCCCGCGGATGATGATAAGAACGAATACCATCCGTCTGAAGTGGCGGGATACTAACACAGAAGTGTTGTGGCGTCTATCCTTCTCCGGTGAAATCGGCAATTGGCCTTTCGTCATCCGCCGCCGTCCCGCTGTCCGTAAATTTTGTGTTGACAGCGAACACTGACCGCTTGTAAATTTCGGTCAATCTCTCAGGGAAGAAACGCAGGCTTTACGCTAGACCCCGTAGCTTTATCCCCTGCATCGGCTAAGGACCCGCACCGTCGCTCCTCAGCGCGACAGTTGCACTAACAAAGGAGTCCCTCATGTCGCAGGTAAAACCCGCCCTCGCTCAATCGTCGTTTCCCGTACAGCTCCGCGAGCTTGGCATCTACAAGTTGAAGGACGGGCGCGAGTACATCGTCAGCACTCTCTATCAAGATGGGTGTTGTTTGTACTCGACTCAATCATGGCAGATGTTCGGCAACGCTGAATTCTGGGTGCGCCCCGACGGCCAACTGATTCACGACGGGCGGCCCACTCGCTGGGGAGTGAAGGATTTAATTGACACAGGCTTGACGAGCAAGTATCCGAAGGCCAGCAACTTCATCGTGTAACCATCGCCCGCGCAGGTTAAGCCTATACATCAAGCCAGACCGAAGAAGTTTCAGGATTGACAAGATTAAGGGGATGAACGGGCCAGAACTGACAGGGCATGACGAGTCCCTATCTGGTTAATCCTGTTCATCCTGTCTATTTCTTTGAGAATCAATAAACCCTGTAGAAGCGTCAGTCATTAGGTCTGACAACTGAAACACTGTATAGTGCATCTTAGTTGTTAGTTATTCCTTCTCTCGCGCATCAGCGGTGATGCGCCCCACGCCTGAAAATGGCGTCGGCGTTTTGGGTAGTTCGAGAGCGGGCTGTTTTTAACCTTAGAAGCCGCTCTTTCAGAGCATCCGAACACGAGCCTTCGCTGCTACCGTTTCAACGAAGCCACTTCAATTCGCAGCTTCTCTTTGCACTCCCACAGGGGAGAGGTACACATCTATGTCTATGAAACTTTACGTCGGCAATCTTGCGTTCCAAACTTCGAGCGAAGACTTGCAACAACTGTTCGCGCAAGCGGGTACGGTCGAGTCGGCTGCTGTCGTGGAAGACCGCGAGACGGGCCGTTCACGCGGCTTCGGCTTCGTCGAAATGTCCACAAAGGAAGAAGGCAACGCTGCTATCCAACAGTTCAACGGTCAGGATATGGGCGGGCGCGCGTTGAACGTCAACGAAGCCAAGCCCCGCGAAGATCGCGGTGGCGGTGGCAATCGTGGCGGCTTCGGCGGCGGTCGCAATGGCGGCGGCAACTCTCGCTACTAATCCGCCGTTCTCTACTTCCGGCGACTCTTTAACACACAGCCTCCGGCACGAGTATCTCGCCGGAGGCTGTTATTTTTGATCTCAGACATGCTCGATAGCTACGAGCTAACACAGGAGAGCGCATATTGTCTAAAGAAGATTTGATCCCGGCTGAGGGCTTGATCGTCGATAAGCAGCCCAACGCCTTCTTCAAAGTCCGGCTCGACAACACCGACCACATCGTGTTGGCGCAGATTTCCGGCAAGATGCGTAAGAACCGCATCCGTATTCTGATGGGCGACCGCGTCAGCGTTGAGATGTCGCCTTACGACTTGTCGAGAGGACGTATCACCTACAGATATAAATAAGAGAAAAGAAGGAGTTTGTTATGGAGCAGCAACTATCCACAGTCGGCGAGCGGGCGGAGAAGTTATGCGCGGTGTGCAACGAAACGCGGCCACATCGTAGTATCCGTCACTATTCGCGGCCAAATTTCGCGTGTGCGTTGTCCGAAATGCAGCACACTCAGCACCTTCAAACGCAGTGCGCGCACGCCACAACGCCCGTCGGCGCAACCCGGCGCGCCTTACGATCAGACGCGCACGTACCGCGCCGGTCAGTCCATGACGCACCCGACTTATGGCGAGGGCGAAGTGACGGCGTTGATCGAACCACACAAGATTGACGTGTTGTTCTCAGACCGCCTGCGCCGTCTCATTCACTCCCGCGCTCAAGCGTGAGCGCACGGGTCAACGTCTGTCAGCTTTACTACCAACTGTATCTGTTCTTTGGAGAATTTATCTTTTCTTCAGGCGCGCGACCTTCGACTTTAGAGCGGATTTCGCTTCAGTGGACAGGATGAGCAGAGCTTACAGCGTTGTCTTTATTGAAACCCATCCTGTACATCCGATCTGAAACCGCTCTAAAGCAGTGAATGTGCTAATAAAATGTCAGAGCGAACGGTTTTCGGGAAGCAATACAAGATGTCAGGCTCAGTTTGTTTCTAAGACATTTCCCTGTGGAATCCTTCCGACACTTACCATCCGATAAACGAGAACATGAAAGTAAAGAAAATCCGAAACCCGCTTTGCGCCGTCAAAATTGAGACACCCGCGTCGGGCGCAAATCAATGAGCAGTTATCAAAAGATAATCTTCAAACCGAACTGCAATTATCGCGGGTCTGCTTGGCTCAAGAATCGTCCGAAGGTTTGCGGGTCGTTCAATATACGCCCGACGATGTTGTAGTTCGGACGGTTGAAGGGGTTGAAGGCTTCGGCGCGAAATTGCAGTTGCAAGGTTTCGCGCACGGGGATGGATTTTAAGACGGCGAAGTCCATGTTGACGAAGCCGGGTCCGATGACGGTGTTGCGTCCGACGTTGCCGAAGCTGAAGGCGGGCGGCGCGACGAAGGCGGCAGGATTAAGATATTGGCCTGTGCGTTGCGAACCCGGCAGGACTTGCGGCGCTCCGGCGATGGCGTTCGGGCGCACGAAGATGCCGCCCGTGCCTGCGCCGACGCCCGCCGTGTCGCCGCGCAAATTAACGGTGAAGGGGAAGCCGGATTGCATCGTGTAGATGCCGGAGAGTTGGAAGCCGCCGAAGATGTTTGAGGCTAAATCGTCGTTCAAGAATCTTCTGCCGCGCCCAAACGGAAGGTCATAGACGAAACTCGTGACCGAGCGATGTTTGGCGTGGAAAGAAGCGAGACCGCGTTATCGCCTTGCCGTTCGAGTGCCGTCGGGACGCTCACGGAAGTCAGATTCGCCGCCGCTTGTCGCAAACGCAAACCTTCATACGCGCCGAAGACGAACAATCTGTTTCTCACAATCGGCGCGCCGATGACACCGCCGAATTGGTTGCGCTGAAACTTCGGAACCTCGCTCGTCACGGAGTTGAACGGGCGCGCATCGAAGACGCGGTTACGCAAGAACTCCCACGCCGCGCCGTTGATTTGATTCGCGCCCGATTTCGTCACGACATTGATCTGCCCGCCCGATGCGCGCCCGTACTCGGCGCTAAACAACGCCGTCTGCACTTGAAATTCACCGATGGCATCAACGTTCGGCGAATAGTTGAGTGAGTTGTAGTCGGGGTCTGTGTTCGCCGCGCCGTCGAGTAGAAACGCGGTGTTGTTCGTGCGCCCGCCGGAAATGCTCAAGCCGCCCTGCTGCCCTTGCCGTATGCTGTTCTGCTGCACGGCGCGCCCGCCGGGATTCGCGCCCGGAACCAGTAACGCTAATTGCAAGAACTGCCTGCCGTTGAGGGGCAGTGAAACTATTTGTTTCTGCCCAATGACCGTCCCTTGCGCGATTGATTCGGTGGTTAAAAGCGAAAGCGTATTCGTGACCTCACCCATTTCAGATGCCCCGCCGATTTCCATCGTCACATCCAACTGACCTATTTGTGCGACCTGCAACTGCACCTGCGAATCGCGGAACTGCTTGAAACCTTCCGCTTCGATTGTGACTTCATAAGCGCCCGGCGCGACGAGCGTGAAAGCGTATCTGCCTTCTTCATTCGTCATGCTCTCGCGCTCTGCGCCGGTTGCGGCGTTGCGTAAGCTGACGCACGCATCCGTGATCGCTGCGCCCGCCGGGTCGCTGATAATGCCCGCCAGCGATGACGTATCGGATTGCGCGTGCAGCGTCGTCGCCAGCAAGAGGACGCACCACACCGCCGCGAAACCATGAAGTTTTCGTTGCCGTGAACACGATGTTGTATGGCGCAAGAAAGTTCTCCTTCACGATTTGTGTCGAACTGAGAGTGCGACTACGCGAGGCAGAGTGGAATAATCGCAGATTGCCGTGATAGCTAATCACTGCGACCTGCAAAAAAATTAGAAGGTTGAAGCTAACGCGCGCGGGTTACGGCTTCGTTAACGGAACGCTAACGCGGCGTGAACTCTGAGAACATGATTCATGGTTGACGGATGCGGATGATTCTACGGTCATCGTAATTCTGCCCGAACATATCCGTCGTGCGGACTTCGATGACGTGCAAGCCGACGGGCAGGTTGCTCGGCAAGCGTCCCATCCAAAGATGTGTTGACTTGGCGAGGTTCGGCAATTTTCTTCCGGGCGGCGGTACGGAACTCGTCTCTTGCAGCTTCATACGCGTAAAGTGCGGGTCTTCGCGTTGCGTGCGTTCAAGCGTCGTCCACTCGCTTGTTCCACGCACGCGCATCTCGACCTTCGATCTCTCTGATCCGGCAAAGACGTTGACCAACACTTCCGTGCGCGCACTCTCACCCGGCGCGATCACTTCCGGCGCAAAGATATTCATCTGGTGTGACGCGGGACGGCGCGCGGGACGAAACTCGATGGTGTAACGATTGCCGTCGAACGTGGCGAACGAGTAGCCGTTCGGCGCGCCGTCGCGCATCGTCGCGTGCGGGATGCCGTTCTCGTCGGGCGCGCCCGTCCACCAACTACCGCAGACCGTGGCGTGATTGAGATGATGGTGTGCGCCCGCGCCCGTCCAACCATCTTCAGCTTTGAAAAAGAGATGCCGTTGAATGTGCGTGTGCGCCGAGAGCGAAAGCGTGTGCGGACGGTCGGAGAGCAGTTGCAACAACTCCTTACGGTCTTCGACATCATCGAGCGGAATGTGCATCGTCAAGACGACGAGGCGATCTTTCGGCACGAACGAGAGATTGTTGCGAATAAAGGCGAGTTGTCGTTCGCCCAGCTTGCCTTTGTAACTGCCGCGCTTCTCCGGCGTGCTGCCCGACCATTCGACATCGTTCATGGTGATGAAATGCACGTTCGCATAATCGAAAGCGTAATGCGACGGACCATAGACGCGCTCGAAAGTCTCATCTGACAGTTCGTGATTCGGCGAATCAAAGTTGATGTCGTGGTTGCCGATGGTGTTGTACCACGGGATGCCGATGGTGGCGATGGTGCGGTTGAGCGATTCAAAGAGCGAGAGATCGTCGAACATGATGTCGCCGAGCGTGATGCCGAACGCGGCTTCCGCACCGATCAATCCCTCGACGACATCATGCGCGATGTAGTCAATCTCCTGTTGGTCGCGCGGTTGCGTATCGCCGAAGAGAATCACGCGAAACTTGTCTGGCTCCGGTCGCTCGTAAAGAGGGAAGTCAATTGATGCGGGCAGTTCACCGGTCGGCGCGACGCCCTTGTACTGGTAGTTAGCGGGCGAACCCTGCGGTTTATATATGTAATAGAAGTGCGGCAGATTATCTGCCGCGAGGCGTGTCATGTAACCGCGCGGCTTGATGACGAAAATTATCGTGTCGTCTGTGATGGGCAAACGATAGCTGCCGTTCGCATCCGTCGCGACGACTTCGCGCCCGTTCGAGACGCGCACGTTCGCCAGACCCGCTTCGCCCGCGTCGGGCCGCTCATTCCGGTTGCGATCATGAAAGACGATGCCCGTCGCGTATCGCTGCGGAGTAGCGACGGTAACGTTCGATTGCTCTTGCGCGGGCGTTGAGATGACGCTCAACAGCGCCAAGATAAGTGTGGTTTGAAGCAACTTTGCAGTCATAATCGTTGTTAACTTACGGTGAATGGTCAACGGTCGCTCGTGAAGATTCATATCTTGCCATACACGAGCGACCGTTGACATTCGCTTGCTCAAACAGTTGGTGTCGAAGAGATTCGCTTAAAAGACGAAGCGAACGCCGAGTTGCAGTTGGCGCGGTCCGCCGAAGCGCGCCGTTGAAGGAGCGAACAATGCTTCTCCGGCGGTCGAAACGGGATCGTCCGGCGTCCCGAATTCGCTGATCGAATCGTTGCCGAAGTTCTTGTTAGTGTTGCGCGTCAGGTTGAAGACTTCGGCGGAAAAATCGAGTCGCCGCGTCTCGCCGAGACGAAAGCCTTTGAGCAGACGCACATCTAAATTGAAGAAAGACGGTTGACGAAAACTGTTTCGTTCCGCCGCGCGTCCGTTGATAATCGCGCGGTCGTTGTCGTCGTTGTCGTCGTTCTGCGTGTCGAAGCGTATGACGGGGCTGTAAGGGAAACCGGAGCGCGTGATGACGATGCCGCTCACGCTGAAGCCGCGACCGAGAGCAACCAGACCGCTCAAGTTGAAGTTGTGGCGCACGTCCTGTTTGGAGGGCGCGTCTTCGAGCGTTAGGTCGAAGGGGTTGAAGGTTCGCTCGCCGGAGAAGTTTCGCTCGTTTGAATCATCGTCGCGGTTGCTGGCGAGCGTGTAGTTCGCCTGCATCTGAAAGCGCCGGGCGAAACGGCGAGCTAAAGTTAGTGTCAGCGCGTCGTAACTCGAATGAGCGGAAGATTCGTTGATCGAAAGCCGTCCGATATTCGGGTTCGGACGATCTTCAGGAAAAATCGGCGTGCCTGTTTCGTCAATCGTTGGTGGAAACAGATTGCGGTCAAGACGGCGTTGCAGATTCCACGTCGAGTTGCGAATGTAGCCGGCGGTGAAAAGGAAATTTGTGCCGAGCTGTTGCTCCAAATTTATTGAGCCTTGAAACGAGCGAGGATTGCGGAAGTTTGGCTCAAAGCCGAAGATGCGTGGCGTGGTAATGAAGTTTGTCGGAATGCTGGAGAGAACATTCGGGGCTGTGACAATTGCATTAGGTCCGCGCAGGCGACAACCCGCGAGCAAATTCGGATTGTTGCGGCAAGCGGTAGTTTCGCCGATCTCGACTTCCTGCGCGATCAAGCCGTTATTGGTAAAGACGCGCTGGAAAAGATTAGCCGGTGCGCGTGCGGTGTAAAGTCCGGTTGACAGGCGCAGCACGGTGTTGCCTGTGCCGCCGACATTCCAAGTGAGTCCCAATCGCGGCTGAAACATTTTCAAATCGTTCGGGATGCGCGCCGTCTCCGGCACTAACGGGTTGGGTCGCGTCGGTTGCGGATTCCACTGCCCTTCCCAACGCAAGCCCGCGTTAAGCGTGACGTGACGTGTGACCTCAACGCGGTCTTGGACAAAGAGAGCTAACTCTTTCACTGAGCCGCGAAAAATCAAATCTTCAGGATCGAAGCCGGGAACAGATTGACGAAAACGGCGCGGGCGGTTGGCGATAAAGTTTTGGAGGGCGGAAGCTCCGCCGCGTGACTCAAAATCGAAGCGTCCTTGCGTGTTCGATTCGCGTTGCTGGCGCACACGGTTGATATTCGTGTCAACACCGAAGCGCAAACGATGCGCGCCCGCATTAACGGAAAAGTTGTCGGCGAGTTGAAAGCGCATCGTATCAAAAAGGCGCGGGCGCGAATTGTCGCCGCCGAAATCGCCGAAGCCGGGAACGAGCAGCGCGGGCAGATTCGAGTTCGGTTCTTCCAGACGGTTGTCGGTGGCGACTTGGAAGCGAACTTCGTTGACGATGCTGGGGTTGACGACGCTGACGAGCGAAGTTTTCAAACCGTTGCTCGACGCGATGCGCGTAAAGTTGGTGCTCACCGCTTCGTTAATGCGCGGCGAATCGAAGTTGAAATTCTCACCGCGCAAGCGTGTGTATGTGTACTGCACGTTGAGCGTGTTCGCGTCGGAAAGAACGAAGTCCGTGCGTCCGAACAACGCCGTCGGATCGTTCGTGCCGTTTTGCTCACCTTCGAGCGCGAGGATGTCACCGGGTACGTTGACTCCGGCTGGCGGCGCAGCGAATTCGACGACGAACGGCACACGCAAATAGTTTTGTTCGATGCCGAAAAAGAAGAACGCGCGGTCGCGCACAAGCGGGCCGCCGATGGAACCGCCGAATTGATTCTGTGCGTTATCAAGGCTGCGCCCGAAAGCGTTTGGCGATGTCAGACGACGATTGCGGTTGAAGTAGAACGCCTCGCCATTGAAGCTATTGGTGCCGGATTTAGTGACGACGTTGACGAAACCGGCGTTTGTTCTTCCTATTTCGGCGTTCGCGCCTGAACGCACGACTTGAAATTCGCGTACGGCGGTTTGCGGAAAGAAGAACGCCGTCTCCGCTCCGCCGCGTTGATTGCCTTGCAGCGCATCGTTGTAGTCCGCGCCGTCAATCGCCACGTTAGAATTGATCGAACGCTGACCGGCAATGACGAGTCCGCCGCGATCCGATTCCTGCACGACCGCCGGAGTCAGTTGCACAAACTCCGTGAAGTTGCGTCCGCGAATCGGCAAATCTTCGACGGCGCGCTCTGGAATCGTCGAACTCGACGCCTGCGTCTCCGCGTCCACGCTTTCCGCTTCCGCGCTCACCGTGACTTGCTCCTGCACAGAGGCAGGAGCGATGGTGAAATCGACCGCCGTCGTCTCACCGACGCTAAGGCGAACATCATCGTTGACCGCCGCCGCGAAGCCTGACGCTTCGGCTCTGACCGTGTATCGTCCGACAGGCAAGACCGGCGCAGTGAAGCGTCCGCTTCCATCAGTTGATACCGTGCGCTCAAGTCCCGTCTCGGTGTTGCGAATCATCACCGTCGCGCCGCCAATCGCTGCGCCGTTCGAGTCCGTGAGACTACCTTCGATAGCCGCGCTGCCGGACTCGGATTGCGCCCGCGCGTCAAACACAAATATGCTCGCCAACAACATCAGAATCGCCGATACGATAATCGTCATGCGCCGGCGCTTCGTCAAAGTTAAAGTTTGTAGCATCAAGTTTCCTCTTCCGAGATTTAAGAAACGGTGACTAAAAAGCGTTGCACGCCGCAACGTACAACGCGCGGCATCTATCCTGTCTTTGAGGGAAGAGCCGATGGCGCACTCCTCTGGGAAATAGAAGTGCGTGGATTGAATCTTTCTCACCACCATCAAACAAACTGCTCTCAGGTTTTGTCCAAATTACTATTTTGTGGTTACAACAGGCTTAAGTGGATGTGAACAGGAGTTTAAGTTGCTGATAGTAAGTCCTCCGCAGTTCTCATCTTCGTGTCCCTCGTGGTAATAATTGCTCATCCCAACGAACGCTCGTTACTCCGTATGCTCTCTGTCTCTGAAGCGATCCATGTCGTACAAAAGCAAACCCGACGGCTGCCCGCCGCATTGGTCCCCCTCGCCGAAGCGCGCGGGCGCGTGTTGGCTGAAGATGTGATCGCCGAGACGGACTTGCCGCCCTTTGATCGCGCGTTGATGGATGGCTATGCGATGCGCGCGGCGGACTTGCAGAATGCTCCGGCTGCTTTGCGCGTCGTGGGCGAAGCGGCGGCGGGGCGCGGTTGGCGCGGGACGCTGAAAGCGGGCGAGGCTATCCGTATTATGACCGGCGCGCCTGTGCCGGAAGGCGCGGACAGTGTGCAGCAAGTCGAGTTGACGCGCGAGACGGAAGGCGGCACGGTCGTCGAGATTGACAGGCCGACGACGCCCGGACAATTCATCACAAAACGTGCGACCGAAGTGAAAAAAGGCGAGACGGCGCTGCGCACCGGGACGACAATTAACGCGGCGATGATGGCCGCGCTGGCGTCGTTCGGTTACGCGCGCGTGCGCGTGGGAACCAAGCCGCGCGTCGCGGTATTGGCGACGGGTTCGGAACTGGTCCCCGTCGAAGCGCGGCCCGGCTCGGATCAGATTCGCGACTCGAACAGTTACTCGCTGTTGGCTTACGCGAAGGCGGCGGGCGCGCACGTCGAACTGCTGCCGTTTGCCGGAGACGATCAGAAACAATTGCAACAACTGATTGCGGAGAGCGCGGCGCGGTGTGATGCTTTGGCGCTGTCGGGCGGTGTGTCGATGGGCGTCTATGATTTCACGAAGGCGGCGCTTTATGCACTCGGCGCGGAAATCTTTTTTGAGCGCGTGAGTTTGCGGCCCGGCAAGCCGACGGTCTTTGCGCGGCTCAATGAAACGCTCATCTTCGGACTGCCCGGCAATCCCGTCTCCGTCTCAGTGACGTTCAACTTGTTCGCGCGCACCGCCTTGCGTGCGATGCAGGGCGACGCTCAACCGGCGCTCGTCGAAGAACAAGCCGTGCTGGGGCGAGAGGCGAAAGGGACCGTCGAGCGCGCGAGCTACTTGCCTGCGCGTTTGCGGACAGACGAGCGCGGCCAACTCATCGCTGAGCCATTGCGCTGGGGCGGCTCTTCCGACTTCGTCGCTTTCACGCAAGCGACCGCGCTGCTCATCATCCCGGCAGGAGTGCGCGCGCTCCCGGCAGGAGAGATAGTCAAGATCGTGCGGCTGCCTGAGTGAAGCCGCGCTCGCGCTTTTGCCGGTCAATCACAATGGAAATCGAAAAAGTAATGCAACATGGGACCAACGCCGCCGCGATTAGTGATGAAGCGGCGCAACGCGAGGCCGTGCCGCTCGCGCACGAAGCGATTCACGAAACGGTCGCACGCATTCTCAGCGAGCAACCTGCCCGCGGCGCGTTGCTCGACGTGCCGGCGGGCGAGGGTGCGTTGTCGGCGCGCTTGGTGCGGCTCGGCTTCGACGTGCGCTGCTGCGATCTTTACCCGGAAATCTTTCGCCTGTCCGATGTCGAGATCAAGCGCGGCGATTTAGCCGGCACGTTGCCTTACGCCGATGAAGAGTTCGACTTTCTCACTTGCGTCGAAGGCTTAGAGCATATCGAGAATCCACCACAAGCGATCCGCGAATTTCGCCGTCTGCTGCGACCGGGCGGACAACTCGTCGTCACCGTGCCGAACATCCTCAATATCGAAGAGCGTCTAAAATGGCTCTTCAACGGTTACACTTCGCACTTCAAGCCGCTCTCGCGCGAGGCGCTTGCAGACGTGCGCCGCGAGTTCGGCGGGATGGAAGAGATCGCCCTGCACGTCAACCCGATCTCATATTCGGAACTGCGCTACACGCTCGAAAAATATGGCTTCGAGATTCAACGTCTCTACCGTGACAAGCCAAAATCTAAGCTCTGGGCTTACTGGCCGCTCGTCGCGCTGATCCGTTTGACGGGGCGGCTCACGCCGGAGCGCAAACGTCGGGTGCGCTGGATCAATGAGTTACAATCAGATGAAATTTTACTCGGCGGGAATACGCTGATTGTTTATGCAGTGCGGAGCTAGGCTGCTCGCTGCTTACAAGAGACCCTCTTGCGAAAGTGACTTTTTCGCGGCTTTGCCGCCTGATGTGTGTGCGGCTGACGGAAAGGCAGAGCCTTTCCGCACATCAGGCAGCAAAGCCGTAACTGTTCGCTTAACTATTGCAGGCCGTCTAATTCAAGAAACTTATGTCAGAGCTTTCACACATTGACGAGCAAGGCCGCGTCACAATGGTTGACACCAGCGCGAAGGAGTCGACGGCGCGGCGAGCCATCGCGTCGGCGCGCGTCTTGATGTCGGCGGAGACCATTGCAGCCGTCCGCGCACATCGCACGCCCAAAGGTGATCCGTTGGAGACGGCACGGCTCGCTGGCATCATGGCTGCGAAGCGCACGGCTGAATTGATCCCGCTCTGCCACCCGCTGCCGGTCACGCACATCGACGTGCGGGCCAAGTTGCAAGAGACGGGCGTGTATCTCGAAGCTGAAGTCGCCACGCAAGCGCAGACTGGCGTCGAGATGGAAGCCTTGACTGCTGTCACCGTCGCCGCGCTGACTGTGTATGACATGTGCAAGGCCATCGATAAAGCGATGACGATCACGGATGTACGTCTTGAACTGAAGACCGGCGGCAAGTCGGGGGACTACAGGAGGCAGGCGGTAGGGGCAGGAGGCAGGCGGCAAAAGGGGAAAGGGGTTGACAAAGCAGGAACACGGGCGCGGTAAGGCGCGTTTATCTTTTCGTCGTTCGTCACCGCCTTTGAGCTTTTGCCTTTTCGAGCTTCGGCGTACAATTGGCACGTTCGGCGGCAGAAGAGATCGTTGAAATTTTCCAGCGGAGATTTTGAGATGAAATTACAGAAATTACAGATCGCCCATGACGCGCGCCCGCAGGCCCGCACGTTGCTCTTGGCTACCTTGCTGACCTTCGCGCTGTGGTTCATTCCTTACGCGAGCGTGTTGGCTTACCCGTTTCGCCTCTTCGTCACCTTCATCCACGAAGGCGGCCATGCGCTTGCTGCTGTGCTGACCGGCAACACGGTCAAGAGCTTGAGCGTCTCCATCGACACGAGCGGCTTAACCGAGACATATCTGACGAACGGCGGACTCTTTTCGCAATTGTTTGTGTCGAGTGCGGGCTATTTGGGCGCGATGCTGTTCGGCGCGCTGTTGCTTTTCCTCGTCCGCCGCACGGTCGCCGCCCGCGTCGTGCTGCTCGGTAGCGGATTTTTCATCCTCGCGCTGACGCTCGTCTATGGCCTGATCGTTCCGCTCAGTTATTTCACACTCAGCCCGTTCACAGTGGTGATGGGCTTATTGATCTCTGTCGGACTAATCGCCGCTGCGAAATACTTTAGCCCGCGCGCGGCCAACTTTCTTGTCGGTCTGCTCGCCGTCCAATGCGTGCTGAACGCCTTGTTCGATTTGAAGACTTTGCTTTTCCTGTCGGTCGCTTCCGACGCGCAGACCGACGCGATGAACATGGCGCGGATAACGGGCATTCCCGCTTTGATTTGGGCCATCATCTGGATCGGCATCGGCTTCCTGATCCTCTCCGCTGCGCTGCGCGTTTACGCGGTGAAGAAGAATCCGCGCCAACCTGATCTGCCGTTTGAAGACTCGTTCACTGTTTAGTCGAAAACTCGTGAGCTGCAATTTTCAGAGGTCGCCGGAGGAGACATCGGAAGCCGTCACGCTTCTCCCCTCCGGCGGCCTCGATTCATCTCCATCCCCAATTGAATCTTGCACACTCGCCTCCCTTCCTTTGGGCGCAAGGCTCATCCTCCGCTGCCGCAAAGACTGGCGCGCGGCTGCGGTCGTCGCCGTCACGCTCGAACAAGTCACGCTCTCGGTCGCCTCGCCTTCCGGCCACACATACCGTGTCCGCCGCCCCGCCGATGCCGTCCTAAATTTTGAAGGGCCAATCGCGATCCTCGGCGAAGGCTCGTGGCGTGTGGGGTTTGTGCGCTACGACGTGAGTTGGTAGCAAGTATGGTGAGCAGTGGGCAGTGAGCAATAAGCAGAGTAGTCAAGATATGACAGACCACTGCTCACTGCTTTCAATCATCTAGTAGCCCGCGCCGGAACAGCGGTTGGCCCGCGAGCGATGTGTAAAAGCCGTAGCACGCGAGAGCCAGACAAATAATGAGAGCCAGCACGAAGCCGCCCGCGTACCACGCGGAGAAATCGGAAGTGATGGGGAAGTAGATGAAGAGGTCGTGGAAGAATATGGCCGCGACGAGCGCCAACAGGCCGAAGCGGTAAAGCAGGCCGATGATTAACAGCGCGCTCGTGATGGCGAACAGCCAGTTGAAAGGACGGTCGGGCGTGTCTAAGACGGCGAGCAAGGTGAGTAGCGCCAGCCCGATGGCGAACGTCAATTGCTCCCGGCGCAGCACAAGGCGGAGCAGCAGCAGCACGAAGAGAAAGCAGAACGCCAGCATTATAGAACCGAAGATTTGACCGGAGAATCCGCTGACGAAAGAGCGCAGGCCGAGCAAGCTCGTGGCCGGATGGTAGTGGGGAATGTCAGTCACCCGACCGAGCCATGCCGGGACCAGATGGGAGAGGTAGTTCATCGCGATGAAGCCCGCGCCGCAGACTGAGCCGATGAGGATGTCGCGCCCGACCAGCGGATCGCGGAAGCCGCCCGTGAGCAGGCGCGTCCAAGAGACGATGCGGCCCGGCCAAAGCCGCCTGACAAACGGTTCGAGCGCGATGTATGTGAGCCAGATGAAGCCGGCGAAGAACAGGCTGGATTGCAGGTAGCGCATGAAAGAAAAGAACTCGCCGAAGCCGGCGACGTGATGCGCGCTGAAAACCCAGCCCGACATGAAGGCGACGAAGAGGAGCAGCGCGACGCGAAACGCCCCTTTGCGGTCGCCGCGCCCCTGCCGCAAGTTTCTGACGGCCAGCGCCACGCCCCCGACGAGCGTCGCGAAGAAGATGCCGAGCAAGATCGCGGTCAGCCCCTTCTCCGCCGCGCTCAACGGCTCTTCCACTTGACGCTCCGGCACGTCCCACGGCGACAGCAAAGTGAAAGAGACGGGCCGCCCCCGGTAAGCGGCGGCCTCGACGCGTAGCGCGATGTCCGGCTGATCGGGATAGACGCCTTCCCAAGCCGCGCGCTCGTCGGCGTAAGTCGAAGGGGTCCAACGCGGCGCGGTCGGCGTGAAGCGCGCGAAGTCCAGCCCAGCGGCGGCGAACAGCAGGTGCCAATCCGTCGCTGGCTGCTGCTGTCCCGGCGTGTCGTCTAACTGCGGCGGCGCGTGGTTGAGCGTGATCAAGCGCCCGCGTGTGTCGAGCAGCACGCTCGTCATGCCTGAGACGTTGCGCGGCGGATCGTTGTACTCAGTCTCCCACCCGACGAACGGCAGCAAGTAACGAGGACTTTCTCTGTACCAGAACTCGAAGACCGACGGCTGTCCCACTTTCAACTTGTCCCAGCGTGTGGGTGAGGGATCATTCCGCAACAGGTAACGCGGGTAAACCCGACTGATGCCCATGCCGAAGGCCGTGTCAACTGGTTGCGCGGTATAACCGAGTTGGGAAATGATCTCGCGCGCCCGTTCGCGCAAGATTTCCGGCGACTTCTCCAAAGGCACGCGGCGGTAGAGCGTGGCGTCACGCGAGAGGTAGAGCATCGCCGCCGTCAGCGCGAAGAGCGCGGCCAGCAGGCTGACGGCCACCACCGGGCGCAAGACCCCTTCCTTCGGCGCGGCGCACACCATTTCCGGCGATGGCGTCTCGCCCGCCGCCAACGCCGCCGCGATTGGATCGCCGCCCGGCAATGCCGCTGCTACTTGCAGGACTGACGCGGGACGCTCCGCCGGATCGCTCGCCAAGCAACGTTCAATCACGCGCTCAACGAGTGGGTCCAACTCTTTGACGAGGCTCGTCGGGCTGGTCGGTGTCGCGTCGCTCTGGCGCTGGCGCAGCAGTTCGTCGAGCGTCCGCGCGTCGAAAACGCGCTTGCCAGTGAAGATTTCATAAAGCACGAGGCCGAGCGCGTAGATGTCACTTTGAGCCGTGACCTCTTTGCCCGCGAGTTGTTCGGGGGCCATGTAGGCGGGCGTGCCGGAAGCGATCTCGCCACCGCGAAACTCTTCCGCCAATCCGGCCAGCCCGAAGTCCAGGATGCGGACGTTGCCGCGCTCGTCGAGCATCACGTTCGCCGGTTTCAGATCGCGGTGCAGCACGCCCGCCTCATGCGCGGCGGCCAAGCCCGCGCAGATTTGCCGCGCCACATCAACAGCCTTGTCCGCCGGCAGACGCCCGATCCGTTTCAGCGTCGCCGCCAACTCTTCGCCGCGCACAAATTCCATCGAGAGAAAGTGCAGCCCGTCAGCTTCGCCGATGTCGTAAACGCGGCAGACGTTGCGATGCGAAATCTGTCTGGCGACTCTCACTTCACGGTGCAGACGGGCCAACGCCGCGCCATCGCCCGCCAGCGCCTCAGGCAGCAACTTCAGCGCAACCGCTTGTTCAAGCTTCAAATCCTCAGCCTTATAAACCTCGCCCATCCCGCCGCGACCAAGCAGGCTGACGATGCGATAACGTCCCGCCTGAAGCATTGTCCCCGGAATGAAGCGCGCACAGTCGAGTGAATCCGCCTTCACCGCAGCGACCGCCGTCGTCGGAGCGGCTTCGCGCCGCCCGCCGCCGTTGCCGCCCGCCACAGGCTTTCTCGCCCCGGCCAGCCGCCGCGTCTCCGGCTGCGACGTCTCCGCACCGCACGAAGGGCAGGCCAGTTGTTCGTCAGGGATGAGACTCGCGCAAGAGGGGCAACGGTTCATAAGCGGCGCATTGTAACACCGCGCGGGCGGGCAAAATTCGGAAACTTTGCCGGGTCGGGTAAAAGACTTCGGCCAGGGTCATTCAGTTCTCCGAACAATGCCGATCAATGCCAAGGCTGACCACGGCTGCGCGGCAAAGCGGCGACACGCGGCAGCGATG
>Ga0136614_10000549_pt1 | contig 19059 bp, 17 predicted proteins | sample AntDrymUQ2792106_2_FD_106643 | JGI IMG/M metagenome (GOLD analysis project Ga0136614, IMG submission 106643) | Polar desert sand microbial communities from Dry Valleys, Antarctica - metaG UQ279 (21.06) | ecosystem: Environmental > Terrestrial > Soil > Desert | place: Antarctica: Dry Valley... | reverse complement strand
TTGAACTTAAAGAAGGCCGGGCGGCAACATTCCGCCGATCTTGCCTTGCATGGCCTCGTCGATCTTGCGTCCGGCTTCGTTGACGGCGGCGACGATCAAATCTTGAAGCATCTCGACATCGCCTTCCTTGACGGCTTCGGGATCGATCTTGATCGATTCGAGTTCCTTCGAGCCGCGCATCTGAACCGTGACGACGCCGCCGCCCGCCGACGCATCGACGACGAGCGACTCCATCTCTTGCTGCATCTTCTCTTGCATCTGCTGGGCCTGCTTCATCATCTTTTGCAAGTCCATACCACCGGGAAACTTCATCGGCCTCACCTCGCTGGTCTGTAAAAATTGTGAACGGATTCAGCGAACATCCTAGCCGCCCGCCGGAGTAAATGCAACGTTACCTTCGCCTCATCCGGGCGCGACGGCCTCGCGGTAAATAGACGCCAACTTTGCTCGGCTGCGTGCCGCGTGCTATAAGCCAGAACTCGAAACCATGAAGCGTTATGTCATTAAAAGACCCGACGGCACGGGCGTCCCCGAACGCTGGGCGCGCTACCGCGAGGAGTTGAACGAAGAGCAGTTCGCAGTCGTCACATCCTCGCCGGGCGCGGCTTTGGTCATTGCGGGTGCGGGTTCGGGCAAGACGCGGGCAATTACTTACCGCGTCGCTTATCTGATCGAGCAGGGCGTCGCGCCGTCACGGATCATGCTGGCAACGTTCACGAACCGCGCGGCGCGCGAGATGCTCAGGCGCGTCGCAGCGCTGACTGGCGGCGCGGACAACATCGCGCGGCGCGTGTGGGGCGGGACATTTCACCGGATCGCAAATCTGATTTTGCGCCGCCACGCGACGGCACTCGGCTACGAAGCCAACTACACGATCTTGGACGCCGAAGACGCGCGCGATTTTCTGAGCGTCTGTGTTGATGATGCAGGCATCGACACCAGAGCGCGCCGCTTTCCGAAGGCGGAAGTGTTGCAGGACATCATCAGTTATGCGAACAACACGGATCGACCCATCAATGAAGTCGTCGCCCGCCGCTACCCGCACTTCGAGCCGCTCGTGCAAGCCATCATGCGCGTCGATACGGTTTTCATGGAGCGCAAGCGCGAGCGCAATGTGATGGACTACGACGATCTGCTCCTCAACTGGAAACGCTTGTTGATGGAGAAAGACGAGATCGCAAAAATTTACGCCGAACAGTTTGAACACATCTTGGTCGATGAGTTTCAGGACACGAATAAGTTGCAAGCGGAGATCGTCGATCTGCTCGGCGTCAAGCATCGTAACGTGATGGTGGTCGGCGACGACGCGCAATCGATCTTCGCTTGGCGCGGCGCGGAGTGGACGAACCTTTACGAATTTCCCAAACGCTACCCCGAAGCGCGCGAGTTTCGTTTAGAGAGCAACTACCGCTCGACGCCGGAAATCCTCGCCGTCGCCAACGTCTCCATCGCGTCGAATAAAAAACAGTTCCCCAAAAACTTGCGCGCCATGCGCCCTTCGCTCGGCCTCGCGCCCGCGTTGGTCCCTTGCCACGACGCGGATCAGCAAGCCGCGTTTGTCGCCGCGCGAATTTTAGAATTGAGGGATGAAGACATTCCGCTCTCGGAGATCGCCGTGTTGTATCGTTCGCATTACCATTCGCTCGAACTGCAACTCGAACTCACACGGCGCGGCGTTCCTTACAGCGTTCGCAGCGGCGTGCGCTTCTTCGAGCAGGCGCATATCAAAGACGTGATCTCTTACTTGCGTCTCGTCGCTAATCCGCGCGACGAGCTGGCGTGGAAGCGCGTCTTCAAATTGATCCCGAACGTCGGCCCGGCGACCGCGAATCGCTTGTGGGAACGCTTGATCTTCGCACCCGATCCGCTCGCGCTCGTCTTGCGCGGCGAAGTCGATTCGGTCGCCGCGCGGCGCGGCAATAGTTGGGGCGAATTTCGCTCGCTGCTCGAAGCCCTCGTCGTGGACGAGACGCGCGCCAATCCCGCCAAGCAGATCGAACTGATCCTCGCGCGCGGCTACGAAGCGCACCTCGCCGCGAACTACGAGAACGCCGAAACGCGCCTCGAAGACTTGCGCCAACTCGCGCACTACAGCGCGCGTTACCATTCGACCGAAGAGTTTTTAGCCGAACTAGCTTTGCTCTCGACCGAACGCTACGGCGGCGCGCCGCAGCCTTTGACCGGCGAGGATGTCGTGTCGGGCGGCGATGAAGACGAACTGCTCACGCTCACGTCCGTGCATCAAGCCAAAGGCTTGGAGTGGCGCGCTGTCTTTATCATCTGGGCGGCGGACGGCAAATTTCCCTCACCGCGATCCTTGCGCGACCCGGAAGGCGAAGAGGAAGAACGCCGCCTCTGGTACGTCGCGCTGACACGCGCGAAGGAGCAGCTTTATATTACTTACCCACTGATCGTCACCGACTACAACCGGCAGACCGTCGTCCAACGCCCCACGCGCTTCGTCATCGAAGTCCCGCCGGAGCTTTACGAAGTGTGGAGCTTAGAAGAAGAGCGCGCGGAACTCGCACCCGCGCCGCCGGAAGACGTGACAGACGAGCCGGATGGGTATCTCAACTGACGGGGCGGAGTGGCGTAACAGCTTTTGAACATTATGAGCCTTAAGAATCAAAGGGACGCGCCACGGAAAGGCAGAGCCTTCCCGCACAGCCGCAACAGCGAACTTCAAGTTACGTCGAGCTGACGTTAAGGAATGCAAGAACTGGTCCCGCCCTTAAACCGTAACCCCTGATATGGCTACCACCGCTCACGCCACCGCGCCGTCAACGTCGTCCGCCGAAAGTCGTTGGACGAGCGCTTGCGCCGTCGCTGTTTACTTCGCGCTCGCTAAATTGCTCATTCACTTTCTCGCTAACGGGCAATACGGTTACTTCCGCGACGAGCTTTACTTTCTCGCTTGCGGCGAACATCTCGATTGGGGATATGCCGATCACGCGCCGCTGATCGCGCTGGCGGCGAAACTGAGCCGCGCGATTTTAGGCGATTCGCTGTTCGCGATCCGCTTTCTGCCCGCTGTCGCGGGCGCGTTGAAGGTGCTGTTGACAGGACTGATGACCAGAGAGTTCGGCGGCGGACGCTTCGGCGTCGCGCTCGCGTGTCTCTGCGTCCTCGTCGCGCCGGCTTACCTCGCCACCGACAATCTGCTGTCGATGAACGCCTTCGAGCCGGTCTTCTGGATGGGCGGCGCTTACTTTCTGATCCTCGCGGTCAAGCGCCGCGAGCCGCGTTTCCTCCTCGGCTTCGGGCTGTGCGCCGGGCTGGGGCTGCAAAACAAACACACGATGCTCTTCTTCGGCTGTGGCGTGGTGGCGGGACTGCTGCTGACGCCAGCGCGCCGCCTCTTCCTGAACAAGTGGATATGGATCGCCGGCGCGCTCGCCTTCCTCATCTTCCTGCCAAACTTGATCTGGCAGCAGCAACATGATTGGCCGACGCTCGAACTCTTGAACAACGTGAAGGAGAGCGGGAAGAATGTTCCGCTCTCGCCGCTCCAGTTCTTCGGACAGCAGTTCGTGATTTTGTTGCCGCTCACGGCCCCCGTCTGGCTGGCCGGGCTGTGGTATTTCCTCTTCGACGCCGAGGGGCGGCGTTACCGTTTCTTGGGCATCGCATACATCGTCGTCCTCGTGTTGATGATCGCTTTGAAAGGTAAGAGCTATTACCTGCTGCCCATCTATCCGATGCTTTTTGCGGGCGGCGCGGCGCTGTGGGAGCGGGTGCTGCGGGGCCGGCGCTATGTCGGTTGGCTGAGAGTCGCTTACCCGTTGCTGTTGCTGGCCGGCGGCATCATCGTCGCGCCGCTGGCGCTACCCGTCCTGCCGGTCGAGAGTTTCTTGCGCTATCAACGCGCTATCGGCATTGAGCCGCCGAAGACGGAAGTGGGTCATGCGGGGCCGCTGCCGCAACACTACGGCGACATGTTCGGCTGGCCGGAGATGGTCAAAGAGGTGGCGCGTATTTATCATGGATTGCCGCCGGAAGAGCGCGCCAAAGCGGCGATCTTCGCCGGCAATTACGGAGAGGCCGGCGCGATTGACTTCTTCGGGCCGCGCTACAATTTGCCGAAGGCCATCAGCCCGCATCAGAATTACTACTTCTGGGGGCCGCGCGACTACACCGGCGAGGTGATGATCGTGTTGCAGTGGAGAGGGGAAACTGCCGCGCGCCGCTGCGCGAGCGTGGAAGCGGCGGGAGAGTTGAAACATCCTTACGCGATGGCCGAAGAGCAGCAAACTATTTTCATTTGTCGCGGCCTGAAACAACCGTTGCCGCAGGCGTGGCACCAACTCAAACACTGGAACTGAGCCGGTTGATGGATTATGAACACGCAGTCTTTCATCATCGATCAGCGACTACCCGATCCAATTGGCGAAATGCCCGGCATCAATGCGCTCTTGCAAACGAACACTGAGCCAGTCCACTAACCAGATCATGCACACAGAACTGCCATCCCCGCCGACATCGGAGCGCACGCTCGACGCGCAGATTAAAATTCACTACGAGCTTTTCGCCGCCGCCGGGCCGTCGCCGCTCTTGGTCGCGCTGCACGGTTACGGCAGCAATATGCGTTGGATGATGCGCGAGGCGCGGCAATTGGTCCCCGAAGGCTTTGCCGTCGCCGCGCTGCAAGGCTTTCACCAACACATCAAAGAGCCGAGAGAGCCGGGCGGCCCTTTGCGCTACGGCTTCGGTTGGTTGACCAATTTTCACGCTGAAGAATCCGTGCGGCTGCACCATCAGGCATTGCTCGATTTGATCGAGACGTTAGTTGATGAGAAGGTCGCTGATCGCCATCGCGTTTTCCTCTTCGGCTTCTCGCAAACATGCGCGCTCAATTACCGTTTCGCGTTCACGCACGCGGACACATTGCGCGGCTGCGTCGGCGTCTGCGGCGGATTGCCGGGTGATTGGGAAACGGGCGAACTTTATCAACCGACCGACGCCGCGATCCTACATCTCGCGGGCGAGGGCGATGAATTTTATCCGCCCGCGCGCGTCGCCGACTATGCCGCACGCTTGCAAATGCGCGCCCGTGACGTGGAAATGAAAACTTACGACGCCGGGCATGAACTGACGCCCGCGATGCGCGAAGACGTGGGCGCGTGGTTGAAGGCGAGAAGCTGAAACGGGTATAGTCGCGTGCGCTCGCCCACACTGTCCGCGAAAGTGAAGCACCAATTCATGCGCCGCTCTGTTCATGCCATCTTGTCGCTGACTTTGATCAGCATTGCTCTCAGCTTTCAATCAGCCTGCACGCAGATGCCCGATTCGCAGAAGAACAATGATCAGACGGTCGCCGATGTGCGCTCTGTCCTCGAAGCGCAAGCGGCGGCGTGGAATCGCGGCGACATCGAAGGCTTTATGAACGGCTACGAGCGTTCCGACGACATTACGTTCATCTCCGGCGACACCGTGACACGCGGTTGGCAGACGGTGACGGATCGTTACAAGCGGAACTACGACACGCGTGAGAAGATGGGAACGCTCGCATTTTCCGAACTAGACGTGAAGCCGATCAGTTCCTTCTACGCCGTCGGCTCCGGGCGCTTTCAGTTGACGCGCGCCAACGACAATCCGCGTGGTCGCTTCACGCTGCTGTTGCGCCGCACCGCGCAGGGATGGCGCATCGTCCACGATCATACTTCATCCGCATCCTCGTAAATTTTCAAAGGAGTCCATGTCATGCCACGCACCTTACGCTCTTCACTCGCTCCGGCCTTATCGCTCGTCTCAATCTGCTTGCTCTGCGCGGCGAGCGCGCCGGCGCAGAGCGCGCGTCAAGAGCAGTTTTCGATAGAGCGTTATCTGAACATCCGCAGCGCCGGGTCGCCGGCGCTCTCGCCGCGCGGGGAGCGCGTGGCGTTTCTGATCAACATCACGGGAACGCCGCAAGTTTGGATGACGGACGCGGCGGGCGGCTGGCCGGAGCAATTGACTTTTTATAACGACCGCGTGGACTTCATCGATTGGTCCCCTGACGGCGCGGGGCTGATCTTCGGCAAGGCCGTCGGCGGCAACGAGAACGCGCAACTTTACTGGATGTCGCCTGACGGCGCGGAAGTCAAAGCGCTCACCGACACGCCGAAGATTCGGCATAACTTCGGCGCATGGTCGCCCGACTCGAAGCGAATCAGTTACGCCTCGAACAAGCGCGATCCGAATTTTTTCGACATCTATGTGATGAACGTGTTGACGAGGGAGGAGTCGCTTGTTTACAGCCAAGACGGCTCGAATAATTTCACGGCGTGGTCGCACGACGGCAAGCAGATCGTCATCTCGCGGAGCAGCGACACTCTGAGCCTCGATAACGATCTCTATCTCGTCGATCTCGCCAGCAAAAGTGTCACGCATTTGACGCCGCACGAGGGCGCGGCGCAGTTCGGCGGCGTGCATTTCACGCCGGACAATCGCGCGCTGCTGCTGACGACGAACGTGGGCGGCGAATGGCTCACCTTGTCAAAACTCGATCTGCAAACCAAGCGGATCGAGCCACTTGAGAAAGCTGAGTGGGACGTGGCAGCAACGTCGATGTCAGACGACGGGAAACTCTTCGCCTATACGAGCAACCACGACGGCTTCAGCGAGTTGTACGTGCGCCGCTTGAGTCCGGCGGGCGCGCTCATTGGCCCCCTTCCCGCGCCGGTGAAGCTGCCCGGCAAAGGCGTCGCCGGCGGCTTAGAATTCTCTGGCGATGGCGGCAAACTCGCGCTCACCTTCAACGGCGCGCGCTTCAACTCCGACGTGTGGCTCTACGACACCGCGCGCAACACGCTCGAACAGGTGACGCACGCCTCGCGCGCCGCCATCCCGCAAACGTCGTTCGTCGAGCCGGAGTTGATCCACTACAAAACTTTTGACGGGCGCGAGATTCCGGCGTGGTACTACCGCCCACAACGCGCAGGGCAGCAAATAGTCTTTCAAAGTGGCACCAACCGCATCGGCGGTAATTTCTTCAGCAACTTACCTGTCATCGTCAGCGTTCACGGCGGCCCCGAAGGGCAGGAGCGCCCGACGTTCAACCCGACTTATCAATACTTCCTCTCGCGCGGCTACGCGGTGCTGGCACCGAATGTGCGAGGGAGTACCGGCTACGGCAAAACCTACACGCACCTCGACGACGTGCGGAAGCGCGAAGATTCCGTCAAAGATTTAGCAGCAGCGGTCGATTGGCTAAAAACTCAAGGTGGCGCTGATCCGAAACGCATCGCCGTGATGGGCGGCTCTTACGGCGGCTACATGACGCTCGCCGCGATCACGCTCTATCCTGATCTGTGGGCGGCAGCGGTCAAGCTGTTCGGCATCGCAAACTTCGAGACCAATCTGAAAAACACTTCCGGCTATCGCCGCAAACAGCGCGAGCGCGAGTACGGCACGCTGGCGAACGACTTGGAGTTCCTCCGCTCCATCTCGCCGATCTACAAAGTGGACAAGATCAAAGCGCCGCTCCTCGTCTTTCAAGGCAAGAACGATCCGCGCGTTCCCTACACCGAGTCCGAGCAGATCGTCAAAGCCTTGCGCGACCGCAACTCGCCAGTCGAATACACGCTCTTCGACGACGAAGGACACGGCTTCGTCAAACTCCAGAATCGGCTCGTCGTTTATCCGAAGATCGTCGAGTTTTTGGAGCGACACATGAAATAGAGTTCAAGGTTCAAAGTTCAAGGTTCAAAGTCAAAAACATTCATCTTCTGACTTTGAACCTTGAACTTTGAACCTTGAACTTTGGATATGCTTGCCGTCATCAATTGCGCGCAACTTGTCACGCTCGCCGGCCCCGCACGTCCGCGCGTCGGGGCAGAGATGTGCGAGCTTGGCATTGTTGAAGACGGAGCGATGCTCATCCGTGATGGGCGCATTGAAGCGGTCGGCGCGCGGCGTGAGATCGAGCCGCGCATCACGGGCGAGACTGAAGTTGTTGACGCGGGCGGGCGCGTGGCACTGCCGGGATTTGTCGATGCACACGCGCATCCGGTGTTTGCGGGGACCCGGGCGGACGAGTTTGAGCAGCGCGCTCGCGGTGCGACGTATCAGGAGATCGCGGCGGCGGGCGGCGGCATTCGGGCGACGGTGCGGAAGACGCGGGCGGCGACGGAGGACGAGTTAGTTACGGCGGGGAAGCGTTACGCCGAATGGTTCTTGCGCGGCGGTACGACGACCGTCGAGGCCAAGTCAGGCTATGGCCTATCGCTCGAAGATGAGTTGAAAATCTTGCGTGCGATCCGGCGATTGAACGACGAAACGCCGCTCTGTTACGTGCCGACGTTCTTGGGCGCGCATGATGTCCCGGACGAGTATCGCTCGCGGCGCGAAGAGTATGTGCGATTGGTGATCGAAGAGATGCTGCCGCGCGTGGCCGAAGAGAAGCTGGCAAAGTTTTGCGACGTGTTTTGTGAAGAGCGCGTGTTCACACTCGAAGAGTCGCGGCGCATCCTGTCGGCGGCGCGGGCGCAAGGCTTGGGGTTGCGAATGCACGCCGATCAACTCTCGCTCTCCGGCGGCGCACAACTCGCGGCGGAATTGCAAGCCGCGACCGCCGATCATCTCGAACACACGGACACAGTCGGCATCACCGCGTTGAGAGCCGCGAACGTGCAGCCGGTCCTGTTGCCCGGCTCGGTTTATGCGCTCGGCTCGACGCGTTACCCGGCAGCGCGTGCGATGATCGACGCGGGACTAGCCGTCGTCCTCGCGACGGATTTCAATCCCGGCTCGTCGCCGACGCCCTCGATGCCGATGATTCTGTCGCTCGCCGCGACGCACCTCAAAATGTCGCCCGCCGAAGCCTTGACGGCGGTGACGATCAACGCGGCTTACAGTCTCGGATTAGGCGATGAGACGGGATCGCTCGCGGCGGAGAAGCGCGCGGATTTCGTTGTCCATGATTGCGTCGATTATCGAGAGGTTGGCTATTTCTTCGGCATCGAACACGCCCATGCGGTTTACATCGCCGGGCGTGAAGTTTATCGCCGGAATGAGGCTTGAAGGCTTGTTGCGGTCAGCACAAGATAGCAGGAAAAAAATGGTTGACGCACAAGCTATTGTCATTTATCATCGCCGCAACACTGGAAAGGAGGTGATCAAAAAGTATATGAGTTTTAATCACAGTGAGGTGGCTGCGGCCTGACCTCTGGACTGAAAACTTGAATTTGTTAGGGTTTTCGTCCGTCCGTCACTTGTTTAGTGCGCTCACTTGATGAGCGGCACACAAGCGGCACACAGGCCAATCCCAACAGTTCACCGGGAAGCCGTCCACGCTCTTTAGCGTGGACGGCTTTTCTTCTTTGGCGCAATGGAGTGGAGACAGGGAGACAAAGAGACGAGGCGAACAAGTTATTGGCTTCTCTCCCCGTCTCCCTTTCTCCCCGCCTTCACCCTTTCCTTTGCCCCTCCGCGATCTTAGCGAGCGCGATGGTCAGCGCAGCGGCTCCGAGAGTTTTGACGAGCGTCGGATGCTCCGCATAAAAGTTGCTCGCCATATCGATGATCGAAGGGTCTTTCTGTTCGGCCTGCTCAGCAAGTTCCTGCACAGCTTCAGGCTGAACTTGCTGCGCGGCTTCGGGTGTTACCTCATTCTGTCCGCCGCTCAACAGCCCGGCCAAGCCGGAGGCCCCGCGCCGCGCGAAAAACTGCGAAACGAGCGCCGGGCCGAGCGTCGCGATCAGCGTGTTGAGAATACCGGCGCGTTGTTGGCCCCCCGACTGCGCGAACAATTGCGCGAGCATCTGCGCGAAGGGCGGCGTCTGATCCGAGCGGAAGGCGGCAGCCAATCCGTCGGCCACCGTCGAGGGCGGCGCGGCCTGCGTGAATTGATCGAAGTCGTCCTGCACATTCCCCGGAGCCGCCTGCGCGCCGGCCCCCGTGTATTGCTGCAACAAACCGCCAATTTGATCCATCCAACCCATAACAATTCTCCTCTCTCAAGAAATACAAAAATACATGGCGCTGGCGTTGATCAAGCCAGCGCGTGATGACGTGTTGTGTGGGGGAGCGACAGTGTACTCTAAATCAAAGCAGGAACGAATTGGACAGGATTGACAGGATGAAAGAAGCCATGCGTGTCGCACTTTGATTGGCTCATCATGTGAATCTTGTTAATCCTATCTATTTTTTTGCGCGCTATTCAGGCTTGGCCGGCGGCGTTTCCGGTTCGCGCTTGTCCGATGGCGGCAGGCGCGACGGATCGGGCGCTTCCGGCGAGGTGTGCGTGTGGACGACTTTCCAGCCGTTGTTGATGAGGCGGAAGACGAGCGTCATACGTCCAGTCGAAGTTTCCGGCGTGCCTTTGTAGTCTTGCGCTTGCCGCCACAGCGCGGTGACGATGGCAGTATCACGACCGTTCATCTGCACGCGCACATCACGCACTTCCACTTCGACGTTCTTGACGTTCGGATACAAACTCGCGCGATTAGCTTTCACCTGCTCCCAACTCTTCGTGACCGTGCCGTTGTTGTTGAAGATGAGCAGTTGCGGCGAGTTCCAATAGACGCTCATCACCTTTTCGACATCGGCTTCACGGATGCCATCCAACAGCGTCTCGAAGACGCCGCGCACGGCGCGCGCTGCGGGGCTGATCGCTTGGTTAGCTCTGGCCGTTGTCGTCGCTGCCGTCGCAGCGGGCGCGCGGCGGGCGCGGGTCGCGGGCTTGTCGGTTTCAGTTGCCGGCGCGGTTTCCGTTGGAGCGGGCGTCGGCGTGGGCGCGGGCGTGGAGCGGTTAGGATTCTGCGCGAGAACTGAAACTGCGAATGTTAGAACGATGGCAGTTAAGGCGAATGATTTTTTCAACATGAAGTCGATCCTCATTTGTCAGCAGTTGCGGGCGCGTGTGCGTTGTAAAGCCACACGCGCGGATAAACTGAGGGGAGTTGTTAGATGAGTTTGGCCGCTTCTCGTAAGCGGCGGGCGGAACGCTCGCGCCCGATCACGTCAAAGACCTCGAACATCGAGGGACCAACGGCTTGCCCGGTCAGGGCCGTGCGCGAGGCGTTGATCAGGAGAGCGGCTTTGACGCCCGCTTCGTCCGCGAAGGCGCGCAGGGTCACTTCAGCCGTCCCGGCGTTGAACGGATCAGTCTGCTCGATTTGTTCGGCGAGTGCGGGCAGCAGTTCTTTGAGCCGAACATCTTTCTTTAGATTTTTGTTGACCCCCGCTTCGTCAAACTCGAAGTCGTCGGCGAAGTAAGCGCGGCCTTGACCGGAAAAATCTTTGAGCGTGTAGAACCGCTCCCGGATCAGGTTGACGGTTTTCTCGAACCATGCGCGCGCGGTCGTTTCATATTCTGGTTGCCACAAACCGCTCGCTTCGAGTTCGGCGCGCAGGAACGGCAGCAGTTCCTCAAGCGGCATCGTGCGGATGTATTCGGCGTTCATCCAGAGCGCTTTCTGATCCGTCCATTGCCGCGCGTTGGTCTCGCTGAAATTGAAGATGGCGGGCGCGTGATGAACGCCGGAGAGCGAGAATTTTTCGATCAATTCTGCGAGCGACAATATCTCTTGCTCATCTTGGGGGGACCAGCCCAAGAGCGCGAGCGCGTTGCGGAAGGCCGCCGGCAGGAAGCCGCGATCACGATACGTCGTCAGCGAGACGACTTCGCCGTGCTTGCGCTTCGAGAGCTTGCCTTTATTCGGCGCGAGGATGAGCGGCAAATGCGCGAAGCGCGGGATGGGCGAGCCGAGCGCTTCGTAAATGAGAATCTGCTTGTGCGTGTTTGTCAGATGATCTTGGCCGCGAATCACGTCTGTGATCGACATCTCGATGTCGTCGCAAACGACCGACAAATTATACAGCGGATGTCCGTCCGAACGGAGCAAGACGAGGTCTTCGATCTCCGAATAGTCGCGCTCCTGCGTGCCGAACACGGCATCTGCAAATTGCGAGCGTCCATCGCGCGCGACTCTCAGACGCACAGCAAACAATTCGCCCGCCGCCGCGCGACGGTGCGATTCCGCGAGCGGCAGATCACGATACGGATTGCTCCGGTGATCGACGCCCTCACTCGCATCGCGTCGTGCGCGCTCTGCGATCTCCTGCTTCACGTTCGCGTCGGAGCGTTCTTCCTTCGGCGTAAAATCCCGGTAAGCCTTGCCTTCTTCCACCAACCGCAGCGCCGCCGCGCGATGCTTGCCGGCGTTGACCGATTGAAAGACCGGCTCCTCGTCGTAGTCGAGGCCGAGCCACTGTAAGCCCTCAAAGATCGAGCGCGTCGATTCGTCGGTCGAGCGTTGTAGATCAGTGTCTTCGATGCGAAGCAGAAACTTACCGCCACGCCCGCGTGCGTAGAGCCAATTAAAGAGCGCGGTGCGGGCCGCGCCAATGTGCAGGTAGCCGGTCGGCGATGGAGCGAAACGAACGCGCATAAAAACAGTGACGAGTGACAAGTAACTGGTGACGAGCAAGACAGAGACGGCGTGACAACTCTATTTCGCCGCTTAAAATAGTAACGAGTGACGCCTGACGAGTCAGGCAAGTAAAAAACTTGTCACTCGTCACTTGTCACTCGTCACTGAAATTCATGGCGGAGATAGCAGGATTCGAACCTGCGATGGGCTTGTGACCCATAACGGTTTAGCAAACCGCCGCCTTCAGCCACTCGGCCATATCTCCGCTAACGCGCTAAACGTTTTGGTATTCTAGCCCGCGAAGGCGGTTTGTCAAGGCGACGCTCAATTGTGGTCATGGCCGTGCGGGTGGCAAATGAGTCGGGGCGATTTATACTGGTTCCGCACATCCCCCACAAACAAACGTGAAGACGATGGGCTATGATAGTTCCGGCGCAAGCAGCGGCGCGCCGGACCGTTCGTCGCATTGTTCATTTGAATGTTCGAGCCGCACGATTCCGTTTTCTGCTTGGACAGAGGTGTAAAAATGACCGCGATAGCTTTAGAAATTCTGTTCATCATTTTGTTGCTCGTCGCGAACGGCGTCTTCGCCATGTCGGAGATCGCCGTCGTTACGGCGCGGAAGGCGCGATTGCGGCAGCGGGCTGACGCGGGCGACGCGAAGGCGCGGGTCGCACTCGAACTCGCCAACGCGCCGGATCGCTTCCTGTCCACCATCCAGATCGGGATCACGCTGGTCGGCATCCTCGCGGCGCGTTCGGCGGCGCGACGATTGCCGAACAACTGGCTGTACGCCTGAGCGTGGTACCGTGGCTCGCGCCTTACAGCGAAGCCATCGGGATCGCCGTCGTCGTTATCGTCATCACCTACCTGTCGCTGATCATCGGCGAACTGGTCCCCAAACGGCTGGCGCTGAATAACCCGGAGGGGATCGCCTCAAGGGTGGCGGGGCCGATGAGCAAGTTATCCGTCTTCGCCGCGCCGGTGGTCAAGCTGTTGAGCGTCTCGACGGCAGCGGCGCTGAAACTGCTCGGCGTCAAGCCTTCGACGGAGCCGCCGATCACTGAAGAAGAGATTAAAGTGCTGATCGAGCAGGGGACGCAAGCCGGCGTGTTTGCGGAGGTCGAGCAGGAGATGGTTGAGAGTGTGTTCCGCTTGGCGGATCGGCGAGTGAGCCGGTTGATGACGCCGCGATTGGAGATCGTTTGGCTCGACGTTGGCGCGCCGCTCGAAGAAGTCCGGCGGAAGATCGGTGAGAACCGCTTCTCGCGCTTCCCGGTCTGTCAGGGGAGCCTCGACAACGTCCTCGGCGTCGTCAAGGCGCGGGATTTGTTGGAGCGCAGCCTTGCGGGAGACGTTCTCGATCTGCGGGCGTGCATGAGACCGCCGCTTTTCGTCCCGGAGACGCGCACCGCTTTGCAGACCTTGGAACTGTTCAAGGCTTCACAGACGCACATCGCTTTGGTGATTGACGAGTACGGTGCGCTCGAAGGATTGGTGACGATCAACGACGTGATGGAGGCCATCGTCGGCGATATTCCTCTGGCGGGCGAGCAGGCGGGGACCCCCGCCGTGCAGCGCGAGGATGGCTCGTGGCTCTTGGACGGAATGCTGCCGGTGGACGAGTTCAAAGAAATTTTCCCCGCCGGCGCGTTGCCGGGCGAAGAGCGCGGCGATTACCACACACTAGCCGGCTTTGTGATGCTGCGTCTCGGGCGCATTCCCGCTGCCGCCGATCATTTCGAGTGGGGCGGCTTGCGTTTTGAGGTGATGGACATGGACGGCAACCGCGTGGATAAGATACTTGTCGCACCCGCGCCAGCGGGCGCAGTAGAGAACGCCGGCGCGCGCATCCGCGCCGGCGCACACGGCCATGCCGAGTAAGAGTTTCTTGACGCGCAGGCAATTCCTGAAAGGAGCCGGAGCGGCGGGACTCGTCACGTTCTCGGCGGCATCGGCTTACGGCAGTTTGTACGAAGTCACTGATTACGAAATTACTGAGACAGACATTTTCATCCGCGATTTGCCCGCGAGCTTTGACGGCTTCCGCCTTGTGCAGTTGACGGACATTCATCACAGCCTGCTTGTCTTGCAAGCGGAAGTGCGGCGCGTCGTAGAGTTAGCGAACGGCGTCGGGGCGGACATGGCCGTGTTGACCGGCGATTACACAACGGCGCGCGTCAGCTACATCGAGCCGTGCGCGGAAGCGTTGGGCGAGTTGCGAGCGGCGGCGGGCGTGTGGGCCGTTCTCGGCAATCACGATCACTACACGGACGCAGAATTGACGACGCGCGCTTTGCAACGGCGCGGCATCAACGTTCTCAATAACGCCAACACGGTGATCCGGCGCGGCGGCGAAGAACTGCAACTTGTCGGGATCGACGATTGGTCTTGGGGCCAGACCCGTTGGCCGCGCGCGCTCCACAATCTCGATCCGGCGCGTCCTTCCATCCTGCTCTCACATCAGCCGCTCATCTTCGATCACGAGGAGGCCGCAAGTTTCTCCCTCATCATCAGCGGCCACACCCACGGCGGCCAGATCAGCCTACCTTTCATCGGCGCGCCCGCCCGTTTTATCGACGAGTTCAAATACCTGCGCGGGCTATATCAACGCGGCGACCACAGCCTCTATGTCTCGCGCGGCACGGGCGTCGTCGGCCTGCCCGTGCGTCTCGGCGCGCGACCGGAGATCGCGGCGTTGCGGTTAAGAGCGATTAAGAGCGGGAGACGGGGTGAGGGGGCGTTGGGGAGATGAGGTGGAACAACTTTGATCTCTCACCACCGCCCCGTCGCCGCTTCTCCCCGTCTGTCTTCATTTCATCCTTCCGCTTTCACCGCGCTACAATGCGCGCACGATGAAACTCATTCAGCACATCAACTCGCCAGCCGACTTGCGCCGGCTGAAGGTGGAACAACTGCCGGAAGTTGCGACAGAAATTCGCCAACACATCATTGACACGATGTCGCGTGTGGGCGGACATACGGGCGCGTCGCTTGGCGCGGTCGAGTTGGCCGTCGCCTTGCATTATGCGTTCGACACGCCGCGTGACCGGCTCGTGTGGGACGTGGGGCATCAGGCTTACGCACACAAAATTTTGACGGGGCGGCGCGAAGGACTCCCGACGATCAAGCAGTACAACGGACTGAGCGGATTCTTGCGGCGCGACGAATCGGAGTTCGACACGTTCGGCGCGGGACACGCTTCGACTTCGCTCTCCGCCGCGTTGGGGATGGCGATTGCGCGCGACCGGCAAGGCGAGCGGCATCACGTCGTCGCGCTCATTGGCGACGCTTCGCTCGCCGGCGGGATGGCAATGGAGGCGATCAATCAGGCCGGCCATTTGAAGACGCGGCTGATCGTGTTGCTGAATGATAACGAGATGTCGATTGCCCCGGCGGTCGGCGCGCTGACGGGCTATCTCAACCGTCTGCGCGAAGCGCAGGGCTATCACCGCTTCAAGGACGAAGTAGGCGAGACTTTGCGCGCGATCCCGTCGGCGGGCGAGCGGCTTTATCAGGCGGCGAAGACCGTTAAAGACGCCATCGCGGCGGCGGTTTTGCCGGGCGCGCTCGTCAACGAGTTAGGCTTTAAGTACATCGGCTACGTTGACGGCCACGACACGACCGCGCTGGTTCACGCTTTGCGCGAGGCGCAACAAGTTGAAGACGGCCCTGTGATCGTCCACGCGCTGACGACGAAGGGGAAAGGCTTCCCGGCGCGCGAGAAAAATTATTACGCTTGGCACGCCACTGGTCCCTTCGATCCGCAAACCGGGCAAGCGATCAAGTCTTCGTCGTCGGCCCCGACCTACACCGCCGTCTTCGGGCGGACGCTCTGCGAGTTGATGGCACAGGACGAACAGATCGTCGCCCTCACCGCCGCAATGCCTGATGGGACGGGGATCGACATGGCGCTCGAACGATTCCCCCAACGCGCTTTCGATGTCGGCATTGCCGAACAGCATTGCGTGACGTTTGCCGCCGGGATGGCGTGCGAAGGCTTGAAGCCGGTCTGCGCGATCTATTCAACGTTCTTGCAGCGCGGTTTCGATCAGTTGGTGCATGACGTGTGCTTGCAAGGCTTGAACGTCAAGTTCTGTCTGGATCGCGGCGGCATCGCGGGCGGCGATGGGCCGACGCATCACGGATTGTTGGACATCGCATACTTGCGCGCGATCCCGAATCTCATCGTGATGGCTCCGAAGGACGAGGGCGAGATGCGCGACATGATGCTGACGATGTTGGAACATCAAGGCCCGGCGGCGGTGCGCTACCCGCGCGGCAACGGCGTCGGCGTGTCGCTCGAACGCGCGCCGCAAGTTTTGGAGATCGGCAAAGCGGAAATCCTGCGCGACACCGGCGCGGGCGAAGTGGCGCTCGTCGCTTACGGTTCGATGGTGCATCCGTCTCTGAAAGCGTCGGAGCGGTTGGCGAAAGAGGGCATTGAAGCGACGGTTGTCAACGCGCGTTTCGTCAAGCCGATAGATTCGAGTCTGCTGCTCGCGCTGGCGCGCACGAAGCGTCTGCTCGTGACCATCGAAGAGGCTTATCTCGCGGGCGGCTTCGGCTCTGCCGTAATGGAACTGTTGGAAGAGAACGGCCTGCTCGACCGAGTGCGCGTCGTCCGCATGGGCATCCCCGACCGCATCGTGACGCACGGCGACGCGAAACTGCTCCTCGCAAAATACGGCCTCGACGCCGACGGCATCTACACGCGCGTCAAAGAAAGCGTCGAAGTCCTCGACGAACGCTGCATCAAAGCAAGGATGACGGCGGAAGGATGACGGCGGCAGAAAATCATTTCATCCTTCATCCTTGCTCTCGGCGGGCTGTTGTTTCTTCGACCGCGTGATTGATTAAGAAGTTGTGCCGTCGCGCGCAGCGTTGCCGCAGCCGTCGGCTTATGATGAGGAGATAGCCATGGAACCATTCAACGATCTTGATTCGCCAACTGAACGCACTTTGCTTGTTGCTTTCACTGACGTGACGGGCTTCGCTAAAGAGTTTCAAAACAGAACCAATCGTGAACTATTCGACCTCATGTCACAGTTTTACGAGTTGATTGGGAACGACGTTAAGATTTCGGGGGGCAAGGTTGTTAAATTCATCGGCGATGCGGCTTTGCTGGTTTATCCAGAGGAGGACGCCAAACGAGCAGTTGAGGCGTTGCAGCAACTCAAAGCCACTGCTGACGATTGGCTCAAAGCGCATGGGCTAAGTGGAGAGTTTCGCGTTCGTGCTCATACGGGGCCGGTCATTTGCGGCCCCTTAGGAACGGCGGGCGAAAAACGGTTTGACGTGCTGGGTGATACCGTCAATGTCACAGCGCGTCTTTATCCCAACGGGTTTACCCTCTCACCAGAACTGCAAAGGCATCTTCGACCTTGAGTTGACATAAGAGACGAAGGTTATAGCCAATCAACGACGGCACAACAAGGTGCCGCACTTGACCGCTCTCAGTGTGCCCTTCATCAATCTTGTGTGGCGCGCCGTAGCCTGTCGCTTTCGTCGGGCGGCAGATGAGCTTCGGCGTTGGATTGCGCGCCGCTCATATTTGTGAGCCGCGCGCTTTTCGTTTCCGGGCGCACGATTTCGGGCGCGACGAAAGGCACACACAGCAAAGTTGTTGTGGCTTTCGTTCGCGCGGCCAGCGGTTCGGCCCGCCGTAAGCTCAACTATTTTGTGGTTTATTGGAAGACAGCGGGGCATGTGGAGTCCGCATCTCAACAACGCCAAATTTCTGGCCTGACAGTTGCAATCGGTTAGTTGATAATTTTTATCAGAGATGCTCTCGGCGAAGTTGAGATGAAATCAGTAGAGACACAATTTCCGGCAGGCGAGTACGACCCGGAAGCGACTTTGGTCGCGCCGCGATTCGACGCGCGGGAGGAAGTCACGGCCCGCCCGGTCGTGCCGCTCGCGGATGAGGTTGTCCCGCGCGGGCGGCGGGCATTGCCTTTCTGGTTGCTGTTCGTGGCTGCATTTATTGGCGGCGTGGTCAGCGTCCTCGGCTTTTATTTTTACCAACGACAGCAGCCATCGCAGAGACAGCCGGAAACGCTCGTCGTCCAGCCACAACCGACGCCCGCGCCGATGCAAATGATCATTGAGCCGACGCCCGCGCAAATAGCGATCATCGAGACGGTCGAGGAAACTGAGGCGGCAGACGAGGCGTCCGCCGAAACGGTCGTGAATAACGAACGACGCGAGGATGCCGGCGCGGTCGAAGATTCGCCGGCGAAGGAGACGAACCAACCGGCAAAGCGCGAAGAACGAAACGACGCACGCGAGCGACAACCGTCCCCGCGCGTGCGGCGCGACGACGAACGCCCGACGCGGCGTCGCGACAAAGAACGCGAGTCGCTGGCACGCCCGGCCCGGAGGAGAGAGACGACTGAGACCCGCCCGCGCACGACACAACCGCGACCCGCCCCGACGCCCGCACCCGACAACGCCTCGCGCATCCGCGACATCTTCGAGGGCGTGCCGCCATTCTAGCCTGCCGGCAGGTTTCGAGTTTTGAGTTTCGGGTTTCGAGTTTCCTGATTCGAGTCGAGAACGATTGTTCTTTAACTCGAAACGCGGAACTCGAAACCCGAAACTTTTTTGCGGTACAGTGTGCGGGATGAAGCGCGAGCGGATCGATAAGTTGTTGGTGGAGCGCGGGCTGGCCGGGTCGCGGACGCGGGCGCAGGCGTTGGTGATG
>Ga0136614_10000548_pt1 | contig 19060 bp, 16 predicted proteins | sample AntDrymUQ2792106_2_FD_106643 | JGI IMG/M metagenome (GOLD analysis project Ga0136614, IMG submission 106643) | Polar desert sand microbial communities from Dry Valleys, Antarctica - metaG UQ279 (21.06) | ecosystem: Environmental > Terrestrial > Soil > Desert | place: Antarctica: Dry Valley... | reverse complement strand
GCAACAACTCGAGCGGCAGCGCGCCGTAGTTGTCGATGCGCTGTTCGACGGCAAGATTGCGCAAGCCCGCGCGGCTCAACAGGTCGTTGACCAGCGAGCCCTTGCCGATCGTGAAGCCATTGGGCTGATACACAGCTGCGATCGGTTGTGTGCGACCCAGTGGCGGCAACGCTGCGAGCCGATCGCTGATACCGGCAATCAACTGCGCACCCTTGGTCGGCGTTCCAAGCGCTGCAGCCACCGTCCTGATCTGCGCAAGCGCTTCATCGACGCTGCTTGGGACACCGAGTTCGAGCACCGGTATGCCGAGCCGCTGTAGCAACGCGACGGCAGTGCGCGTCGTGTACGCACCCGCGATCACCAGATCGGGCGCGAGTGGCACGATGTCTTCGGCCAGTCCACGATTGACTGGCACGTCCCGTGCCAGTGCCGCCACATTCGATAGCGCCGGGTCGCGCGCCAGCCAAGTGACCGATTTCACGGTGCCCGGGGCCGCGAGTCGCAACACCAATTCATCGGCGCACAAGTTCAGCGAAACGATGCGCTGCGGCGCGGCGTGGCCAACGATCGACACGCCCGCCAACAACATTGCACCAAGAGCGCGCCGAGTTTTCACGGCGGTTAGAAGCGCGCTTGCACGCCGGCGTAGAACGCGCGGCCGCTCGGCCGATACGAGAACACTTCCTCGTAGTCCTGGTCGAGCAAATTTTCGGCACGCGCCGTCAGACTTAAGTTGCGCGTGATTGCGTACTGGCCGGCCAGCCTCACCAGCGTGTAATCGCGCAGCGTTACACGCGCCGACGTGAACGTTCGAAAATCCAGATCCTCCTGCCGGCCGTTGTGATCAGCCGCGAGCGTGATGGTGCCCAGCGCACTCGGCAGCGCGTATGTAATCGCGGCCGAAGCGACATGGCGCGGGCGGCGCACTTCGATCTGACCGTCTGGCTGCTTGGCATCGGTGTAGGTGTAGGCGACCGAGACCGTCAGCTGGGCGCTCGGCGAATACAGCGCCTCGGCTTCGAATCCGCGCCGCTTGCTCTTGCCACTTAGGTTTGCAACGCTCGAGCGAAACGTTGTTAGATCGAACGTTCCGGTGATCTCGTTCTGCAGATCGGCATCGAAGTAAGTGATCGAAAGCCGCCCGCCGTCGGCGATCGCAAAATCCGCCCCGACGTCGAAGCCGCGCGATTTTTCGGGCTTCAAGCTTGGATTCGGGTCGAAGCTACCCGCAATGAAGCCGAATAGTTCAAAAAAGGTCGGGTTGGCGATGCCTGTGCCGTAGCTCGCACGCAGCTTGAGTCGCTGCCCGAGCGGCTGAGCTGCAGTGATGCGATACGTCGTCGCATCGTCGAACAACTCGTGATTATCGCGCCGCGCCGACAGCGTCAACGCCGTCAGCGACGGCAACCGCACGCGATACTCGGCCGCCACGCCGGTCTTGTCGTTGTCGCGCGTCTGATTCTGCGCGGACGCCGATGTTGCACCCTTGCTTTCGAATTGTTGCCGCTCGTGTTCCGCAGCGAGCGTCAGCGCTTGCGGCACGCTGAGTCCGCCGAAGCGCCATGTGCCCTGGTAGTCAAACCGGGTGCGGTTTCCTTCAAACCCGTTGGTGAACGTGCCGTTCGCAAAAGTGTCTTCCTCGGTCTGCGTGCGCGCGAACCCGAGCTGATGCTCAACCGGTCCTGTGGCCAGCCGCCCGCGCAGCTTCGCGTCGAGCTGATCGCCCTCGCTGCGGCGATCACCGTCGATGATCAGGCCGAACGTCGGGCCGGGAGGAAAGCCGAAGTCCTGCGGGTCGAACATGCTGCGGCTGTCGCGGTAGCGCAGCGAGGCGTCGAGCGAAGCGGTCGAGGCAGGCGTCCAACCTGCACGCGCATACAGCGTTCGATTGCGATAACCGTCGTCTTCGGAGCCGAAGCGCGACACGTTCGTGCCGTCGGTGTTCAGCGCGCTGGCCGACAAGGCGTAGTTGAAGGTTTGCGTGGCGCCGCGCACGGCCGCGCTGCCGCTGACAGTTGAAAACGATCCACCCTCCACCGAGGCGTCGGCCTGCACACCCGGTGCGCCGCGTTTAGTGAAAATGCTGATCACGCCGCCGATCGCTTCAGAGCCGTACAAAACGCTTTGCGGGCCGCGCAGGATCTCGATGCGGTCAATCTGTGCCGACAGCAGGTGCGCGAAATCCACTTCCGACGTAAATGGGTCATTGATCTTGACCCCGTCGATCAGCACCACCGTGTGATTTGCTTCGGCGCCTCGAATACGCACCTGTGTGACGGTACCGACCGGACCCAGGCGGCTCACTGCAATGCCAGGAACCTCACGCAGCGCGTCGGACACGAAGCGTATCTGCCGCTGTTCCAGCTCCTGCGCAGTGATCACGCTCACAGCGGACCCGGTGTCCGCCAGGCTCGCCTCGGTACGGCTGCCGCTGACGATGACCCGCTCCAACGCAGTAGTCGTGGGCGCACCCTGCGCGTAGGTGCCGCCGATCCAGCAAGCAGCCACACAAACGATCGATGCGTACTGGACCGCCGCACCGAATCCGACCTCAAGATTTTTTTTCATCGCTCACCCGCGTCAAAACGCGCGAGCGAGGAGAGATTTTGATGGCAGCCACGGTGCCGCTGCACACCATCGCCCACCGCGACCGCGCTGCTGAAGTCACCACACGATGTGGCGACTCGCCCGCCAGGCCGGTCTCCGGACTTGTCAGCTCGCGCTCGCGACAACTCGCGCTATCGAATCGCACCTTCCCGCATCCTTCGATGCAGTGGTCCAACAGGCGATTCGTTGTTCTGACTTACCGTTGCGGGGGCAGTGCCGGCATCAGTGAGTCCACTTCACCGGCTTCCCGTTTCACCCGATGCGTAAACATCGGGCACCTGACGCGCTGCGAACTATAGCGCTAGTGAGCGGCACCATTCTTGCTGACATCATTGTTGCAACGTCATCTCAACATTGGAGAAGTAAATGCCTACGGCAACCCATCAACGTGGACACTTGTACGACTTGCTAAAAGACTTTGACACCGCCATGCTGGTCACTCAATCGGCCGATGGACACATGCACTCCCGGCCGATGGCCGTCGCCGAAATGCGCCCGGATGCGGATGCCTACTTTGTGACCGGCATAGATTCGCCGAAAGTGGCCGAGATCAACGCCAATCCGAACGTGACACTGACTTTTCAAAGCTCGAACCAGTTTGCCACGTTGAGTGGGCGCGGGACCATCGTGCGGGATCAGGCGCTGATCGATCGTCTCTACAAGGAGGATTGGAAAATCTGGTTTCCGAAGGGCAAGACCGATCCTTCGATTTCAATGCTGAAGTTCAGTGCCCAGGACGGCGAGTATTGGGACAACTCGGGCGTTCAGGGCTTGAAATTCGTGTTCGAAGCAGCGAAAGCCTATGTGAAGGGTGAGCGGCCGAAGGAAGACGAGAAGCAGCACGCCAAGGTCGCCCTATAGCACCGACATGCGGGCAGCGAAGGCGGCGAAGAAGAAGTGACAAAAAAATTCGGTAGAGAGCGGCTTCAAGCCCGCGCCGAGCGACGAAGTTTCAGATACACCGCAGCAGCGATCATGCCGAACACTGGATGTATCAGTGTCGACACCATTCCGCCGCGCAGCGTGCTCAGCCACGGAAACAGCAACGGCGCAAACACGTAGTAGTTGACCAGATAGATTGCCACGCCCACCGCAACGCCGATGATCAGACCCACTGCCCAACCGGCTTTGCGTACGAACAGCGCGACGATGACCCCGTAGATCAAAGAGAGTCCAAAGTGCACGGCCGCGGAGACCGCAAAAATAAGCGGATCGAATGTGGACGGGGGCGGCAGCACGCCGGTTCCCATCAAGATCGCGGCCGTCATGCGCATGTTCACCCACACATTTTCGCCCTGCGCCGCCGCGCTGGCCGCCAACAAAGCAAGATCGACAACCCCGGCGATCAAGCCGGCCAGCAATGCAGCTTTTACATCGACGCCTTGCCAGCGATTGTGCTCGGGAGTGCTTAAGCTCGACATAGGCCGCGTTATACAACGAGAGCAGAGGAGGCGGGTCGCGTGCCTACACGTCCCCGTGTATTGCCGTGGTCAGTTTGAACCCAGGCCGCCCACACCCGCAGCGGCCGCCGCCGCCGCGTAAGCAGCCGTTCCTTTTGCTGGAATCGTCCAGAAATAGACTGCGCGCCCGCCGACTTCGAGCGTCTGTTCGGGCTTCCAGTCGCCCATTGCAAAAGCGTGCGAAACGATGCGCGAGCCTGGCTTCAACTCCTTCAGCAGCTTGGGCAGCAGTTTGACGTTGAGCGCCGGCAACAGGTAGAGCGTCACCACGGTGGCATCGGAAAAGTCCGCCTCGAACAAGTCTTCGTTGCGAAAGCGCACGCGGTCGCCTACACCCGCCGCCTTCAGATTGTCCTGGGCTTCCTTGATGCGCTCCGCATTGATTTCTATTCCGGTGGCACGCCTGACGTTGTACTTCTGCGCGGCGATGATTGGGATGCGCCCATCGCCCGATCCCAGGTCATACAGAACGTCGCCCTCACGCACGTTCGCCACCTTCAACATGGCCTCGACCACTTCCGGTGGGGTCGGAACGTAGATCACGTCGGGCGAGCGGAGCGGTTTGCTCGTGGGCGCCGGCGACGCCGCGCTTGAAGGCACTGGCTGTTGAGCCGTCGATTGTGCGCGAGCGTCTGGCCACACCGAGCTCAAGACGAGCGCAGTCGCTATCAAGCAGATCTGTTGTGAGGTTTGCATTGTCTTTCCTTCGGTCGACTAAGGGAGGAATACGGAATCTGATGTTCTGAGCGAACGTTACACAACCATGCCCGGCTTACAGCAGTTGGCACCCGACGATCTGCAGTTCGTCGCAAGCTTATGTCAGCGCCGCTTTCTCCCCCCTAGAGTCGCCGCTCCGCCATGGAAGATCCAATGAAAATTCCCTTACTGCGCTGATCGCGGTCGCTGTACTCGCAAGCTGTGCCCAGACGATGACTGCGGGAAACGCGTCCGCCGAGCAACAATGCGTCAACTTTGCGCGCAACGAGGGCCTTCGGGTCATTCGAGTCGATGGAATCGACCCCGCAGGCACCGGACAGAACGTTCGGTTGCGGTTGGAAGACTCTTTGGGTCGACGCTTTAACGCGACATGCGCGTCGGCTACGGCCGGGCAGGCTCGCTGGACGCAACCGCTGCCATCGAACGCCGTTCGCCGGCTGACATAGGTTAGCGGCGCGCGAACGAGGCGCGGCGCGCCGCGACCACTTCATTCAGCATCAGCGCTGACAGTACCAAGGCGCCGCCGAACAGCGCGCTCATTGCGGGGACTTCGTGCGCGCCTAGCCACGCCCAGAGCGGGCCGAGAACGACCTCGAGCAATCCCAACAGCGCCACTTCCGCCGCGGAAAGATGGCGCGCCGCGATCACCAACAGCATGCACGGTAACCCGAGCTGAAAGAAGCCAAGTACGGCGAGCAAAGAGATATCGCGCGCATCGGCAATAAACGGCAGCGCAAACGGCAATACGAGCGCGGCCGAGAGAATTCCGCCCAGAAACACAGCCGGAATCAGATCCACACTCTGTCCACGCTTCTTCAGAATCACGACGTTGATCGCAGACGCGAGCGGTGCGCCGAAGGCGATCAGCATGCCGAGCACGGCGGCGCCGGATTCGATGCGCAGGCTATCCGCGAACATTGCACCGATGCCGACCATCGCGATCGCGATCGCGGCCCACGTGCGAGGCTGTATCGGCGCGTTCAAGAATGCGCGCGCGAGCAACGCGGTCGTCAAGGGCGCCACCGCAAGTACGATCAACGTATTGGCGGTCGACGTCAATGTCAGCGCGAGCATGAAGCAGGTGAACATCGTCGCCCACATCGCGCCCGACATCAGCCCGGCGGTTCCCGCGCGGCGCAGCGAGCCGACGAAGTCGCGCCGCACTAACAGCAGGAATCCGCCGACGAAAATGGCGGTGAACACGCTGCGCCAAAATGTAATCTCGAACCGGCCCTGTGCCTGCAGTTCAGGCGACAACTGACGGGTAACGACGCCGGCGATGCGCGGAATTCGGCAAGCTATTCACGGGCTGCGCATATCGCGCCAGCCAGAGGCCGCTACGCGGCTTCTCGCTGAGCGCGCTTACGCTCGTGCTCTTTTAGATAGCGCTTTCGCAAACGAATACTTTGCGGCGTGATCTCGACGAGCTCGTCGTCGGCAATGAACTCAACCGCCGATTCGAGCGTCAATGCAATCGGCGTCACAAGGTCGATGTGCTCGTCCTTGCCAGACGCGCGCACGTTCGTCAGCTTCTTTTCGCGCACCGGATTGACGACCAGATCGTTTTCGCGCGAGTTGATGCCGATGATCATGCCTTCGTACAGCTTGTCACCCGGGCTGACGAACATGCGCCCGCGCTCCTGCAACTTCCAAAGTGCGTAAGCAACCGCGTCGCCTTCGTCCTGGCTGATCAACACGCCGTTGCGGCGCTCGCCGACTTCTCCCGTGCGCACCGGTCCATAATCGTCGAACACGTGGCTCATCAAGCCGGTGCCGCGCGTGAGCGTCATGAACTCGCCCTGAAAGCCGATCAGGCCGCGCGCGGGAATTCGATACTCGAGCCGCACCCTGCCCCTGCCGTCGGGCTGCATGTCCTGCAAGTCACCCTTGCGCCGGCCGAGCTCTTCCATGATCGCGCCCTGGTTCTGGTCTTCGACGTCGACGCTGAGCATTTCAAAAGGCTCGAGCCGCTCGCCATTGACTTCCTTGAACAACACGCGCGGGCGCCCGACCGCCATTTCGTAACCCTCGCGCCGCATGTTCTCGAGCAGGATCGTCAGATGCAATTCGCCGCGACCGGCCACCTCGAAGACTTGTTCGTCGTCGGTCTCGCGCATGCGCATTGCGACGTTCGATTTGAGCTCGCGCTGAAGCCGCTCGCGTAATTGCCGGCTGGTGACGTATTTACCTTCGCGCCCGGCCAGCGGCGATGTGTTGACCTGAAAATTCATCATCAGCGTCGGCTCGTCGACCTTCAACAGTGGCAGCGCATCCGGAAAATCGACGGGCGTCAGCGTGCAGCCGATGCCGATGTCATCGAGGCCGTTGATCAGCACGATGTCGCCGGCAATCGCCTCTTCGACCACCTGCCGCTCGAGCCCCTTGAACGTCAACACCTGATTGATGCGGCCCTTGGTGGTCGGTGCGTTCTGCGCGCCCTCGGGCCCATGCATCACGAGTACTTCCTGCCCGGCGCGCAGCCGCCCGCGGCTGATGCGGCCGATGCCGATCTTGCCGACGTAGCTTGAATAATCGAGCGAACAGATTTGCAGCTGCAGCGACTTGTCAGGGTCATCATCGCGCACGCGCACATGCGCGAGGATCGCTTCGAACAACGGCTTCAGGTCGCCACTACGCACATCTGGCGAGGTGCCTGCGTAGCCATACAGGGCGGACGCGTAGATCACCGGAAAATCGAGCTGCTCTTCGGCCGCGCCCAGTTTGTCGAACAGATCGAACGTGTGATTGACGACCCAGTCGGGGCGCGCGCCGGGCCGGTCGATCTTGTTGACGACGACGATAGGTTTCAGCCCCTGTGCCAGCGCCTTGCGCGTCACGAAGCGCGTCTGCGGCATCGGGCCTTCAACGGCATCGACCAGCAGCAGCACACCATCGACCATCGACAGCACACGCTCGACCTCGCCGCCGAAGTCCGCATGACCCGGCGTGTCGACGATGTTGATGTGCGTGCCTTCGTAGTCGACTGCGCAGTTTTTCGCGAGGATCGTGATCCCGCGCTCACGCTCGAGGTCGTTGCTGTCCATCACGCGCTCCGTCAGCTGTTGATTCTCGCGGAACGTGCCGGATTGCTGCAGCAGCTTGTCGACCAGCGTGGTCTTGCCGTGATCCACGTGCGCGATAATCGCGACGTTTCGAATTGGGCGTTTCATCAGAGGTTCTCACTCACTATTAGTCGTTCCGGCTCGACGACACCCCATTGGCTGATGGTCGCCGTGCCGAGCAATTCGTTCGTACCACCATAAACGCGCACCCGATGGCCGCGCGGCTCGGCATTAAGCGCCAGACGCTGCCCCTGCCGAAAGCGTGCGGCCAGCACCTTGTCGAGTTGCACGGTGGCAAGCGATGCCAGCAACTCGTCTTCGGGCAGCAATCTTGCGTGCCGCTCCTTCGGCGCCATCGCTTCTAGCGCCGCCAGCGTCACCGCATCGTCGACGCCGAGCCTGCCTGCACGCGTTCGACGCAGCGCGCTCAGATGCGCGCCGCAACCGAGCGTTCGTCCAATGTCTTCCGCCAGCACTCTCACGTACGTCCCCTTGCTGCAGTCGACATCGACGACGATCGCATCGTCGCGATGCTCGACCAGCGCCAGCCGATGCACCGTGATCAGCCGCGCGATCCGCTCGACCTTTTCACCTGCGCGCGCCAGTTCATACAACGGCCGCCCGTCACGCTTCAGTGCTGAATGCATCGGCGGCACCTGCTTGATGGTGCCGACGAAGCGTGACAGCGCGATATCAGCCTCTGCACGCGACACATTCACAGCGCGCGTTTCAAGCACGTCGCCATCGGCATCGCCGGTGCTGGTCGTCACGCCTAGCGTCAACGTCGCGCGATACGACTTGTCGGCCTCGAGCAAATCAGCCGAAAACTTAGTGGCTTCGCCAAACGTCAACGGCAGCAGCCCGGTCGCCATCGGATCTAGCGTGCCGGTATGGCCTGCCTTGGCCGCATTGAGCAACCGTCGCGCGGCCTGCAGCGCAAAGTTGGAAGTCACGCCGCCTGGCTTGTCGAGCAGCAGCACGCCGTTGACGCGTTCGCCGCGCGACTTCCTCACACCGCGCTCCTATCCGGAAGGACTCTTGTTGGCCTGCTCGATCAAACGGTCGATCTCGATGCCGCGCGTGACCGATTCATCGTGCACGAACGTCAGGCGCGGAATCGTATGAATCGTCAGTCGCTTGAACAACAGCGAATGAAAGTAGCCGGCTTTGTCGCTCAAAATCTTCTGCGCAGCCTCGACCGACGCACCGATCGTCGTGAAATACACCTTGGCGTGCGCGTAGTCGGGCGTGACCTCGACCCCGGTCAGCGTCACTAATCCCGCGCGATCAATGCGCACCTCGCGTTGAATCATTTCGGCCACATCGCGCTGGATCTGGTCGGCGATGCGAAGGCCGCGGGAGGGTTTGGTGGCTGACTTCATTGACCGTGCTCACGATAGTGTCCGCGCCACTTCCTGCATCTCGAAGATCTCGAGCTGATCGCGCTCCTTGATGTCGTCGTAGCCCTTCAGGCTCAAGCCACACTCGAATCCGGCCTTGACCTCGCGCACGTCATCCTTGAATCGCTTCAGCGAATCGAGCTCGCCCGTCCAGATGACGACGTTGTCGCGCAGCAGTCGGGCTTGCGCCGTCCGCCGCACCAGGCCGTCGAGCACCATGCAGCCGGCCACGGCGCCGATCTTTGGCACGCGGAAAATCTGCCGGATCTCGACCATCCCGAGCACCAGCTCGCGATGCTCCGGCGCCAACAATCCTGACAGCGCGTTCTTCACTTCATCGACGGCCTCGTAAATGATGTTGTAGTAGCGCACATCGATGCCGTTGCTTTCGGCCAGCTTGCGCGCAGACAGATCGGCGCGCACGTTGAAGCCGATGATCACTGCCTTGGACGCGATCGCAAGGTTCACGTCGCTCTCGGTGATGCCGCCCACCTGGCCGTGCACCACCTGCACCTTGACTTCGTCGGTCGATAGCTTGACGAGCGCCTGGTTAAGCGCTTCCTGCGAACCCTGCACGTCGGCCTTGATGATCAACGGCAACACACGCACCGCCACACCGTCGGCGCCGGCCTCGAACATGCCTTCCAGCTTTGCAGCCTGCTGCTTGGCGAGCTTGGTGTCGCGGTACTTGCCCTGGCGGAACAGTGCAAGTTCACGCGCCTTGCGCTCGTCGCCCAGCACGATCAACTCGTCGCCGGCGCCGGGAACGTCGGACAGACCCTGAATCTCCACCGGGATCGACGGCCCCGCTTCAGCAACCGGTTTACCGGATTCATCAAGCATTGCACGCACGCGCCCGAACGCCGAACCCGCAAGCACGACGTCGCCCCGTTTCAACGTTCCGCTTTGCACCAGCACAGTGGCCACCGGTCCCCGCCCTTTGTCGAGCTGCGATTCGATCACGATGCCTTTCGCGGGACCGTTCTTCACCGCCTTGAGCTCGAGCACCTCGGCCTGCAGCAACACGTTCTCAAGCAACGTGTCGATACCTTCACCCGTCTTCGCAGACACTGCGATGAACGGCGATTCGCCGCCGTACTCCTCGGGCACGACTTCATTGGTCACGAGCTCCTGCTTGACGCGATCCGGATTGGCTTCGGGCTTGTCGATCTTGTTCAGCGCCACCACCAGCGGAACGTTTGCTGCCTTCGCATGCGCGATCGCCTCCTTGGTCTGCGGCATCACACCGTCGTCAGCGGCGACTACCAGAATAACGATGTCGGTCGCTTTCGCGCCGCGCGCACGCATGGCAGTGAAAGCCTCGTGGCCGGGCGTGTCGAGGAACGTGATGATGCCGCGCGGCGTTTGCACGTGATACGCGCCGATGTGCTGCGTAATGCCGCCCGCTTCGCCCGCGGCAACTTTGGTACGGCGGATGTAGTCGAGCAGCGACGTCTTGCCGTGATCGACGTGGCCCATGATCGTGACCACCGGCGGGCGCGGTTCGAGCGGCGCTTCAACCGTCGTCACCACCGATTCGAACTCGGCCAGCATCGCTTCCGGATCGTCTAGCTTGGCGGCGTGCGCGGTATGCCCCATTTCGCCGACCACGATGATCGCCGTGTCCTGGTCGAGCACCTGATTGATGGTCACCATCTGCCCGAGCTTCATCAGCGTCTTGATGACCTCGGATGCCTTGACCGACATTTTGTGCGCGAGCTCGGCCACCGTGATTGTCTCGGCCACCGCGACTTCGCGTACCACGGCTTCGACCGGCATCGGCGTCTCGGCGGCGCCATTGGCGTCATCGCGCCGGTCGTGCTTGCGATTGCCGCGCACACCGCGCCAACCGCCCGCTCCGCCAGAGCTATCACCCCGCGTCTTCAGCAGGCGCTTCTTCTGTTGCTCTTCGGACCAGCTCGATGCCAGCTTGCCCGACTTGATTTCCTTGACGCCGGGCTTCTTCTCATCCTTCTTGGCGCCGGGCTTGACCTCGGTCTTCGCCGCCGGCTTGTGCAGCGTGCCGATCGGCGCCACTTCCGGCGGCTTGGCCACTTTCTTCGGCGCCGACATCATGTCCTTGATGGCAGCGACTTCGTCTTCAACCACGCGCTTGGCGCGCGATTGCGCTTCCGCGGCCTGCTTGGCGACGAGTTCTGCCTCTTTCTGCGCACGCTCGGCCTTCACCAGCTCTTCAGTGGCCGCGGCTTGCCTCGCCTGCACCGCGTGCAGGTCTTTCTGTTCCTTCTGCTGAGCATCAACCAGATCGCGCTGCGCTACTTCGACTTTTTCGCGCGCGGCCGCTGTCTGGCGCGTGATCAACTCGGCCTGGCGACGCGCTTCTTCTTCACGCTTGGCGAGCTCGGCTTCGTCGATCACCGGTGATGCGGTTGCAGCCTCAGGCGCTTCAACTTCGGGCGCGGTTCCATCGCGCTTGACGAACACGCGCTTCTTGCGCACTTCGACTTGAATCGTGCGTGCCTTGCCCGAGGCATCGGCCTGCTTGATCTCGGTCGTCTGCTTCCGCGTCAGCGTGATCTTCTTCTTTTCACCGCCACCGCCGTGCGCCTTGCGCAGTGACTCGAGCAGGCGTGATTTGTCATCCTCGCTCAACGCGTCGGACTCGGCCTGCTTCAGAACCCCGGCCGCGCTCAGCTGTTCGAGCAGCAACTGCGGCGGAACTCGAAGCTCCGTCGCAAACTGGGACACCGTGATACTTGCCATAGCTTTCTTACCCCTTGCCTTCCCGGCTACTACTTCGCTACTACTTCTTGTCCTTACTGCTCTGCGTCGGCAAACCAATGCGCCCGCGCGGCCATGATCAACACCTTGGCGCGCTCGTCATCGATGCCCGTCATCTCGGTCAGCTCGTCGACAGCCAATTCAGCCAGGTCGTCGCGCGTGCGAATCGAGTTCTCCGCTAACTTCGTCGACAGCGCCGCATCCATGCCGTCGAGCTCAAGCAGATCTTTTTCGGCCTGCTCAACGTTTTCTTCGCGCTTGATCGCTTCGGTCAGCAATGCGTTACGCGCCCGGGTGCGAAGCTCCTCGACAGTCTCCTCGTCGAACGCGTCGATTTCGAGCAGCTCGTTGACTGGAACGTAAGCGATTTCCTCCAGGCTGCCGAAGCCCTCGCCGATCAGAATGTTGGCGATTTCTTCGTCGACATCGAGCTTCTCGACAAAGGTCGCGCGCACCGACGACTGCTCGCCTTCCTGCTTGGTCGACGATTCCTCGGCCGTCATGATGTTGATCTGCCAGCCGGTCAGCTCGGAAGCCAGGCGCACGTTCTGGCCGCTGCGGCCGATGGCGATCGCCAGGTTGTCTTCGTCGACCACCACGTCCATCGCGTGCTTGTCCTCGTCGACCAGGATCGACGACACGTTGGCAGGCGCCAGTGCACCGATCACAAATTGCGCCGGGTCATCCGACCACAAGACGATATCGACGCGCTCGCCTGCGAGCTCATTGGTTACCGCCTGCACGCGCGAGCCGCGCATGCCAACGCACGTGCCGATCGGATCGATGCGACGATCGTTGGTCCAAACCGCGATCTTCGCGCGCACGCCCGGGTCGCGTGCCGCGGACTTGATCACCAGCAGCCCCTGTTCGATCTCGGGCACTTCAAACTCGAACAGCTTCATCAAAAACTCAGGCGACGTGCGCGACAAAATCACTTGCGGGCCGCGCGCGGTGCGGTCGATCTTCTGCACATACGCACGCATCCGGTCGCCGATCCGAAGATTTTCCTTTGGGATCGTGTCGCTGCGCGGCAGCCGTGCCTCGACCTTGCCGATCTCGATGATCGCGTCACCCTTGTCCATGCGCTTGATGGCCCCGCTGACGATCATGTCGCCGCGCGCCAGAAAATCGTTTAGCGTCTGTTCACGCTCGGCATCGCGAATCTTTTGCAAGATGACCTGCTTGGTGTCTTGCGCGAAGCGCCGGCCCAAATCCTGACGAGGCAATTGCTCTTCAATGTGCTCCTCGAGCTCGATATCGGACAGCTGCTCGCGCGCGTCCGACAGGATGATGTGGTGCCCCGGCTCCTGCAGGCCCGCTTCATCGGGCACGACCAGCCAGCGCCGGAACGCGTCGTATTCGCCCGTTTCGCGATCGACCGAGACCCGGATGTCGACGTCTTCCTCGGCAAACAGTTTCTTCGTCGCAGTCGCGAGCGCAAGCTCCAACGCGTCGAAGACAATGTCCTTCGGCACATTTTTTTCGCGCGCCAGCGCATCGACCAGCAACAGGATTTCACGACTCATCTCAACTCGCTCCCCAGACCGCCTGAACCATTCAATTCCATCGAGGCCGGCTGCACGTTGGCGCCGGTGCGCGCCGGTCGGAAATTCAACTCCGGCACCAGCCGCGCTTTTTCAATATCAGCCAGCGCGACTTCGACGACTGTCGCAGGCTGCGGTGCCGGCATGCGGCGCTTCGCGCTCGGGCGCCGCCTCGTTGCCAGGTCGCTTGCCGCGCCTTCTTCCAGCGCCAGCTGCAACCGCTGATGCCCGATCAATTGCAGCAACTTCCCACGCAATCGCTTGCGTCCGGCGGCCGCCGCCAGCGGCGCATGCAGCTGCACGTTAATTTCACGGCCGACAAAACGCGCGTAGTCGCCCGCTGCTTTCAGCGGCCGATCAAGTCCGGGCGACGACACTTCGAGCCGCTCATAACTCACGCCTTCGACCGCAAACAGGTGCGTGAGCTGATGGCTGACGCGCTCGCAGTCTTCCAATCCGATTCCATCGGGCGAGTCCAGCGTCACGCGCAACAGCCCGCCTCCCAAGCGCTCGACATCGATCAGCTCATAGCCCAGGCCGCCGGCCGTGCGCTGGATCGTCTGATACAACTCGCTCGTCACTCCCGCCATTCATGCTCCAAATGCTTCAGGACCGGCCAGAAATAAAAAATGGGCCGTAAAGCCCACTTTTTTTGCCCAGCTGCTGTTCTCTACAAGGCCTGCACGCCAATCTTTTTCCGCTACCGCCAATCGGGCGCGGCAATATCAGCAGGCCAGCATTATATGGGGCATGGCGCTGCCGCAACAAGCGCGCCAGTGAGCGGCCCCTTAGATTTCAATAGGACCGTGGCGGCGGCTTGCCGCGCTTAAAGCGGGCCGGCCGACCGTTGTTCGGCAAGCCATGCCCGGCCGCAATGTACGTGACGCTGCTGGTCAGCGGATCGGGCTGCCGGGGCGGGCGATTCCCCTGTGGCTTGCCGCGACCGCGATTCGAACCCGGGTTCTGCCCAGGGTTCGGCTGGCCGTTGCCTTGTCCATGCCCCTGACCGGGTTCCTTACCTCTGAAAGCCCCCTGGCCGTCTCGATTGCCCTGACCGCGACCACCCCGGCCGCGACTTCGGTTGCCTTCGGAGGACCCGCCCTGCCGCTGCCGAATCTCATCGATGCCGATACCGAGGTCGTGTACCCACGCCTGCACCCACTCGGGCGCCAACTCCTGGAATCGGCCGCGAGCGAGCCCGCGCGCCAAGGCAATCGCGCCATAACGAATGCGGATCAGCCGACTCACTGTCAGCCCGATCGCCTCAAAAATGCGCCGCACTTCGCGGTTGCGGCCCTCGCTGATCGCCACTCGATACCAGCGATTGGCGCCTTCGCCGCCTGCGTCGTCGACGCGCGAGAATTTTGCCGGGCCGTCCTGCAACTCGACGCCTTCGAGCAATTTCTGCCGCTGCTCATCGGCGACTTCGCCCAGCACCCTGACCGCATATTCGCGCTCGACTTCGTAGCGCGGATGCATCAAGCGATTGGCGAGCTCGCCCGATGTGGTGAAGATCAACAGCCCTTCCGAATTCAGATCGAGCCGGCCGACGGCAACCCAGCGCCCGCCCGAAACCTTGGGTAGCTTTTCAAAGACCGTCGGCCGCGCGCCGGGGTCATCCTGCGTGACTATTTCACCGACCGGCTTGTGATACAGCAGCACGCGCGGCGCGCGGCCGGTCGTCTTGCGCACCGCCAGCGGTTTGCCATTGACTCTGACCTGATCGCTCGCCAGCACGCGCTGCCCGACGTGCGCGGGCTCACCGTTGACCGACACACGGCCCGCTATGATCATCTCTTCCATATCGCGCCGCGATCCGATGCCGGCATCCGCGAGCACCTTATGCAGCTTGTCCGACTGCGCTAACTGAACCTGTTTGGCGGCGCGCCGGCCGCGCTCGAGCAATTCGCGCGACAACGCAGCGTCGGCCATCGCAGCAGGATTAATTTCCTCACCTGCACCCGCCAGTGGCGGTAGCGGACCCGTCGGAACGTCGGCGGGCCGTGCGGCTGGCGCCGCAACAGTGCGCTCGCCGCGCTCCCCTCGTTCGCCGCCGCGACCGCGCCGGCGCCGGCTGCGCGGGCGTGGGCCACGTGCACTCGTATTGGCATTCGCATCGGGCGGCCGATCGGCCTTGTTTCCGTCGACCTCGTCGATATCGTCGTCGTCCGTGGAGTCACGGTCCTGGGCACCGATGCGGACGTTGCCGTCGGCATCATCGGCGCGCGCCTCGTGCGCTTCGTCGGGCGTCTGATAGGGAACCGGCTCGGCCGGAGTGTGTTCGTCAGGCAGCATGGAGGCGCTCATCAAGACACGGGGTGCACAGCAGTGGAAGAATGCGGCTCAAAAATCGAGGGTTGCGGTTCGAAAGCCGAAAGCGCTGCGTCGTTGAACCGTCGATCGAACTCGGCAGGAATTTCACCGACCTCCCTTAGCGGCGGCATTTCGTCCAGCGACTTCAGTCCGAGGTCATCCAGGAATTCGCGCGTGGTGCTGAACAACGTCGGTCGCCCCGGCACTTCGCGATGACCGACTGCTTCGATCCACCCGCGCTCTTCAAGCGTCCTGATCACAGAGCTCGACACGGTCACGCCCCGCAACTCTTCGATGTCGCCACGCGTGACCGGCTGCTGATACGCAATGATCGCCAGCGTCTCAAGTATCGCGCGAGAATATTTCGGTGGGCGCTCAGGATTCAGGCGGTCAAGATAGGGACGCATCAACGGTGCGCTTTGAAAACGCCAACCCGATGAGATCGCGAGCAGCTCCAACCCGCGCCCGGACCAGGCAGTCTGCAACTCGGCGAGCAACGCGCGCACCGTGTCGGCGTTCAATTCTTCGTCGAACAAACGACGCAGCTCTGAGACCGATAGCGGTTGGTCCGCGGTGAGCAGCGCCGCTTCGACGATAAGCTTGGCTTCGTGAGTATTCATCAGCTCCAAACGGAGTTATAAAAACTGCACTTCCCTGGAACCGCTCGCATCAAGCGCGCACCAATGAAGCACGGCAAGGTGCCTGAACAATTCGAATTACGTCCGCTTCGTGCGGCTGCAGTTTTTGATTTAGGACGCCGAGCGCGGAATCGGACATTCCGGCAACGCTGCCGGCACTTGCGCGCGAGAACTCCGCTGCGCTGGCCGACTCAATCTGGATGCCGAGAAGTCTATCACGGTGAAATCGCTGCGCAAGAGCTTCAAACGAAGTCCAAGTCAACAACAAGCAAGTCGCGTTCGTTCCTATCGGTCACAGGCGCCGCTTGTTCGTCTGCCACCGAGCTTGCCAATTCGCTTAGCACTGTATACATTCACAGTATCCGCGCAACCGGTGAACAACTCCATGAACTCTCGCTCCGCTCCTGCTGCACTTGCCGACCCGACTCCCCGCCAAACCGAGGTTCTCGAATTCATTCGGCAAACGCTGACTGAAAGCGGAGCGCCGCCGACGCGGGATGAAATCGCGCAGGCGTTTGGCTTTCGTTCGCTTAACGCGGCCGAGCAACACCTGCAGGCGTTGCAGAAAAAGGGATTGATCGAGCTGGTCGCCGGCACTTCGCGTGGCATTAAGCTCAAGGACAGCGTGCTCGAGTTAATGCTTGCCGCACAGGAAACCGGCTTGCCGGTGATCGGCAAGGTCGCTGCGGGCAGCCCGATCCTGGCGCAGGAAAATGTGCTGACAACCGCTGCGGTGGATCCCGCTACGTTCAAGCCGCACGCGGATTACCTGCTTGAAGTCCGCGGCATGAGCATGCGTGATGCGGGCATTTTGGAGGGCGACTGGCTCGCTGTGCATCGGCAGCCGCAGGCGCGCTCGGGTCAGGTGGTGGTAGCCCGCCTAGGCGACGAAGTCACCGTCAAGCGATTGAAATTGCGCGGTGCGCGCGCGGAGCTGATCGCCGAGAACCCGGATTTCGAGCCGATCATCGTCGATTTAAAGCGCGAGCCATTCGCGATCGAAGGCATCGCGGTCGGCGTGATTCGGGCGTCGCTTTAGCACAAGAACGAGGACGGGACTGTCGCATCGCGCGGGTGCCCGCGTGGAAATGCGGTGTCGCTTGCTGATCCAGACGTAGCTTGATGCTCAACATGAATTTGACAACGAAGCTCGAAATACTGGCAGACGCGGCCAAGTACGACGCTTCATGCGCCTCCAGCGGCGCAGTGCGACGCAGTTCGCTGGGGGGTCGAGGCATTGGCTCGACCGAAGGCATGGGCATTTGCCACAGCTATACGCCCGATGGTCGCTGCGTGTCTTTGCTCAAAATCCTGCTGACCAACGCCTGTATTTACGACTGCGCTTACTGCATCAATCGCCTGTCTTCAAATGTGCGGCGGGCTCGCTTCGCCGTCGATGAAGTGGTTCAGTTGACGCTCGACTTTTATGCGCGCAATTACATCGAAGGCCTGTTCCTGAGTTCGGGCATCGTGAACAGTCCAGACCACACGATGAGCGAGCTGGTCGAAGTTGCGCGCCGCCTGCGCACCGAGCATGACTTTCGCGGCTACATTCATTTGAAGACTATTCCGGACGCCGCGCCCGAATTGTTGGCCGACGCCGGACGCTATGCGGATCGGCTCTCGGTCAACGTCGAATTGCCCGAGCGAGAAAGCCTGCAAAAACTCGCGCCGGAGAAAAACGAGCAGACCATTCGGCTCGCGATGGGCCGGCTGCGAACGCACATCGATGAAACCAAGGATGCGCGCCGCCCGCGCGCCCCGTCGTCGCTTGCAAAGGCTCCGAAGGCGCCTGCGTTTATTGCAACCGGCCAAAGCACGCAGCTGATCGTCGGCGCCGACGATGCAAGCGACCGTCAGATCATCGGCCTTGCAGCGCGTCTTTATGCCTCCTACCGCGTGAGCCGCATTTATTACTCGGCGTGCAGTCCGATTCCGGATGCAAGCAAGCGGTTACCGCTGGCGGCGCCGCCGCTGCAGCGCGAGAGCCGCCTGTATCAATCCGACTGGCTGTTGCGCCACTATGGGTTTGCGGTCGACGAGCTGCTGCCGCCCGAGCGGCCGCATCTGGCGCTGGCGATCGATCCGAAACTGGCTTGCCGTTCGCGCACCCACAATTTTTCCCGCTCGATGTCAATCGCGCGCCGCGCGAAGCGTTGCTGCGCGTGCCGGGTTTCGGCCAGCGAGCGGTCGATCGCATCGTTCGTGCGCGCCGCGTGCGCGCGATTCGCAGCGACGATTTGAAGCGACTCGGCGTGCCGCCGCAGAAGGCAATGCCGTTTATCGTGCTGCCTGACTATCAGCCGCGCGATGATGCGATAGAAGCTATGCGGGGTGCGACCGCACACAAATTACTAGAGAGCGTGCGGCAACTCGAGCTATACGCGTGACGATGCAGCTCGAGCTGGCAAGTGAGATCGACTTCGACGGTTGGCGGCGGCAGGCGCGCTGGCTCGCCACCTGCTCGATACCGCCCGGCGAAGTTCAGTGGCGAATCAACGGCGCCACCTCGTTGCTCGACGATGCGCCTAGCGAGGTTCCCGGTAGCTCCGCTTCGAGTGAGCTCAAAGTGCCGCG
>Ga0136614_10000547_pt1 | contig 19065 bp, 14 predicted proteins | sample AntDrymUQ2792106_2_FD_106643 | JGI IMG/M metagenome (GOLD analysis project Ga0136614, IMG submission 106643) | Polar desert sand microbial communities from Dry Valleys, Antarctica - metaG UQ279 (21.06) | ecosystem: Environmental > Terrestrial > Soil > Desert | place: Antarctica: Dry Valley... | reverse complement strand
GCTTTCGTCATAATTTTTATAAAAGCTGATCCTTGTTCGTTTTGAAGATTATGGCAGGAGAGCGATTCGAGTTGTCTGATGCCGGGCGTGAAAGTTCATCAAAAGCTGTCCTGTGTTTCCACTGTCAAAGCGCGCCACCCGGAACGAACGCAATAATATACACGAATATCTGTTCGTTGAAAAAGCGCGGGACAAAAACGAAACGATCATTTGGATGGCGGAAGAGTTTGTTTCAAGCCTCCCCGCGTGGCGCCCTTTTACATCTCGCAAGCAAGATTCTCGTTCGCCGCAAGATGAACTTGATGTCATCTCACGCTACACCGTTCTATTCATAACTCAACGCTTCGACGGCATCTTGGCGGGCGGCGCGTAACGCCGGGTAGAGCGCGCCGAAGACGCTGCCCGCGAATCCGATGGCGAACGCGATTAGCACCCAGCGCGGCTCAATGTCAATGCTCAATTGCGTCGCCCGCATAATCAGGAAACGCGCGGCGAACACAGGGGCGACGCCCGCCGCGAATCCGAGCAAGCTCAACAAAATCGCTTCCTTTTCGATCACCCAGACGATCTTTGTCTTCGACATGCCGAGCGCTTTCAGAATTCCGATCTGCCGCGTCCGCTCCGTCACCGTCGTGTACATCGCAAGCAATATCACCAGCGTGCTAATAATCGCAGCGACGGCGACGACGATATTGAGAAACACATCCAGCGCGGGCAAACCCGAAGCGTAGAGTTCCGGCAGATCGCGTGTGAAGATTATTTGATCTTCCGGGAATCGCTCTCTGATGCGCGCCGCTACCTCTTCCTGCTGCGCCGGGTTAATGCAAGCGACGAGCACGGCCGTCGCATGTCCCTCGCCACCCAACTGCTCCTGCATCGTGCGGAGCGGAATCTTAAGATGTCCGCCGCCTGCCGGTTCATACACGCCGACGACGCGAAACGGACGTTCGTAAAGCATCACCGTCGAACCCGTGCCCGCTTTTCTTTCACGCTGCCAATGATCGTCAACGATAACTTCATCGCCGCCCGCCAGCTTCGCCCCTTCTTTGATCGTGAGTCCCGTGAGCGCGGCGTATTCGTCGAAAGGAATGCCGTCAATAAGGCGACTGCCAAAGCCGCTATCGCTTTTATCGAAACTCTGCCCGACAGAAACGGCGGCGCGCACGCCCGGAAGACGACTGATCTCTTCCGCGCGCGAGATGGGCAAACGAAAAGGTTGCGCGCCCGTCAGTCCCAATGTGCCGGAGGCGCTAACGCGAATCTCGGCGTTGATCTTCGATTCGCGTCGCCCGCGCTCGCGCAACATGCCGCGCGCAAGTCCGACGGTTAACACGATCATCACCACGCCGAGCGAAATTCCTAAGACGGTGACAATCGAGCGCGGCAACCGGTGCGTGACGTTGGCGAAAACGAGATTGTTCATAAGCGATAAGCTTTGCGAAGAATTCCGATTTGATGTCGCACGACGCGAAGACACATTAACCGGACGCGAAATGTTTAGCGACGCTCTTGCTGCAAGGTGGTGGTCGCGGTCGGCGTCGCGGTCGGTGTGCTTTTGCTCTCGAAAAGTTCTCGAATTACGCGACCCGGAAACGGGCGGAAGCCGCGCTGCCACAAGGCGGGGGCGGGTCGTCCGTCAATCAATTCATTCGTCAAAGTCAGCACAGTCGGCATGAAGCTCAAACTGTCATACGGCTCATCAATCACGCGCGCGCGCGGGATGCCCGTCGCTTCACCGCCCGCAAACATCAATACCGAGTGCGTCGAGATGCGAAAGAACGAACCGTGATTGCCGCCCGGATTAAAGCCCTTCACGTCGAAGTTCCAATGATCGTTGGCGAGCACGGTTAAGTCAGGTTCGACGATCCGGCGCTGGCGCAAAGTGAAACGACGCGAAAGAGTTTCCGTTTTTGAAAGTCCCGGCTGAGACGCATCGAGCCGCTCCGTCGGGTGACGCCCGAACTGTTCGTGTAATCCTACAAAGCCGTTTGAGTATTTCGTTTTGTGCAGCGCGCGCGTCCATTCAACGTCCGTGTGCCAAGCGTTAAGCCACGCTTCACGATTGCCTTCCGGCACATTGAGGTTTTCGTCTTCCCAAATCTTCAACGGAAAATTTTCGCCCCACGGGGCACGCTCGAAACGCACGCCCCCCCGCTCGTCTCCTTTCAATCCTGCGATCGGCAGATAACGCAAGCGTAGCGTTTTGCCCACTTCGTCGCGGCGCGCGAGTACCAGCGCTTGGCGATCCCGCCCGCCGTAAAGCCACACGGCATCCTCGCCGGGCAGCAAGCTTTCATCCAACTCCTCCGCCAGAGCCGCGCGCGGAATTCGCGTGGCGATGAAATCGACGGGGCGCGAACCGACGCCAGCTTGTACGTTGTTGCGCACCTGCACGTTATGCATCAAGTGGAAATAATCAACGAGCGCGAAACTTCTTTTCGAGTCGAGCGAGCCGTCGGGCGCGAGCGCGAGACCTCCGGGCGCAAGACCCGCGACGTAGTTCTGCAACTTGTAAATTATGTTCGAGTCGCCCATCGCGCCTTTTGCGAATAAGTCTTCATCCTTAAACCGCGTCGCGTCGAAACTCTCGCGGTTAAGCGATAGTAAACTCTTCAAGACGCGCGCGTATTCGGTGTATTTCCGCTCCGCCGATTGCGCGGCTTCCATGTGCGCGAAGATGCGGCGCGCCACTTTGTCACGTCCGGCGTCTTCATCCTCTTTCGTCCATTTTTTCGGCTGCGACTCAAACAACGCACGATCTTTTTCTATCGCGCCCCGCAACGCGACGAGTTCTTCGTCCAACTCACTGAGCGTTCTTTGCCACTCGGCGCGGCGCTCTTCTATTGTCTTAAAGAAGAGGTCGGTAGCGGCGCGGCGCATGGGCGAGGGCAGAGCGTTTTTCTGGAGTTGCTGGAAAAGTATCTGAAGCAGATTGAGGTCGCTGTCGCGCAGGTGAATCGCCGTGCGTTCATTGCCGTCGAAATCGAGCAGCGCCGTCGGGTAATCTTGTTCCCTTTTTTTCAAGTAAAACGAGTCGGGCGTGGGCGTCGTAAAAAGCGGCGTCAAAGGGTAAATTCCCTTGAGCGCGTAATCCTGCATCAAGCGCCGTTTGGTGACGACGTGATGACCGCCGCCCGCCGCGCTGTTTAATAACTTGACGAGGTTGTAGCCCTGACTGTAAGACTTCGCGTCCGTGTTGATGCCGTGATCGGAGACGATGATGAGCGCCGTCTCGGAAGCCAACGGGCTACGCTCGATCTCCGTCCAGACGCGCCCGACCGCCGCATCAACTTCCTGCAAAGCGTGGAGTTGCACGGCGGGATCGCGGTTGCTGTGCGCCACATGGTCGAATTCCGGCGTGTAATAATCAAGGTAGCGAATGCGCGTGTCTTTCAATTTCGAGATTAGTTCGCGCTCGATCTGATCGTCAACGATGTTGCGCCCGTCAAACCCCGTCGTCCATTCGTCAAGGAGTTCGCGCGAGGTTCTGGTTGCAACGCGGTTTTGCAGACCGTGCTGGAGCGTCGTCCAACGCACGCCGCGCTGGTAAAGCTGAAAGCCCATGCGCCGCTCGTTGTAAGGATAAGCGTCGCCCAAGAGCGGCACGCCGACACGATCCAGAACTTCCGCGCCGGGCATATCCACGCGGCGCGAAAGCAAATAGTTAATGTAAAAGGGGATGAAGTTCAGGTAATCGTAGGCGTGCAGCGTATAACGGTCGTATTCGACGTTACCCTTGATCTGCAGGTGCTGTCCCGTGTCGAGGAGCGACCACGAAGAGGCGGACAAACTCATGCCGCGCACGTAGAAGTTTGCGAGGCGCGTGCCGTTTTTGAAAAAGACGTGCTCGAACCACGGCAGACGGCTTTTGCCGGTGCGCGGATCGCGTTCGCGCACAAAGCGTTCGACCATGCCATTGGGCAGACCGTCAACCTTGATGACCACGACGCGCTTCACCTTGCCGTAAGAGGTCGTCCCCGCCAGCAGAACGAGAAGAAGCGAGAAGAGCAAGACGGCATTGGTTTTTCGGAGAAAGTGACGCAAATTATTCATCAAAAATTCCATCATCGCTCGTCGGTAAACACAACAACTCAGAGCCGCACACAGCAACGCTTGTGCCGTATAAATATCGTTAAGAGATTCGACCTGTGTCTATATATTAGTGAGGAGAATTACAGAGAGGATACCACAATTGCGGGAAAGAACTTGAACGGACGAGAATATACTGCCTGCCATAATAATGCTTCGCGTGTCGCTTAATTTTCATTCTTGTTTACGGGCGTAAATCCACAGATGCCAGCCCCAACGCGCCGCCAAGCTTGATTCGATTGCGCGCGGCAACACGCTTCCGACGATCGGCAGCCAACGCTTGTTCAAAAAGTGCAGGGCCGTTCGCACCTCCACAAAATCTTTGAACAACTCTTTCGCCTCACTCCGCGAATAAACACGCGCGAGTGGATTGCCCGCGCCGTCCGTGTGCTGATTCAAAAACTCGTTGGCCGCGAGATAACTTCCTGCATCCTGTTTCAAACTACGCGCGTGTTCGCGCAAACTCTCGACGGGTTCGCCCGTCAATTGATGCACAAGTTTCAATCCTCTTTCCGTGCGCAGCAGATGCGCTCCGGCGCGGCGAAAGAGTCGAATGTTAACGCGGTAGTTATAAGAATCACGGTGATAAAGCATCACGACGGCACGCCCGCCGGGACGCAGCACGCGGTGAATCTCACGGACGGCGCGCTCCGTGTCCGGCGTGTGATGCAAAACACCATGCGAGTAAACGAAATCGAAAGAAGCATCGGGAAAGTCTAAACTCTCGGCGTCGGCCGTGCGGAAGTTTCCCGCGAGATCAAACAACTCGAAACGCCTGCGCGCGAGATCAATCGCCGCTTCCGTTAGATCAACTCCGGTGTAATCTGCGCCCGCGCGGGCAAACTGCGCTCCGTCCGTTCCGAGTCCGCAGCCGATCTCAAGCACCTTCTTTCCACCCGAAGAAGCAAAATCAGCTGCCGCAGGGATGTGCCACTCCTTAGCGTAACGATGTTCTTCCACCTTCTCGTAGAAGGAGCGCGTACCGGGCGCGGCGTCGGTAAACTTTGTGCCGCACGGGTTCGCCTGCCAGAAAAGGCGCACGCGATTTTTTAATTGACTGTTAGCTTCAGACACGGGCGTTCGCAAAGGAGATCACTTAGATTTAGCCACGCTAACAGAACCCAGCGCGACGAATGATATTTGTAGGGGCAGGGACAAGTCCGCTGCCCATGTATTTGATGTGTGAACATGTAAGCGGGCAGCGGACTTGTCCCTGCCTACGGTCTTGTTAGATATACTTTGCGTCGTTTCGTGAATCGCCCGCCATATCAGCTGCCGCGCGCATAACCAAATAACCACTCAAGTCTCGCGCATGACAGCAACGCTATTCACGGTCGGCTGCATGGCGTTGTTAGATTGCGACCTTTCGCCGAAACGCGGAGCGTACAACCCGCAAAACCAACAACAATCCACGAAGAGCAATTATAACCGACCCTCATTTTCTCACAACATTGGGCGGTAAGTAGCCCAGAAGTTGAGCCAAGGCGGGGCAATAGACGTAAGGTGTTCCGGTGTTCCCGGTTCAGCTTCAAAATCTGGTGTACCATAATTTAGCTCCGATAGATTCAAAACCAGAAAGCCTTGTTCAATAAGACCGTTTACCAACGTGCTAAGCGTATGACGGTATTCTTTACATTTTCTGATTGGCTCATCAGGATTTTCGTCTCCGTAAATCCAACTCTCATCCTGATAAGTGATTTCCGCGCCGTCAACGTAAGGAAGTCTAAGCACATATCCGTCCCCGCTCCAATCCTTTCCTCCAAGACCGATGAGAAACGGATTCGCACAAGTGAAATGATAAATACCTCCTACCCGCAAGACGCGAGCCACTTCACGAAAGACCACACGAGCATCCGGCACGAAGTTTAATGAATAAGGATGCCACATGATGTCGAATGAATCTTCGCCGAAACGCGAAAGGTCGCGCATGTCTCCCTGAAGCAGGTTGAGATTCATGTTATAGTGAGAGGCGGCTTCCGCATCCCTCCGCAACTGTGCCTCCGAAATATCAACGACGGTGACATTTGCGCCGAGCAAGGCAAAAGCAACCGACTGCTGCCCGCCACCGGCAGCCAAGCAAAGCACGTCTTGACCCGCAACCTCACCAAGCCTTCTCTGAGGGTCAAGACACTTCCGTGCAGAATCTTCATCTAAATCAAGGTAAGGTCGAGTGAATACGGCATTAGCTTGGGCAAGTGCTTTCCACCGCTCTACATTATATCTCGCTACCTCATCCATGCTTGCTCCTCCATTCTGAGGCGATGGTCAATATGTCCTACCCTATAGTGCCAGCAATCTAACGCTGCGGTTGAGCTGCTTGATGAGAGCGAAGCGATCAGCAAGTCAGCTCAACCGCTTGTTGTGCGGCGGCTTTCGCCGGAACGCGCTCTATAAACCATCTCACGTTTGAATGGCACGATTGCCCGCGCCAAGTATTCTCCAATTTTTCACCGTCCCGATAAGATAAGCTAAACCGATTCCTAGCGAAACCAAAGAGAATACGATTTCACGTGCCTCAACCTGTGCCGAAGACGCGACTATCTGAAAGATTTGTTGGAAGACGGCGACTCCGCGAAGAGTGTAAATAGCTCCTATCAATATCAAGGCTATTCTTATAAGCGGTAGCCGACGAATGACTCCTGTTCCCGACAAAGCATACAAGCCCCAGATGGCAAAGATAATTACAAGAACGAGGGTAAGCACTGCAGGGAAAGCCGAACCGGATTCTGCCGCCATCGCCATATCTTCACCCGCGCCAAAATATCTGTAAGCTGGCGCACCCACGAAGATGATTATGAGATGAAGAAGCGCGATGGCAAAGCTGAGGATGCCGCCTAGTTTGAGCCACTGATTTCCTGCAAGCATCATACATTTACCATAGCCGCACAACTATGCTTTCAGCTTATCGCTGCGCCGCCGCCGCACCGCCGTTGCCGAGATACTTTTCAAACCATTCGAGATTTGATCGCATCGCAGCGAGTTGCATTTTCGGTTCGTTCGGCCCGTGCGGCTGGCGGGGCAGCACGAGCATTCGCGTCGGCACACTTTGCTGCTTGAGCGCGTTGTAAAATTCATAACCTTGCGAGATCGGCACGCGCACGTCGGCGTCACCGTGTTGAATCAACGTCGGCGTCGAAACGCCCTTGACGTTAAACATCGGCGAATGCTTTTGGTAAATCTCCGGGTTCGCCCACGATTGCCCGCCGAAGTAATCGGGGACGAACGAAGGGATGTCAGCCGTGCCGTTAAAGCTCATCAAGTTCGTCACGGGCGCTCCGGCCGACGCCGCTTTGAAACGCTTCGTCTGCGTTACGATCCATGAAGTCATAAAGCCGCCGTAGCTCCAGCCCATCACGCCGAGACGGTCTTTGTCAGCGACGCCCATCTCGATCACTTTATCAACGCCCGTCATCAAATCCTGATAATCCGCTCCACCCCAGTCGCTGATGTTCGCGCGGCGAAATTCCGTGCCGTAGCCGCTTGAGCCGCGCGGGTTCGGGCGCAAGACGGCATAGCCTCGCGCGGCGAAAGTCGCAATCGGATAGACGCCGCGCCCGCCAATGAAAGTTTGCGCAAACACTCCGGCCGGGCCGCCGTGGACGTTGAGAATCAAAGGCACTCTCTGCCCGGCTTGGTAATTGACCGGATAAGTTAAAAGCCCTTCGATCTCTTTGCCGTCCGCCGATTTCCATCGAATCACTTCCGTGCGACCAAGCGGTAATTTCGGCAAATCGGCGTTATGGCGTGAAATTTGAATCGGCGCGAAATTGTCAATCCGAGAAACGTAAACTTCCGGCGCGCGTTCCGGCGTCTGCATCACGAAGCCGAGCATCGTGCCGGTACTGTTGAGATTAACGCCGCTCAAAACTGCGTTCGTCCCCTCAACTTCCGCGATGCGATTCGCCGCCACGTCGAGCGTGTAGATGCGCGTCCCCGTGCCCTTCGCTTCGGTGAAGTAAATGCGTTTGCCGTCGGACGACCAACCAGCAAGGTCGGGTTGGCCGTCGAAGGAAGGAGCGAGGGCTTTCGGCGCGCCGCCTGCAATCGAAAAGACGTTGATCAAGCCGGTGCGCGCCCAACGCGCCGGAAAGTCGCTGACGATTATCGCTACGGATTTTCCGTCAGGCGAAAAAATTGGCCCTCCTTCGGCGGCCGGTGTCACAGCGAGTGGCGTAACTTTTCCGCTCGCTACCTCGACGAGCGACACGTCGGAAGTCGTCCAATCGTTCGCGCTCGGCGACTTCGTGTGACTGAGGGCGATACGCGCCCCGTCGGGCGACCAATCAAAGCCGCTCACGTTGTAATTCTCGACGGTGAGCTTGCGCGGATCGCGCTTGCCGTTCGCATCCTTTTGGACAGAAAGAACGTAAAGGCGACTCATCTTGATGTTTTCGTCAACGTAGCGAAAATCGTTGCGCCCCTTGTCCGCTCTTTCTTCATCTTCTGTTTTGTGGTCGGTCATCGTGAAGGCGATTGAGCGGCCGTCGGGTGACCATTCATAATCCGCGACATTCGCTTTCAAGTCCGTCAATGGCTCGCCTTCGCCGCCGTTCAAGCGCAGCAGGTAGAGATTATTTTTGTTGTCTTTGCGGGTTGACGTGAACGCAAGGCTCGCGCCGTCCGGCGACCACTTCGGATTCGTTGAAGATTTTTCGCCGAACGTAACTTGCGCGGAGTTGCTGCCGTCGGCGTTCGCCAAATGAATCTGCGTGACGTACTCGCTTTTGTCCGGCGTCATCACTTCGTTGCTCACGGTGTAGGCGACGCGCCGACCGTCGGGCGAGACGCGCGGCGCGCCGAACGTCTTAACTTTAACTTGCAATTCGGGCGTCCATGCCGTCGGCGCGCCCGCCGTGTTTTGCTGCGCGAATAACGCGGACGCAACTGCGGATTGCAGCGCCAGCGCGGCCAGCGTCAACAGAATCTTTGTTCGAGTTCGTTTCATTGGGGGTTCTCCTGTTTGAATGGAAGCAGAGGCAGGATTTTTAACACAAAATCGCCGATTATGGTAATGCTTGTCGTTGAAATTCTGCGCAGCGAAAACGCAGAAGCTGAAACGACCGATGGAGTTTGCAGATTTACTTTTGATCGAGGAACGCGCGTTGCCATAGTTCAAACGTGAGCAGTTGGAAAACTTGCAAGTTGTAATCTTCGCGCCCTGATAGATTCGCGTCAATAATTCGCCGTACCTCTTCGGGACGAAACAGTCCGCGCCTCTTTATCGTGTCTTCCGAAAGCAAATCTTCGACGAGCGGACGCAACGCGCCGCGCAACCACGAACGCACGGGCGCGCCGAAGCCCGCCTTTTTCCGCCACACCACATCGTGCGGCAAAAGCTTTTCTGCCGCCCGCTTCAAAATGTATTTGCGCTTCATCCCGCGCAATTTTAGATCAGGCGGCATCCGCGCCGCGAGTTCGACGAGTTCGTGATTGAGAAACGGCACGCGCACTTCGAGGTTCGCGGCCATCGAAGTCTTATCGGTAGTCGTTAGATTAAGGCACGGCAGGAAAGTTTTGAGATCAACGTAGAGCAGACGGTTGAGCGGCGCGGCTTTCGAGGCGCGCGCGAAGTAACGGCGATGTTCGCGGTAAGGATCAAACTCGCGCGTTCGTTCGCGCAACTCGTCGGTGTATAGTCTCCGCTTCGCTTCGTTCGTAAAATACGTTCCGAATCCTAAATAGCGATTCTCGAAATCGAGCGCGGCGCTTCGTGCAAATTTCTTCGCGTTGCGCAAGGGGGCGGTCAAGCGTCCGGGCAAACCGCCGGGTAGTGCTAATGCCACCGCGCTCATCAACGGGCGGCGCACAAATTCAGGAACGGGATCGAACGCCCCAGCAAGCCGCATCGCCAACTGTCGCGGGTAGCCCGCAAACACTTCATCGCCGCCCATCCCTGACAGCATCACCGTGAGGGTTTTCCGCGCCTCGCGCGCGATCAGAAAACTCGGAATCGCCATGTCAATCGCCGGTTCGTCCATGTGATAAACGATCTGCGGCAGAAGCTCCGCAACATTTGGCTTGAGAGTCAACTCATGGTAATCCGTGTCGAGAAGTTCGCCGACCCTTCGCGCCCACACGACATCATCCGGGATAATGTCGTAACGCAAATCTTCCGCCTCGATGCCGATGGTGTAAGTCGAGATTTTCCGATCATCGTCGTGATTCTTCATCAGCGCGGTGATGATCGAGGAATCAATCCCGCCCGATAGAAACGATCCGAGCGGCACGTCCGCGACCATCTCCATCGAGACGACGCGGCTCAAAGTTTCCAACACCCGCTCCCGCCACCAGTCTTCACTCCGTCCTTCTTCGATTTCATCAAACGAAACATCCCACCATTCGCGCACCGTTATTTCGTTGTCACGCAAAGTTAAAACGTGCGCGGGCGGCAGCTTTCGCACACCGCGAAAAAGCGTGTGCGGGTCGGGCGTCCACAGGAAAGTGAGAAACTGATTGAGAGCTTCATCATCAATCGCGCGTTCGACGAGATCAGACGCAAGAATGGCTTTCACTTCCGAAGCGAAAAGGAAAACTTTATTCGTCCCTTCGTCCGCCACGTGAGCATAGTAGAGCGGCTTGATGCCGAGACGGTCGCGCGCCATCGTTAAAGTTTTTTCCCGCTCGTCCCACACAGCGAAGGCGAACATGCCGTTAAGACGCGGCAGGCACTCCGCGCCCCACTCGATGAATGCCGCGAGCAGCACTTCCGTATCCGTGTCCGTGCGAAAGCGGTGATTCTTCTTTTCCAATTCCGCGCGCAGCTCGCGGTAGTTGTAAATCTCGCCGTTGAAAGTGAGAGCGTAACGTCCGTCTTCCGAAACCATCGGTTGATGACCGGCGGCGCTCACATCAATGATCGACAACCGACGATGACCGAGACACGCCTGCCTTCCCGCGTCGTCAATCGCCGCGCTCGTCCACACGCCTTCATCGTCGCGCCCGCGATGCTCAACCGCTTCGAGCATTTTTCCGATGCGCCGTTCCGGGTTTGTGCCGATTATTCCTGCAATGCCGCACATAAAAACTCGTTCGCAACTTCAAACGCCGAACTATTTTAGCTTCGTTCTTTTCTCCGCAAACGTCTCTTCAATCAAACCGCTTACAGTTTCGGCGTGCCTGTCCCACGTGAGATGCCTGATTGATTTTTGACGCGCACGCTTCTGCTCTTCGCCCGTTTCACTCAACGCATCTTCCGTGAGACGTAAGAATTCATCGTGACTGTGGGCGATTCTTAGCACGTCGCGCAGGTGTTCAAATTCGTAAAGCTCGACGATCACGGTCGGCTTGCCCGTCGCCAAGTATTCGCGCACTTTCATCGGCGAAGCGTAAGTCGTCCAAGTGTTGTTCGTGTTCCACGGCAGCACGCAAGCATCAAAGCCCGCAGCGTATCGCGGAAGATCAGCATAAGCGACGGCGGGCAGAATGTGCACGTTCTCCAACTTGCCGATCCTCATGCCGCGCGCACAGTTGCCGACGAACACCCACTGCCACGCGGGACGCTCGCGCGAAATTCTCTCCACCAGTTCCTGATCGATCAGCCACTCCTCCATCGCGCCGAAGTAGCCGAGACGCGGGCGCGGGATGCGGGCGATCTCCGGCGGAATCTCAAGCTTGTCGGAAGAGACTTGCGCGAAGTGTTCGTAGTCAATTCCGTGCTCAAGCAGGTACGAGCGTTCGCGCGCGATTATCGCTTCGTCGAGCAGCTTGCGCCCTGAGTAAAAAATTATATCGGAAGCGGCGAGGGCGCGCTCATGAAGTCGTGTGATGTGCCTCGGTTCGGTTGCGTGATCCATAGTGTTCGCGTCGTATTTGTCGGTGATAAGATAGACGACGAGCGATTCGTCGAGGCGACCCATCATATCCACGGCCGTCGGGATCGCGATCCAGAGAATTGGGCGCGTGATTTTTTTACGTCCGGCGAGGAGACTGAGTTGCGCGGAGAGCAGCAATTGATTGGCGGCGCGCCCTGCACGGCTGCCGAAGAAGGGCACGACGGGCGGCGAAACAACCGTCAAATTTTGCTCCGCCTCGCGCGCAAACCGTGCGTAACTGCGAAGTTTGCGCCAAATGCGCGGCAGCAAATCCTTGTGCGCAAGCGACGGCAGCCCCATCGATATCGAGTTAACGAAGATCACTTTGTTTCCGGCGCGCGCAAACCTTCGCATCAAGTGTTCGCTCGGATGCGGGTGGTGATACCAGAAATCTTCGCCGCCGAAACAGATGATTGATTCATGCTCGATCATGGAAAGGCGCGTGTTGAAGATTTACTGCTCAATTTCGATGACGGAGTTGAACGCCGGAAACTGAAAAGCTCACGCAGTTCAGTTGCGTTAAGGAGCAGTATTGCAGAAAGCGGTTTTCCAGTCTGGACGTGAAAACGCCAGATTACCAATAGGAAGATGAGCGCGTAGCTCACCGTTGATGAAAGAGCCGCCCCGCGCGCGCCGTAGCGCGGGACGAGCGCGAGATTGATGGCGATGTTGACGGCAAGCGTCGTGATCCAGAAAAGTGGGATGGCGTTTGTGCGATCCGTCGCGTTCAGATGTTGCACGAGCACGGATTGAATGCCGATCAGAAAAACTCCCGGAAGTAGTATGAACAACTGAACACTTGCTTCGGTAAAGTCCGCCCCGTAGATTGCGGGCAGGGCAAAGCCGAGCGGAACAGCCATCGCGCACAATAGCAAATCACGAACGCCGCGTGGCGCGTCACCTTACACGCGAACTCCCCGCTCGCGTCTCCCTCCGCCGCCACGCGCGGGAAGAGCACGGTCGAGACGGCAAGCGGCACGAGCATCAACATCGTCGCCACCTGCGCGGCGACCGAATAAACGCCCGCCTCCGCCCACGTGCGAAAGTATTTAACGATGAGCAGGTCAAAGCGAAAGAGCACAACGGGCGCGAGGGTGAGGATGTAGAACTTTAAACTGTAGCCTGCCATGCGCCTGAACAACTCGCCGTCAGGTCGCAGCCGCTGCGCGCCTTCGATGTTTTCCGTCGAACGCCGGATCGTCCACATGCTCAAGACGGTAAGCGCGACAGCCCCCGCCGTATTCAGTGCAAGGAACGCGGGTAATTCTTCGCCCGCGAGCGTGAGCACGACGATTGAATTCAAAAATATCAGCAGCGGAGCGGCGGCTTCGAGCACATTGAAACGGCTCACCGCCTCGACGCCGAGCAAGACGTGAAGCGCAAGCAGATTGGCGAGTTGAAACGGAATGGAGAGCGCGACGATGGTGACGAACGCAAGCGGTATGTCGCCGAACAACTCCGCGTTCGTTGCGGCTAATCCGATGATTGCCAGCGCGAGCGCACTGCCCACCACAAATGCGAAGAGAAGCGCGTTTGCCCACACGCGGGGGGCGTTGCGCCTTTCCTGCGCGATAAAGTAGGTGCTCGCGAGCGGCATTCCGGCGCAACCGACTTGGACGGCGACAATCGTCGCCACGTTGAGCACGGCAAACGCGCCCAAAGCATCTGCGCCGAGCCAACGCGCGACGACGAGACTTGTGCCGACGCTTGCGCCCGCCATCACGATGCGCGCCAGAAGCGTTCCCACAACTTGCGAAGAAAAACTCCGATGCTCCTTCGCAACTTCAGTTTTCATTTGCCTTCAGCCCGCCGCGCGAAATTAACTTCGCAGTATTCGTTGAATCTCTCGTGAGTAATCACTTTTCGAGAAAGCGTCTGATACCCTGCTGGCAATCCTCCGTCATGCGCGCAATCGCATTCGTGTCAACGCCTGCCTTGATCCCTGCCTCGAAAGTCATGCCGTCAATCCCGTACAGCAGACGCTTCGACAACATCACCGCCGAGCGACTCACGCGCTCAAACCCGGACATATAATTTTCAACTCGCGCTTCAAATTCCTCGTCGTTGTAAACGTGATTAACGAGTCCGACGCGCTCGGCTTCTGCGGCGTCAATGTCTCCGCCGCGCGTGAGCAACTCGAAGGCGCGCTTCTCCGAGACGTTGCGGCGAAGGATCGCCATTACCATCGCGGGTACAAATCCTATTTTAACTTCTGGGTAGCCGAAACGCGCCGAACGCTCCGCAAGCACGATGTCGCACGCGGTCGCCAGCCCGCACCCGCCTGCCAGCGCACGCCCGCGCACCGCCGCCACTACCGGCACGCGCACGCGCCGGATAAGCACGAACAACTCCATCAACGATTGGGCGTCTTCGAGATTTTCGATGATCGAGCTTTCGGAGATTTTACGCAGCGCGGCGAGGTCTGCGCCGGAGCAGAAATCGCTTCCCGCGCCCGTCAGAAGAACGGCGCGCAAGTTTTCGTTTGCGTCCGCCTCTAGCAGCGCCGCTTTCAGTTCAGCGATTACTCCCTCGTTTAAGGCGTTGCGCTTTTCGGGGCGGTTGAGCGTAACGAGCGCGATTGAGCCTTCAACGCTGTAGAGAACCTGTCGGCTTTCTTCCATAAGATTTGAAGTCAAATTCCGTCGAGGAAATCTAGCAGAGCGCGGTTCACTTCCGCCGGAGACTCCTGCTGCACCCAGTGATTGCTTCGCGCGATGCGCACTTCCGTGTAAGAAGCTTTGACGAAACGATCCACGCCGCGCACCGTGTCAGGGGCAACGGCAAAATCTCGTTCGCCGTAAATGAAAAGCGTCGGCACGCGCACAACACGGTCTCCGTTTTCACCATTCCCGCTTGCTTGTCTGCGGCGAAAAAGCGCGGGCAGATTCGCGCGGTAGTAATTGATCGCAGCCGTCAACGCGCCCGGTTCGCGCAACGCCGCTTTGTAGATTGCAATGTCCGTCTCGGTGAAAACATTTTTGCCCGCAGTCGTTCGCTGGAACAAACTCTCAAGCGCGTCGAAGTCGTTGGCGCTCATCCACCATTCAGGCACGCGGGGCAGCTGGAAAAAGAGCATGTACCAGCTTCGCAACAATTGATCGAAAGTGAAGTTTGCCTGCCACGCCGCGAGCGGCGGTACTTGCAACGCCGCCAACTTCCACACGACTCCGGGAGATTGACGCGCAAGTTCCCACGCGACGGCCGCGCCCCAATCATGCCCGACGATTCCGGCTTCGCCTTTGCCGAAATGCCCGATGAGCGCGCGCACGTCTTGAACAATCTTATCAAGTTTGTAGTCGCTGATACGCGAAGGCTTGTCGCTCAAATTGTAGCCGCGCAAGTCCGGCGCGACGACGTGATAACGCTCGCTTAAGGCGAGCAACTGATGTCGCCACGAATACCAGCATTCGGGAAAGCCGTGCAGCAGGATTACCAGCCGCTTATCGCTTGCGTTGTCTTCGCCGCGTTCAACGTAGTGAAGTCGCACACCGCCCGCGCGCGCGTAGCCGTGCCGAAAACCGTCGTGGATGCTGGCGAGATGTTCGTCCATAAGTAATGAGCGGGCGGCTAGCGGTAGCTGATCTAGCTTTGCAAGCAGTGATATAATGCCTGTGTGCGGTTGAAGTATAGCATTGCCCGGTTAAGTTCGGGACACACTAAGCACACAAAACCTTGCCCGGCGTGCAGGAGGAAGAAACGACTATGAAGCGAAGGTTTAATGCGACTACATGGCAAGAGGGCGAATGGTTCATCGTACAGTGTATCGAGGTTGACGTTGCCTCACAAGGCGCAACGGAAGAAGAGGCGTTAGAGAATCTGCGCGATGCTTTGGAACTGCATTTCACTCCGCCCGTCGCTACCATCGCGCCACAAGTCCGCACAATCGAGGTCGAGGTTGCGGCGTGAAGCCTCTGCCCTTCCGCGAAGTGAAGCGCAAGCTGGAAGGAGCTGGCTTCGTGGAAGTGAGCCAGACGGGAAACCACGTTAAGTTTGCCAAGACGGCCGCCGAAGGAACGCGCACAGCGGCCGTGCCACAGGGAAGTTGCCGCCGGAACGATTCGCAGCATCTTACGCCAAGCGGGATTGAGCGAAACTGAGTTCAACCAATTGTAAAGCGAAGCGGACACGCGCGGCGAGCTTGTGCGGCACGGAGTACGACGCGCTCGTTAAGCTAAATCGAGTTTGCGTGCCTCTTCGTCCGAGATTTCAATCTCCATGCGCAGCAGCGCGGTCGAAAAGGTTTTGCCTTGCGCGTCGGTCATCAGAGAGAGTGTGCCGCCGCCGCCTAAAGACTCATGGAGAAGAAAGTTAAGCGCGCCGAGATTCGGCAACTCGAATCTTTCAACGTCGCCTTTGCAAATCCCCTCGAAGTGTTTTTTGACCTGCGTCGCCGTCACTTCGCGAACAAGCAACGGGTAATATTCATTCTGCAAGGCGATCAGTCCCACGTTCGCCGTATCGCCTTTATCTCCCGAACGCGCGTGCGCAAGTTTAGTTAATTGAATCCGCATAATTTCAAGATTTGAGATCGCTGCCCGCCCGAAACGATCCGTTCCTTGTAAGTATTTATGTTCCGTCGAACCCGATTTTCTTTTCGTATAACGACAGCCAGTGAAACCCGACGACGACGAGCGCGTGATCGATCACTCCGTCGCGGATGAGCGCAGGTATTCCGGCGAGCGGCACGAGCCTGACGGCGATGTGTTCCGTGCCGTCAAAAACCGGCGCGTTGCGAAAACAAACATCACGCGCTAGGAACGTATGAATCCAATTGTTTTGGAGCGCCGGGTTCGGGCGCGTGCGTCCGAGCGAAACAATTTCGCTCGCGGCGTAGCCGGTTTCTTCGAGCAATTCGCGCGCGGCCGCCGCTTGCGGTTCTTCGCCCGCGTCAACCATTCCGCCGGGAATCTCCAGCGTCACTTCCTCCGTGCCATGACGATACTGCTCGATCATCACGACTTCATTATCCCTCGTAAGCGGCACGACGTTGATCCAATCCGGCGCTTGGAGCACATAGAAATCGTGTTCGCGCCCTGTTCGCGGATCTGCACTCTTGTCGCGGCGCACCTGAAACACGCGGCAGTCGGCGATGATTTCGGAACTCGCGCGCCGCCACAAGTTCATTCCGGCTCCGAATTTTTCCCGGTCAAAAGCTTGATTGTAATCTTCAATTTCCGCTCGTTCGTCGCTCACACTTCTCTCACCTCGACGCGCGGTTTGATTTCACTTTTCGGAATCAACGCTGGCCAGTAGGCCACGATCTCCTCGACCTTCGGGCGACCTCCGGCGAAGCCCGTCACGCCCGGCGGCCCCGTCAAGATTAGCGGCGCGATCTCTTTCGTAAAACGCTCCATCGCACTCTTGTCTTCCCCGCGCACGCCGACTCGCAATTGCACTTCCGGCAAGTCTGCCGAAGGCTCGCCGGACAACTTTCCGTGCAAAGCATTTGCGCCAACATACTCGGTGAGGATTTGATCAAACTTCAAACCCAAACGATCAAGGCGCTGGCGCAAGATTTTATCCGCCGCCTGCGCCTTCGCGTAAGCGTCCGGCCACGAATAGACGAGCGTGCCGACCGACTTGAATCCAGCCGCATAACTGATCGAGACTTTCAAAAATTCTGTCGCCGCGCGTCCTTCGATGCCGAAGACGCGCACCCGGTCTGCGCCCGCATCTTCCAACTTAACCGTCGTAAAATCCGCAACGCAATCCGGCGTGATGTAGTTGTGCGGATCGCCCATCTCATAGACGAGTTGCTCTTTGACGGTCGGCAGCGACACACGCCCGCCCGTGCCTTCATGTTTCGTTACAACGAACGTGCCGTCCGGCATGGCCTCGACGATGGGAAAGCCAACATCGGCGAGATCGGGGATGCTCCGCCAATCGTAGAGGCAGTTGCCGCCGGAGCATTGCGCACCGCACTCGATGATGTGCCCGGCGATTGTGCCCGAAGCGAGCAGATTCCAATCCATTTCGCGCCAACCAAATTCGTGAATGATCGGCGCAAGCGTTAGCCCCGTATCCGTCGCGCGACCTGTGACGACGACTTGCGCGCCTCTGTTCAAGGCTTCGACAATCGGCCACGCGCCGAGATAGACGTTCGCGCTTTGAATCCGGTCGCGCACGGAGGCGAGCGGCTCATCCGTGTCCATGTTGCGCAGCTCAACCCCGCGCTTTAATAGATCATCCAGACGCTCCATGATGTCGTCGCCCGTCACCGTGCCGATGCGGAGTTTTCCTGCAAGTCCGAGTTCGCGCGCAGCCGTTGCTATCGCCTCGGCGCAGCCCGTCGGGTTGACGCCCCCGGCGTTCGTCGTGACGCGGATGTTGCGCTCGACGCAACGCGGTAGAACTTGCCGCATCAGTTCAACGAAGTCGCGCGCGTAGCCTGCTTGCCGGTTGCGCGCGCGCTGCTTCTGCATAATTGACATTGTGACTTCAGCGAGGTAATCGAGCATGAGGTAATCAATTTGCCCGCCCTCGATCTGGCGTACGGGCGCGTCGGGCAGATCGCCCCAGAAACCTTGCCCGCTCGCAATGCGAATTCTTTCTTTCATCTTCTTCTAAGTTTTAGAAATTTTCTTCGTCTGCTAAAAGCGCGGGCGGCGCATCCCGCTTGTGTGGACGCGCCGCCCGCCTCTCTCTCAATTTTCGATAGCCTTCGCTTCCGGGCGACTCACGCCCGAAGTTTTAGGTTATCTCGGTCGGCAAGAGCGTCGTGCAACGAACTAACGCATCGGAGGCGTGGTGTTGTCGTTCATGTTCCCGTTCATGTTGCTGTTTATATTGCCGTTCATGTTCGAGTTCATGTTACCGCGATTACGACGATTGCCGCGACGACGGCCGCCGCGACGGTTGGTGTTCGTGTTGCTCATGTTGGAATTCATATTGCCTGACGCCTCGCCCGACATGTTCGAGTTCATGTTTCCGCTTGTGTCGCCTGACATGTTGGAATTCGTGTCGCTCATGTTCGAGTTCATGTTGCCTGACATATCGCCGGAGGTCGTGGTGGTGGTCGCTGCGCCGCCACGACGGCGGTTGCCGCGCCGCCCGCGTCTCGTGCCGCCCATGCCGCCTGACGTAAACGAAAACTCGCGCCGCTCGCCGCGCACGCTCATTAAGCTCAAGCGGTCGCCGCTCCGACGCGCGCGTAATGAGACGATTG